>Ga0307510_10010908_pt1 | contig 10800 bp, 6 predicted proteins | sample 12_EM_MG_FD_207224 | JGI IMG/M metagenome (GOLD analysis project Ga0307510, IMG submission 207224) | Populus trichocarpa ectomycorrhiza microbial communities from riparian zone in the Pacific Northwest, United States - 12_EM | ecosystem: Host-associated > Plants > Roots > Unclassified | place... | reverse complement strand
TTTATTTTAAAATATATTTTTATATATTTTATATTTTTGATATTAATACTTCAAAACCATTAAAAAATACTAAAAAAATCATCAATTTAATATTTTTTCAAGTAAAACACAGTTTTAAAATACACCTAAAACAAAAATTATCACACAATTTTTTTTATTAATGTGGGTGTCTGGCCAGCTTACGCGTATCTCAACTAATCTCACGGGCCTGAAGTAACGACCATGTAAGCCTCCAATAGTTTTGAGGAAATCCAAATTCATAATTATTAAAGAATAAACTCAAAACCTGATCAATTAAATTATTTTTTTAGGGTTAACTATCACCTCAACTTTAAATCATTCATGATAGCTCTATACGACATTCGCAACTATGATCCAAGAAAAAAAATCCCACAATTTTATATGTATATTGGATGGGTTTTCTTTTTCTTTTTTTTATTATTAATGTTGATGTTCGGGTTATCTTGCGTGCATCTCGACTAATTCTACATGCTCTAAAATTAACAATTATATAAGCCTCCAGCGGCTCTAAAATGTATAAAAATCAAACTAATGATCTCTAAAAAGCAAACTCAAGACGTAAATTTTATTTCTCATGGTTTTTTTTTTCTTTTCTTTTCTTTCTAACCATGTAGGATCTGCCATTGCTGATGTCTTCCCTGACATCATGAGTCGTGGTACTTGTGGCAATCCTAATAATTTTATGCTTTATGAATATTTCCTCCAAGCTTGGTCATGTCTGTGGTATTATAATTCTTGCAAGTTTTATATTAGGCCAACACAACACCGTTTCGAATTTCTTTATTCACAGGCCATAGCATGGCTAACCGTGTCCTCTCAAAGTGGTTCTAATAGTGAAGAGCCACCCACATTTTCTGACTTTAGAAATTAAGGGGGAAAGTCTAGGAATTCTTTTTTATATGAAACTAGATAAGAATAATTCTTTTTAAAACAAAATAAATAACACACCACACCATAAAAAAAAATATATATAGAGTAACAGTGTTATCATGCCTTTAACACTCTCACATAATTATTTTACCATTTATATATATATTAAAAATAAGAAAATTTGGTAGTCTATAGTCATGCTGATCTGGCCTATTCCCTCCTCAAGGGTGCTGCTGGTACCTTATAAACACTTAAGAAAAGTCTTGTGCTAATACCCAAAAAGAAAGTTGACATTTTTTGCACTATTAAGGTTTATCAACGAAGAAGAATTGAGAAAAAAAGTTTATCGAAGAGAGGTGGTAGGTAATATTTGTTTTTGGTGTTTTAAAAGAATTTTTTTTTTCAAATTAATATTTTTTTTGGTGTTTTCAGATTATTTTGATGTGTTGATGTGAAAAAATTTTAAAAAAATAAAAAATATTTATTTTGATACATTTCTAAATGAAAAGCACTTTGAAAAACAACTAGTACCACACTTTCAAATACCCTTTTAGAGGAGAAAAGAGAGAAAAATAAGTGTGTTTTGCATTATAATATTTTTGTTGTTATGGTTTAAAAAATATAAATTGTAGTTTAAAAAAAACTAATTTTTTACTATAATTTAAGATGAAAAATAAATGTAAATAATAAAAATCAAATAAGTTAAAATAATAAAAATCAAATAATAAAAATCAAATAACTTTTAAAATTATATGAGTTGTAAACTACCCTAATCATTATCCTTTTGAAGTTAGATGCTGGCTTTCGTGAATTATGTGCCCACCCTAGACATTGTGCTGCCGCCACCCATTTTGCCATTGTGACTTCACACAGAATTCCGTTTTGATTGGATGCATTTAATGCCTTGCATTTGGAACAAAATTAAAATTAACTCAAACACAAATTAGCACTTGATTAACAAAAATCTAAATATTAAATTTAAAGAAATCCCTTTACAAGAAAAAAGAGTTATGTATAAGAATATCTAGTAGCTGAGATAAAATCATTGTATTAAATCCCATATGTATTGGTAAGATTTTTAGGTATAATTTTTGTGTTTAAGCAGCCCTATTATTTATAAGTTTTCATCAAATAAATATTTGGTTGTAGGTGATACGAGAGCGTTTGGGAACGCGGGTCAATCCGTGTTTTTAAAAATTTTAATTTTTTTGGTTAAAAATTAATTCTTTTAATGTTTTGGAGTGTTTTGATGCAAATGATCTCAGAAATGATTTTTAAAAAATAAAAAAAAATATTATTTTGACGCATTCCGGCATGAAAAACACTTTGAAAAGAAACCGCAACCACACTCTCAAACAGGCCCTCGAGTCTTGTATCTTATATTTGAATTTTACTATAGTTTTGTTTTTTAATCAAATGTCAGTATTCCAAATGTTACCTTTGATATAGATGTGGTGTATACCTCTGAAGGCCATGATATTCTAAAGTTTTTAGTGTTTGAGGGTGTCGTAATTTTTTATTTTTAACTTTTTTTTTATGATTTTTATATGTTATGTTAAATATTAAAAAAAATATTAAAATAATTATTTAATATTTTTTCAAATAAAAATATTATACACTGCAATACCATACCAAATAATTTTAATAATAGGGATGCATCACTTTTTCCCATGATTTTCTTTGGTATGTTTCTTTAATTCTACTCATTTCAAATTTATCCAAATAGTATATTGCATGCGCACTGCCATAAAGAATTTATTATAATATGTTTTTATTTAATTATATGAATATAAAAATAAATATTCATCTAGAAAGCAACGATTACAATTATGAAGAAGAAATTTTTTTTTTCATCCAATAGTAATGATTCTTCTATACATTTATAGGATAGATGTGAAAAATAGAATATCTCTAACGAATATATAACAAATATACTAAAAGACATTAGAGATTTCTTATAGCCATAGACACACTTTACTATTCACTATAATAGCGGAGTAACGTCTATGCTCTTGGCAAGAAAAATTAATTGCTTTTGATTCAGGGGTGTTTTGGTCTTTTAACAATGTTTATTTTTCATTAATGATTTGTTTTGGAGTGTTTTTGTCGATTCATCTTTTAATGCATAGTAAAATAATAAAAATACCTCTAGAATAAAAAAAAAAAAACTAACATTGTTAGACAAGGATGTTTTGATATTTTTACTTTTTAATTGTACAATACAATAACACAATTGTCATTGGGATAAAAAAAAAGGCCATATAAATAGGGGTATTGATGTCTTTTCCTCAAGTTTTTTTGTTTGTAATTATTGGGGTTGGTCTAGGGTGATGAATTAATTTAACATTTAATTAATATTTTTTAATTCAAAAAGTTGTTGGCCTTGGTTATATAAAATTGTTTTCTGATGTCTCATTTTGTGCTATATCGTGTACTCTTTTTTTATTGTTGGCGCGTGTCATATAAAGGTGGTTGGTTTATCGCTGGTGGTCCTTTTTTTTTCTCCCCTTTCATTCTCTCTCCTACATAGAGAGATGCACCATGGTCCCTATTTTTATTGCCTTTTCAGGTTCAATCCTTTTGGTTTTGATTGTTTATTTTTGTCATTTTTCCTTTTGTTAAAGTTTTATGATTTTTCAATTTAATCCTTCAATTCAAATTTACATGTAAATAATATTTTTTGGTTTAGTCCTTCTACTTTTGATTTCTTATTTTGTTTCCTTTTCTTTTGTCATAGTTTTTATGCTTTCAGTTTTATGCTTCAAGTTAATTTTATGATTTTTTTTCAATGATAATATAAATTTCAATTTGGTCCTTCTTTTGATTTATTGGATTTTTACCTTAGCCCTTTTATCAAAGTTTTTATGGTTTTTAATTTTATCTTTAAAAAAAAATTATAGCTTTTGTTTTTTCAACAACAGCAACGATGATGATGATGATGTTATAATCATATTAGTAATAATAATGATACTAATAGTGATAATAGTTGTAATAATAGTGGCAATGATAATAGTTTATTATGATGGTAACGGTGCTAATGATAATAATGATTGTGATGATAATATTAATAATTGTGATCATAACAACAACAACAATAATAATGATGGTAATGACAACAACAATAATGATAGTAGTAATAATACTACTAATAGTAATAGTGACAATAATAGTAATAAATAATAATATTGGTAATTTTATCATTCAAAATAAGTTTATAGATTTTTTTTATTTCAGTAATAATAATAATATTAATAATGGTAATTACAGTAGTGATTGGAGCAATAATAATAACAATAATGGTGGTGGTGGTGGTGGTGGTAATAATAATAATAATAATGGTAATTACAATAGTAGTTGGAGAAATAATAACGATAATAATAAGAATAATAATATTAGTAACGGTAAAGGTAATGATATTAGTAATAATGATAATAATAGTGATGGTTGTGATAATAATATTAATAATAGTGATGATTATGATAGTAGTAACAATAACAACAATAATAATGGTTGTGATAACAATAAGTGTGGTGATGATAGTAATAATAATAATAATTGTGATAGTGATAATGATAATAATCAAAAAAATCTTGGAATGATATGTTCTGATATATTAGTTATATTTTTCTTCAATTTAACCCTCCCAACAAAATTTTTTGTCTTTTTTCTTGTAATTTTTTTTATCCATTGTCCTTTTGAATAAGTGTTATTCCTTTTTTATTTAGTTATTCAATTTCAATTTTTCATGTATTTTTTTTTAATTTGGTCCTTATTCTTTGTATTTTTTTTATTTGTCTTAACTCTTTTATAAAAGTTTTATTGGTTTTTGATTCCACTTTTCAATCCAGGTTTATGTTGTGTTATTTTTGTTTAGTTTTTTCCTCATTCTTTTTTTTTATTATTTTTTATTGAGTTATTTTTCTTTTCAATCAAACCCTCTCCCATGTTTGTTGACCCGATCTACTTTTTTCACTATTTTTTTATCCAATTTCGTGCTCCCACTGTTTTTAAATCTAAATTTTAAATTGAAAGAAATCCCTTCACAAAAAAAAGTTATGTATAAGAATATCTAGTAGCTGAGATAAAATCATTGTATTAAATTACATATGAATTGGTAAGATTTTTAGGTATAATTTTTGTGTTTAAGCGGCCCTATTATTTATAAGTTTTCATCAAATAAATATTTGGTTGCAGGTGATACGAAGAAGAGAGTGTTTGGAAATGTTTTTTTTTACTAAAAATTAATTTTATTTTTAATATTTTAAATTGTTTTGATGCGTTGATTTAAAAAATAATTTAAAAAAAATAAAAAAACATCATTTTGATGTATTTCGGCATGAAAAGCAACCACACTCTCAAACATACCCATACCAAATGTTACCTTTGATATAGATGTGTTGTATACCTCTGAAGGACATGATATTCTAAAGTTTTTAGTGTTTGAGGGTTTTGTAATTTTTGTTTTTTAATGTTTTTTTGTGATTTTTATATGTTATGTTAAATATTAAAAAAATATATAAAAAATAATTATTTTGATATTTTTTCAAACAAAAATATTATACACTACAATACCAAATAATTTTAATAATAGGGATGCATCACTTCTTCCCATGATTTTCTTTGGTATGTTTCTTTAATTCTACTCATTTCAAATTTATCCAAATAGTATATTGCATGCACACTGCCATAAAGAATTTCTTATAATATGTTTTTATTTAATCACATGAATATATAAATAAATATTCATATAGAAAAAAACAATGATTACAATTACGAAGAAGAAATATTTTTTTTTCATCCAATAGTAATGATTCTTCTATGCATGTATATACATTATTGTCTTTAAGGTTTTACTCCACAAAAATAAGGGTAGTTCATTGCTTCCTAACATACTCCTAATCATATTCATAAATGTATGGTTTTTCCTTTCAGCAGCACTATTCTGGTAAGGTATTCCTGGCATGGTATATTATGAAATGATACCCTTTTCTTCCAAGTAGTTTGCAAATAAACCCTTTTCTTTTTTCAAATTCTATGTATCTTCCATAATATTCACTATCTTTATAAGATCTTAATATATTTATCTTTTTTCTAAGTTGTCTCTTTATTTCTTTTTTATAGGTCTTAATGGCATCTAATGTCCTACTTTTACTAAATAAAAGGTAGAGATACATGTATCTAGTATGATTATCAATGAATGAGATAAAATATCTATGATAATTTAGACAATAGGCACTAAATGGACCACAAATATCAATGTGTGTGATCTTAAGAACTTTGCTACTTTTTTTGGCACATTTATTGGTCTTGTTGGTTGGCTTTCCTTTTATGTAATCCACATAAGTAACAAAGTTACAAAGGTCAAGAGTTTCAAGGAATCCTTCATTGACTAATCTTTTAATTCTCTTAATAGAGATATGTCCTAATCTTTTCTGTTATAAGGTAGAGAAGGACTCATCAACAATGGTACGCTTAGTACCAATTCCTTTATGCAAGGTTATGAGACTTTTTTCATAGGTTGGATTTAATTTAAGTTTATATAATCCATTAAAAAAATACCAAAAACCTATGCTAAATTTATTATGAGAAATAATAAAAAGTGTTTTCTAAATCCAAAACATAGCCATTTTCTAAAACAAGTTTACAAGTCCCCACAACCTCAATATGTAAATGCATCCCATTCCTAAAGCCTTCTTCACTTCCTATCGGGCTCTTTAGATTTAGAAAGCCCTGCATAATATTGATAACGTCAATTGTAGTACATGAATCAATCAACAAGTATTTTTTTTTAGAGTCTATGAAATTAGATTCATAACACATAAGGATAATATAATCACCTTTTCTTTAAGCCATTGTTTGTATTTTGGGTAATCTTTCATCATGTGTCCCTTTTTTTTACAGAAGAAGCAAGCCACTAAATTGCTTGATCCAATATGTTTAGGTCATTTGAAAAGCACTTTTCTCTTCTTCTTTCATTGTGCATTGTTAACTTGTTTTTATGTATTCTATCTTTTCTTCATTTTATAAGTGACATAGTTAGCACTCTCATGATTTTCATGTTTCATCATCTCCTATTCTTGTACATACATGGTTAAAAGATCATTAACATACCATTTCTCTTAATGTATGTTATAAGAAATCTTGAATGGTCCATACTCTGTAAAAAAAAAGTGTTGAGTATCAAATAGATAAGGAAGGATTAAAAAATGTCAACTTTTAGAGACTTAAGTTGAGCAACAACATCTCTCATTTCCATTATGTGTCCATACACACTTCTTGATTTGTGATGTTTTATCATAGACAATTTATCCATAAGGGTGTTAGCCAATGCTTTATCAGAACTAACAAATTGCTCTTCAATAGCTGTCATGTAGTCCTTAACCTTATTACATTCGGGATTTAAGCCTCTAATAATCTTGTCAATATAGGCCTTTATGAGCATCGTACTTAAATAGTTAGATCGTTCCTACCTTTCATATGTCATTCTATTTATAGTGGAACTTGATTCCGTTGGCATATGTGGTTCATCTACATGAAGATAAGGTCTAGATCGATCACCCTAATATTAAAATGATTGACTTTCCATTCTAAAAAATTCTCCCCATTCAGAAAAGCAATACGAGAATCATTGTTCATAAAATTATTAACATCAACTGCAATAAACAAGAATTTAAATAACATTTAGAGATAACATAATAATATGAAAAACTATAATCGTATTAAAAGCAAAATCTAAACCTTTTTGTAGGTAGAGATGTATTCTATGCATAAGATTTACTTCTTTAATCACATATATCTAATAGGTAAATCTAAACTTTTTTGTGGGTAGAGGTGCATTATTGTATAAAATTGTTAATTGTGATTATTTTAAAACTTTATTAAACATCTAGTGTCATTAAGATGTTATGGCTATTTTTAATAACAATTATGTTTTTTTAAATGTATTATTACAATTTAAATCTATTTATTTATCTTATGGGTTTAGGTTTTTATACCAGCCTAAGTCTATGTAATGATTGGATTTAATAATTAGACCCAAAATTAACCATATCTTATAGGTTTAGGCTTTTATTACGTTTTTCTTTGCCCAATCTAAATTCTATAGGTTTTAACCAAGCCAAAACCTAATTAATTTGAGTTTGCCCAAAATGTAATGAGATTGATTATTTTTTTTAAGACCCATTTTTGTATGGTTTTTAATTATAGCCCAATTTAGTTTTATTAGGCCCATTCACTAATTATTATTAGCCCTAAACCTTAAGCATAATACCTTATATAAAAGATTAGCCAAACCAAAATTTCAATTAACCAATTGAGTTTCTATCTAATCCCAGACCTATTTTAATTTGGCCCAAGTTTATAAATCATACAACCTTAAAATAAACCCAAATCTAATTAATTTATTCTGACTCAAAATTAAGACCAACCCAAATAATTTTTTTTTCTTTGGCCCTTATGCTTTCTATTCCTTTATACCTAATATGCCTAGAACACTAGAAGTCAATTCCAAAGAAATTTTTAAATATGTATTCATTGTGTTTAATTAAAATTCCAGAAAGTTGTAATGAAATCATAAAACAATAAGCACAATTATCATAACTCACAGATAAACTTAATTCTAGAATTCCCAAAAATTACCATCAGTAACCATAAACATAAAATTTCTCTGATCAATAAAGAATTTGCTGAAATAATATGACAACCATGTATGCAATATTCCTAAAACAATAGATTAAAAATTAACTTATAGCTTGAATTATGAGACACCACATCATAAAAAAATTGTTAAAATCATCATCTTAGATTATTTTTTTTAAAAGAAAAATTTGCCAATAATAATAATAATAATAATAATAATAATAATAATAATATTATTATTATTATTATTATTATCCTAGCATATGATATTGTTATGTCTGCATATTCATTCAATATTCAAGTTGTAACCAAGTGGTGAGTCATTTACTTGTTCATGAGAAAGTCATGGGTTCAAGTTTTAATAACTTCAAGCAATGTTATAATACATACATAAGCTTTAAAGGTCATAGCTTCAAATTTCAAAAGCCCTTTAATTAACTTTCAAGTGGTTCTATGATACATACATTCTTTGATAGAAACTAGGAAGCAGCCTACTAGTAAGAACATATCCTAACACATTTCAATTAAAACTTATACACCCAAGTTTGAATCTTTGCCTCCTCAAATATTTTTTTTTTAATTTCCAAATTCCACTTCTCAATCATTGAATCTCAATTCTCTTATTTAATTTACCAAATCAATGTGCGGGAGTTTAAGAAAAGTTTTGCAATTAAAATTTTCATCTTTAACTATTGGACAAAGAGACATATAAATTCAAGCACTACTATTTATTTTTTTTATTATTCTAATGATAAACTTAATAATCAAATAAAATAACTAAAATAAAATTTTAATTCATAAAATTAGGATTACAAAAACATTTGAATAGACAAACATGAAAGTTTCAACCTGACTTTAATACCACAATGTAAAATTTAATTTAGTTTAATATGTAATTCTATATCTTTAACTATCATGCTTTTCACATTCAATAAATATAGCAAAAGCAATTGATTAAGAAAAACATACTTGAATTCATAATGGTAGCATTTCTTGCCTTTAAGCAATAATTATGTTGTTGCTCTATGTGCAAAATCTAAAAAACTATTTTCTCTCAATAATAGAGAGAAGTAGGAATAGATTTCTTAGCCTGGTCTATTTTCCTTTAAATTGTGACTTAATGCTAATCACAAACATATATCTATAGACATGCTAAAACTCATATTCTAATAAGAGTTCTTGGTTATCCTTCTACCAATTATAAAGTTTTCAAGCAGTAAAACTCTTAACTCTTTAATGAGTCTTTGAAGGAGATATTTCATACGTCCCTTTGACTACTCGTTAAGGCAATATAATAAGTATAAAGATTCTCATTTTTCTTACCTCTTTTTAGGAGTGTTATTTGTTAATTATGATGTAAATCATAGAAAGTAAGCTCTCATCTTGCTCTATCGAACCAACTCTTTTCTTCTTCTCTATCGTAGGAAAAAAAAAAACCTTTTTTTTCCTTGACTTCTTTCAATTTATGTAGAGGCAAGAACCTGTGACTTTGTGAATAATAAACAGTGAAGTTTATGATGACACAAAACTTTTTTAATGATGTAGTCGAGTTTGTATAAATAAAAGGTTATGAGCATTTAGGTGAAGATTTTACATAACTAGATATAGATTTGACCTAAACAGGCTATGTGGATAACCTAACTCAATAAATGCTTTTATAGACTAGTGGGACATGTCTAGATCCAAGATGAGATCTAGCGTCTAAACCTAAGAGGAGGTACTAGGTTAGCAACTTAAAATTATGATAATAAAAAATCTGACCGTTGAATCGAGCTCAATTTTTTCCAGGTGACTCTACATATAGTTTTCTTATGGAAAGTCATTGTATTGCTTATCATACCATTATATCTCCTAGAATTAGAACTAGAAGTTTTTTTGGCCAATTTTGTTATTTTTCCTATGATTTTTTGGATTTATATCTTATTTTAGATTTTGTTTTAATTTCCTTTGTGCTTTTCGGATTTTAAGTTGTTTACCGATAAATGTAGAGTTTTATCACTCATTTAAAAATATTATAAATGTCTTGATGAGACAACCACCATATATTTATTTTTTAGAGAATAAAACAGCAAATTTAATATTCAAATATGCAATCCTTTTTATTTATTAAAATTTGTATTTTTTTGTGTTACTATTCTAATATTAGCTTCCACCAGCCTCATTAATCCTCTCTTTTTACTTTAAGAAATAAAGTTTTCATCATTATAAGCATACACACATAAGAGTACATTAAATATCTAGAAAACATGACAGGAAAAAAAAAAAAAAAAC
>Ga0307510_10010907_pt1 | contig 10800 bp, 5 predicted proteins | sample 12_EM_MG_FD_207224 | JGI IMG/M metagenome (GOLD analysis project Ga0307510, IMG submission 207224) | Populus trichocarpa ectomycorrhiza microbial communities from riparian zone in the Pacific Northwest, United States - 12_EM | ecosystem: Host-associated > Plants > Roots > Unclassified | place... | reverse complement strand
AGAGTGCCTCTAAGAGGGTTTGACCCCCCCCCTAGATTGTAGTCTTTGATAGTAAGCGAGGGAGTCCGACGAGCCATAGATAGGACGCGAACGTGGTAAGAAACTAAGCTGTTGGTATAATGAAGGAAAAAAAGACTATTGAAATTTCGCATGGTATCACATCATTTTTCCACCGGAATGGAGAAAGTAGAGACAGTGCTAGCGCAATTGTACCCTATATAGTCCGAAAGGCGAGCGAGCATGAGGAGCGCACGCTTAACTTATCGCGCTATGCGCAATCCTCCAATGCTGCTCAGAAACCTGTAAGGGATAATTATTGACCAGTGGTCAGAAAATGGAAGCAATATCGAAAATGAGGCTCTAACTTCAAGGATTCTCCCTACCACTTCTCCCAGGCAAGAGGTACACGAACATTGAGGTGACCAGATGCCATTTGGGCAACTCTCACCGAAATCGCCCGTTAACTGCGTACACAGGCCTCTAAAATATGTCTTTCCTCTAAAATATCCCTGAAATACCCCTGAAATATCGTTGATTATCCCTGGATTATCTCTGTTTTCCTTCTCCACGTTCGGGTACTTTTTTCTTTTTTCTTACGGGGGGGACTTTAGTTTCTTCGGGGTTCGGGTACTTCTTACCTGGGACAAGGAGGTCGGGGGAGCACAGAGGAGGACTTCTATTGTGAATCACCGGCGCTTTTGATTGATAGCCCAATCTGGATATCTCAAGAACTACGACTACATCTCTGGAATTCATCACTTCTCGCATAAAGGACGAACACGAATAATCTGGAAAATGGGGAACGAAGTAGGAGCTGGGTGTGTATTGAAGAAGTGTGTAAGAAGAGAAGGGAAGGGAAGAAGAAGGGGTAGGAATGGAAGAGAGATGAAGCGGAGGAAATGGAGAGAATGGAGAGGAAGTGGTCAGGGGAGGTTGGACAGAGGGAGAAAGGATACAGCGAATGTTATCGTGGCGAAAGACAGTTTTGGAAAGGAAGAAGTTAGAATGTAAAAGTTTTCTGAGTTATGTATTTAAGGACATTAGTTTTCCTCCTGAGTGCGATGATAGAATCAAGTTCAAGACGTCATCCTCCATAATCTCTCCCCCTTCCACGCAGATGATCTTTTGTTTTTTTTTAACTTCTTCCCCTGTCGAGACGGATAAAAATAGGAATAAAAATGAAGCATTTCCAACGTCTCAGGGGGATCGCTAGCAGGCGGTCAGGCGCTCCTAGGTTTAGATAAGATTTTTATCCTTGCTATAACGTCGGTGCAAATCTCCTTTTTTCTCAACCAAGGATGGAGGAGGGTAGGAACTACTATCAGATAGAACCACTCGTAATGATGGATTGATTTAAAAACGATTGTTATCGCACACCCCCGAAATTTGGTCCTCCTGTCTGGATCTAGGTAGCATATAATAGCAATTCTTTTTAAAAGGCTTCGACATCAAATGTACTTGAGCATGGCCCCGGGAGGACTTTCCACCGCCCGGCTTGGGGGTGACCAGATGCTCCCACGCTAGTAGCCTGTAAGAGAGGTCAGGGAACCGGTTCCATACTAGCGAATCTCAAACTGGAGGGTGGCGAGGGGCCCGCCTCAGCTCTTGGTAAGAATCAACAAAGTGAACCTTTCCCCCTCAGGGCTTTCGAGCTCTTCAGCCTACCTTTGTTTCAAGAGGAACAGTTCCTGCAGGCAACGTGGCAATGCGCCAGTGGTTTCCATCACGGGCTAGAAATAGTACTTGAGTTACAAATTAGAGAGCTCACCCCCATAAAAGCCCTTATGTGGATTTCCGCTCCGCTGGCCGGCCATTGCGTACCCAACATATCCTAAGTAACCTATGTCTGAGGTGGTATGAGAGTCATGTCGAGAAGATAAGCGAGAAACCCTCTTTTCTCCTTTTTACCCCCCCCTCCCCGCGCCCACCTCCAAAGACTGCAAGTTCCTTCCTTCATTCCTTTTTCCCTATGCAGTGTGCCAAGGGTTTATGAATGGCAAAAAAGAAATTACAGCGATGGAGGCTTGCATCATACATACGCCCTCCCCCTCACGGTGGTTTGTTGCGCCGAAAAAGAAAGAAAAATGAGAAAAAAGAAAAGAGAGCCAAGGAGCTATTTCTGATAGAGTGCTGGGTGTGAAACTGACTCTCGCGGGAACAGCCAAAGTGAAGACATAAATAGCAACAACGCCAGACTGATGTAATGGAGAGAGTAAAAGCATAGAAGCGATGAGGAAGCGAGTGAACAGAGAACTATGAATTTGTTTTATCAAGACCCAGGAGAGTTCAAGCCGTACGTACGTGCAAAGTAGTGTGATATGCGTTCAGGAAAAAAGGGAATGATCAAGAAATTGCCCAGATTGGCAGTGCGAGTGTCAAATCGATGATGGACGCCAAGATTATTCATGTACGAGTACTAGCACCGAGAGTGCAGTGGGCAGCACAAGAAAAAAGAAAGCACTCTCACTGCTGGGCGTAACGTGACATGCAAACGGATGGAAAGGGAAGATGGCTCCCCCCTCCAGATAGATGTTGATTGTTGGTCCCCGCATGAGGAAGTGAGCGGTGGTCAGCACAGTAACCATTATCCATCAAAGAATACCACTTGAAGGGTTTATATTTGGGTTTACTGTCCGGGTGAGGAGAGTGTCCAGATGACCAGGGAGGCCGCGTACCCCTTTGTATCAAGGAAAAGCCCCTTTCCAAACCCGCCAGCAGGCGGGCGGGGAGGTTTGTTTTTGATACCCCGCACTCTAGAGAGCTCACCAAAGGGAAGCATTCACAAACATTTTCAAGGATGTTGCTAGGGGGAAGCTTCGAAAGTTTACGTGGCTCGTGCCAGGGCCTAAAGTGAGTCACAGTGTGTGTTTTTTGACGGGTGGTCTCGTCTCACCCGTCAAGCTGAGACCCGCTAAGGCAGCCCTGGCGGTAGCGGGGGGGCGAGCAGATTGCGGATATTATCCTATATTTATGAATTCTGGGGTTGGAGCTTAACTTATCATCACATCTACCGTTCGTCTTAAAGCGAAATATCTTGTATATGATATATACCGCTACCTGTCTCAGTGACAATTCTGGGGAAATTGGGGGACCGAGTTGCTGCTTGATAATACTATTAGCTTGGTGATAAGGTGTCGAGAGAAACTGATTGGCTAGCCAGAGACACCTTCCTGCCTGGATACGAGAGAAAAATGCCGACTCGCCCACACTTTTCACTGTCTTAAGTTATCCTATCTTGTTCTGCACTGGGTGGCACCCAGGAAGGCTTGCCCTCTCTCACGAAGACACTCGCCACATTCGGCGCATTGCTTCATAATTATCTAGTCAGTAGTTAGTATGGAGGGAAATATGGGCATTTATGATAGCTTATTCGTTGAGATCATCGTCACAATTAAGCGTTTTATCATAGTTGAGCATTGAGAGCGGCCCCAGGAGTTCCCGATGCTTATTTCCTCTGCTTCTTTCCTGAAGCCGAGATTCTTATTTATCTAGATCATAACTTAAATATTATCCACTGGCTTTTTCCAAAATATTCTGAGATCTTCCCTGCCGTTCTGCACCAAGATTTGTGCAAACCTGGAAGCCACAGAGTGCTCTCCTAGGGACCTGAGGCTTTTTAGACGTATATTGACAGCGGCAACGAAACGAAACAAAAACGGACTGCGGAGCGCCAAGAGTTCTCACAAAGACGATCGCACTTTCAGGAGCGGGGAAGTTTACTTCCATTTATTCAAAAACTAAGACCGCGACAACTGACTCCAAAGAAGGGAGTATATATCAACCACAAAGACCTCCTGTCTTTCCTTGAGCCACTAGACATGCCCATGCTACTCCCTGTAAGTCTCTATTTCACTTGCTCACCCCCGAGAAAAGGAAAGACAAACTCCTACTCTCCATACCCTTCGGGCATATAGCATTCATGCGTCCGGCTCTTTTACTCTTTCCTTACAGAGTTCCCGCTTTTTTCAAGGCCCCCCCCCGCCGGCCCCACGGTTCCAAAACTCTCGCGCATTCCAGGATTCGGAATGCTTTCCCGGAAACCCAGACGCACCAGAAGCCGAAAGCATTTCCTAAGCTCCAAACAAGCGTGTTCCCAGAAGCTATCCGAATAACAAAGGAATTATCCTGAGAGTATGCCGAGCTGCATCTCCAGGTTTCTGAAAGGCTGGCCCTGAACGACAGCCCCAACCAGGTACCTTCCCTCTGAGCCGCGGAAACTGTCCCTCCTTCCCACGGTGTGCTATCAGATTGTCCTTGTATGTCGCGGAATCCTCCCGTGGTGGGGTCAGTTCCCAAACAGATCAACAAATCGACGGCGGCAGCAATCAAACGGTGGGGGGCGAGACGAGACAGGAGTCCGCACAACAAAAACACGATCGCCAACGCACCACTTAGGAGCGGGGAAGTTCTCTAGTTCCCTTCTTCACTACTCTCTCACTATTTCACACTCGACTCACTAACGCTAAAGGCAGGGGTATATACCATCTACAACAAAGCCTTCCTCCTATCTTTTCATGGATCACAACGCATGTCCGTTCTCGTCCGTTTGACCCCCGTTCGCTTCTCCATACCCTCCTACTAACAAAGGAAAGGCAAAGACTCCCACTGTTCGTAGCCTCCGGCCATCTGGCTCTTTCACGCTTCCTCACGGCCCTTCCGCCTTCCCCTTAGCAGATGTTTCAAGCACATTCCCAAGGCCAAGGCGCGTTCCCAGAAACCAAACGGTAACTATCGCAAGAGCATGCCGAGCAACATATCATGACTTCCAGCCTTGATTCGGCAAGGGGTCAAAGTGCCTGTGATGAGACCAAACACCGCCAAGGGCTCAGGCTGTACGGCGTCCAGAAAGCGACAACCCCCCAACAAATTTTATCTCACAATTTCGAGGTTAGCGAGCTAACGGAGGCAGCGAGTTGAAATGATTTTGACAATACTTCTATCTAGCCACATCTAAAATGCGGCTACTGTTACATCACTGACCAACTGGCAAAAAAAAAACCTACCCAATCCTCAGATACTCTATTCCGGATACAAGCACAGAAAGCAGCCGAATACCGGTATTGAAACTCCAAAAGCTCTCGATCAGCAAGGGAAAGTTTGGTTTGGGGATTTCCTGGTTGTGCCTTAGGTCAAGTTACACTTCTCACGCGTCCAGGACAGCCAAATTTCACAGGCCCAATCCGGACGATATGTCCGGAGCGAAAGAGAGAGTCTGAGAGTATCATTAATTTTGAAGAAAAATAGAGAGGGTTTATCCCTGTCCTCCCGAGGAGCTTTATCTCAGCAAACGTTCATATGCAGTACCGACACCCCGTGCCATCCCTTTAATCGGCACGTGCGTAGTATGTTCTTTGAAGTTCTCTTCAGAAGGGCCTGAAATGGGGGGGGGTTGCCCGTTAGGATATCGAGGACAACCCTCAAGAAGTGCTAAGCCTGCTAAGTTTATCATATCAAAATTCCAGCACTGCAAGGATGTTAATCAGCGCTGTTAGCTGACTTTGCCGTATGCATTATAGGTTTAACAAACAAGAAACACGTTCGTCCCGGTAACCAGATCCATCAACCCGAGTACAGTAGTCTACAGTATTTACCACGGGCTTCCTCCCTCTCGGCAATCCCTCTGATCCTTTAGTATAGTTGTTTTACACAAGCGTTTCTTCCACTGCCTACATTTCTAATCTCACCCAGTCTCCCCTCACGGTACCAATTTCCTAGCAATTATGACAGCCTCTATGACAGCTTGGAACAAGCCATTGCCAATTGGGCAAAGCATCGGTAATCCTGTCGATGGAGGGAGCGTTGTTTCAGATGCCTGCGGAATAGGGTATGGCCAGTTGCCCGGCCATAGCGGGGTCATAGCTCCAACACGAGGGGTCCGTGGACCTCCGGATCATATATTACCATTCACCTCCCTAAAACCACGAGATCACCAAGTCTCCTGCTTCCTACTACTCGCGTGCTTTATTCCCAACCCACTGCCTCTACCTCGAAGGCTGGCGCCCTCATTGCCACTCTGGAATATATCGGTGGCAACGGTCTCCAGGGGCAAGGGCAACGAAACACTGACCAATGCCTCCCGCAGTGGAACACATCTATCGGCAAGTGGGGTGTGCTGAACGGTTGGGCACGTTATTCTAGAGTTATTTCTTCATCACTTCTCTGTATTTTTCTTTCCCTGATCTAGCTAGCGACATTACAATTCATTTCTTTGGTTTTGGGAAATTGGAGGTCAGCTATCAGCAGAGGCCAAGAGAGTTTCCTAGAATATCATACTGATCCGACACCCCTTTTTTTCAGTCCAGCGGGTGAAATTCCGTGATAACATGGGATGTTAAAGATTCCGTGATTTTGGCGAGCTATCCAGATCTGCGCGATCCCGGATGCGGGGTACAACCGTGCCACAAGATCCCTCGGTCAGCACCGCATCCAAGAGATCAGTCGGATAAGGTCTCAGTTTGAGACACCAACAGCTTGTTACCAATTAAGGAAGGATGTTCGGTAGGTTTTGTTATTCCCATGTACAACTTTTTGATGTGGCTCACGATAGATTAAGGGGCAGTGTGGCAGGAGTGAAGTTTCTAATCCACTTTTATGAGCCCCCCTCAACAGGACAGCGATATCACAACTGTACCGTAAGCGAAACACATTGAGCCTCTGGGGGCTCTAAATTTTTCAACACACTAAAACCTCTCCCACCCTCCGATCGCCGGCTGTGCGGTAGCTGACAGATTCTACTGGTTTTGGCCCTCAGATATAGCAAAGTGTCACTCTACAGTACTTGGGTAGGGCATCTCTCCGCCTATATGACTCCATACCCAATAGCGCATTAATAGGCGCAAAGAGAACCAACTTGGTTGGGTTTAAAATCACAGATAATCTCCCTCTAAGGCCGTCGGGGAGCAAAAAAGACTCCCAATGAAATCCACCAGCCACTTAGGAAGATACACACCACCCCTCTCATTAAGATCCTTTAATCCAGCTTTCAGTTCCATAAGTATTGGTTCCGAAGTTGGTATTCCACGAAAGAGCTAGTTGGCGTGGCGGCTAGCAATGCCAAAGACTAATTAATACCGGCCATAATTAGGAGCACAGGAGTTCAATTCGCAGGAGGGATAAGGGAAACAAATTGAGGTGGAGATGGGAAGTTTGGCGAAATTGTATAGTAGGCAAGCAAATTAATGAGGCGATTTTTTTGGTAATAATCTTCGCAAGGGTGATATTTGATGTTGTCAGGAAAAGTAAAATGGTGCCCGATAGCGTAAATCAACCGGAAAAAACGCGTACCCAACGTACGCACTGATCAGAGAAAGTATTACAACAAACGCAAGCAGAAGGGGGCACCGGGAGATTCACAGCTGATCACTCGGCCACTTTTCCAGCCAATTGAGACTCCGCGCCAATTAACAGACAGCACTGCCCCAGCGTCTGGGGCCATACTGGCTTCCTTTCATATTTATTTCTGATGTTCGGGTCTGATACAGGGTTCATTAGCTGCATATGCGGACCTAGTTGTGTTCCCAAATGTCAGAATATCACGAACACTAGTATAATCTAATGTTGGGGGAATTATCCTCCCTGTAGTGGCATCACGAGTCAAAATGTCGCAAACTCGGACCTAGGGAAATTAGAATGCCGTAAGAGAAATTGGAAAATATGGAAACGCATGGCTAGTGCGAAGCCTGTGTGGGGTCTCTGAGGGACAGGGGCTCTGATTGGTATGAGGACGTTCCCCCCATTGAGGAAAAGGTAAGTGGTTAAAAAAGGAGCGAGAATAAAGGAAACAATAATGAATACGTGCAATCTTGATGTAGCAATGTGCACGATTACGGATCGCCATATCCCTTCCTGCCGGTCCGCTGTCTGTCGACCCCGGTTTTCCCTTTTGTTTTACTGCGGGGTGTAGCGGTTGAAGTAAAACAATACCGTGTGGAGTGGTCTTGCCTTAGCCGTCAAGGTTAAGTAAAGGTAGATTATGGCGAGAACCCTTATTAAAGAGCCAGCAGTAGACGAATCTCGTCGGTTAGTGCAGTATAATACTAACCGGAGAGCTAAGTCAGCAGCCGACTGCTTAATGGCACAATTAGACTAGGGAGAGTAAGTTGTGTCGGCGGGCGGCGTGTGGGAAATAATTAACTGTCCAGACGCGGGGGTTCTTCCGGCTGCCTCTAGGCTACGAGATCAATAACATACCGTAGAAACTTGAGCTATTGAACCGTGCGCCAAGTAGTTAGAGATTCATTTCTCTGGAAAGTTGGCCTAAAAGGCGGAGAAGTACAGCCCCTCCCCCCGCTCCCCCGTGGGGGGGAAGGAAGATTGCCGAAGCTTAGTGAGAAAAGAAACCCCAGCGACATAGCACACGGTTCAATTATTCCAGTTTATTCGGTTCGGCAATGCAGGATCCAGCATACCAGAGCATTACAAGTGCCTCTTTCACTCTGTTTAAGCCCATTTTAAAACAAGCTCCCATCACATGCGTTCTGGAACCAAGTTCATGGTAAAATTATTACCGGGGAGAGGGCCGGGGCACGGGGCTGCGAGATGGAGTGGTCACTTGGATATTCTTTGATCGTTGTTACTTGGATTTGCACCTGCCTGGTGCCCGGTAGAGTACATGGTAGAATGGAAAATTAGCTGGAGGTATCATGTGGTAGAACAAGCTGTTGATATAATAAAAAACTATTTCTCTGGATCTCGTTTAACTTAAATAACGATCTACACAGAGCAGGTGGCTAGATATTGTGCTTTAACGAAATTAAGTGTACATCAACGAAGAAGAAAAACTCCGGCTATGCCAACACCGCTCCCCCGCCGACCCCACTATGGTGGGAGTCGAGAGAAAAAAAGACATAAATGTAAATACATAGTATAATATATAGTGGAAATTAATATTTGATCCAGAGAAATGTCTTTAGTGTTGAACGTGGATCGTTCTGGACTGCTCACCATTTGCATATATTCCCATGCGCGTTGGATTAGGAACGTTGTCACTGCGATCTGTTACACACTAAGTTTTCGAAAGACGTCTCACGACTATTAGCTTCATACCCATCCCCGACATCAACCCTGCATATCTAGTGCGACAGCATCAACACCTCCGTTCATCAACAACGAAACATGAACTATCACCAATAGCCGAACAACCATGGCACCCGCGGTTATGCACTCAGTATTCAGCAAACCGGTTAACCACTACCTCGGTGTTTGGGTTTTCACCTCGGAAGGGATTCGGCTCAGAAGTAGGAAAGGGCAATTATGCGGAAGAAACTGATCAAAGATATAGCACGCGCAGGAAGTGTGCTGTGGAGGAAAGGTCTCATCTCACGGAGGATATAAGAAAGCCTGTTCTTCCCTTTGTTCGTTTGTTTTCTGTTCGTCATCGCATTCATTATTTATTCACTTGGTTTCTCTCCTACTTTTGTCGAAGTCATTCATTACCGTACACGATTCCATTATCTCTATTGTTTCTTTGATAACTTTTCTCTATCCAAATTGTTCGTACCAATAAAAGTTCGGCATAGCCAGATCAGTGGAATCTATATTCGCTGCGCATAACCCTATAGTGTTGAATAGGTTATGAGCCCGGAGCTCTACGCTACAGCAAACGAATAGTTCCACCACACGAATATCTTCACAGTTTATAATGTCGAGTTCATCAACCGAGTATAATGTGCTAGCGGGTACTGGCATTAAACCTCTGGCCCGAGGTACCGAGTATCGAGAATGGAGGCTGGCCGTAATCGACATCCTAGCGGAAAAAGGATACTGGGACCATGTATCAAAGGAAGGTTCTCTTAAGAGCTCCGATACAACAATCAACGAGAAGGCAGCCAAAGCACGAGGACTACTGGGACGACTGATGGACAGCAATCACCGAGAACTGTATGCAACCGAACGAGATCCCCATATGGTTTGGACGAAACTCGAAAGCAGATATTCGGGCAAGGATCAGGCACGTATCTGGTACCTTCGAGGTGAACTGTCGGAAGTACGGTACAACAACGAGCCAATGGTTGACTACATAGCGAAGCTTGAGAAGCTTTTCAACCAGCTTGCCGGTGCCGGAGAAAAACAAAGTGAGAAAGATAAACTTTATGTCCTGTTAGCAAACCTTCCTATCCAATACCATCCCTTTCGCACAGCTATCACCAACAGTCCGAACTTTGAAAACATCAAATATGACGATACTTGCGACAGGCTCATCCTGGAGCATCAGCAGCTGATTGGGGATAGCGGAAAGCCACCAGGAGGTACTGGGGGCACGAGTGGAGCGTTTCTGTCACGTGGGACAGGCGGTTGGAGAGGACGTGGACGTGGACGAAGATTGCCTAACTTTCGTCAACCAGAAGACAAAGGTAGATCAGGTGCGAGTAGGAGTCCAGTTGATCGAATCTTCGAGAAGAATCGAACGCAACGGATTGACAAAGACAGTTGTCTAAATTGTCACGAGCGAGGCCATTGGGCCAAGGACTGTCCCAAGAAAGCGCACGGAGGGTCAAAAGCAGCCAACGAGGCAAAGGGAAAGCTTGCCGGAGCTTGGACGGCAGCAACAAGCGAAAAGGCCAATCATGATGATTGGATTCTAGACTCAGGAGCCACGCATCATATGAGTTCAAGGCGGGAACTCTTTCAGAACTTGACACCACATAGCGCAACCATTAGTATCGCTAATGGTGGAACGATAAACGCAACAGGAATCGGGGAAATCTTTATTACCGTTTGGAATGGACAGGAAGATGGGACCCCCATACGATTGCGAGAAGTATTATATGTTCCTGGACTTGGTCCTAACAACTTGGTTTC
>Ga0307510_10010904_pt1 | contig 10802 bp, 9 predicted proteins | sample 12_EM_MG_FD_207224 | JGI IMG/M metagenome (GOLD analysis project Ga0307510, IMG submission 207224) | Populus trichocarpa ectomycorrhiza microbial communities from riparian zone in the Pacific Northwest, United States - 12_EM | ecosystem: Host-associated > Plants > Roots > Unclassified | place... | reverse complement strand
CAATCCGTGTTCTGTACCTTGGGCCTGTAGCTCGGGCAAGCTTAGGACGCCAGAATTTTGGTTGTAGTTTGGTAGGCGAAAGGCAAGGTGGGGGTACGGGTTGCGGATTGAGGTTAAGACTATCAATATCAGCAAGTATGATAGGATTAAAGTTGCTGCTATAGGGGTTTTTGAGGGTGATAATTGAAAATGAATCCAAAATATAGGTATTTGCTGAGTGACCAAGATGGTGAATGGAGCTAAGCGCATGCCTATAAGGGATACCATTTTCCTGGTAGTGGCTGCAGGTGCAGGTTTCCGGTCTGAAGATTCACGATGAACACTTTATTATTTATCTGCTGAACAATAAATAATGTATTATTGACCATGTTAACGGTGTTCCTTCGTGTCCAGGCTCGTGAAATCGTGAGTTGACCGAGTGCAAAGTCAGACCAGTTTTGCTGATGGTCCTTCAGGCACGCGGTTTGGTATTGTTCGGCTTGCTGATTCATTGTATAAAGCCAGATTTCGTTTAGCTGGTCGAGTATCGGAAGTTCGCGTCCCTGTTTCAAAACCTTATTCATTGCTTCGACGATGTTTGAGGTCTTATACCCATAGCACTGGCCCGGAAAAAAAGCAGTTACCCAGAGAGTCTTGTCAATATTGGTGAGATAGTCTGCTGCTGCTGGACTCAAATCCCAAACGTTGCTGATAGCTGCTTCATAACTATCACTTGTTTTGGCGTGCGCTATCTGCCAAAAGTGTGGCTCCAAACCTCTTGTAAACCGCTAACAAAAATCTCCTTTAAATGAAAGCAACAAAAGGCTCTCGCAACTCCATCTCCCATAATCTTATCAGCAGCAAGGAGCCCCTTGTCACGATCACTAATTAAGGTCATGCTTTCTGACTCAGCAATTGCCCTTCTTAGATGCCCTAAAAAGTACCTCCACGAACTTTCATTCTCCTCTTCCACTATCTCCTATGCTAGTAATAGAATATTACCATTTCCATCTATATCAACTGCCAATAGTGGTGTCTGAATAAATCGAGTCTTAAGAAAAGTACCGTTTACAGCCATGAATTTCCTCATAGATTGAAAGGATTTGTGAGATTGTGAAGGACAAATAAACAAGCGTTGAAAGATGTAATTTCCGTTGTTGTCTGTAGTGGTATGAAGTTCGGTATACAACTCCTCATTATGCTGATCGAGAAGCTGAAGGTAGGAGGGAACTCCATGGAAGTGCTCGCGCTGGTGCTCTAGCCTATCAGATATTAGCGGTGCCCTCGTAAGTCTTGCTACTTCGTAGTTGACGGTTTTACCATCGTGCATCTGAATCGTTTCCACAATCGCCATTGGTTTTGGTCCCTTCGTAACAAATAGATGCTGTGGAACAGTTCTCTGAAGCCAGTTTTGGGTGTTGACCACTTTGCGTGCAAGTGGGGGAGCTGCAATACAAGTATGCAAACCACTTAGTTTCTTAGCCTGAAGCTCTCCATCCATTGTTATAGATCCAAAAACACGCCAATGACACCCCATACTACACGCTTGACACCGATAGTCTACCTGCTTGGAATCCTTCTTCATCACTGAGAAGGTAAAAGGGTCCTCAATCGACTAGGACTCGATTGCTTCCTTCAGCTTATCAAAAGAGACAAATTATCTTCCTTCCTCGATTGGTATCGTTATGGTATATTGAAGTTCCTTTTTGATCGAATGTTGTACTAGTAGGGAAGTCTCTGAGTCTATTTTGCTGCGATTCTGCTGCTTGACAATACAGAAAACACTATCTAATATACAGTAAGTCTTTCACTCCGTCCTTGTTTTATTTCTCTTCTATTCTATCCAAGCGGGTTGCCATGGAAAGCATTTAGACTTTTGTGCTCAGACTACATAATCTGTGGAAAGACTTAGCCTCTGGAGGTCCGTACTTTGAGGATCATAGTTTTGTTTCCGGAGGGCATGTTTTAGCCAAGGAGGGTATTGGAAAGGTATGCAACTGGCCGGAGGGTAAGGGAAAGGATTTCTCCTAACGAAAGGAGTTGTTATATCTGCTCGCTATATTTTTGGCAGTAAGATGGAACAGAAGGTCACCAAGGGGAACACAGATTATGATGGATCTCCGCATTTAGTCCCCGCTTGCATTTCGCTGGGAGGGCAAGTGGTGTGGTTGCTACTCTTCTATAGTATCTCGTCAGTTTGTCAAAGCATTGGGAAATGCGTGGAATATGTTTCAGTTTAGTGTTTGAGGAATTCGGTTCTAGCAGATGGAGAATATTTCTAGACACTTGAAATGTAATTTTCTTGGCAATCACGGCCCACTTCAGATTTTACAGAGTTCAGTTCAGGGCTCATGGCAGTCTGTCCTCCAGACCTTGTCGGCCTCTAGACTGTTGGGAACACTTTTGTTCTGCAATAGTAAGGGAACAGTCTAACTAGTAAAAAGTAGTTGGTTTCCCTTATACCTACAAGTAAGGCAATTTCTTTTTTGTTAATTTGGTGGTATAATTTTAGGTATATGACTAGAACTCCCCAGGGTCCAACCGCTGCATTTGGGAAATATCCCATGGCAAATAAAAACTCAAATCAAAACAAAAACAAAAGAAATAAAACAAAAACTAACTATTAACTTGAATACCAAAGTATAAAACCAATGTGAATATTTCCCAACCTATGAGATTCTTCAAATTCCTATCATAAGTCAAAACTCAAGATAGTGGCACATCTAGGAAGAGAAATCCTAAGACTTCGACCTCACCAAAGACTCAAAGTAGAAGCAAGGGTCAAAATAGAGAAACTTAGATTCCGGTAGAATCAAGCGGTTAAACTTAATATCATCAAGGCTGAAGGCTGCTCTTGATAATTTCTCTTGAGGATTGTTGTTTATCAGAATAGAGTATTACTCACCATAGTTAAGTAGAATAATGTAAAGTCAGAGAACATCTATCAACCATTCTAACTTGTTCTAAGTACTCTGCTCAGCTCAGGGTTGTCCAACTAACAGGCTTAAAGTGAGTTCACACTCTAAGGTAGTCAAACCACTCAGATATTAATTATCTCCACAAATAGAAGGTGCTTTCCATAATGTATTTTCATATCCATCTGCCTGAGCAAAAGCTCCTTCCTAGAGGTGGTACATTAATGGCTGATTGCAATACCAAGTGTTAATATAATATCTATTTGGTCTCACGGGCCCAGTGGCAGATGTTAGGCATATGAGAAAAGCATAGCTTTTCCACCTAGTTTTGTATACCTTGGGGTTACCCTACCTTCACCCTGTGAAGCTAACAGCCCCCTCTGGCCCCGGCATTAGGATGGAGTGACAACACCAGATGGCTTCATAGTTGCGTCCCAACAGCAATGAACACTATTATTGGGACCTATCTCCTAACACCATATACGTCGTGGCCGTCCCTCTGACCGAATGCCGTTCACAAAGTATCTGAGAAGGGACCTTTGGCGCGCTTATGCAAGTGTTCTGGGTGAAATCAGTTCATGTCGCATAAAGTTATAGACATAGCGGTACAGGACAGGAAACTATATTACTAAAGTAACAGGACGTTTTTGTTATGTCAACTCTAGAATGAAATGAGAGTATGACCGCACATACAGCAATGGTATATTCCCACTTTTGAATATTCAGTAAGGAAGGACTGTGAGAGAATTGTGCCACCGGTACAATCTTGAGCTCTAGTGTAACCAAAGCCTCTAAACAGGAAGCCAAAGTGATATCTGCAGCTGCAATAGGTCCGATTCCGAAGTTGGTCACTTTGTTCGTCTGATGATGAGGATACTGTCTAGCATGCAGATAAATTTCGGTTTCTCTAGATGGAGGAAGGATTGTGAATTCACACTGGGACGTAGTGCCACACTGGTACCAGAGAAATCAAGAGCTCTTCAGTCTGGAAGTCAATGATAAGACAATTATATTCAGTGTCAAACAGTGTTCGCACTATGAGGAAATATTCAGAATGGTTAGCAGGTACTTAGTTAGGATGGTAGATCCTTGTAGGCTGCACACTCTACTACCTGGGATATAAATATCCAAGTGTCTCCTGAGCTTAACAAAAGTCATAACATTACAGAGAAGAGACCCTATCAATATAATAAGTTATTATTAGAAAAATCTTTATCAACATTTTTACCCACATTTATATTGAGCCTTCCTAGACACATCTCTGTCTACAATAAAGTACCTCGGTCTTTCCCATTGCGCTTGCCCTCAGAGCTCTGGCACTCCCTAACAGCAAGTTTGTCTATACCATCTATGCAGTCCGTCCGAAATCCTACTTGGCTATACTAGACATCTGATCCTGACTACGTATGCTTAGGGCTAGAAGTCTCCTATTGCTAGGCTGCATAGGTACTACTGACGGCCAGGCATATCAGACTATAACATATTATAACAGGACTTGTGCTTCTTGAGTCTACTAATAACCCATGGTAATGCTACCATTCATAGATTAGCCTGAGACTACCATTAAGATAGTTGTCCTACAAGTCTAGCAGCCTTCCAGGTTAGCTCCAAGCCTGCTACAGTTATTCATACAACTAGTGTTCATTACAGAACAGGGCAGGGCAGGTTTTCACTCACTATGCCCTGTCCTTACACTGGGCCAGAGGGTGTATTTTCCGGTATTCCCAACCCCCCCTGTCAAGAGCCTACCCACACTCTTTCTCAGGACAGAGTCCTGGTTGTTACCACTTATTTTTAATACATACCAGTCTGAGGTATGCGTGGCGCAGAGAACAGAGCAGGGACAAGGGCAGGGAATGCCAAAAAAGACACTCTGCCGCAGGCAGTTGAGCGCGGTGGGGCAGGGAAATGGGTAGTGGGCCTGGATTTTCTGCGGTGCTGTCAGCCCTATAACGAACTTTACATACTACTACCACGAGGTCAAAGTATGCCCATAGGTGGTTCCCAGGTGTTATTAAAATGCAGCTTCAGAAGACAGTCATCCTCATACCTATCATCTATTCTGCATACAGCCTGTGGTCCGATGGTCAGCCAGCTCACATCTAGTATCCTGGAAGTGTGCCTATGAATTTGACTTCACTAGAAAGCTTACAACTATGCCGCCAGACTAGTATTACCCTAGCAGGAATAGCTTACCTAATTTCAAGAGTGAGGGATACAGCTTCATAAGATGAGAGTATATCCAAACTCAAGCGGCCTGATATATGAGCTTCTCAGCAGTATCTAGAAGACGATGGGAAATACTGGATAAGAGCAAATTTCAAAATATGTTTAACTAATTGGAACAATATTTACAGAACACTACTTCTCTCATTTTCTAGTTGCATATGCATTAGCTGCATAATGCTTTAATAGCTGGATATCAGAACTAATCACTCCATATTCCATATTACTATTGGTATGTAGGCATTTAGACTGTATATTTATATATAGTCTATCATGATGAAGAGATTGAAGACTGTCTACTGGTGGAGTAGAGACATGTTCAGATGAAATAGCAGTTTGGGAGATTCTCTAAGTTGAGCTGGGCAAGATTTCAGGGTCAAACAGTGTTCACACTTTGTTCTGACCAACTGAATTGTTAAGAAGATACTTCTTAACTAAAGGAGTCGAAGTAGCACGAACATCAGTATAAATAGTAGGCCTCTCCCCCGGTAGTTGAAGAATCATCAAGCAACGGAGAAGAGACCTTAACCATATAACAAGTTAGCGAGTTATATTCTAACTCTTTGATATTTCACTATACTTTATATCTTTACTTTACCCATTGATTATCTGTGAGCCTTCCTAACTATTAATCCGTTCTCTCAAATATCCTCCATCTTGCTAGCCAGAAATCCTACCATGTTAGCTACCCCGTAACAACGACACTGTTACACTGTACCTGAGTTGGAGCCAGCAGCGGGTGTTAGAAATATCGCCTCAAGCTTACAGAAGGTTTGAAGCACTCCTACCCCATTAGTTGCACTTTTTGTACCACCTGGAATAGCTCTAATTACCTTTATAAGCCGCATAATACTATAATTACTTCCTTCTAAGCCTGCAAATTACTTTCCCAGTGAAGGTAGGGTAACTGATATTCCTCTGTAGGCTACCTTGATCTCTAAGGTACTGCAATAACATGGCCTAGATAATGTAATTTTACCCTCAGATGCCTTTATTCTCTTCAGGACTCCTGTTGACTACATATAATATTACCCAGGAGACCTGTGTATTTACATTATTTACTTCAAGTTGGCCTTATGTAAATACACCCTCAGGCTCCAAATGTCACCCTGCCTATTAGGATAACTATGGCCTACCTGAGTGACCCTCCCTCACCCTATATCACCAACTCACTTTATAGGGATTTGTACCAAATCATTCAAGTTCCTACCAAGCATATACTAAGTATACTGGTCGAGTCTCACTCTGGTTACCTCTTGGTATCCAATATAGCCTGGAGACTAGTCCTCTGTAGCTACCTATTCATAGGGTCATTATCCTAATAGGAATAGGTAAAATTGAAAGATGGTTGGCAACATACCTACACTATTAGATTCTTTGTTCAACTTCTAAACAATCTCATTTATCTTCTAAATCTAAATTCTAACGAGGTTGTATGCACCTTGATAATTACTGTGATATTTCAGTTTTCTCTTACCCAATAGGGTTTTAACTTCTCCCTAGTTAATGTCTCTGATAGTTAAAACTTGACTCAGTCTTGATCTTGCCGTATATGCTAACTTGAATATCCCTCTAGTATTCAATATACATTTTAAATGTAGAAATCCTTGTATTGAGGAGGGGACAAACTCAAGCAAATAAGGGGCTGGGGCATGTTACTCACTAGAAACAAAAAGAGTAATGAAAAGTCTATTGTTCGTCACATCTCATCTTTCACAATTACTTGTATATGGGTGCACCTCAGGGAAAACAGTCAAATTTGCCTTTCAAATGTTGTGAGTTCAAGTTACAAGTATATTGGGTTTGTATAGCAACCACCACCCTTCTGAGAAAAGTGAACAAAACCTTATAGATAAAGAAATTGAAATAACTCAATAATGAAAAGAGTAAATAGTATGAAAACAGAAGAAAGATAATTGTTATTTCTATCTGTATAATTCTATATAAAAGAATTTGTATTATTATATTCAGCCCTATCTAATTTTTAATTTTATAAGATTTTCTAATATACGTTTATGATGTCTTTACAGTATCTAAAATATGCAGATACTATGTAATAGTCAAGAATTATACACTTAGAAGTATTCCAAAACTTGGTTTCAAGCAAACCTTGGGATAAGCTATTTTTCTATAAAACCCACTTTTGGAGCTCAATTGCTAAAATAATTATTAATTACCCATCTTCTCTCCTATTTTAAAATTAAATATATTTCAAGATACTGACAGGATACTCTACTATATACTAGAGACTCAGAGCCATGTGGTCAGTTTTGTTGTTATTGGCAATCTTCACTTTTTTCGCTAAATCCCACTGATCTAATTGAGTAGCACTTGTTCTTCAACCACCAGACAGTTTCTATTATCAATTATAAGAATTGAACAGCTACTATGCTCTTTTTTAAATAGTTTAGCTAGGAGGAAAGAATATCTAAGAATCTCTTGGAAGAGCATTACATCTTCTAGCATTATAGTACAACTGCTATTATAGTATATATTTATAACTGGGAATGTATTTGATATAACTTACCTTCTTTTGACCTAGAAGTCAGAAGCAGAATAGAGGCTATAGTTTTAATCCAATTTGACCAATACGGAGACTTGTATGATGCTTTAGCAAATGTCAAGATGAATGATTTATCTATTATATAACATGGTACCACATTCAAATATATTACCCCTGCATACCTATATTTAATTTTCTGCACAAAATTTGTTTTTCCATTCCCCTGGTAGCCAAACCTCCTCTTATGGCTCTCATAATAGTAAGGTGGTTGGGGCATTAAGGCTACATATTTTAATCTGCAAGAGTGGTCGATGAAGTTCTCTTCTTCAACTTTTGGTACAGCATTTTGGTCCAAGGCAGATAAAAGATTTTCTTGTTTCTTATTCTTATAAGAACATAAATCACTTGTCCAATCTCAAGAACAGGGGAACTGATAGTTGTAAATGCTCAAATATTCACCATTTTGTATAGTTAGTACTATAGAAACTAAAATATTTCAATCAATTGCAACCAACCCTAACATGTTCCTTATATTCTTTCAGGAGACATCTGAATAAGAATATAGGAGGTCTGGCAAGAGAGTGAGGAGGTGCGGTCACTTGCTTTTTGAAAATAATTTTCTGAATATCGAAAGACTGTACTGGAATTCCCTCTCACAGTGACTTTCCAATACCTACCTGCTAGTAGAATTGCAAACTGAAGAACCATCTTGGAAGTTCTGGGGCATTTGAAATTCCATCCATGATTATGATGAGATTTAGGTTGAAGAATGAAGACGGGAGTGTGGGAAAAGGTTTGGGTAAAAAGCTGAGAATGCTTCTGAGAGCATGAAAAGCCATGTTGATTTGAAAAATTCTATAGATGTGCAAGTTGCAGGTAATTGAAGCAAGAAGAGAGGGAAAAAGGATTTGTAGATCAAATTAACAACAAGAAGGGATGTGGAACAACCCTCAAGTCTATTAATCCTAGAAGATTTTCAGTAGTCCTAGTCTGTATTATATTGATAATAGACTCTTTTGATTAGCAGGCAACTACTCTTATTTCTAATAATTTCTTTGTTAGATTTGTAAGGGACTTTTCTCCTATGCGATAATAGTAAACTCTGTAGAATTACTTGATAGTTCTTGTTGTTATTGCATTTGGTAGACTTCTATTGATGGCTAGATCAACTGAAAGTAAAAAGCAATAGTGAGTAAAAGAATATAAAGTACGATAATCCGTTATTCATAAAACATATAAGGAGGAAAGGACCCCAAGTCAGACAACAGTGTGAACCCGAAGATCTTCCCCCCAGAGCGTAAGGCTCCCTATTTATACACAATCATCACTGTACCCTTATCCTGATAACTCATCCATATTAGTCATCCAACCATTATGACTTCTAATGAGTTACTGTAGAATCTGGTCTTATACAGACCGTTGCCAATGTGGGTAACTCGCATGACTATACCATCTTAGGCAGCATAACCTAGCTCTCTATCCAATTAGCAAGAGAAATGAGTTGTGATTGCACTTTCGCTTTGATGTTTTTTTCGCTATTTATTCCATGTATAGCATAGTCCAACACTAATTTTATCTACATCCAACTTGGCAACAGTATGTATAAGACCAGATTCAACAGTATTCTATAAAATCTATCAGCTGTCTCCTACAAGTCGTTTCTGTAACAACCATTAATCAATTATAAGTCATAAAACTAGTCAAGTGCTCAAATGAGTCACATGTATGAAACTTGTGACTCATAATGTGAGTCATGTGTAAAAATCATTATATTATCTAATATGACAAACGTGAGTTATAAAACAATCAACCAGTCAGAACCAACTAATAACTTGCTATTCAAGTTGTGTAGTCATGTGAGATACTATCATATAAGTCAATTGACTTCATAGCCTAAAACTTAACATACCTATGACTAATAAGTATTTAGTCATGTGAAATCCGCCTTGCTTAGTCAGAATTTGAGACAATAGGACATTCTTGCTGTTTTCCAGAAAACTATACTAATACTAGTAGTTCACTTGCTATCAACTAGTTTTTAAGACTATCTTCATAGCCTTTGAATTGTGCTTTATGCCTATCTAGGTAGGTAGTGGTATGGTCTCTTGTATTGAATATATAAGGAGTAGAGATATATTGAATCTAGAGTATAATAAGCTACTTAGATATTGTGTAAAGAGTCTATCTCGTTGGCCTTTTTTTTAATCTTTTTTATTCCGTTCAATATTTGTTTAACAAAATCCCTCCAGCTTGTGCTATGTGGACAAAAAACCTCCAACTACAGTCCATCCCATATCTCCCCCACTAAAACTCTCTGATCCTGCTCAACTTGTAAACCATTTTGAGTACAGGTAGAAACAACGCTAGGTATTATAGGTAGAAACTATGAAAGAAACCAAAGGCCTGAATACAATGAATCAATAAACCATCTCAGATATGCAACCCAAAAGAAAGAAACTCCTGACAGTGAAGAAACAAACTCGCTTAGGCAGGGAAAACATCAAGCTCATCTAGAAAGGAAATAGACTAAAGCCCAAACCTGTAGTCAACTCAGCCACAGCCCAGCAACGAAGCTCATTCCACCGAGAAGAGCGAGGGACATCAGTAAAAATAATACCCTGCCTTCTCTGCGTCCTGCACATCTGACACACCTGATGCCGGAACGCAAATCGCGAATTAGGATGGGATGTCAATCCGACTTTGGGTCCTCACTTTGGGAAACTTGGTGCCATCTATCCTGACACCTTCAGAACACGGACCCCTATGTCCTGTCCATCCTGACTACATCTGGTGCTCTGCTACTCTGCCCTGACAACACCTGATCTAAGGGTTGCCTGCCCTGACACTGCCTTATCACAGACTCTTGTGCTCTGATACTGCCTGATCTAAGGCTCTCCTACCCTGACGACTCCTGATATAAAACTCTCACTCCCTAATGCCAGTTCCTTCTCACTAAACGTTAGGGCTTTGTGCATCTTACCACCTCTGGTTCCGTTCTTTTCTGCTCCTGTCTCCATTGTCCAGATCACACGATCCTGATCTCTCTCTTCATGACATCTGGCTACTTCTTCCTGATCTCACCCCCTATACATGCCGCCTCCTGATCCAATCCTGACTCTATCAGACATCGCCTTGTGTTCTCTGATATATTATAAACTAAGTCTAATACTATCCTGATC
>Ga0307510_10010903_pt1 | contig 10802 bp, 7 predicted proteins | sample 12_EM_MG_FD_207224 | JGI IMG/M metagenome (GOLD analysis project Ga0307510, IMG submission 207224) | Populus trichocarpa ectomycorrhiza microbial communities from riparian zone in the Pacific Northwest, United States - 12_EM | ecosystem: Host-associated > Plants > Roots > Unclassified | place... | reverse complement strand
CCCGCGCTGATCCGCCGTCACGGCCTGCGCAAGGGCGACCTCGTGGAAGGCGTCCGCGGCGGGCAGCGCGCCCTGACCGAGGTCGCGTTCGTCAACGGGCACACGCCCGGCGAACTGCGCGGCCGACGCCACTTCCGCGACCTCACCCCGCTGCACCCGCGTGAGCGGCTGCACCTCGAACACCCGGCGGCCGGCCTGACCGGACGCGTCGCCGACCTGATCGCCCCCGTCGGCAAGGGCCAGCGCGGGCTGATCGTGGCCCCGCCCAAGACCGGCAAGACCGTACTGCTCCAGCAGATCGCGGCCGCCGTCGCCGGCAACCACCCCGAGGCCCGCCTCATGGTCGTGCTGCTCGACGAACGGCCCGAGGAGGTCACCGACATGCGGCGCTCCGTGCGCGGCGAGGTGTACGCCTCCACCTTCGACAAGGCCCCCAAGCAGCACATCGCGCTGGCCGAGCTCGTGATCGAGCGGGCCAAGCGGCTCGTCGAGGCGGGCGAGGACGTCGTGATCCTCCTCGACTCGCTGACCCGGCTGTGCCGGGCGCACAACAACGCGGCCGCGTCCGGTGGCCGTACCCTCAGCGGTGGTGTCGACGCGACCGCCCTGATCGGCCCGAAGAAGTTCTTCGGCGCCGCCCGCCTCGCCGAGGAGGGCGGCTCCCTCACCATCCTCGCCACCGCGCTGGTGGATACCGGCTCCCTCGCCGACAGCGTCTACTTCGAGGAACTCAAGAGCACCGGCAACATGGAACTCCGCCTCAGCCGCGAACTGGCCTCCCGCCGGGTGTTCCCGGCCATCGAGATCACCCCGTCCGGCACCCGCCGAGAGGAACTCCTCCTCACCCAGACCGAGTTGACGGCGGTGCGAGGCCTACGACGAGTCCTCCAGAACAGGGACGCCCAGGGCAGCCTGGAGACCCTGCTGGAGCGCATGCGCGAAACCCCGGACAACGCGACGTTCCTACGGCACATCCAGCCGACTTTGCCTACAAACTGACCCGAGCGCCGTTTCCCCAGGGGCGCGGGGAACTGCGCGACCAGCCCCCACCGGGCCCGCAGACGAACCACTAGCGCATCCGGGTGCACACTCACCCCGCCCGGCCCCGCCAACACCCTCGACAACGACTCCGTTCCTACGTTTGCGGTATGACAATCGGATTCTCACCCCGGATCGCCATGTCGACCTGCGCCCTCTGCCTGACGGCCGTCCTCGCGTTCACCCCCGCCACGGCGACTGCCAACACCGGGTCGGATCCCAGCACCCAGGTCCACCCTCACCCCGGCGCCCCCCAACTCCCGGACATCTCCGCCCTCTCCTGGCTCGTCGCAGACACCCGCACCGGCGAAGTCCTCGCCGCCCACGACGCCCACCGCAAACTCCCACCCGCCAGCACCCTGAAAACACTGTTCGCCCTGACCGTCCTCCCCACGCTCCCCGGAGGGCTCCGGCACCGCGTCACCGAGCAGGACCTGGCCGGTATCGGCGAGGGCAGCAGTCTGGTCGGGGTCGAGGAGGGCCACACATACCGCGTGGCCGACCTGTGGCGCGGGGTCTTCCTCAACTCGGGGAACGACGCCGTGCACGTCCTGGCCTCCCTCAACGGCGGCTGGGAGACCACGGCCACGCGGATGCAGGCCAAGGCACGGGCGCTGGGCGCCCTCGACACCCAGGTCATCTCACCGGACGGCTACGACACCGACAGCCAGGTCTCCTCCGCATTCGACCTCGCGGTGTTCGGGCGGGCCGGACTGCGCAACGCGGACTTCGCCCGGTACTGCTCCACCGCCGAGTCCGAGTTCCCGGGCAGGGGATCGTCGTACGGCATCCAGAACACCAACCGGCTGCTGACCGGCAACGACGGCGTGGAACGGTATCCGGGGATCCTCGGCGTGAAGAACGGCTACACCACGCACGCCGGCAACACCCTTGTCGCGGCGGCGCGTCGGGGCGGGCGGTCGCTCGTCGTCACGGTGATGAACCCTCAGGCCGGCGGTGGTTTCACCGTGTACGAGGAGGCGCGCGAGCTGCTCGACTGGGGTTTCGCGGCTGCGGGGCGAGTCGATCCGGTGGGGTCGCTGGACGCGTTGCGAGCCAGGCCGAGACCGGGTCCCGCGGCGGTGCCGGTGGCCGCGGCGGTCGTACCGGACAAGGGTCCGGGCTGGGCCGAGACCGCGGCGATCGTAGCCGCCGCCGTGCTGGGCGCGGGTGCGGTGGTGGCCGCGTTGCGGTTCAGGGGCCGACCTCTTCCCCCGGCCTGACCCGTCGGCAGCCACAGCAGCAGGCCGAGCGTGATCCACGTGTACGTGTTGCTGCCGAGGAAGCCGTCGATGCCCGAGGCGTCGTGGAACCACAGCCACACGACACTCGTGCACATCACCGCGTAGAGGGCGCCCGCGATCCGCGGGTGCCCCGCACGGACCAGCACGGCGAACGACGGCAGCAGCCACACGAGATGGTGCACCCAGGTGATCGGGCTGATCAGACACGCGGTCAGCCCGGTCAGCGCGAACGCGGCCGTCCAGTCCCCCACGACGATCGTGCGGCGTGCCCGAACCGCCCACACGGCCAGCACGAGGACGACGACCGTCGCCCACAGCGGGCGGCCCGTTTCGCCGAGCCGGGCCAGGACGCCTTGCAGGGACTGGTTGGAGACGTAGTCGAGGCGGCCCACACGGGTGGTGTCCCACATGGCCCGGGTCCAGTAGAAGCGTGAGGCGTCCGGGACCACCAGGGCCGCGAGCCCGGTCGCCCCGAGCGCCACGGCCGTCGCCACCGCGGCGGCTTTCCAGCGTCGGGCCAGCAGCAACAGGGCGATGAACAGCGCCGGCGTGAGCTTGATCGCCGCCGCGAGGCCGATGCCGACGCCCGCCCAGCGGCCCCGGCCGGTGGAGAGCAGCCGGCCGTCGCCGAGGACGAGGGCCAGCAGCAGGAGGTTCACCTGCCCGAAGCTGAAGGTGTCCCGCAACGGCTCGAACAGCGCCAGCCCACACGCCACCAGCGCCCACCCGAACCAACCGTAGCGCCGCCATCCGGGCCCGGCCAGGATCCGCAGCACTACGGCGAGTGCCGCCAGATTGAGTACGAGTGCGGCGGCGATCGCGGTGCCGAGGCCGAGGTACGCCATCGGCGCCATGCTGACGGCGGCGAACGGCGGGTAGGTGAAGCCGTACGTCGTCCCGGGCACCCGGTAGTCGTAGATCCGGCCGCCGTGGTGGAGCCAGGTGTGGACGGTGCCGTAGTAGACGCGCAGGTCGAACCAGTCGCGCAGCAGCGGGACGGTCGCGGTGAAGACGGTGACGACGGTGGCGAGGGCCAGTACCAGGAGGAGCCGGCCGCGGTCGGTGTGGGGTGTTCTCATGCCGTACGTCCGAGGGCCGGGGCCTGTGCCGCCTGGCGGGCCTGCCAGAGGACGACGATCGCGAGGACGCCGCCGGAGACTGCCAGCACGAGTTGTCCGATGTCGGCGGGGCCGCCGCTGGGCAGGACGGCGAGGGCGAGGACGCCGGTCACGGCGGCCACCCGGTGTCGTACGGACGTGCTGGGCGCGGCGGCGGCGATGAGGAACAGGCCCCACAGGGCGTACCAGGGGCGGATCGCCGGGCCGAAGGCGGCCACGACCGCGAGGCTGAGGCCGAGGGCGTAGACCGGGCTGGGCCGCAGGCGCAGCCATATGGCGAGGACAGCCGCGCCGGTGACCGCGAGTCCGAGGGCGTGCCAGGCCGGGACGGCGAAGGGCGCGAGGTCGCTGCCGAGGTGTTTCAGCAGGGCGCCGGTGGCGCGGCCGAGGAGGCTGGTGAGGGCCCAGTTGTGCGCCGAGACGGGCGTGTCGAGGGCGCCTATCCAGCCGTAACCCGTGCCCGCGAAGGCGGTCGCCGCGACCGTGGTGGTCACGGACGCGACGACGGTCGTCGTGACGGCCTTGGCCGGGCGGTGGCCCGCGCGGATCTGGAGGAGCACGACGGCGGCGAGCCCGAGCGCGGCCGGTGCCTTGACCAGGGCGGCGAGCGTGACGAGTACGGCGCCCAGGACCGGCCAACGGCCGAGGGCGGCGACCAGGCCGATGCCGAGCAGCCCGAGCATGATCGCGTCGTTGTGAGCGCCCGCGACGAGGTGCAGCAGCACGAGCGGGTTGAGGGCGCCGAGCCAGAGGGCGGCGGCCGGGTCGGCGCCGCTGTGCCGGGCGAGCCGGGGCAGCGCGGCCGCCATCAGGCCCACCCCGAGGAGCGCGACGAGCCGCATCCCGAAGAGCCCGGCGGGGAGTTCGCCCCGGGTCAGTCCGGACAGCCCGGAGGCGACGGCGAGGAACACCGGGCCGTACGGCGCGCCCGTGTGCTGCCACAGCGGGGCGACCTCGTCGGCGAGGGGCCCGCCGAGCGCGGCGGGCCCGTGCGCGTAGACGTCCATGTGGGCGTCGACCATCGCGCCCTGCGCGAGATAGCTGTACACGTCCCGGCTGAACAGCGGCGGCGCGAGCAGCAACGGGGACGCCCACACGGCGAGGACCAGGAACAGGGAGCGCGGGGTGGGCGGTTCGGCGCTGCGGACCAGCTTGCCCAGCAGCAGCCAGGCCGCTATCAGCAGGACGACACCGAAGTAGACCCCGACCAGCCCGAGCGCCGCCTGCGCGGAGGCCGGGGAGAAGAGATCGGCGGCCGGGAGCGCTCCGGCCGTCTCACCGCCCAGCGCGAGGACGGCGGTACCGGCCAGACCGAGTACCTGACAGCGACGGAGATCGACGGGAAAAGCCATGGCCAACACTCGCCAAGCGTGGCAACGCCGGATGGCGGGAAAGCGACCTGCCGCTCTCCGCGCGGCGCACTGCGCGTGACCTCCGTGTGATCGGGCCTCGGTACCGATGAGTTCTCTGTCCGCGACCGGTCTCCCTGATGACCGACTTTCCCAGAACGGACGTGATGACCGTGCCGAACAGCTCCGCCCACGCCAAGGTGAACGGCCTGGAGATGTACTACGAGATCCATGGCGCCGAACACGAGGACCGGCGCCCGCTGGTGCTGCTGCACGGCGGTGTCCAGACCGTCGGCCTGACCTTCGGGACCCTGCTGCCCGCGCTGTCCGCCGAGTGGTACGTGATCGCCCCCGAACTCCAGGGCCACGGCCACACCGCCGACACCGACCGGGAACTGACGGTACCGGACCTGGCCTCCGACGTGGTGGCGCTGCTCGACGAACTCGGCGTCCCGCAGGCCGACTTCATCGGGTTCAGCCTCGGTGGACTGGTCGCGCTGGAGATCGCGGTCCGGCACCCGGAGCGGGTCGGACGGCTCGTGCCGGCCGCCATCGCGTACTCCCAGGACGGCTTCCACGACGAGGTCCGCACCCCCGACTTCAGCTCGCCCCGGCTGCCCAGCCAGGCCGACTTCCAGGAGATGGCCGACGCCTACGCGGCCGTCGCACCGCACCCCGAGCACTTCCAGGACTTCTTCGCCAAGACCTCGGCGGCGGCGAACGCCCCGCTGCCCTGGACCGCCGACGACCTGCGCGCGGTGACCGCGCCCACGCTCCTCGTCATCGGCGACACGGACTTCTTCCACGTCGAGCACGCCGCCGAGATGCACCGGCTGATCCCCGACGCACAACTCGCCGTGCTGCCCGGCACCACGCACATGGCGCTCATGCGGCGGAAGGTGCTGTTGCCGATGATCACCGAGTTCCTGGGCTGACGGCGTTCAGAACACCGACACCCCGGTCAGTGTCGTGAAGCGGTCCAGGGCGGCGACCCCGGCCACCGAGTTCCCGCGCTCGTCGAGCCCGGGGCTCCACACGGCGAGCGTGCACCGGCCCGGGACGATCGCGATGATGCCGCCGCCCACGCCGCTCTTGCCGGGCAGGCCCACCCGGTAGGCGAACTCGCCCGCCGCGTCGTACGTCCCGCAGGTCAGCATCACCGCGTTGACCTGCTTGGCCTGGGTGAGGGTGAGGAGTCGGGTGCCGTCGGCGCGGCTGCCGTGCCGGGCGAGGAACCCGGCGGCCAGGGCGAGGTCGGCGCAGGAGGCCATGACGGAGCACTGCCGGAAGTACTGGTCGAGGAGGACGGGCACCTCGTTGTCGATGTTGCCGTAGGACTTCATGAAGTGGGCCAGGGCCGCGTTGCGGTCACCGTGCGCGGACTCGGAGGCGGCGACTTCCTTGTCGAAGTCGAGGGACGGGTTCCCGCTCTCCGTACGCAGGAAGGCCAACAGCTCTCCGGCCGCGTCGCCGGTGCGGGTCTGGAGCCGGTCGGTGACGACGAGCGCGCCCGCGTTGATGAACGGGTTGCGCGGGATGCCGCTCTCGTACTCCAGCTGGACAAGGGAGTTGAAGGGGTTGCCGGAGGGCTCGCGGCCCACGTGCTCCCACAGTTCGTCGCCCTCGCGGGCCAGGTCGAGGGCGAGGGTGAAGACCTTGGTGATGGACTGCGTGGAGAACGGCTGCCGCCAGTCCCCCACGCCGTACACCGTGCCGTCCAGTTCCGCGACGGCCATGCCGAAGCGGCGCGGGTCGCAGGCCGCGAGTGCCGGAATGTAGTCGGCGGCCCGGCCGCGGCCGGGCATCCGCTCGATCTCACCGGCGATGCGCTCCAGGACCGGCTGGAAAGCCATCGATGGGGACATGATCACCATTGTGCCTCCGGGCGGGTCCTGGTGCGCGTGGGCGGATCAGACGGCTACGGGGCCGCTCCCGGCCAGCACCTCCGGCCGCAGCAGGGCCGCGAGCGTCTCGGCGGGCAACAGGCCCTTCTCCAGGACGAGTTCGGCCACGCCCCGGCCGGTGGCGAGGGCCTCCTTCGCGATGTCGGTGGCGGCCGTGTACCCGATGTGCGGGTTCAGCGCGGTCACCAGGCCGATGGAGTTCTCCACGCTCGCGCGCAGCGCCTCCGTGTTGGCGGTGATGCCGTCCACGCAGCGCTCGGCGAGCGTGAGGCAGGCGGCGCGCAGATGTGTGATGGACTCCGACAGCGAGTGCAGGATGATCGGCTCGAACGCGTTGAGCTGGAGCTGTCCGGCCTCGGCGGCCATCGTGATGGTGACGTCGTTGCCGATCACCTCGAAGGCGACCTGGTTGACGACCTCGGGAATCACCGGGTTGACCTTCCCGGGCATGATGCTCGAACCCGCCTGCACCGGCGGCAGGTTGATCTCCCCGAGCCCCGCGCGCGGCCCCGAGGACAGTAGCCGCAGATCGTTGCAGCTCTTGGAGAGCTTCACCGCGACCCGCTTCAGCACACCCGACATCTGGACGAACGCCCCACAGTCCTGCGTGGCCTCGACCAGGTTGGCCGCCGTCACCAGCGGCAACCCGGTGATCTCCGAGAGGTGCCGCCGCGCCGACTCCGCATACCCGGCAGGCGCGTTGAGTCCGGTCCCGATGGCCGTGGCCCCCAGGTTGATCTCATGGATCAACTGGACAGCCTCGTCAAGACGTTGACGATCCTCGTCAATCATGACCGCATACGCCGAGAACTCTTGACCGAGCGTCATCGGCACCGCGTCCTGCAACTGTGTACGGCCCATCTTGAGCACGTCACGGAACTCGACAGCCTTACGGGCGAACGCGTCCTGTAGTACGGACATTGACGCGATCAATCCATGTACGGCGAAGACGGTCGCTATCTTGACGGCGGTCGGATACACGTCATTGGTTGACTGACCAAGGTTGACGTCCTCGTTCGGGTGCAGGTACTGGTACTCACCCTTGGCGTGCCCCAGCAACTCCAACGCCCGGTTCGCGACAACCTCGTTGGCGTTCATGTTGGTCGAGGTACCGGCACCACCCTGAACCACGTCCACCACGAACTGGTCGTGCAGCTTCCCGTCCCGGATCTCCCGACAGGCGGCGACAATCGCGGCGGCCTTCTCAGGCGCCAACAGCCCGAGCTCCTCATTGGCGCGAGCGGCGGCCTCCTTGACGGCAGCGAGCGCATTGATCAAGTGCGGATAGATGGAGATCGGCGTCCCGGTGATAGGGAAGTTCTCCGTGGCCCGCAGGGTGTGAACACCCCAATAGGCATCGCCGGGCACATCCCGATCCCCGAGCAGATCATGTTCGCGACGGGTAATGGCAGTCATGGGGTCCTCTTTCCAACAGCGTTCAGGTGAGCGCCCCTTCAGGGGCGCGGGGCTGTGTCGATATGCGGCTCCGCCGCGTGGGCGCGACCAGCCACAACGGACCCGCAGCACCCCCACAACCGATCTAGGCACACGCAGAAAACGGCAACACCGGGTCCAAAGCCCGCACAGGCCGAACACAACCCACCGGCTCGCCTCCGCCCAGAAGCGCCTCGCCCGCAAACTCACCAAGCAGCCCAGCATCAACCCCGGCCCGAACAAGCCCGGCGGCAGCCACAGGCACCCGCGCCCGATTCGCCCCGTCCGAGACCTTCACAGCAACAGCCCGCCCATCCGGCAACGCGGCGACCTGAACACCTTCGAACCCGTCCTTGGCCAACAGCCCGGGAACGGCCCGCATCAACGCCGCGACATCCCGCCCGGCACCGGACGCCATCTCGGCATGCTCCCGCATCGCATCAGCGACCCGAGCCTCAGGCGTACCGGGCGCAGCAGTGGTGATCCGGGCGACGGCCCGAGCCAGCCCGTGCAGGGAGATGGAGAACAAGGGAGCCCCACACCCGTCGACCGTCGCCCGAGCGATCCGCTGCCCGGTGAGATCCTCGACGATCTCCGCGATCGCCTGCTGCAACGGATGCGCGGGATCGAGATAGTCGTCCAGGGACCAGCCGTTCAGCTTCGACACGTACAACATCGCCGCGTGCTTCCCGGAACAGTTCTGGGCGAGCTGGGACGGTGGCCGTCCTTCGCGCACCCAGACATCCCGGACGACCGGGTCGAACGGGAGGTCGGGAACGTTGCGCAGGGAGTCCTCGGTGAGCCCGGCGAGTTCGAGGATGCGCCGGGCCCCGGCGAGGTGGCGTTCCTCGCCGGAGTGGCTGGCGGCGGCGAGCGAGAGCAGTTCGCCGTCGAGCGGCAGCCCGGCCCGCACCATGGCGACGGCCTGTACGGGCTTGATCGCCGAGCGCGGATAGAACGCCGCCTCGATGTCGCCGATCTGGAGCTGGACCTGGCCGTCGGCGTCGAGGACGACGACGGAGCCGTAGTGGATGCCCTCGATCATTCCGCCGCGTATGAGGTGGGCGACGGGTGCGTGGAGGGGTTCACGGATTTGGGGTGGGTCCGCGAGGGAACTGCTGTACATCACTGCCTGTCGGGTCAGGACGACGTGGGTCTCACGCGTCGGGTGCGGTGGAGGACGTGCTCGCCACGCGGCGGCGGACGGCGAACCATCCAGCGACGAGCGCGGCGGCGATCAGCGGCAGGCACAGCACGGTGGTGCGTCCGGCGCCGCCGTCGGCGTACATGAGGACCAGGACGGAGACGAGGAAGGCCAGCGTCACGAGTTCGGTCCAGGGGGAACCCGGCAGTCGGTAGCCGGGCCGGGTCAGTTCGCCCTTCTCGGTCTTCTGCCAGAAGAGGAAGTGACAGAGCATGATCATGCCCCAGGTGGAGAGGATGCCGATCGCGGCGAAGTTGAGGACGATCTCGAAGGCGTCGGCGGGGACCACGAAGTTGAGGCCGACGCCGAGGACGCAGATGCCGCTGGTGAGCAGGATGCCGCCGTAGGGGACCTGGCTGCGGCTCATGACCGAGGTGAACTTGGGGGCGGAGCCGGACATCGCCATGGAGCGGAGGATGCGGCCGGTGGAGTACAGGCCGGAGTTGAGCGAGGACATGGCCGCGGTGAGGACGACGAGGTTCATGACGCCGCCGGCCGCCGGGATGCCGATGTTCGACAGCACGGTCACGAAGGGACTCTGGCCCGCGCTGTACTTGTTCCACGGCAGGAGCATCGACAGCAGGACGACCGAGCCGACGTAGAAGAGGCCGACGCGCCACATGATCGAGTTGATCGCCTTCGGCATGATCTTCTCGGGGTTCTCGGTCTCGCCGGCGGCGACGCCGACCAGTTCGACGGAGGCGTAGGCGAAGACGACGCCCTGGATGATCAGGAGCATGGGCAGCAGGCCGTTGGGGAAGATGCCGCCGTGGTCGGTGATCAGGGACGGGCCGGGGGTCGTGCCGTCGACCTGGTGCTGGGTGACCAGCAGGAAGATGCCGATGAGCATGAAGACGACGAGCGCGCTGACCTTGATGATCGCGAACCAGAACTCCAGCTCGCCGAACATCTTCACCGAGATCAGGTTCACGGTGAGGACCACGGCGAGCGCGATGAGGGCGATCACCCACTGGGGGATGTCGGAGAACATGCTCCAGTAGTGGGTGTAGACGGCCACGGCGGTGATGTCCGCGATGCCGGTGGTGGCCCAGTTCAGGAAGTACATCCAGCCCGCTATGTACGCGCCCTTCTCGCCGAGGAACTCGCGGGCGTACGACACGAAGGCGCCGGACGAGGGCCGGTACAGGACGAGTTCGCCGAGGGCGCGTACGACGAGGAAGGCGAAGAGGCCGCAGACCGCGTACGCGATGAACAGTGAGGGGCCCGCGTCGGCGAGCCTGCCGCCGGCGCCGAGGAAGAGGCCGGTGCCGATCGCGCCGCCGATGGCGATCATGTTGACGTGCCGGGACTTCAGGGACTTGCTGTAGCCGGCGTCTCCGGCGTCGACATGGCCGGATCGTTTCTGCTCGCCATCGCGCAGGGACTGCTCGCTGCCGTGCAGGGACTGCTCGCTCACGCCTCGGGTCCGCCTTCCGTGGGGGTGTCCGTGCGCGCGGGGCGCACGATGTCGGTGAGGGTCGTCTCGACCCGGTCGAGGTGGTGGGACATGG
>Ga0307510_10010901_pt1 | contig 10803 bp, 8 predicted proteins | sample 12_EM_MG_FD_207224 | JGI IMG/M metagenome (GOLD analysis project Ga0307510, IMG submission 207224) | Populus trichocarpa ectomycorrhiza microbial communities from riparian zone in the Pacific Northwest, United States - 12_EM | ecosystem: Host-associated > Plants > Roots > Unclassified | place... | reverse complement strand
TCATCTGCGGCACCGGCGCGGCCGGTCTGACCCTCGCCCTCGACCTCGCCCGCAGGAACATCGCCTTCCTGCTGATCGACAAGGCGCCGCAGCCGTTCGTCGGCTCCCGCGGCAAGGGCATCCAGCCCCGCAGTCAGGAGGTGTTCGAGGACCTCGGCGTGATCGACCGGCTCGTCGCCTCCGGCGGTGAGTATCCCGTCCAGCGCATCTACACCGCGGACGGGCCCATCGACCAGGTCGGCGTGGAGATGTCGGAGCCGACGCCGGAGGAGCCGTACCAAATACCGTTGCTCGTCCCGCAGTTCCTCACCGAGCGCCGGCTGCGCGAACGGCTCGCGGAACTCGGTCACGCCCCGCGCTACGGCCACGAACTCGTCGGCTTCGACCAGGACGCCACCGGCGTGACCGCGCGGATCGCCATCCCGGACGGCGAACAGGCCGTACGGGCAAGGTACTTGATCGGCGCCGACGGCGGATCGAGCTTCGTCCGCAAGACGCTCGGTATCGGTTTCCCCGGCAAGACCCTCGGCGTCCGGGCGATCGTGGCCGACGTGTACGTGGACGGCGTCTCGTCGGACGCCTGGCACCGCTGGGGCGAGGACACCGCCGGGCAGGTCTCGATGTGCCCGCTCTACGGCACCGACATGTTCCAGCTCCAGGCCCCCGTCCCCTTCGACGTCGACCTGGACCTCTCGGCCGAGGGACTCACCGCCTTCTTCCGCGAACGCACCGGCCGCGACGACGTCGTGATCCGCTCCGTGTCCTGGGCCTCCGCGTTCCAGATGAACGCCCGGCTGGCCGACACCTACCGGCGGGGGCGCGTGTTCCTCACCGGGGACGCCGCGCACTGCCACCCGCCGACCGGCGGACAGGGCCTCAACACCAGTGTCCAGGACGCCTACAACCTGGGCTGGAAGCTCGCCGCCGTACTCGACGGCGCCCCGGAATCCCTGCTGGACACGTACGAGCGGGAACGCCGGCCCATCGCCGAAGCCGTCCTCGGCCTGTCCGAGAAGCTGCTCGAAGCGGCCAAGAACCGTGACATCCACCGGGGCCGCGAGGTCAGCCAGCTCGACCTCGGCTACCTGAACTCGCCCCTGTCGCTGCACACTTCCGAGCGCGACAAGGGCGTACTGGCCGGCGACCGCGCGCCCGACGCGCCCGTCACCGGCACGGGCGGCCTCCCCACCCGCCTGTTCAGCCTGTTCCAAGGACCCCACTGGACCCTCCTCGGCCACGACGTCGACGAGGCCTCGGCCCCAACACCCCGCCCCGGCCTGCACATCCACACCATCGGCACCCGGGGCGACATCCTCGACAGCGGCGACCGCGTCCAGAGCGCCTACGGGCTGTCCTCCGAGCAGTGGGTGCTCGTCCGCCCGGACGGATACGTCGCCGCCGTGGTCGACACCGCCGAACTCCCCGCCGTAGAAGCCTATTTGGACACGGTCGGCGTCCGCCCCCTCGCGGCGACACGACCCACGACCACGGAAGCGAGCACCGACATGCCCACAGAGACCTCGTCCGACAGCACCGGCGCTCCCTGCACCCGACGGGAGCACCGACAGGCCCGAAGCGCCGCCGAGCAGCGGCTCGCCACCGCCCAGCGCGAACTCCACCAGCTCTCGCGCCAGGTCCAGCGCGACCTGCGCAGCGTCCGACGGCACGGCGAGACCACCGCCATCGTCGCCCGCTCGAACTTCGCCGAACTCGCGGTCAAGAGCATCAACCGGCTGACCGCCAACTTCCGCACCGATCAGTAGCGCCGCACTCCTCACCCACGACGGCCGGTGTCGCCCAGGACGCCGGCCGTCACGACGCGTCGAGGGCGTTCGTGATCGCCTTCACCCCGCCGTGCGCCGCGTACCCGCCGTCCACCGTGATCTCCGCGCCGTTGACGTACGACGCCTCGTCGGACAGCAGATAGACGACCAGCGGCGCCACCTCGTCGACCGTGCCCGCGCGGCCCTGCGGGGTCAGCGACAGGTGGGCCTGGACGAACACCGGGTTCGCGGAGGCCATCAACGGGGTCTCGATGTAGCCGGGGTGGATCACGTTCGTACGGATGCCGCGCGGGGCCAGTTCCAGCGCGGCCACCTTCGACAGGCCGCGCAGCGCCCACTTGCTCGCGGTGTACGCCACCGCGTGATGCGCGGTGAGGCCCGCGACCGAGCCGACGTTCACGATGGACGAACCGGCCGGCATCAGCGGGGTGAGCGCCTGGATGCCGAGCAGCGCGCCCGTGGTGTTGACCGCGAACGCCCGGTTCCAGTCGGCGAGTTCGATCGAACCGAGGCGGGCGCGCATCGCGATGCCCGCGTTGTTGACGAGACCGTGCACCTCGGTGAGCGTCGCCGACAGCCCTGCCCAGTCCTCCGGCGACGACACGTCCAGGTGCCGGTAGCGCACGTCGAGGCCGTCGCCCCGGAGTGACGCGGCGAGCTTCTCGCCCGCCTCGTCCAGGACGTCGGTCGCGATCACCGTCGCACCCTCCCGGGCCGCGGCCGCCGCCTCGGCGGCTCCCTGGCCCTGCGCGGCCCCGGTGACGACGACGGTACGACCGGCCAGACGCGTGCGGCTCACGGTTCCTCCAGGGGGTGCGGGCTGTCTCCCGTCCACGCTAGGAAGCCGGGGTCAGCTCCGGAAACGCACGATCGACATGGGTGGCATCCGCGCCGGCGATCTCGTCGGCGATCTCGCGCACCACCGGGTCGTCCAGCGACGCGCCCACCCTGCGGACCGTCTCCCGCAGCCAGCGGTGCGCCGGGTCCGCGTGCCGGTTGTGGTGCCAGTACATGGCCTCCACCAGCGGTACGTCCGGGAAGGGCGTCGGTACGACGACACAGCGCGCGAATCCCTCGTAGCGCCGGGCGAGCCTCTCGGGGACCACCGCGACCAGGTCGGTGCCGCCCACCAGGAACGGCAGCACGTTGAAGCCGGGAGTGCTGACCTGCACCCGGGGGGTGATGCCGAGGGTCTCCAACTGCCGGTCCGCGGGCGTGAGTTTGCCGACGGCGCAGGCCGCGTGGGGCATCTCGGCGAGGTCGCGCAGCGAGAGCCGCCCGTCGACCAGGCGAGGGTTGTCCGGGTCGACGAGGCACACGAACCGGTCGTGCATCACGGCCTCGCTGACACCAGGCAGCTGGTAGCCGAGCGGCACGATCATCAGGTCGTGGCAGCGCAGATGGGTCTCGGTCTCCAACTGCCCGATGACGATCGGGTGGAAGTCGATACGGATGCCGGGGGCCTCCTGCGCGAGGGCCCGCAGCAGCGGTTCCACGAACACCGTCATGACGTAGTCGGACATCACGACCGAGAAGCGCTGCCTACTGCGCGAGGGATCGAAGTGCCTGGTGAGGGACAGGGCCTCCTCCGCCTTGTGCAGGGAGGACCGGACGACCGGCAGCAGCCGCTCCGCGAGCGGGGTCAGCTCGTACTCGCGGCCCACCCGCACCAGCAGCTCGTCGTTGAAGTGCCGCCGCAGCCGGGCCAGGGAGCCGCTCATCGCGGACTGGCTGGTGGACAGCCGCACCCCCGCGTGGGTGACGTTCTTCTCCTCCAGGAGGGCTTCCAGCGCCACCAGAAGATTCAGGTCGATTGCTCCCAGACCCATGCGTGTGTCCTTCCGGCCGCGTCGTTGAAGCTCGGTGAAACCGGAGCGTAACGACCGGATTCGCGCCGAGGAAGGGTCCGGGGGACAAGTCACAGGGATCCGATAGCTGCCATCGGATCCCTGGATGTGTGCAGGTCGGAAGGGTGCGCGGTGGGGTTCTACGGCCGCGGTGTCCGGCCGCGCTTGCGGGCGCGCGGCAGGTATACGTCCCTGCGGCCGGGCACGACGCGGTTGGAGAGGGTGCCGAGGCGCTCCACGGAGAGTGTCACCTCGTCGCCGGGGCGGAGCGGCGGCGGGGTGCGCTCGCCGACCCGGCCCCAGAACTCCGCCAGCGCGCCCCACCCGCAGGTGCCCGAGCCGAGGATGTCCCCGGGGCGCACCCAGGTGTCCCGGGAGGCGTAGGCGATCATCTCCTCGAAGGTCCAGGAGACGTTGGCGAGGGTGTCGCGGCCGATCAGCTCCCCGTTGAGGGTGACCGTCATCTCCAGGTCCAGGAAGCCGTCCGGGTCGCGCCGGTCCTCGACCTCGTCGGCGGTGACCAGACAGGGGCCCAGCGTGTTCGCGAAGTCCTTGCCCTTGGAGAAGCCGAGCCCGAGGTTCTTCTCCGGCTTCTGAAGGTCGCGCGCCGACCAGTCGTTGAAGACCAGGTAGCCGACGATGTGCTCGCGCGCCTGCTCCGGTGTGAGGTCACGTCCGGTGCGCCCGATGACCACCCCGACCTCCAGCTCGAAGTCGAGCACCGAACAGCCCGCCGGGAAAGGCACGTTGTCGTGCGCGCCGTACGCGGCGTGGGGGTTGGTGAAGTAGAAGTTGGGCGCCCGGTACCACTCCTCGGGCACGTGCTCCAGCCCGTCCAGGGACTTCGAGACCCCCTCGATGTGTGCCTCGAAACCGACGAAGTCCCGGATGGACGGCGGCTTGAGGGGAGGCAGCAGCCGGACCTGATCCACCGTCAAGTCGCTTGGTGCGCGCAGCGCTTCGGTGCCCGCCGCGTGCAGCACGTCCTGCTCCAGCAGGGTCAGTACGGTGATGCCCTCGGGCAGCGGATGAACGGTCCCGTCGCGCAGGACCCCGGCGCGCTCCACGCCCTCGTGCTCGTATGTCGCGAAACGCATCGCTCACTGCTCCCAGTGGTTGGTGTTGGTGACGGTCCCCGTGCTGAGGTGGCCGGCGAAGAGACCCTTGGGGTCGTACGCGGCCCGGATCTCCCGCAGTCGCCGCCACTGCTCGTCGCCCATGAACCTCAACTGCCGCACGGTGAAGTCGGAGTCGCCGAGGTACTGGCCCGCGGTCACCGGCTGCATGTCCGCCATCGCCTCGTCCAGCCAGGTGCGCAGCTCAGCGTCCCGGGCCGGGTCGTCGTGGATGACGTACGTGGCGCAGTAGATCTCCGACTGCAACGAGAAGGCCATGTCCGGGAGTTGGCGCAGCGGGGCCATGGAGAACCAGATGGTGAAGGTCTGCCGGGTGGGCTGCTCGGTGAACGCCTTGCGGATCGCCGGGACGACCTCGTCGGCGGGGCCGGTCAGCCAGGCGTTGTCGACCAGGTAGCGGTGGCCCTCGGGGTTGGCGGTGCGCTGACCCGCCAACTGCTCGGCGAGCGTGGTCTGTTGGGCCTCAACGCGGAACAGCGCCCGGTCGGCGTACGGGTTGGCGTGCAGCGGCGCCAGTGCCTCGGCGGCCTGTTCGGCGGTGTCGGTCATCGACACGCCCGTGACCAGGAGCACCGGCTCGTCCAGGTCGGGCGGTGTCTGGGTGAGCGCGACGATCTCCACCAGGTCCGAGACCGTGTGGTGCATGCCGTGCAGCCAGGTCATGACCTCGTCGAACAGATCAAGCGGGTACGCGTGCACGGTGTGGCCCAGGTACGTCGGCAGTGGGCGCGTACGCAGATGGAAGCGGGTGACGATGCCGAAGAATCCGGGGCCCGCGCCGCGCGCCGCCCAGAACAGGTCGCTGTGGTGGGTCTCGTCGGCGTGCACCAACTCGCCCTCGGCGGTGACGACATCGATCGCCACGATGTTCTCCGCCGCCCAGCCCCAGCCCCGCGCGTTCCAGCCCTGCCCGCCCTGGAGCAGGAAGCCGCCGATTCCTACCGAGGGGCAGTGCCCGCCGTTGAAGAAACGGCCGAACTCACCGAGATACGGGTTGAGTTCGTCGCCGCCCTTCACGCTGGGCGTCGCCGTCACGATCCCCGTCCCCGGGTCGTACGCCATCTCGCGGAAGCCCCCGAGGTCGATCAGCAGCGCGTCCTGGCGCACCGACCAGGCGGCCCAACTGTGCCCGCCGGAACGGACGGCGACCTGCCAGCCCCGCTCCAGGGCGAGCCGTACCCCTTCGACGACGTCCTGCTCCGACTCGGCCGTCAGGACGGCTGCCGGTGAACGGTCGGTCGGGCGGCGGGCGTTGAAGACCCGCCCGAAGCATGCCGTCTCGAAGTCCTCGTCGTCGGGGAGGTGGAGGATGCCGGAGAAGCGGTTCCGGTGTGGGGGCTCGGGGGTCGTCCCCCGATCGCATGCAGTCACGGGCGGGCTCACTTGATCGCGATCGGGTTGACGGGGGCACCCACCGCACCGGTCACCGGCAGCGGCGCGGCGACCAGCAGGAACTCGAAGACGCCGTCGGCCGCGCAGTCCTCGGCCAGTGCCTCCAGGTCCCACATCTCGCCCAGCGGGAGGCCCATGTTGGGGATCGCTATCTGGTGCAGCGGGGACATCGCGGGCTGCGGGAACTCGTAGGGCCGTACCTCAAGTCCCCAGGTGTCGGAGGCGATCGCCGCGATCTCCGTGCGGTGCAGCCAGCCGAGGGTGGTGAAGGAGAGGCCGGGCGCGTCCCCGGCGGCGTAACCGCCCCACGCGCCGAGCCGCCGTACGCGGCCGAGTTGCCCGGTGCGGATCAGGACGAGGTCTCCGCGCCGTACGGAACTGGTCGCGCCCTGCGTCTCGATCGTGGCCCGCAGATGCTCCTCCAAGATGGGGAATCCGTCCGGGAGTTCGCCGTTCTCGTCGCCGACCGCGCGACCCACGTCGAGGAGGACCCCGCGGCTGGTGAAGGCCTCCTTCATGTGCTCGATGCCGGTGACCGAGTCGCCGTCACCGTTGACGATGGTGCACGGACGGCCGTTCCACGCCTGCTTGTTGTCGTAGATGTGGCCCAGGCCGTCCCACTGTGTGGAGGCCTGCAAGGGCATCACGACGTGGTCGTCGGCTCCACCGAAGCCGTGCGGGAAACCCTGGGTGCCGGCTGCCGCGTCGGAGCCGGTGTCCTTCATGTAGTGGACCGGGTTGATACGGCCGCGGAAACCGCGCTGCGGGCCCGACTCGTTGAACTCCTGGGCCAGCGAGAAGGACCGCCCGCGCCGCACCAGGCCCACCGCGTGGGCCCGGATCGCGTCGTCGATGAAGTTGAGCGTGCCGAGCACGTCGTCCTCACCCCAGCGGCCCCAATTGCGGTAGGCGGAACGGGCCTTGGCGAGTTCTTCCTCGATCGGACCGAGGGCACCGGCGGTCATCGCGTACGTCCTTTCAGCAGCAGGTCGAGGGCGTTGCCGCCGGCGACGGCGGCTCGGTCGGCCGGAGTGAGCCCGGCCGCGTCCAGGCGGGCCACCGGGTCGTCGACACCCATGTCGAAGGGGTGGTCGGTACCGAGGACGACCCGGTCCGCGCCCACCGCCTCGATGAGATGGCGCAGCGCGCGCGGGGTGTACACCAGCGCGTCGAACCACATCCGCCGCAGATAGGCGCTCGGCACCTCGGCGCAGCCGCGCGCGTCCTCCCGTACCTGCCAGGCGTGGTCCGAACGGCCGATGTACGTGGGCAGATAGCCGCCGCCGTGCGCCGCCACCAGCTTCAGGCGCGGGAAGCGGTCGAGGACGCCGGTGAAGATGAGCTGCGAGAGCGCGACCGTCGTCTCCACCGGCTGACCGACCGTGTTTCCCAGGTAGTTGGTCGCCAGGCGTTCGCCGAGGGAGCAGCCCCAGGGGTGTATGAAGACGATGGTGCCCAGCTCCTCGGCCCGTTGCCACACCGCGTCGTGCGCGGGGTCGGCGAGTTCGCGGCCGTCGACCGTCGTGGAGACGCTGATGCCGTACAGGCCATGGTCGTCGACCGCCTGATCGAGCAACGCGACCGCGAGGTCCGGGTGTTGGAGCGGGACGGTGCCCAGGCCGTACAGGCGGTCGGGTGCGGTGGCGCAGTGCGCGGCCACGGCCGCGTTGACCGTGTGGGCGAGGTGGATCGCCAGGTCCGGGTCAGCCCAGTAGTGGTGCATCGGCATCGGGCCGACCACCTGGACGTCGACGCCCATCACGTCGAGGTCCGCCAGGCGTGTCGTGACGTCCGTCAACTTGGGTGCCAGGCGCTGGAGTTGGGCGCGGTTGGCGGTCAGGGACGCGGGGGAGTGGGCGCGCTGCTCGGCCGCGAGTTCGGCGGCGAGACCCGGGGTGCCCGCGACCAGGGCGTCGGCGGCGGGGACGGCGAGGTGGCCGTGGAAGTCGACCACGGGCGAGCTGTTCACGCCGCCGCCGTCAGGTGGTCCAGGGTCTCCGACATGATCCGGGCCGGGTCGGCGCCGGGTGTGTCCGGGTGGATCTCCCAGTCGGCGAGCTGGAGGGAGTTCTCCAGGACCATCCGCACCCGGGGCAGCCGGCGTTCCATGAAGTGGTCCAGCGCCTTCTCGGTCGGCTCGTCCCCGGTCACCAACTCGGCGAGCAGCACCGCGTCTTCCATGCACATCGCGGCGCCCTGCGCGATCAGCGGCGGACAGGCGTGCGCGGCGTCGCCGATGACCATCGCGCGACCGCGATGCCAGGGCTCGTCGACGAGGATCGCCTCGATCCAGCGGTAGTCGACCGCCGTGTCGTCGGGCAGCGAGGCGAGGATCCTGCCCCAGGTGCCGCCGTACCCGGCGCCGCGTTCGCGCAGCAGGTCGAGCGGGGCGCGGGGGCCGATCAGGGTGGTGTCGAGGTTCTCGTCGAGGAGGTAGGCGTAGCACTGGTCGGGAGAGATCGGGCTGTAGCCGGCCTTGAAGCGGGGTCCGCCGTAGTACACCTCGGCGCAGTCCATCTCGGGCGGGCGGTCGGCGACGACCCGGAAGATCGACATGCCGACGGGGCGGGGTTTGGCGTCGATGCCGATCAGGGTGCGCATCGCCGAGTTGATGCCGTCGGCGCCCACGACGAGGTCGTAGCGACCGGCGGAACCGTCCGTGAAGGCCACGTCCACATGGTCGGGTGTCTGGTCGAGCCGGTCCACGCTCAGCCCGAGGCGGACCCGCACCCCGTGCGCGTGCACCGCGTCGCACAGCGCGTCCTGAAGGTCCGAGCGCAACGCCCCCGCTGTGGACGGCAGTTCGGGCCCACCGGTGTGCGGGGTGTGCAACTCGGTGAGCAGCCCGCCGTCGGCGCGGCGCAGCCGCATGATGTCGAACGGCACCGCCCGGGACAGCACCCGGTCCAGGACACCCACGGAACGCAGCGCCTTGAGCGCGTTGCCCTGAATGGTGATGCCATGGCCCACACCGAACCACTGCGGAGAGATCTCGACGAGCTCGACCTCGGCGCCACGCTGGGCGAGCGCGAGGCACAGCACGCTTCCGGTGATGCCGCCGCCGATGACGAGCACCTTTTGTACGGGCATGGGGGTTCCTTGCGAACGTAGACGAAGAGTGACGTCACACCGAGAAGCGGGCGCCGAGTTCGTGGAAGTGCTCGACGGCCGGCGGCTCGGCGAAGAACGGCCCGACCAGGGCCCGCCAGCGGCCGAAGGCCTCGGACTCCCGGAAGCCGACCGTGTGGGCCTCGACCGACTCCCAGCCGACCAGCAGCAGAAAGGTCCGAGGCCGCTCCGCACCGCGCAGCAGCTCGGCCCAGCGGAACCCGTCGGCCTCGGCCAGCACCTCACGGGCCTTGCCGAACACCTCCGCGAACTCCCGCTCACGACCCGCCTCGACGGTCAGCTCGGCATGCTCGACTATCACGCTCTTCTCCTCGGGCTTCTCCTCGGGAAAGTGGGTGCTCCGAGCCTGCGTGGGCGGTCGATGCACGGTCAACGGATCGAGGCATCGGTAAGGGGGACGTCATGCATCCCGTACGGCGATGGACCAGCGGTTCAGCGTCCGGTGGGCCGGCGACGGAGCGCGGCGGTCCCGGGCCCGGCGGGCCGGTGATGGAGCAGCGGTCCAGGGGCCGGCGGGCCGGTGATGGCAGGCATCGCGGATCGCCATTTCCGCCGCGCCCCGAGGCTGCCTAGCGTCGAGGGCGAGCCCCCACCCGTACGAGGAGAGCGCCGTGCCCGATCAACTGCCCACCCATGCCGGACCGTTCGCGCTCGGCACGTTCGCCGCCGAGGGCGACGGCTTCCCCGGCCTGGTCACCGGGGCGCGTGTGCGCGACCTCTCCGACCTCGTGCCGTCCGTACGCGCGCTCGTCGAGGAGTGGGACAGCTGGCTGCCCCGGCTCGGCGACCTCGCGGGGGCGGACGGGGGTATCTGGTACGACCTGGCCGACCTGCGCGTGCTGACCCCGGTCGAACCCGGGCAGATCCTTCAGAGTGGCGCCAACTACCGCAAGCACGTGGTCGATCTGGTCGCCGCCGAGAAGGAGAGCGTGCACGGCGCCACCCCCGAAGAGGCCCGCGCCGACGCCGAGCTGATGATGGACGAACGCGCCCGCAACGGAGTGCCGTACGTCTTCCTCGGCTCCCCGCGCGCGATCTGCGGCCCCTACGACGACATCGTGCTTCCCGCGCTCGGCGAACAGCACGACTGGGAACTCGAACTCGCCCTGGTCATCGGCAAGTCGGGCAAGAACATCGCGGCCGAGGACGCGATGCAGTACGTCGCCGCGTACACCATCAGCAACGACCTCACGACACGCGACCGCCTCTACCGGCCCGACCTCAAGGCCATCGGCACCGACTGGTTCACCGCGAAGAACGCCGACACCTTCCTGCCGACCGGGCCCTTCCTGGTACCGGCGGCCTTCGTCGGAGACCCCGGTGACCTGCGGATCACCCTGCGCCACAACGGAGTTGTCCGCCAGGACGAGTCCACCAAGGACATGATCTTCGACATCCCCCGGCTCATCGCGTACATCTCCACGACCACCACCCTGCGCCCCGGCGACCTGCTGCTCACCGGTTCCCCGGCCGGCAACGGCGCGCACTGGGGCGTCTTCCTGAAGCCCGGCGACG
>Ga0307510_10010900_pt1 | contig 10803 bp, 12 predicted proteins | sample 12_EM_MG_FD_207224 | JGI IMG/M metagenome (GOLD analysis project Ga0307510, IMG submission 207224) | Populus trichocarpa ectomycorrhiza microbial communities from riparian zone in the Pacific Northwest, United States - 12_EM | ecosystem: Host-associated > Plants > Roots > Unclassified | place... | reverse complement strand
TGAGAGGTAACAGAACGCCTTGCACGTGATGCATTGATACTGATCTTCTGATCGGTCTTCTTCCTCAAGAATTTCGCTGAGTTTCAGGGAACGCGCCCTGAGTCTGTCACTCATCTCACGGTCAGTCATCTCCTTCAAGCTATCGTTGAGCCTTCGTCAACAGAAATTTTTTTATGAGCGTTCCTCTAACCATCACGACCCATGTCGCCACTTACCAGATCGCCGTTGCGATTGATTGGGACTGCTGCGTAATTGTGATGAGTTGCTCGTCGTGTGAAAACACTGGCTGTTTTCGGTGCTCCCTGTAACGCTCCACACACTGGCGCCCGTACGTCAGCCAGTCCGGGAGCGCAAAATTGACTGCCTCATTTAAGTTGAACTATGGCGGAATAGGTGTTAATCATGATGTCTCGATAGGTGCGGAGGGGGGGGGGAAACCCACCCCATGATTGAAGCCGGCATGATAAGCCTTGGGGAACGTAATTACGAACTCCCCTGCACGCTGGTTACAAGCGTAGACCCGGACACCCTCGTCGGTCAAGCGCTTAGGACTCATGAGCGTGACGAGCTGGAAGAGAAGGTCCGGCTGAGATTCGAATAAGTCAGGCGCCTCTTTCTTTATAGCCGCCTCAAATTTCTCGGCGTCATCCCCCGGGATTCCATACCAAGTCTTTGTTTCACCCCAGTGCACTTCGTTCGAGAGTGAAGGACGATAAGTCAAATCGTACCCGCGGAGTAGAATGTGGCGTTATACTCACTGAAATTTGCCGAGTAGGTGTAGTGGTCCTATCGTACGAACATAATCAGTTGAAAACCGCAGTCAACACAACGGCGCAGCACACCTCATTATGCCAACAAAACGTGGAGAATATCATACCGACATACGTCCACGGTACGGTCATCCCGGAGATGTCCGATTTGATGTATCGAAGAAGCGAGTCGGAGAGTATAGGAATGTTGTTCAAGTTCCATGGGTCCTTGGAATATGGGTTCATAGGGTGTGTCTCTAGAGTGGGCATAGCACTACCCGATGCAAAAAAAAAAAAATTCCGCTCAGTACCTTCTTTCATCCGACGCAGAGAAATGAAGGGTCATTACCTTCCGTGTGTGGTAGAATGCACATCAGCACCATACTCAATTTCCACCGTTTCATGCGGTGATTGTACGAGGCGCCAAAACTCGCGCTCGATGTCATACTCCGTCACGCAAATGTCGCCGAACATATTGGCTGACGGGTCTTCTGTACTCGTCTTGTCCCGATCAGGAGGATGTGCTTGGAACCACCTCCGGCGGAACTCGCGGTCGCGTGCCTGAAAACTAGACAAGGAGTGTTCCTCACCCTCATCGAAACCAAAATCCCCCCCAGTGCCGAATATGCAAGTCGGACAGAACCACTGCCCACGCGGCACGGTTGCGAGCGGGGGCTCTAAGCAAAACATGTGGAACCCTGACGGGATGCAAGATCGGTGGGATGAAGAAACTAAAGACAGAACCAAAGCGTACCACAGTCGCAGTTATCGCAGAGCAGCATTTCCTCGCCCCTATCATTCTTGTGGCACACTTCGCAAGGGAGCTGCGCCAAAATTTGTCCGATGGCTCAAAACAGCGGACACTGATGAAGAAAGTGCAAGGATACATACCTCCGATGAGTCCACATCATCGTCCTTCATGGTCTCTGCAACTGCTGTCCGATTAGCAGCCCTCTTACTACCTGCTGAAACAAAAGCACCGGGGGAATTAGCGGCGATCTAGATCCGACTTTTCGAGCTGACTAACGGGTCTTCTGTTCGGACGCAGTAGAGACGCGACCCCTGCGACGGCGCGGGGCGCCCTCGTCTGGCTCTTCTTTGACCTCAGACTCCTCCGGCGGTTCCGAGAGAGGACTTGACGTTGCTGTGAGGGGACTGTCCGGAGGGCTCATGCTTCCATCATCATCTGGCCTAGCAGAGGTGGGAGCACTACCCGCAGACCACGTGCGCTTCTGCGTATTTGTGTGAGTACGTAGTTGGGAGTCACCGCGCGGCGCTGTGGCGAGAGAAGCCAGTGGCGATGCGCGCACATGCTCGCACCAGTGCTCGTAAGGGAGAATAACGCGAGTGTACGAATTTTTAATCTGCGTAGAGAGACCAGAAATTCCAGTGTAGCCCAAATAACGGCCCAAGTCGGCCCATTTCTTTCCCTTTGTGACCTACACACCAGCGAAAAAAAAAAGGTCAATTGGGGAAACACAAACAAAAATAAAATAAATCCAGTATATGTAAACGAGTAGTCTTACCGCGTCATAACCGCCAAGTTCGTGAACCTTCTTTCGTAAGAGCCACAAGTCCATGGGCTTGTTATTGATCGTGGGTACGGATACTCTGGTGTTGCCCTGCTGCTGATGGAACCGGTACAGTTGCTCCAAAAAGTTGATCTTTGCACGAGACGAAGCCTCTATCGAATTGAGGCGTTGCAATCGTGTCGTGAACCTAAATTTCTAGAACGAATGACTCATGAGCTCGTCGCTCTCCCTCCAATCCCATGTCCTTCCTCGGAACCTCCAGGACAAAAAGTTTCCAAAAAAAAAATCACTTACTTCAGTATCAGTGACAAAAGGCATGCGCCAGGTATCGGGTGGCACAATCTTAGCAATTCCAAATTCCCGCGCTTGTGGGGCAATCGAACGTATATATGACATTGGGTCCTTAAATTCCTCGGGTGTGGGGTAGAACGCAGGACAGTCTTGTAGTCCAAAAGGCCGTTCCTCCTGCGACGTTGGAACACGACGAGTTCGACTAGGTGTTCGGACGGAGCTCATGTCAAGGCGTGGCGCAGCCGGGAGGGGCGCCGCATCAGGGTGAAACATGGTCGGCGGGGCATCATCTACGCCGTCTGCATGCGCCGCATTCTGAAGCGCAGCGAGCGCCTCCGTCTTGGACCGTCGTGGTGCACGGCGACCAGACGATGGTGCCATGGTGGATGAGGAGGAGGACGCGGCAGGCGTCGGTGGCGGTTGTGCTGTGGCAGAGGAAAAGGGGGTCGGTTTAGCGGAGCCAGGTGGTTGCGGGATCGGAACGGCACCCTGGACGGGAATTTCGAGAGAAGATATGAGCGTTGTGGGGGGTTTGGGAGCTACGGGTGAACCGAGGGGGCTGGCGAGGGGCGTGGCAGCATCGGCGAGCGCCGTGCGTGCACGACGGGGAGTCCCGCGGGCTGATTGTGCCGGGGAGGACCGGTGCATGGACGATAGTGTAAGAAAGGGATATATGAATTAACCAAGAATAACCTGTAAGGCCCTGGTTATCGCAAGAAGATGGTCAGTAAATAGTAGCGGTTAGGCAGCTGGCTACTACAGAGTCGTGGTGGAAGAGGAAGCGAAGTCGTCGCCCTGTGTGTGGATTGCACCAGCGGGCCTTGAATTTGGCCACCACTCACGATGGGCAGTGCTTCGGCGTGGGAACATTTCCGCAATTTCCCTCGCCTTCACCAGCCCCCCTACCCATTCAAACCAAAATACACCCAAAATCCCCCAAAAAAATCCTACGAGTGTGATCCACTGGTCCACCTCTTGCGCTCTATCTGCTCCGCCGATTTTTCTTGCGTCGTCTTGAGGGAAAGGTTCATCAGATCTGCCTACGCAGGCACGACCCGAAAGGGGTAAGCGCGGATGCCGCTGGGGCCCAACTATTACAGAAGCCCGCGCTTGAGGCTCAGGGCAACCCAATCCTCAACTTCTCGCCCCACCAGCCGTGCATCCTTAACAAGCGCCCATACCTCGTCCTCATCCCTTCTCTGAAACCCCTCTCCCTCCCATCTTACCATCCTAAAATCACCCCTCTATACGCACTTCGCACTCTTCCCTACGAATTTCAGAAGCAGAATCATTTTTTGTGATCACACTTCACACTCGGCCGATGGCGGGCGATCGCCGGAACCTATTCCTCAGCCAGGTGCCACATTGGGTTACTTACCATAAAAGGTACGCTTAGTGCCCAGCGTGATTGGATCAATCTAAAGTTACCCAACATGACACGGTATATCAACGTGGTTGTCCCTCCTCAACTGAGTGTCCGAGTCAGCGCACTGAATCCCATCACTACACCAATCATATCACGCTATCATACCAGGACCGACGTTTGGCTCTATTCATCAATTCCACAAATGAATCCATCAGCTCAATTCGAGACCAAGGGATGGTCACGCACACACGCATCTTTGTCAAGTTTTTCATGTTAATATTCTCGGTTTTCACCTACAACGTACGTTGCCGCGTGTTCCAGACTAAAACAGCCATGCCTACATACATAGCTACTCTATCACCCATCTTTGTTTTTTCGATCAACGCCGCCGCTATCGCAGTCCGCGGCCCAGGGTCCGGGACCTTCCTTTCCCGGTGAACTTGGAGATATAAGCCCATGACAGCACAGTGCAGTACTGTGTCGCTCATTTTGCGGACCCATTGACAATGCCCCCACTTTGGCTCCTGTACACTTACTTAGACAATTCAAATCAAAACCGACCCAAGACCCGGGCGCAACAAAAAGTCTTCCAAGAGAAGTCACGCCGTCGGCGGCCAAAGGAAGCTGATTACTCAACCTGAAACCGAATAACCCAGCTACAAGGAATTCATTTCATTTAAAACGCACACACTCGAGACAATAACAACGTGCCAACTTTAAGCTTCTCGCACGCGGACTGAATGGATAATCGACAAGAAGGAAGTGGAATTATGGGAAAACGAGGTACGTTGTATGGCAGATGCGAGGTGTGGTGGGAGTATGGAGGAAGGGGAAGAGATGCAGATAAACAGAAAAGCGTGCTTCACAACCGGCGAATAGACCAACATCCTCGCAGAAAGCGCACCCATCGTTTACGACTCATCACCAGCAGCATCGGCACCGTCTTCCTTTTCTGCTTGCTTCTCTAATAACAATTCGATTAGTTAATAAATGAATTATGCCCGATAACGAATCCTACGAACCTGAATCCTGCATATCTGAGGTCCAGAGAGTAAGGTTATCCCGCAGTAGCTGCATAATGAGAGTTGAATCCTTGTAGCTCTCCTCCGAAAGTGTATCAAGCTCGGCAATAGCATCATCGAATGCTTGTTTGGCAAGGTGACAAGCACGATCTGGGCTATTCAAAATCTCATAATAGAACACGGAGAAGTTGAGGGCAAGTCCAAGACGGATAGGATGTGTTGGGGGGAGTTCAGTGACAGCAACATCCGAAGCGGCCTTGTAGGCCTCGAGCGACTTGTCTGCCGACTCCTTCCGCTTGTCGCCTGTGGCGAACTCAGCCAAGTAACGGTGGTAGTCACCCATCCTAAATTGGACGCAAGTCAGCACTCAGCATAATACGACTGATGCATAGACTTACATCTTGTGGTAGAACACCTTCGACTCGCCTGAAGCAGCTGATGGGATAAGGTGCTTCTCAAGGACATCTAGGATGTCTTCGCAAATCTTTGCGAGCTCAGACTCAATCTTCTCGCGGTAGCCCTTGATCATCGACACCTGGGCCTCATTGCCCTTAGATTCTTCCTTCTGCTCGATAGAAGACACAATCCGCCAGGATGCGCGACGAGCTCCAATGACGTTCTTGTATGCAACAGAGAGCAGGTTACGCTCCTCGACCGTGAGTTCTTGGTCAGATGAAGCGACGCGCTTCATGTTCTCAACCATCTCTGATAATAACAGGTTAAGCGGCGTGAACGCCAGTGAATGCTAGTAAAGCCGACACGCACCTTCGTAACGCTCAGCCTGCTCGGCGAGCTTGGCGAGGTAGACAGAATCTTCACGCGACTCGGGCATGTCTGTTCGTGTCAATGGTCAACGAAAGGGAAAGTGACGCGCAGAGAATATGATGGCCTACTTAGGAGTTCTAGATGAAGGGAGGGGCACTTAGTAAGTAAGAGCGGGAGCGTGGGTGGGAGCGGGGGAGAACACGACGTACAGGTGGAGCAAGTCTGTGGTGGTTGATAAAGGAAAAGCAAACGGTGATGGTTGGCTGGGAAGAGAAAGCGCGCTCGATTAAAACGGGGCACTGGGCAAAGGGTTTCTGCCACTTTCTGGGCCAAGGGTTATCCACTAGGGTCAAGGGTTTGCTCGATTAGGAAGTTCCCACGCCTGCAGTTCCCTTGTGGGCTTTATTCCGACCGTTTCCGCCCAGACTGTTCTTTGTTATTGTCTCAATTCCTTCACGGGTTGGTGCCCTAGGCTCACCATATTTCTTGTATTTGCGATTTGCGGTGCGGCTCAACGCAATCGCCTTTCCGAGACTTCTCCCGAGTCGTCGCTTTATATGTGGTGTTTTGACCCCCCGCTTACACAAACATGTTCTGATCGCAAACCTTATCTTTCTGTTCCTCTGTGGATCCTGTGCTGGCCATGCTGTGCAATCATTTTAGTCTGCCGCCGAGACCCGTGACGTGACAATATAACACGAATTGAATGACATGTCGCCAGTCTCCCCATCCTTACGGCCCGTCTCGATGCAGCCACCAACTACCGCACTCTGTCCGCAATTCTATATATTATCATAGATAAGTTGGTACGTCCCACAGTATCAAATTATGAGAACGCCGTGTCGCGTGGCCTCCTGCCCTGACTTGTGACTGACGCGATCGAGCGGTTATGAACCTGAAGTCGTCGCGTCACGGACGTGGGAATCGGCTAATACCGCAGAATCACCACACCAGCTGCCAGTGAGTGAGGTAAACGTGTACAGAACAATACTGTAGTAGTATGTACTCTGTATGCCCGTATTAGTGGTGGTGGGACACGAAGACCCGTGGAACTGCGCAGGAGTTCAGGCCAACGTTCAGGATCAGATTCCTTTCCATCCGGTCTCGCCGCCTCTGCGTCGAGTAGGCCTGCGAAAACCTAAGTGATAATACGATTGTAGGATGAGGTTGCTTCTCTCACCGGGCAGTGTGATGCAGCAGATCTAGAACGTTCGCCACGTCGCCGTAATGAACAACACAAGACTCTTCTTTGTCTCTTCGATACGAGGGTACCACTGGCAACCGTACGCACAGCCTGCGTCGTCTTTGTAACATGCTGCACACCACAAATGGAGATATATATAAAATACGGGGGTAACAACTTGAAGGCCTCTTGCAAGGTTCCGCATGTTGTTCTCCAGGCATCATATGGTCTCCACAAAACTAGCTACTTTAGAGAACCAGTAACAGAAATCGCCGAAGGAAAAAGACGTGAGAAACACAACTTGTGACAGAACAAGCGTCAGGATAACGACCGCAGAGGGCACCAGACTGGGATCCCATGCTCAGATCGCAAGTTGAGCTGCCGTGCCGTTCAACTGTGCTGTATGGGAGGTGCACGCACTAATTTATGAGTCGTCGGCGTTCAAACTGAAAGCGTGTCTGGGGGACACCGCCGAAGTTTGTGACTCTCACCCAGACGCCAGCACATACAGGCTTGTCTCGTGATTTGGTGTCGGCATCCGCACGGGTTGACTACGTGGTGCGTGGATCGTGGTGAGATGATGCAGGTTGAACAACAATCTGCTGCCACACAAGCTTCTTTGTTGACAGCGGCGTGTCAGTGGGTCCGAGTCGTATCATGCTTGCCCACTGAAAGCGTCATAGCGCCAGCCAAATCAGCACTCCGAAATCGACAATATGACGTAATTCAACAACATCACACTTGAGCCGGAACAGAACAGCATTGACGCATAATTACATTGGGTGCAATTCGTAATCGGATTGCACCTATGGGCCCCGAAGAAGGTCCCTTTTTTTCACAAATTGGTGAGCAGATCGGAATAGAGGAAATGATGAATGGGAACCTCCTCTCCTTTAGCTTCAAGTTTTCCGGATGAACTGGGAACTGGGGACAAATTAATGAGGATGACCCTCACAACGAGACAAATTGGGGAGTTGCTTGTCTGGGTTTCAGTGCGATTAAGCGATTTAGGGAATTTTATGGCCAGGATTGCATGATCACGGCACGTGGCAGTTGCCTCGAAACCTCGAAGCAATATATCTTCCATCTTCGAGTCCCATACGTTGATTTGGGTAAGTGCCACCGCCTTTTCTCGTACCCACTGACGCCTTCGAAACTGTCGCTCACAGGCACGCTTGAATCTCTTACGGAACTTCTGCAACCAGGCCAAGGCTGTATATAATCCTATTCATGCCCTCCATACTAGCGTTCGTACTCTGCGGCAAAGGCTTGCCACCATGCGCGTAAGCCATCTTTTGCCCCCCTTCCTCGTCCCACTTAGCCTGCAACTGGCACTGGCAGTTGCATCCTCCGTCTTTGTCACTTCGCGCGACTCGGACGCCACTAGCGGGCTGACACTCCGCCAAACCGTCATGCCGCCGCGCGGCTGGACCCACTTGGGCCGCGCCCCCACCACGCACGTCGTCCAGCTGCACATCGCGCTGCCCCAGCCGCGCTTCCACGAGCTCGAGCAGCACCTTGCGGAGATCAGCGACCCACTAAATCCACGCTACGGCGAATATTTGTCGAAAGAAGCCGTCGAGGAGCTCGTCGCTCCCCATCCTAGTAGTGTCGGCGCTGTGCACGCATGGCTCGCTCGCCATGGAATCCAGAGGGAGGAGTACCGCCACTCCCCCGCGGGAGATCGGATTACGGTATATGTGCCCGTCGCACAGGCGGAGAAAATGCTTAGCACCGTGAGTTCTCTCCCACTTTGCCTATGGTGTTGCTTGATTTGGGAGAGGGTTGAATCCAAATCGAATCCCCAATACCAACGTGGTTTTTCCTTTAGGAATTCGGCGTGTGGAAGCATGATCAGGACGGCGATGTCCTCGTGCGCACAACTAAATACAGCCTGCCAGGGCACCTTAATGAACACATCGAACTCATCCAACCAACAACGGCATTCCATCGTGCCAAAGGTCGTAGGACGACATTCCACCTTTCCCGGGCTCCAGGTGACTCTCATCCTTTCGCAGCTGGTGACAAAATCACTATTCCTGGCTCCGGTGTGACCGTCGATGCGAGCTGCAAAGGGTCGATTACCGTCGAATGTCTCAAGCAACTCTATAATGCCGTTCATTACGTCCCAAAGTGTCCGGAAAAGAATGCCATCGCGCTCACGGGCTATCTGAATGAATTTGCAAGCTTTGCGGATCTGCAGCGATTTTATGCAGATCAAGTCCCGCGCGCCATAAACACATCTTTTGATGTCGAACTCATTGGGGGTGCGTGTTGCTCGCTCTCTAGCGATGACCACTTTAGTAACGAGTTCGGTGACACTTTTGGTATAAAGGAGGCCAGAATAACCAGACCCGTGCTGGAATCGAGGCCAATTTGGATGTGCAATTTGCGCTAGGAATTTCGTTCCCTACTCGAGGCGTGTTCCACTCGACCGGCGGAAGCCCACCGTACGTCCCAGATAAGGATACTCCGATAAACACCAACGAACCCTATTTGACGGTATGTATGCAACACCCCCTGCATGGTTCTTGTCTCGTGGATTTTCGAATCTGTGTGCTAGTGGCTGGACTTCATCCTTGCAAAAAAGAAAATACCCCAGACCATTTCAACAAGTTATGGTGACGACGAGCAAACAGGTGGGATCTACCTTGACATTCTCCCACCATTCCTTGGCTTATCACAGCGTTGACTCGATGCAGTACCTACAGACCTTGCCCGTCGCGTATGCCGGGATTTTGCTCAACTTGGTGCGTTCTCGTCCTGCTGTCGAATGATGTCAGTTCCTAAATCCATGATGGTTGTTTGTCATCACCTGTCTTCACTAGGTGCACGTGGCACTTCGCTGCTCTTCAGCTCGGGAGACGGTGGTGCTGGAGATGGGGACCCCGATCCTGCGACGCAGTCGTGCTTCACGAACGACGGAAAGAACCAGACTCAATTCATAACAAGTTTCCCTGCGACCTGCCCATAGTGAGTCCATGTGTTCCTATTTTGTTCGCATTTCAAGTTGACGCTTTCGGGAACGGCCCAAAGCGTCACGGCGGTTGGCGGGACGACCTCCATCCCTGAGGTTGCAGCCGAACTGTCTGGTGGCGGGTTCAGCAACATAGTAAGTTTTACCCATTTCATTCGAGTGTAGCAGAAAATAGTATGGGGAGACAACTTAGTTCCCGCGGCCATCGTATCAAAACACGACTGTGAAGAGGTTTCTCCGATCGCTGCCCAAAGGCACCTATGCGGGACTGTTCAATCCTCATGGACGCGTACGCATACTCTGTCCATCTCAGCAGGGGTGAGGGGACTTAACCCCACTTGACACGCAACTGTTCCATTTTCGCAGGCGATCCCTGATGTTTCAGCGCAGGCGGAAAACTTCCGTGTCTTCTTCAGAGGTCGCTCGACATCAGCCGGTGGGACGTCGGCAGCGGCACCCTCGTTTGCCGGGCTTGTCGCCCTGCTAAACGATGCACGCATGGCAGCTGGCAGGCCTCCGCTTGGATTCCTCAACCCATTGATATACCACTTGGGAGGTGAAGCGTTTAATGATATCAAGGTTGGGAACGCCCCAGGTTGTGGGACGCCTGGGTTCCATGTGAGTGGTACCGCTATCATATTTTGGAACATGAATTTAAGCGTGTTCTTTTCGTGGGATTAGGCGACGACCGGGTGGGATCCTGTGACCGGCTTGGGGACGCCCGATTTCGAGAAGCTGAGGAAACTTCTTGCAAATTTTTAAAGAAGGCTGGCGGGCAGGCTCCTACCCACCCTACTGGGCTGGTTACGCCTAATCCTGGGAGCTGTGTGAAAGTTCGGGTAATGCCGAGTGTGATTATGTCAACCATGAACCTTAGGTTTGCGCAACCAGCCCAGTAGGCTGGCAAAACTCGACAGC
>Ga0307510_10010898_pt1 | contig 10804 bp, 7 predicted proteins | sample 12_EM_MG_FD_207224 | JGI IMG/M metagenome (GOLD analysis project Ga0307510, IMG submission 207224) | Populus trichocarpa ectomycorrhiza microbial communities from riparian zone in the Pacific Northwest, United States - 12_EM | ecosystem: Host-associated > Plants > Roots > Unclassified | place... | reverse complement strand
TTTCTTTCTGGGTTTAATAAGTTTATTAATATTTGCATCTCCTAAATAGGACACAACTAGTTCTAAAATTCAGATTGCTACGTGGGCGTGCCTTTTTTTTCAAAAGTTTTTATCATTTTCTATGTGTGTGTCTCTATGTTAATAACTTTGTTCGAACATGCTTTTGTAATTGCAATAATAAATAGGTCTATTTTATGAAGATTATTAACTTTATGAATGAATTCTATTAAGAGAAACGATTTGAATTTTAGTTGAGAATGAATGAAACTCTATTTAGCATCTATTGATAAGTTTCTATGTTGCAGTTCAATTTATGAGTTTGAATATAATTGGTTTCTTATTGTTGTTCAAGATTTGGGGCAGTGTGAAGCAAAAAGGTGCATAAAGCGCAAGCTTGCTAGACTTGGTTTATTGAAAGAAAGTTTCTGCTGGCCTAATCTTGTTTTTCTTTCTATGTTTCAGTAACTATATTTTCCCTTTGTGTGTCTATAAATTGATTTGTGTTTACCAAACTATTTATAGCTTGCATTTCATGCAAGAATTTGATTCCAGATGCTTGAATAAGAGAAATCATTACTCATAATAATAATTATGTGTAAGGAATTTTGTCTATCTTATTATTGTGAACTATTTAAATGAATTGTGAAATTTGTATTAGTAAATTTTATTTTAGAGATGAGTTTTGTTTTTTGTGATTATTGTGGTTAGGGATCATAATATACAAAAAAATTGTAATCTCCAATGAAATGAAATCACCAACGAGAAATTCCATGGAGAGACTAAATTCTGAAGGGATTACTGACATTAAATAATCTAAAATATTAGGTGTGTCTATAATTTTTATGGTACTTGTTTTTATTTTGATTACTATTTGAGCAATATTTGTTATCTAAAATATTTATTGCATTTTTCTTATGCTTAAAATGCATGTTTAAGATATTTTAAAAATTAAATAAATTGTAGCATGATGTGTGTTCTCCTATAATATTGTTCTTGGACTATATATCTACTAATTTGATATTTTCAAAGCATTATAAATATCTCATCTCAATTAATTTATGTTATTTGAAGATATTTTTGATAATTTTATTAAACCAAAAGTGTTAAACATTAAGATAAATTACATGATTGATACAGAATGTATATTTGATGATGTGAGAGTTTATATATAGTTGTTTAAATAGATTTTTTGGACACCTTAAAACTATTTATTTGATGTTTTGTGCATAGTTTATTAAATAATTATAGTTGTACACTGGTTATATAATGTGATTTCTAGCTTTGTTTTTTGAATGATTTATGTTAAATTATAATTATTTAATCAAGATTAATGTTGTAAAACCATGTGTGTAGTGTATCTCTTAATCATCTTAAATGTGCATTGTTTTAATATAGTTATCAATGGCGTCAAAACAAATCATCGCTGACCTCAATGAGGGTGATAAGCTTGATGATGATAACTATGATATTAGACATTGTAAAATCCAGTTTATGTTAGATTAACAAGAGGTCTTAAAGACCTTATCCCTCGTGATAGAAGAGCTCGAGTGGGGTGGCGTTGCCCAATATCATAGGGAATTGGAAGCTTATCAAGAATGGATGAAGAGTGATTATATTGCTCGTATTATGTTACTAAGTAGTATGCAAATGATATCATGGTCGAATTCTCCTATTACCAAATTTTTTATACCAAATGTGAGGCTTTTAAGGAAACAAACAGTGTTGTTTGTAGAACAAGATTACATGGCTTAGCTTTGTGTTTTGAAACTTACTAAAAGTTTGTTAATCATACTATGAAGCACCACTTAAAGGAAATATCAAATATGATTCAGAGTTGACAGCTTCAGGAAATAACTTGATCGATGAGCAGTAGGTTCAAGCCGTAATTTGCTTCTTTCCTAACTCTTAGGAATACATGCGAGTTAACATGAAACATAATAAGAATGTCCAAACATTTAAGGATATTACACATCACAAAGATTTAGAGTATTAGTTCTTAAAAGTTGCTAAATCCTCAAAGGTTTTTGCTGTTAAATCTGGTCCTAGCGGGGCAAATAAGACCAAATGGAAGTGTACTAGTGGACCTCCTTAAAGAAAAGTTGGAGTTGTGACTAAAAGAGAAAAAGAAAAAAATAAAATAAAGAGGCATTTAAGGTGGCAAGAAAGACAAGTCCAATATGGCTTGTTAAAATTGTAAGAAGCAATGACACTTTGCTCGTGAGTGCATTAAGTCAAATCAAGTACAACCATGTTTAATTCCTCGCTCTGAATCTTTAGTTTCTTCCACTGTATTTGTTGTTGTATCCAATCCTTTATAGATTGGAGATTTAAAAGCAACAAACCATGTAGCAAGATATTGAATTAAGTACGTGGAGTACTGTTAAATCCAAGTTGGAAGAAAAAATGCGTACACAGGAAACAAGGCTAATGTTGACGTGCATGGCATTAGGACTTATAAACTGGTCGTACGAGGAGGATGCAACTTGTATCTCTATGATGTACTTTATACTTTTGATATTCAGCAAAACTTGTTTTCCATTCTTGTCATGCTTAAGTTAGGCTTTTATTTTTTCCTAGAGAATAATTTTGTTAAGATGTATATATCTTAAAACTAATTTATATAGTTGTGGTTATTTTATGGATGTTTTTCTAGTTTTATATTTTTAATATTCATGTAATAATGAAAGTACTTTTATGCTCACTTATATATATATTTTTTTTAGTTTAACGTGGGTGTCCGGGTCAGCTTGTGCGCACCTCGACTAATCCCATGGACCCTGAAGTTAACGACCATGTAAGCCTCCAGTGACTATCATATGAGCAATCACAGGACTCGAACCTGAGACCACAGAGAAAGCTTACTTAGCTCACTTTTATTGATAATGCTCGTAATGGCCCTATTAAATGGTATACTAGCCTTAGCCATGTTGGCAAGAAAACAATCATTAAATTTGTTAGAAAGAGCATGTCATTTAGGCCCACTCACAAAAGCCATTCTACCAATTTATAAACATTATTTAGTAGGGAAAGAAACTAGAAAACCATTAGGAAAAGCAATGAGAGCTGGTACGCCTATATGTGGCTCAATGAAAACATTATTTTTATAATTGATTGAGGACGTGAGTATCAATCTATATAATTCAGGGGATTGTGTGAAGATAAAAGAATTATCATATAGTTCATGATTATTAGAAATACATAACAAAATGGTGTTGTAAAGAAGAGGAATAAGACCTTGCTAGACATGGTTAGAGTGATGATGGCATAAGCTAATTTGTCAATCTCTTATTGGACAGATATATTATTGACTGCTGTACATGATCTAAATCGTGTAACTTCTAAATGAATATCTTCCACACCATATGAGTTATGGACTAAAAGAGGTGTAGACTTGATGCATATAAGGTTTAGGGATTTATTTTTTTATGTACACAACATTTCTTATAAATATAAAAATTAAACCCTAAAGAAAAAAAAGTGAATCTTTATTAGATATCCTAATCACTCAAAGTGATATGTGTTCATTGGAGAGCTATTACATAGAAGTGTGGCTAAAATTGAGTCATAAGATGTAGAATTCCTTGAAGAGGATTTCCCTTCTAAAAACGAGTTCTAGAGAGACATTATTTTTCATGTAATGGATGATCAAAAACTTAGCACTCATACAATAGATGATATAGAGTAAGTAGTTCCATAACCTCCTAGAAATAGTAGGAGTATGTGGCCTGATAATGGAAATAATTAATTACAAGAAATTTGTGAGGAGCCCCAACTTTGAAGGAGTATATGTATGAGCATTGCCCGTCATTGCTTTGGATTAGAGAGAAAGCTTTCATTATAGTTGTGTATGATGAAAAGCTTAAAGATTTTTAAGAGAATGTTTCTTCTCTGAATAAAGAATGAATGAAGGTAATGAAAGAGGAAATGAAATCAATAAAGACTAACCATGTATGGGATTTGGGTTGACCTTTCACTAGGTTAAAAAGCCATGGGGAAGAAACATGTTCTTAAGGTAAAATATAAAGAAAATTTCTTAGAAAGATATAAGACTCGTTTATTGGTAAAATGTTATACCTAATACGAAGGTATAAACTATAAGGAAAAATTTCTCCAATAGTTAGGTTTCCCTAAATTAATCTTATTCTAGTAATTTTTGCAAGTTTAGACTTGGAACTCTATCAAATAGATGTTAAAATTTCATTTATCAATGGAGAATTCGATGAAGAGATCTATATGGATCAACCAGTTGGTTTCGTTTTAAAAGGTTAAGAACATATAGACTCCATTTATCTATTTATAGATTAAAATTACATCCAAACAATGGTATCTTTAATTTTATAGGGACTAAATTGAATGAAGAGGGAAAAAGTTTAAGAGTTATTAGAGAATTAGAGATTATATTGAAGAGTTATTAGAGAATTAGAGATTATATTGAAGAGTTATTAGAGATTAAATTAAATAAAAAGGATAAAAGTGTTTGGCATAAGTAACCCACACACTAGAGTGTTAGGAAGCCCTCTATATTGTGGTGGCAGTGAGGTTCCTCCGAGATCCAATGGAAGCAATCCTTGGTGATGTTGGAATCATCCTAACGAGGGCCTCCTTCAGACACAGTGATGAAGTCACTCCAATGATCCATTTTTCTTTTCTTTCTTTGTATCTCTTTTATCTCTTTCCTCTCGTCGATTTCCATGCATGATTTCTCTAGAATAGCAAACGAGGCTTTCATATTTTTTTGATATAAAATTTGATCTTCATTCTTGTAATTGTCATTTTTAACAACAATTATAGTTTGATTTTGAAAAAATGATGTCTAGTAAACTATGGAATGGTTTCCAAAACTGTGTCTAGTTTGATTTTGAAAATTCAGGTAGTCATTTTTAACAACAATTATAGTTTGATTTTGCATCATTTTAATGTGCTGATGTCAAAAATAAATTTTAAATAATAATAATAATAATAATAATTATATTCTAATGTATTTTTATGCGAAAAAAAATTTAAAAAACAACATTTACCACACTTTCAAACAGCCCTGAAAATATAAAGGATTTATAAGTTGGATTTTGTCTCATATATATCATTAAGTTTTCTCACATGGGTTATGTGCCTTAACCACTTGGATTGAAATTCTTTTTCTATTAGGATCTAATAATAATAGACTAAATTATACAAAATCCCTTGAACTATTTATTAAAATGTCATTAGTCTCTTAATTAAAAACTTCAAATCAACAATCTTTATAAAAAAAATTTCAATCTAATTTAGTCATCATTTGGTTGAAATTAGATTTTCATCCAAATGTTAAAGTGATTGTCGAGCTTTTTATTTCATTTTATTAGAAAAAAATTAAATAGTATATTAAGGCTGTTTTCACAAGGACATGTGACTTTAACTGGCCAATATTTTGTTAGTATTTGGATAGAAACCTAATTTATTATCAAAAACACTAAAGCAGCTAATGAAGTTACCATGTCTCAAGACATAGTTTACTATTTATTTTAATAGTGTAATTACTATATTGCCCATTGGTCATTTAATCTTTTAATTTAGCTTTGAGGGTAGGTTGATCTTTTCACCATGAAATAAATGTCTTTTGAAAGTTGTGTGGGGTGATTTTAGTTATTGCGGTTTTTAATGCACAATAAAATTACTCATTTAATCCAATGTCTACTACACAAGAGTATTTTTGTATTTTATTTTTTTTATAAAATAGTATAATTACTTTCATGGCTTTAAAGACAACCAATTAAACTCTCATCTAATATTTTTTTTGTCATTTTACTTTGTTTTTATTATAAATTTCAAAGGTCCCGAAGGACATTGTTGTAAATTATATTAATTAAATATAATTAAAAAAACCTGTTGGCATGTGTGTAGCCCGCGCCAGTGTGGGGGCAACCCTTGTGCTTTTTTAAGGTGCGTGAGGAGTCGTCTAACCACCAAACGCCGCATTTCAGGGTGGCGTTTAGAAGGTCTTAACATCCCCAACCCTTTGAGGTGACGTGTGTGCCATCATTCACAACAGTTTGGCACTAAACAGTATGTTTTTGTTTTCAGATTTACTCTCTCTCTCTCCTCCACCTAGACTTTTACGCCAACCCCTTATAAAACTCTAGAACAACCCTACTATTTTTTCCTATCAAATTTAATTCATGTTCTTTTAATTGTTAATTTTTTTTCCTTGACAAGATTTTTATTTTGGATCATTTTTTAAGTTGGTTTTGTTTTATGATTCCATCCTCTGTTTTTTTTTAACTATCAAATTTAATCGTTGTTCTTTTGATTACTTATTTTTTTTGCTTTGAAAAGTTTTTAAATTTTATATGTTTAAATTGGCTCATAATAAACTTCTTGATTGGACTTGAATCCAATGTCTCATAGGTTGCTGTCTTTTTTAGATTTAACCAGGTTCAGGATATTTGTCCGGGTTTGCTTTGTTTTTACTTATGTTTTTTAATTTCACCCCTTTGATTTTTTTAATCTTTAAAATTTGATCATTATCATTTTAATTGCTATTTATTTTATTTTGGATTATTTTTTTATTGTTTCATTAAATTTCATCCTCCTTGAGTCTTTTCTATCAAATTTTATTCTTATTTTTTTGTTGCTTTTGCAGGTTTTTTTATTAATATTTTTCTACTAATCTCATCTTTTAAAATTAAATTAGTTGAGAATTATTCTTCTTGACTAAATTTGGCTCAAAGATTTCATGAGATATGACTTTTAGAGATTAGACAAGGTTTAAGAGATTCGCTAGATTTGCCCTGTTTTTTTTTTTTCTAAATAGACGTTGTCTTAATTTTTATCCTTTTTTTTAAACTTCTGTTTTGTTATTTTTTTTCGGTTTGATTCTATTGGGTTAGCCCTCAATAACTTTTTTTTTTCATCTCCTACTGTTTTTTAATCTATAAATAATCTATCATATTAGAAATGATATTCAATTTCACCCCCTATGATTTTTTAAACTTTCAGGCATGGTCCTAATTCTTTTAATTGCAATATTGTTTTTGTTTGCGATCATTTGTTTTTTCAAATTTCATCCCTTTTGGGTTTTTTCTTATAAGATTTTAGTCACATTCTTTTTTTTTTGTTTTTTTTATTTTGCAAGTTTTTTTATTAATATTTTTCAAAGATTCCATCATTTAAAATTAAATTGGATGACATTTAATTTTCTTAATTGAACTCGAGTCCGTGATTTAACAAGTTACAAGTTTTTTAGATTAAACTAGGTTTAGGAGATTCGTATGGGTTTGCTTGGTTGTTTTCTATTTTTCTCTAAGCTAATGTTTTCTACTTTTTTTTTTGAATTTTTACTCTTTTTGCGATTTTCCTTCAATTAAATTAGCATTGAGTTGTTTGATAATCCGAATAAGCTCAGGTGTACATCTTTTTATCTTTGTTTTGTTTTTCATTTTATTTATTAATGTTTGTTTTTTTTCGTATTATTTAAATTATCACTTGAATCAATGACTTGGGACTTGAATTTTTTTTAACCTGTCACTCTTTTTACAACAACAAAAAAATTGTTCAGCCCGCGGTGAAACATGGGGGTAACATATCTAGTAATAAACTAAATTAGATCAAACAATTAGTACAAAAGAGTATAATATTTTTAGTCTGGAGTTTAATGATACTTTGATTGTTGAAAGAATTCTGATATCTTTGAAAAAATATGAAATGACCTAAAGAAAGCATGCATGAAAAAAATAACAAAGAGAAAAATTGAAGTTTAAAGATATATAATAGGCATAGCCCTCCTATATATGATGGCACATATTGAACTAAAATCCAAGTAAATTTTCATAAACGAGCACAATCATAGGAGAAGCCTACCATATCCTTAAAGTGGAACTATTCTCAAATCAATAGCAAATTAAGGATACTAAGAAAATAAAATTTAGATTTAAGTGGTAACATTTTTTGGGGCAGCTAAACAAAACCATAGAAGCAACACAAGTCCATTAATGATATGACATTGGCACTTGAGAAATAAAAAGGAAATTTGAAAAGAATCTCAAATATTATTCGAAGTGTCACCACCAACACGACATTGGCACTTCTGAAATAAAAAGAAAATTTGGGAAAATGGAGTCACCACCTAGTAGATAATGGAAACATGAAATCTTGCTATAAGAACTAGTTTTAGAGATTCAAAAAAGGGTTTATTATATTAAAAAGATAGACATCACCCTTATCGTGACATTTTAAACAAAGTTTTACCTTGGTTTCTACTTAATCACTTGTCATGTACTATCTAAATTATTTTTTGAGCTTATTCATGATTTATTTTAATTTATTTCTAATGTTTTTGAAAAAAAAAAACTCATGTCCATTCTGAAAAATAAAAGATCGTTGAATAGGTCATTTGCAAAAAATTGACATCCATCCCTAAAACTAAAAGACTCGTTGATTAGGTCATTCATAAAAAATTTGATGTTTTTCCATAAAAATAGAAAACTTGTCAATTAGGTCATTAATGAAAAAATCAACGTCCACCACTAAAAATAAGAGATTCATCAATTAGGCGATTCAAAAAAATTTGACTCATTGATTAAGCCATTTGAAAAAAATATGACATCATTGATTAGGCCATTTGAAAAAAATATGACATCCTTCCCTAAAAATATGAAACTCGTCAATTAGGCAACTTAGAAAAAAAATTTGATGTTTGTCCATAAATATTGGAGACTCATCAATTAGGCCATTCAAAAAAATTGACTTTTATCTCTAAAAATAAAAGATTCATAGATGAGGTCATTCGAGAAAAACTTGACATCCATCTTTAAAAATAGGAGATTTGTCAATGTAAACATCCCTAAACATAGGAGACTTGTCAAATTGGTGATTTGAAAATTTTGATTTTCATCACTAAAAATAAGAGATTCGTCAATTAGGCCACTCATGAAAAATTTTGCTCATAGATTAGGCCTTTTGAAAAAAATGATGTCCATCCCTAAAAATACAAGACTCGATGATGTCCAATAATTTTTCTGTGACTTGGGTCTAATGTTGGAGTTTGATACTATTATGATTACTTCCTAGAGGTATTTCTATGGTTCTTGGGTATCCATAACTCGAATGCGAATGAGATAGCTATCGTTGTTAGACAAAACCATCACTCCTATCATCACCTAGATTCATATCCACCATTATTTCTTCCAACAAAATTTCAAAGACTTTTTTTTTCTTTTTCTCTCACCTTATATCTCTCTCTTTACTACCCTTTTCCTTTTCTCTCCCTCAGTCTTTTTATTTATCTCGTGTATCAACTCTTCCTTTTTTCTCATTTTTCTTCTTCTCCCCCTCCCTCGTAAGGGCTATAGGTTTAAGGGTATTTATAAAAGTGGTATATCATTCTAGGGTTCCCTTGATCTTTGCTAGATTAGAACCCTTAAACATGGAGAATAAATCTCCATCCTTGGTTTGCCACCCAACTAATCCTTGTAGAAGCGTTGGGGTTGGCAAAGTGGCTGATATAGCTTTTTTTTTAGGTGTGGTAGGCTGGTTTTTGCATGGTTTGGTAGTGTATTTGGGGCTAAGTAGGTTTTTGGTTGGGATTATAGGTGGGGGTGTCAGAAAGAGTGTTGGGCTTGTTATTTGTCCGCAATAAGTAGGAAACAAATAGTAAAGTTGTGCCAAAATTAGCCCATCATAAAGGGTTAAAAACTTGTTATTTTAGTCAAATCATGAGGAAAAAAACCTTTAAATCGACACTACTTCATTTATATTACTATTATTTGTTTTTTAGTTAACGAAATGATGACATTCAAATAAAATAAATAAAATATGTAGCTTCGCTTAAATAAATGTGACATCATTTTTGTTTTAGGTTCAAATTAGAGTTTTTGATTGAAACCCAAAAAGGTATCATTCAGCCATGTCCTAATTCAAACCAGCCCTTTGATTTCCCTTAATTTATAAGTTCATCCTTGGTCTTTTTATTTTCAATTTTTTTTTATCAAAATTTACCTTTTTTTTCTTAATTTCTCTTCAATTTTTTCCCTAATTGAATAAAAAAATGACCCTTTGATTTTGACAACATTTCAATTCGGTCAATGGCTTTCCAATTTTAAATTTTTAGCAAATTTCAACCTTTGTCACACATGTTCACCCCAATTGTGTTTTTTCAATTCTTTTTTTTATTTTGATTTTTTCTTTCTTTTTCAATTACAAGGACATTTTTAGTGAGAATTTTTTGGATGAAAATTTATTTGTTTGTTTGTTTTTTGAAGGGGTAAAAAATTGAGTTATAACACAAAAATAAATGAATATGGTGTTGAGAATAAATATGACTTGATAAGGTAGATACTCTTTATGTTGAAATGTTCAAATCAGAACATTCTTGATGAAAAGATAATAATTACATTGATAAACTGGTCACTAAAATGTTAAGTCAAACAACGTATGACTTTCCTAATATTTGAGGGACCTTGACACGTTTCTAGACATTGAACTTGATCTTTAAAATATAAATCAATCAATTTATAGATAATAAGTTAAATTATTTAACTTATTTAATCCTATTTTGATTAGGATTGTGATTTATATTTAGGCCAATAGTTTAGAAAACCTAATAGGTCACACACTTAAAGAACCATTGGTCAGAAAATAGACTGTGATGATTAATCAAGTATGACTTGATTGTAAATAAGTTTTAGAAATTGAGGACAATAATGTAATTAACATTGGAGATTATAGTTCTAAAGTTAGAAAAATCTAAGGACTTGATTACATTAATTTCTAAATTTATCTTGAAATAATATATGTGATATATTTCAAAGGACAAAATGATATTTTGTTA
>Ga0307510_10010897_pt1 | contig 10805 bp, 7 predicted proteins | sample 12_EM_MG_FD_207224 | JGI IMG/M metagenome (GOLD analysis project Ga0307510, IMG submission 207224) | Populus trichocarpa ectomycorrhiza microbial communities from riparian zone in the Pacific Northwest, United States - 12_EM | ecosystem: Host-associated > Plants > Roots > Unclassified | place... | reverse complement strand
TTGAGAAAGCCAGCATTATCAGAAAAGCAGTTGGAAAATCTCATTGGCAAGGATTCTACTTTCCAAACCTACAAACAGATTATCAACACATGGGCCGAACCGCTGTACAATCACCAAGGAAATTACAAACATCCTAATAAAACAATATCCTATTTAACTAGCTTAATACTTAGCCCAGTAAATGAGACAAATACATTTGTTTTTTTAACAATTCTTAAATACATGATTATGAACATGTCCGCAACTAATAAAGAGAAGAAAAATGGAAACTTATTATAAACCAAACAAGTTAAAATTACAAGCCACAGGGATTCAAGAATGCTCATGCTGAAACTGGATACTAATCAAGATACTTGTTACTCAGTATCTCCACCGAAAAAGAATGATTGAGAAACTGCAAACCCTTAAGAAGCCTATAGAATGAGATTAAAAGAAATTCCTATAGAGTCTAAATTCTCCAACAAGGAATTCACTGGCCAACTTCATTCTAACCATGCAAAATTCCACCAAAAGACATAATGTTCTATAATACCATGCTACATTATTGCATCATAAAAAAAGAGTGCCAAACCAAAAACAAAATTAACTAACAATTGAATAATGAAACATAAGCAGTGTGGTAATTTGATGCTTTCTGAGAAGGCAACTATGAAGCAAATTTTTCAAGAGAAAGCATGCACAATTGAAAGATAAATTATGATCCAATACAAGAACTTCTAGAGATGATCTCAAATGTGAACTTACGTCTTTCTCGTGCTTCAGAAGACAAAATCTGACTAAGCATCATTTGCCTTCGCTCCTCAGCATCGCTGCATTAAACATATTAATAGTCCATCTTGAGAATTCTGTATAAGAATAATAGTCGCATGTCGCAACAAAAAATCCCATGAAGTTGTTTTAGACAGAACCTCAATTTCTGATTTTCTATGAACTGTTTTCAAAAGTAGCTTTTTAAAAACAGCTCAGAAACAACCCAGCTTTCAAACATCTGTACAAGGTTTTGCTAATCCCTCACTTACTCAGAAACTAGAACACACCATTTCAAAAAAATAAAATCTCGAGAATATAATTTATGCTCTCATTTCAAATCAAGTTTTCGGAAACCAGAAGAGGCCCTCTGTTGAGTAATAATGCAAAAGTAGAATTTCAGAAACCGACCTCTTTGCATCTTCTTGGGCCTTCTGTTGTTCAGAATTTTGCGGATTTCCCTGTTCAATTAGTAGTAAATTTTCAGCAATGCCATCATCATAAAAGAAATAAATTTTAAAATGCCACGTATACTTCATACACACAAATTAAATTAAGAGAACTAAAAGTAGCAGTAGTAACAACAACAACAATAATGATTACCATGCCTCGTTGAGCCATGAGCTCTTGCATTCTTCTTTGTCTAATTGCTTCTAACTCAGGATCAGCCTATAATTAAGAACAACAATAAGAAGAGTTGAGCGGAAAAAAGAAGTGGTTTTCCTTAACTGTTGGTAACTACAAAAAGACTCCAACTTCGAAGTGTGTTTGGCAAAAATAATGGAAACCCACATGAGATCAGTTCATATAGTACCTACTTATATGAAATTAAACGTTCATATTATAAATTGAGTAGATAAGAAATATTAAGTAATAGGTAACTAAAAGGAGCAAAAAAAAAACTAAAACAAAATAGAGCGAAATTAAAGGCCTTTAAAGCATACCATTGATTGATTGGAGTGATCGAGAAAATTAGATTCTTGCTGAAGATTGTGAATCTGCCTGCCCCGCCTGGCTTTGCTTTTCTTTGCTCCTTCTCCAAAGAGATTTTGTATATTATTGGGTGGATGCTTTACGACATGGCCTAGCGTTTGGTAGACGCGATTTTGTGAGCCCTAACGGGCTACTGGCTAATGGGCCCAAAGCTACACATCCATCCATAAGCAATGGGAGCTGGTTGGACCGGGTTTAGCCTTCTTTAATATCGGGTCAAATTCAAATTTGTTGTCCTATCGCTCCTAACTAGCTAATTGATCCATACTCCACCGGTCAAATAAAAAAACAAAGCTTCAATTTTATCCCTAAATTTTGTTTAAATATATATATAGTCCCTTTTTAGATTTTATGTTTTATTCCTAAGCTTTAATTTCTTTCATTGTAGTCCCTTATCAAAGAAAAAAAGAGCAATGAAAAAGAGTTTGGTTGGGCATATTTTGATCATAAAAAAATCAATCTTCGTGTTAATGGGTTAATCTTCAAAAAATGAATCCAATAGAAGTTGTTTTTCTTCTTCAAACATGCCAAAAATTGTAAATTAGGGTTCATGAAGTTTTTTTAGATACAATTTTTTAAAAGATGATTAAATGGTGTTTCAGGGCTCAAAATACGTTTATTGAGGTTTTTAAGATGTTCTTAAACTATTTTTAGGTGAGAATTGTTGAAAATTGAATTTTTGATCTAAAAATTTGAATTTTAGTTTTATGGTTACCGAATGTAATAAAAAAACAAATTAGTGGATGGCATGCCATCTACCTAGGCGAACATCATGTCATTCATTGTATTAAAAAAAAATTAACCAGGTGTGCGGGCATGACTTGCTTTTTTTTTTTAACAAAAATCATATATATTTAGCAACCAAAGTAAATCTCCAAGATAAATAAAAAATATATAAAATAAAAAGAATAAACAAAGTAAAATATTTATATTTATATCTATCTTTTAATTCTTACTAGAAAAAACAACTTCACACTTTTGTATTTAATTATCATTTATAATTTTTTCTCCAATTTATCAATTAATATATTTTCTAGTTCATTTTATTAAACACCAATATCATTTTCCCATTTCTATGTTAGCAAATTTTATGATACCAAAAAAACAAATGTATACATTATATTATTGTCTTCTTCTCTTGTGTTTAATATTTATTAGTTAATAGTTTGTTATTTATAATATTAAAAATGTATATTATCTTTCCATTCTTGAGTTAATAAATTTTGTGATATCAAAAAATACATATGTAATGCATGTTTCTTTTCCTTTTTTTATGTTTGGAATTTACATAGAATCTCACATGCAATGTAACACAAGTACCTTCGCTGATATTTATAGCATCCACACCCATACTATCCAAACTTAATCCGTAGATATAATAGATAGTATGAAAGAAAATAAAATAAAAATGACTTGATTTGACCCGTTAAATTCGCGATTCTGGTCATGAGATTGAGATAACCCTATAAAGAGCAAATTCAAATAAATTTTGAAGTTTAATTCTCAATCAACCATGTCAGACTCAATATTAAATGATGAAATTTATTAAAAATTTAATTTAAAAATAACACAAAAAATAAGTCAAGTTGACCTGGATTAACCTATTAAGGATTATTCATTGGTCATAAGATCAGGATAACTTGATAAAAAAAACAAACCAAAACAAATCATGAAATCTAATTTCCAAAAAAACATAATATTAAATGATGAAATTGGGAAGAGAAAAAGGTCAATTAAAATAAATAAATAAATAAATAAAGTTAACTCGTTAAACCTGCAACCCATGTCATAAGTAGGGACAACCTAATAAAACACAAATCCAATGTTGAAGGACCTGAGACCCAAGTTATGAGACCGAGATAAACTCTTAGGAAAAAAAAAAACAACTTGATTTAACTAGGATTAAAATGATAAAACTCGTGTCTTTGGTCATGAGACCAAGACATCCCATAGAAAACAAATCAAAACAGATTGTGAAGCTAAATTCTTATCTGACTCAATATTGAATAATAACATTGGAAAAAGTTTCAATTAAAAAAAATAAAAAAAGACCTAAATCAACGCAGGTTAACTTGTTAAATACTATTATTAGGTTATGAGATCAGAATAACCTAATAGAAATCAAACAAATCAAATCATGAAGCATAATTCCCAATTAACTCAATATTAAAGGGAGAAATTGAAAAAAAGAAGTTAATTAAAAAAAAACTCGACCCAACCGGTTTAACCTGTCAAACTTGTGATCCATGTCATGAGAGTAGGATAACCCAATAAAAAACAAATCTAATATTAAAGGGTAAAATTAAAAAAAAAACATTGATTGAAAAATAATCAAAGAAGAAAAAAAAACAAAACAATTATGCAAATAAAGTCAAAATGGGGTTTTCACAATGGATTACTACAGTGAAAACCTCACATATTTTAATGTATTATATAATATAATGGATTGAAAAAACCGACCCATAAGTACCCATTGTCATCTATAATTTTAACCTATTGATTATTGGGTTAAGCTTGGTCTACTCATGAGGGATGAGTCTGGTTCAAATATTTAGAGAAGTTATTAAATGAAGTAATTATTTCCTCTATATATATATATATATATATATATATAACCCATATGAAGACATAATTAACTTGACAAGATTTATAATGACGATCATACTATGAAATATCTCTTCGGTTCTAATAATCGAAGTGGCACTGAAGTAATTGATTTAGGGACAAGAAACGAATTCTTATGTCGCTAGTGAGTTTCCTTTAAATCTACAATGGTATCAAAGCATGGTTTTAATATATGACTTCTGTTATTTTTGTGCAATACATCTATTACTGCATAAACATTAGTTGTACATTCTATGTTGAAAGAATGCTTTCGTTGAGTCTTAGATTTACAAAACTTTATTTGATGTATTGTCATTCAAATTCAAAGAAGTGCATTAGAGAATTATAATTTTGTTAAGATTTTGTCTTTTTATCATTAATTAGAAAGACCATTCCGCCAAATGAATAGCAGTCATGTAACTACCATTTGTTAATTTAAAAAAACTACAAATTAATCATGAGAATTGGTAAATGTCATTTTATGGTGTTGGCTAGTCAATTGGTAATTGTCATTTAACATTTGAGAAAAAAATATTATTTGTATGAAAATAATTTAAGTTATGAACTGCATATTTTTATGTAATTTAAGTTTTAATTACATTATATGCATATATTTGAAAATATCTGCAATTTGATCAGTGAGAGTTGTTAGTTGAAACTAATAACAATAATTTTTGCACTCATTTAAATTTTCAATAATAATTAGACCATACAAATAGAAATTGATTAAGTGTTTAACATTATTTTCATTTATATTATATGTGTTAGATTATTATTTGTTTAATTTAGAATAAAGTGGCAATAAATGTCATTTAAATTGTACTGAAATACTAATATTTATAATTGGTGTCAATAGTACTTGATATAGTTGCATCTAAGAGTATTATTGCTGATTTGAACCATGAAAACAAACTAAGTGAAAAAAAATTATGATGTTTGACATATTGTAAGATGGAGTATCTCTTGAAAGAGTAAAAAATGTTGTAAATAATCACATAACCAATGACTGAACCTGAGCAAGGAAACATTACTCAGCACAAGCTTGATATGGAAGCATATCAAACCTATAAGTGCAAGGATCATGTAGCTCGTATGTTGATGTTAAGCAGCATAAGAAATGATATAATGTTTTATTTTGAAAGGCATCGTTCAACCCAAGTAGTTTGGGATGCAGTGAAGATTCTGTATAGGGAAACCTTCACTATTAGATTTCGTTAGTTAACCCTCAAAATTAATGGTTACAAGAAGCACCAAAATCAGACGATGAGACAACATCTTACAGTCATATCTAACATAATTAGTGAACTAAAGGATGTTGGGCATGAGATGATTGATGAACAATAAGTTTAAGTTGTGATCCACTATTTGCCAACAATTAGGAACACATGTATGTTAACCTTACCCACAATGACAAAATCAAGACATTTGATGATGTTGCATATCATGTTGAGCTTGAAGAAGATAGATTTCTCGCTGAGAAGCTTGTAAACGAAGCTTTCATATCTGAGACGAAGATGTAAGGAACATGACTCTAATTATGAAACGGGCAAGAGTGAGTCCCAAATATGGCAAGAGACGAATAAAAGCAAGTAGTAATGGATATAAGCAGAAGCATGAGAAACACAACAATAAGAAAAACAAGAATATGGATTGTTTCAATTGTGGTAAACCTGATCACTTTTCTCGTGATTGTACTAGCCAAAGATAATATTTAACCACAATCATCCCTCTAACTTATACGTTAGTAGTCTTACCAAATTTGTTCCTTTTTGGACTATAGACTCAGGAGCAACCAACCATTAGCAAGGGATCGAACAACCTTTATGAAATTTCATCAAATTCTAAAAGAAAGTAGATGTATATACATGAGGAATAATGCTTCTACTGTTGTGCTTGGGATCGGTACCTACAAACTGGATTTGCAGTGCAATCACACACTTTATCTTCACGATGTACTCTACGCTCTTGAAGTCCGACAAAATCTTGTGTCTATTCTTGCTTTATTATAATTGGGCTTTTATATTATTTTTGTTAGTTGTTGTGTGAAAATATATTCGAACAATATTTTATATGGTTCTTTTTTTTATATAAAATGATTTTATGGTGTTAAACACCGTTAATGTATTTATTAAGAATTATGCTTTTATTTATGTTGTTTAAAGTTTCAGCACTACTAATAATAACGATATCATAACTTGACATGCTAGATTAGGACACATTGAGTAAGACCAATTACATAGATTAACAAAAGTTGGTCTTTTATGATCACTTACCAAAGAAGAATTGTCCATTTGTGAGTATTGTTTTGCTAAAAAAACAACTAGATTACCATTTGGCAAAGCTAAAAGAGCAAGTAGTCCATTACAAACTATTCATTCAGACATTTGTGGCCCAATAAATGTGAGGGCAACATATTGTGCGAATTATTTCATCATCATTATAGATGATTTCACATGATTTGGTCATTTTTATTTAATCCACACAAGTCTGAAGTATTAGATTGCTTCATTTAATATCCCAATTTGGTGGAGAATAAACTAAACACAAAAATTAAAGCTTTAAAAACCGATCGAGGATGTGAATACCTATTTGAACAATTTAGAATTTTTTGTGATGAAAAAGGTATAGTTAGACAGTTAACTATTCCTTATACTCCGTAATAAAATGGTGTAGCAGAAAAGAGAAATAAACCCTATTTGACATGGTTAGGTCAATAATAAAACATGTTAACTTACTACTTTCCTTTTGGGGAAATGCATTGTTAACTGCTGCGTACATACTTAATCATATGCCCTTTAATTCTATCTTATCCACCTCGTATGAACTATGGAATAACAAAAAATATAATCTAGGTTATTTGCATCAATGAGGGTGTGCAACTTATATTCACAATAATTCTCATCAATATAGAAAACTTAGTCCTAGGGGGAAGAAGTGTATATTTATAAAATATTTTGAATATTTTAAAGGATTCGTATTTATTGGTGAAAAAGCTAATGGAAAAATGACAAAGATTGAATCACATAATGTTATATTCTTAGAAAAGGATTTTCCAACGACATATGAAGTTAATAAAGATTTTCAATTATATGAAATGAAAAATTTAGACTATAGCGCAACAAGCCATTCAGTAGAGGACTTAGAGGAAACTTTTAATCCTTCTAAAAATAGTAGGAGTGATATTTTGTCTATTCATACTCTCAGGGAGCAAGATCATGCATAATCTTAACCTCATAGAAGCATTCGTGAACTAATTTCTCGTCGTTGATTTAAGATTGAGGAGGAAACGTTCATGATTGCTCCACAAGATGATGAAGAGCCTAAAACATTTAGTCATACTTTGTTTGGTCCTAAAACAAGAGAATGAATTAAAGCTATTGAAGAAAAAATGGAGTCGATGAAAACTAATCAAGTCTAGGATTTGGTCACTTTACCGTCAGGACAAATATCCATTAAAAATAAATGGGTTTTTAAAATTAAACATAAAATGGATGGGTCAATAAAATGTTATAAGACTTGACTAGTAACGAAAGGCTACACTCAAGAAGAGGGAATTGATTATGAAGATACATTCTCATCAATTATGAGGAGTACTTCAGTTCGTCTTATTTTAGCTATAGTTGAACATATGGACCTAGAGTTATACTAAATGGATGTTAGAACTACATTTCTCAATTAATAACTAAATGAGGAGATCTATATGAATTAGCCTTAGGATTCGACACTAAAGTACAAGAGCGTAAAGTTTGCAAGCTTAAAAGATCCATATATGGTCTTAAGTAAGCTTCTAGATAATAGAACTTCATGTTTCATCAAGCTATCCTTAATGATGGTTTTACAATGATGGAAGAAGACCATTACGCGTATTTAAAATATTCTAACAATAGTTTTATAATATTGTCCTTATATGTTGACAACATCCTAATAGCTGGAAATAACAAAAAGATGATTGAAACTATTAAAATGTGGTTATCATAAAACTTTGAAATGAAAGATATGGGTGAGGCCAACTATGTTCTTTGTGTGAAAATCATAAAAGATTGTGCTAAAAGGCTTTTAGGTTTAACTCAAGAGACTTGCATCAATAAGATATTAAAGCACCACCACATGCAAAATAGCAAACCAATGAACACCCCTGTTGATAAAAGCTTGAGCCTGAGCCGTGATATGTGTCATAGGACTCTAGAAGAAAAGGAGAAAATGTCAAGAGTACCTTATGCTAGTGTCGTCAGTAGTTTGATGTATGCAATGATATGTACACATTCCGATATATGTTATATTGTTGGATTGGTTAGCCGATATCAATCAAATCTTAGTTAGAAACATTAGAAGACAGTTAAAAGGATTCTATAATATCTGAAAGGAACTTCGAATTGCAAGCTATATTACCAAAGAAAGAAAGACTTACGATTGATGGGTTACTCTAATGCTAATTGGAGTGGAGATTTCGACCAATCCAAATCAACTTCAGGATATGCTTTCTTACTTAATGATAATGCAATACTATGGAGGAGCAAGAAACAATCTTGCATAACCTTATCTACTATGAAGGTTGAGTATATAATTTGTTCCGCAACAACACAAGATGTTGTTTAGTTAAAGGGTTTGTTGTATCATTTGAAAATTATCAAATCAACATCATACTTGGTGACAATTTACTATGATAACACCGTGGTTACGGCCAAAGATCTAAAATACCATGAAAAGACCAAACACATCAAAATAAGATATCACTATATTAGAGAAGCAATTATTGAAGATGATGTGATCCTAAAACATATAGCTATAAATTTTATGGTTGCAGATCCACTCACAAAACCAATAACAAGAGGTGCATTTGTTAGACATATGAGATCCCTTGGCATATGTAGAATGTAATTGACAATATAACTAGTTTTAAGGATCATACAAAGGCTTACAATAATTGAATAATGAATAAATATCATTAGTATATCATGTTATTCTTTACTCTCTTTTTTATGGAATATATTATGAGTATTATATAATATAATTTGTTAAAGTATGTCGATATACTTATATTAGCTCACTCACATGAGCAATCTCCTCTAATATTTGTAAGGTGAGTAGAGATGAGACTATTTGAGTTTTAATGCTCAATAAGTGATTTGGGCCTAGTGAGAGCAATTTTAACTCAAAGTAATTATTAAAAAGTCACATTGGTTAGGACCAAAATGAGGTTCTTAAATAAAAGAATCAATATGAATGAATTCTCACTATTTATGTGTCTATTATGATTGAAGGCGAGTATGAAATTATTCATCTGCCACTAATGACAATGAGCAAATAAGAATTTCTAATTGAAGTCTGTGTTTTTTGGCGACAAGACTAAGATTCGTATGGTGTATTTTCTCTAATAAAAAGAGCAACGACATACACTCTTTGTTTTCATATAAGAAAAGAGTAAGCTCCATTATAACATGTATTTCATACCACATGTGCTAACACCATTACAAAAATAAAAAATAGATCCCTGTTTCTTTATTATGTAAGTCTTGGAGATCATGTATAAGATCTCAATATCTTACCCTTTGTAACTTTTGACTATATCATGAAGTGATGTGTAAATGATCGCTACTTTATGAGTATATTCTATGGTCATGGAATGATTCGACTTAAATAAATACTTCTAGAAAAGCAAGTTAATTCAGATCTGATTGATATGACAGTGAAAGAAAAAGTAATTTTAATTCTACATCTGTTACTTGTATTCATCGGTCGGGATCATATCACTCGAATAAATTTGATATGATTTAGAATACTTGTAATTGTAAAGATGAATTGAGTATGAAATTCTTGAATGATTGAATTATATTTAGTTATGTGTAATTAAAAATGCTTGGGGGTATATTAGTACACTTTGAGGAGTAACTAATTATGAGGTTGATTTCTCTTATATGGCTTATGTTAGGTTTATATATTGGAGCTCCTTTCACTGTGTGTTTCAGGTCGTATAGTCTATTTGTCAAGTATGAAATTCTTGTACAAGTTTGAACTATAATATATTAGATAGATCCAGTCCTTCATGAGCGAGTGAGAGATGTTGGTTACTGGGTTAGGCCTGGTCCGCCCAGAAAAGAATGTGCTTAGTCTAAATATTGAGAGGAGTTACTAAAGAAAGTAACTACTTCCTCTACTTATATATATAAAGGCATGGCCCATATGAAGACATAAGTTTATACTTTGAAAGAAAATAATTATTTCTTTTTCTTGTTTCATTTTTGACTCTCTGAATTAACTTGACAAGATTTATAAAGACGGTTGTACTATGAAATATTTCTTTGGTTCTAGTAATTGAAGTGTCACTAAAACAATTAATCTATGGACAAGAAACTGAATTATCATGTCTCCAGTAAATTTCATTTAAATCTATATAACTTATTAAAAAAATAGATAAATATTAAAAATAAAAAACAAATAAAATAAATCTGATACATTATTAA
>Ga0307510_10010896_pt1 | contig 10805 bp, 11 predicted proteins | sample 12_EM_MG_FD_207224 | JGI IMG/M metagenome (GOLD analysis project Ga0307510, IMG submission 207224) | Populus trichocarpa ectomycorrhiza microbial communities from riparian zone in the Pacific Northwest, United States - 12_EM | ecosystem: Host-associated > Plants > Roots > Unclassified | place... | reverse complement strand
GCGTATTTGGCCTGCAAAAGAGGTAAGCAAGAATGTATGCGAACACCATAACACAACACAGTAAATTACCATTTCGATCTCCCGTCTCTCATAGCCACACTTTTCGTAAAACGCTAAGCAAAGAGGAAAGAAAACGTCAGCAAGACAGCTTTTGCCCAGGGCACGACCGCAGAAGACGCACGAATGTTGTTCTCGTTGCAGTTGAGGATGGTCTTGTAGCAGCCGACCTCCTCCGAGATGTGCGTGAGGGCCTGTATGATGCGGAGGCCGAGCTTCTTCCCTTGCATCTCGCTCGCGACGGCGATGTCCTCGATGTGTCCGACGCGGCCGAGCCCGCGCAAAAATTTGCGTTCGAGGAAGATGCCACCGGCGCCGACGATGAGATCCGTCTCGCGCGAGACGACGACGAGGATGTAGTATGTCGACGACTCGCTGCGCATGGCCTGGAACTGAGCCGCCCACGCCTCTGCGCCCACGTCTGGCGCCTGCGTCAGCACCGAGAGCACGGAGAGGTGCCCGCGATCGTAGTCTGTCGAAGCCAATGGGCGCATCTAAGTGGAGGAAAAGAAGCACCCCGGATGTGTCAGATAAACATATGGGGATGACATGGGGAAGGGGAAGGGAGGGGGTGAGAGAAGGGGCAGCGAAGAGAAGAGAAGGGGCGATGGCTGAGAGATGGGGATGAGTGGACGCACGTGGAGCTCGGGCGGTAACTCGACCTTGATGTGCTGTGGGACGAGCTCTTCGGGGAAGAGGAGGTCGAGATCGCTGTCAGGCGTGAGAGGCATCGTTTGCTACGGTGGAGAGGGAACGCGTGTGGTTGGAGTGTCTTGGATTACTGTAGGGCTGTTATAATCGAGCAGATCAAAGCAGACCCTGTTGCACCGCAATCGGGCACCGCGGCAATGCACAGCATTGGACCGTGCAAGAAGACAGGAGGGGTTGGGTCACTGTGGGTACAGTTACTAGGGCACAGGCCGCAATCATTGAATCACCGGGCTAACATGCAACGATTTGTAAACACGATCAATGCGTGTCGTTATCTTACGGTTCTTCATTTACATATTTACATAAAGCTCGTTCTGCCCCACCAGTTCGAACACTGCGCTTTCCGGTACACGGAGCCCTTTAAGCTGTGCTACAGCGGTCTTAGTATTATAATCATTATAGGACCAAAATTTGACTTTTGACCAAGGAAAGCAAGTGGCCGGATCAGATCGCCTCGCGGCAGCACTTTAAACGCGCATGAGACTATTATACCCGCATCACCTGAACAAGATCACCAAATGGCAACATCAAGCCAAGCCTGGAGAGTGATCATTTCACCCAGGTCCCGAGGTCGACCGTGGAGTGGTTCAAGCGCCGCATGGCCGTAATAGAAGAGAAAGGAGGACGAAAAATATTCGGGGAGATGGCAATATCTGGATACAAATCAGGCTGATGCCGGCATTCTGGTCAAGAACCAAACTGCAGCTGCACCGTTCATGCCACAACCGCTCACTTCTACCCCTCCCCCCATTTATCCTCAGCCCTTCACGCCCTTACTCTATCTTCCTTCTTCCCTCCTTCTGTAGCGACCCCATGAACTTTTTCAAGACGAAGCAACGGACGCCGACCGATCTGGTGCGTGGCCTGCGAGACAACATCCTCAAACTCGAGTCTGCCCCGCCCGGTGAGCCGAGGAAAAAGGTGCGCCCTCAGTCACTCAATGGCCGTCATTGAGGCAACACTGATATGTATGGCCTCTCCACCTAGGCCAGCGAAGAGGTCAGCAAGTACGTGCAGCAGATCAAGGGCATGCTCTATGGCGATGGAGGTGCGCTTTCTCAACGATCGTGTTCCTCCCCACTTCCACCCTTCTTTCCTATCCCCTGACTTCTGTCTAACACGACGTTTCCAACCCAGAGCCTGTGCCGGAGCTTTTCGCGCAACTTGCGCAGGAGACGTACAGCACCGACCTGCTGCACTTACTCGTCGTCCACATCGCGCGTTTCGACTTTGAGGCCAGGAAGGACGTCGTGCAGATCTTCAACAACCTTCTCCGGAGGCAAATCGGTGCGCGCTGGCCGACGGTCGAATACATCTCGGGGAAGCGCGAGGTTCTCTTTGCTGCGCATGCCGGTTACGAGAATGAAGACATCGCGCTCAACACTGGCATGATCCTACGCGAGATGCTACGCCACGAACCCCTATGCAAGATCCTTCTATACTCCGAGCAGTACGGTTTCTTTTAGTTCCTCGTGCTCGTCGTTAAGCAATTCGATTACCTCGTAGGTTTTACAACTACCCGCATTATATCGAGTCAACAACGTTCGGCATTTCAACGGACGCGTACACGAGCCTCAAGGAAACTCTCACGCGGCACAAGCCGATGGTCGCGGAGTATTTAGACAAGAATTACGACCGATTCTTCAATTCATTCACGATGCTCATCAAGTCGCCCAACTATGTGACGAAGCGGCAATCGCTCAAACTGCTCGGCGAGATACTCCTGGACCGTGCCAACTTCAACGTCATGACGCGCTACATCGCGAACGACGTCAACCTTAAGATGATGATGAACCTCCTCCGCGATAAGAGCAAGAACATCCAATTCGAGGCATTCCATGTGTTCAAGGTATTCGTCGCCAACCCCAAGAAGCCGCCGCAGATCGAAGCCATCCTTCGACGGAATAAAGAGAAATTACTTGTTTTCCTCAAGGATTTCCACAACGACAAGGATGGTCAGTCCTCTCCTTTCGGTTATATTATGTTACCATCATTCACGACCATTTTCTGATCTTCCCACAGACGAACAGTTCGCAGTGAGCAGTCCCGCATATTGACTTGTCTCTCATCAATCTGATGACTCATTTGCACTGAAACACCCAGGACGAGAAGCAGTTCCTCATTGCACAAATCCAGGGACTCTGATCGCACAGCCCACCTCCGGTATTACCGCGGTTCTCGCCGGCCAACCCACATCTTCTAACACGCGAATGAATCACTGGTGTTGGACACTCTTTTCACTTGGATACAGAATTCTCGCGTGTGTATATATAGCCACTAATGGGCAGCGCTCGACATTGATAAGTAGAGGTGTACGTGGGTAGTCTGTATACGCCGAGACATGTACGATCACGACGTCACGTTAATTGAATCATGGGTCACGACCGAACTCTATCCAAACAGGCGATCACCCCCCTTTCGCTGTCTCACGCATATCATTTGGGTTAGTAGGACACCTGCCAAGCACCTCCTTGCAAGCCAGCCAAGTCGTTGTTTGGCCTGACGAGGGGATATTAAGGGGATATTAAGACGTGATAAGACCGATATGGGGAGTTCAGGTCGGTTATCACGTCACGGCCAGAAAATAGCTGCGGGCAGAGCTTATGCCAAAGAGTGGGGCTTGCAGTGTCGCTGGCATACACAGCCGGTATATCACGAGTTGAAGGAGAAATAATACATGCAATGTATGGCTAATACAATGACCGTCCTAGCAGGTGGAGGGGGGATGAGGCGATTATCCATCATGAGTTTTCCAACATGGCTTGAGCGGTTTCCTGCAAGACAAGGACAAGACAAATCGGTTACGCAGGACACAATGGAGAACAAAAGGGGCTTACCCGCAGCCGACTGAGATCATGTACAATGGCAACGTTCACCATGGTGCGGAGCATCCGACGCACATCCGTCCGATTAACGGTATTCTGGAACGAGCCCCCGCAATCGTGTACACGCGCGACGTGGTCGGCGCGTACCTGCGCGCAGCGCGAACAACGCAGATCTTGCTGCGCCGCCGCGCGCTCGAGCGCGAGCACGCGTTCGATGAGCTCAAATTCGACCGCCGTGCGATCATGTTCGGCCCCGCATCGCGTGCACGCCCACCGGGGTCGGTGCCCCTCGCCGCCGCCGCCAGAGCGGGGAAGCAAATCCTCGTCGCGACAAAAGTCGAAATCCCTCAGGGCGTCGCAGTGGCGACAGGGGACCCCGTTCAAGCGCAGCGGCGCGCAAGGGTTGCGAAACGCGGCCTCCTCGCCGAACGCTCTGACGCCGACGAGCTCCAGGGCGTTGCGCTTGAGCAACCCGACTTCGTTCTCGGAGGACTTTGCCAGCGCGAACACCGCACATGCGAACTTTGTCAGCTCTACGGCCGGTTCGGTCAGGGTGAGATGTGAGCCCGGCAGCAAGGGGAAAGAAAGCCCTTCGGCCTCGGCAGGGTCGCCGACGGCAGCGCGCACCCGTGACTGAACGTTTTCGATCGCACGAAATAGCTTCCTCGTCAGACGTCGCGAGACAAAGTCCCGGACCGCGTCGCGCTCGCGGATTTTGTTGGCATCTCGTTGCGTCGCGTCTGGAGCGCCGTTGGCGAGGACACGTAATGGGGCGCGTTGGTCTTCCTTTTGGGCGGCTTTGTACATCTCGAGGAGGAAGTAACGGACGAGATTCGAAAACTCGCCTTGAATTGAGGGCGGTAGGAAACGTTGGATATTCCAACGCATCTCGACGACCAGTTCCTCTGGTGGGTCAGCAGAGAGTGGATCTTCACATATAACGCCGCCTGCATTGGCTTGATCCATGAATAGTAAAAAGTCATAGAAACGTTCCGTGTTCAGATATATGTGCTGGAATAGTTCGTTCGATGTCACCGCAGTCGTGATGTACGTTGCGTAGGCGTGGGCTGTTCCCGGAGGTTTTGAGGTAACGAGCAAAAGCCGGCTGAAGTCTGCATATATTACTTGCGAACCGAGGCGTTTGAATTCGGCGAGGAGTTGGATGAAAATCTTCCGCATGAGGCTGTGCACGAATCGATGAATACTGGGGTCGTACATGTGAGAAGCCTTTGAGCTGATCCACCGCCAGAAGTGATCGATTGCGAGCGTCGCCGGACTTTCGAAGCCATAACGGACCTTGTCCAGCAGCCACGCTCTTACCATGGACTTGATGATTCCAAATGTTTGCGGGGACACATTAGATTCACCAAGGGTCAGGTCACGTTGCACTTCTCCGTCAGCAAACTCCTCAATTGTATGTGATACCGAGTCAAATGCGGTCGTCCCACCGCTGCCCTCCAGCTCGTGGACGGCCATTGCATGAAGCACAGAATTTACGGAGAGGTTGCGTACAGTCACCTCCAGGCATACATTCGAATAGCAACCAGGGGTGATAAATTCGGTGTTAGGCAACTCCTCAACTGGCCGCGTATCGTCCTCCAGTCCGCCAAGATCTGGCCGACCACTTGGTGACCACCACAAGACCATATCTTGGCTTATGAGTCGCCTGGCAAAGACCACGTCCGAGAGGAGTAGAGGTTGGTCTCCGTCGATGTGGCCGATAGGTACGTCATAATATTCAGCAAGTGCTGTCATGCGGTCGATCCACGAACCAAGGGAAAGATAACGTTGACACATTTTCTGCGCGACATTTGTCTGCCACGGGAAGACGTCCAAGCTGTGAGGAGCCTTTGCTTTAGACATGCAAAGGATTGGGAATCTCGTGAGCCTGTGCACTGAGCGGCTAAAGTACGCCTGATCCTTCATGGAAGAAATGATGATCGTAAAGTTCTGGTTTTCTAACAATCCAAGTTCGCGTGAAATGGCTTTCAAAGCTGCTGAGTCACTTGTGTGATATGTCGGGCTGAATTCGCGGGACTCGGGATAATCTATTGAGATGCATCTTCCATGCGTCGAGTGCTGTTGCTGCCGTAGATCGCTATAGACTTCTCGGAGTCGAGAGATTGGCTGTCGTCGAGTTGCAGGATCGACGAGATGCAGTTTCACGTTAGACGTCGGTAAGAAGAGCGCGAAGACATGGATGGGGGCATTGACCGAACAAGCGTGGTAAAGGAAGATATATTTTCCTGCTTTGCCTTCATCCAGGTATCGCGAGCGTGGGGAAGGGCTCCCCATTTCTAATTGGTTGATCTCCAGTCCTGTTACTCCAGCGCGGTTGAGAGTGATTCCATTTTCCGCTGCTGTGCACGTCTTTCCAAGCTTCAGGATGCCGCGGATGGCTAAAGGTACCTGTCACCGTAGTCAAGATGAGTAACAACTTAGAGCTTCGACCTAGATTCATTCGTTACCTGCAGCTCGAATATCCCATCGACATTTGGGTGGTTTGTGAGGTCCACGAAATGCTCCTGGTTTTCTTGATATACGTCCTCGCGGGTAGTGACCTTGTAAAGGTTCGTACAAGGTATGTTACGAGGCAAGCTTCGCGTGACTTTCTCCCACACATAAAGGTCAGATCGGAAGAGACTGTCTGGCAGGTCCACTCGCAGATGGAGGTAAAACTCGCGCGGGATACGGAGTGGTATTGAGACGAGCTCTCCATCAACGCTAAGCCAGAGGTCGTACCGCCCGGGCGAGCGTGTGGGACGCAGCTGTACAATATCCCAGCGGGACATAGCCTTGGACTTTGTTATTCCACGGAACATAGATGGGACCGTCGTCGAATCCGCATTGACGGTGCGCATGGTACGTCGGTGCCTCCAACGAGGTCGCATAGCCTTAATCCACGCGGAGTAGTTGCGAGAAGGATCTGGTAGAGGCTTGGTAGAAATGTCGTCTGTTTTGTCACCCGCAGGCGCTACTTTTTTCCGTGGCTTGTGGTTAACGACTGCGATGCGACGGCGAACTGAGCTTCCGTCCGGGTCTCCGATGTCCTCAATGTCCACTGGCTGGGTAGTACTTGCTCCAGGAGTGCCCGGTTTGAAAAAATCGGTCATTTTATGTTGGTGGAACTTGTCATCGAGGGCGGCTACTCGTTTATGCAACCAATCTGGGTGATGGATTCGGGGAACGGGATTTGCCACCTTCTGCATTGCAGCGGGGATTGTGATCAACTTTTGGATGACGGAGCCTAGCCGCTCGATATAATACTCCCAATCGAGGATGGATCGCAGATCAAAGTTGGTGAGGCCGTTGTTCCTCAACCACTTCCGCAGGTAAGTCGTTTTCACGCTCTCGTCCGCAGAAAATATGGCGACAGGGACAGCTCGTTCGGTGACAGGAGCGCCAGCTGGCTGCGCGGAAATGACAAACTTGCAGGCTAGACCTTTGTCCTTGACCATCTCGTCTCCCAAGAATTCCGCAAGCCGCTTCGCAGTGCTGATCGATGTCGACTTCTGTCCCCCGTACTCTGCCAGGGTTTTCGACATGCTCCTATTTTCGGCGATAAGCTCGACGAGTTCCTCGTCCGAAAGGTCCGCCGCTTTGCTGAACAGAACGTCAAGCCAGCGATCTGCAACCTCTGCGACTGCTGCATAGCATTCTTCTGTCGTCGTTCCGAGAAGGAATTTCTCGAAGATTTGAGACTGGAAGATCTTGATAAGCTGAAGTTCGCCACGACGCTTCACCTCAAACCCTTTCAACTCGGCCAATGACCCATCGTCATTGAAGACGGCGTAGCGCTTCTTCAACAATTTGTCCTCCTCCTTGGACGAAGGTAGAATCATCGCCTTGTATGGACCGTCCAGCTCGAAGAAGATAGAGTTTTCGCTATGCACCTTGTAATCTCCAGTCTCCGGGTCAAGATCATGGTATTGATGATTTGTGAACTTGTCGTAGACGAGATGATTCAGCATCGTACATGGGTAGGTGAACGGGATTGATTTTCCGTTCTTCAGTTGAAACTTGAAGTTCTCCGGGAATACGCCAGGAAGCATGCACCAAATCCCATCTGTATCAAGCTCCAGTGGGCGGCCGATCTGTTCCACGAGCTGCCGAGCCATTTGGATGATTGTTGCACCTGTCAAGCAAGTCACCCCTGCCATCTCCATCGAATGCCAGCGTGCACCCTTGCGCATCACGTAACCATAGAAAGAGTTCAGAATGCATTTGTGAGCTAGCTGCAGCGAGTCGTAGACAACTATAAGCTTTCTTGCTTCGTCGACCTCTGCAAGCGGCCTTCCTTCAGCCAGGATGGCGTCGAGGTTCTTCTTCCACGTTTTATGAAGACCTTTGTACTCGTAACGGCGATCGCGGAACCTGCGCACGGTGTCCACGTAGAATGGATTTTCGCGCTGACAGATGATCGTCTCCCGGTTCTCGACCTTGGTGTCCCTCATCTTCTTGTATACTTTTCGCGAATAGTCACCGAGTCGCTTGTGCGTGAGGGCGGTCTGTTCCGCCGGAGTCAAGTCGGGGAATCGTCTTGGAGGGCCCCCAGGACGTTTTGGGGGGAAGGTCTCCTGGTTAAGTGCGTGTCGTATCATGTTGTACTCGTCGCGTCGGGCTGGGAAGAATTCGCCCCTCCAGGCCCATGTCAACCGCCTATCGCAGCTTTTCCCCGGTCTGTTAAAGTCGCAGACGGCACAGACCGACTCGTCCACTACGGAGTCAGGTTGCAGGCGATTTGACAACATGATATTGGGGTACATCGCGGCGACGTCCAGGTGATAAATTAAGGGTTTGTCGGTCCGTAATGGGTTATCCCGGAGTTGTTCAAGAGCAGCTTGGATCTCGGCCTTCACCGCATCATAGTTAGTAACGTCTTCAAGAGGTATTTTAAATTCCTCCGTGATACAGAACATAAGCGCAGCGTCGACTTCGTCAATCAACTGCGCCGAAGGTTAGGAAGCTTCGGTCAGAGAAGAAAAGGAAATACCTTTTGCGCTGCAGAAGGAACGATCTTGAAATGAGTGTCAATGTCACTACGGAATACGCCCGCCTCGAGGGCTTCGACATGACCACCGACGTATGTCTCAGATGCCAGGAGGTGGCCTTCGTACATGTTGCCGTACTCTTCCTCGTGTCGATTTGGCATAATGATATGTCCGCGGAAAGCCTCCACCTAAAGATAGTATTAACACGGCAGTAAAGTAAAACCAATTCGACTTAAAACGTCGCACCATCAGCAGAGTCTCGCACAACGTCCCACTTCCCTTCCTGAGGACTTCGTCGGGGCATAGTGGAATGATGTTACACAATGAAAAGATGAAAGGGTGGACGTATTTCATGTATAGATAATATGTCGCAACGGCATCGGAGACGGAGTATTGAGCCAGCGTCTGTGGTTGCTCCATCGCATACCTGTTCGAATATCCAAGTCAGGAATAAAACGACACATAGCAAGGAAGACCATACGGTGTCATGAGTTCAGGGTCGAGTTCGATTGGGTTATAACCGAGTTTGGCCACAGTGACCGCCTTCAAGCCCTGGCTACCTTGTGGTAGGTAGGAATCGCGTTTTACCCAACGGAAACAGTCCATGTGTACGCAGCATCGACTCTTGTATTCATCTTCCGAGTCTTTGGCAAAGCCCGTCTCCAGAAACATGTCGATGTCGTGAGCCTTTGCGCGAGCGTACAAGAAAGGAAAATCGAAGAAGTCGCCGTTAAACGTAGCCATGACAGTGGGCTTAACCTCCTGGATGTGCTGAAAGAAGCGATTGATTGTGGACGCCTAGAGAAATGGTGAGTTCACGCTAGTGACTCCTTGGAAAGGCCAAGCTGACCTCATCCGGTTCATTAAACACGATGAAGGGTCCCTCATAGCCTTCCTTGGGCGTATATTCAAAGTCGTCGATATCCTCGCTCACAATCTCGCGATTCGTGATGAGATAGCCTTGGCCATCGACCATGTATGAGATCATCATGACTTGGTCTATAGCTTGATCGGGAAACTTCAAAGGTGCCTTTGTTGTCTCAATATCGTACGCCATGACTACTGGGTCGGGACGCTTGACGCGTTCCGTAAGTTGTGTGAGGGTGGGTTGACCCGCATTAAACGTGACCGTGTACCACAGTCCCACACGAATTTCGTTGTCTATCGCCACCCGCAGATAGTAAGGCACATCGAACTCGCGGATGTCAATAATGGCATCTCGTGGATCCTTGTCGCGCGCGGAAGATGGACCGGCCTCGGCACCCCACGCGCTGTCGGTATTCATGTGGGAGCCTTCAGTTGCATTGACAACCTCAGCGTATGCATCGATAGCACTACGTTTTGCGCTGTTGGCCAAGGCGAGGGGCATGAGATCGCGTCGAACTGTGAGAAGGTCCGTGACGTTCCGGAAGCACAGCTGTAGGAGAAGGCGTCGATGACCAAGGAGGTGGTTAGGCATCTTAAGATCCTCTTTCCTCTCCCGGACAATGCGGTAAATGACGCCTTCATATTTCTTGATGAGCCATTCCTCGACGATGGTTTCCATCCCGACCTGTTGGAGCAGCTCGCAAATGATGGAAGACAGTGCTAAAAGGGCAACATACCACGCATGAAATCCAAAAGTACGGTTCGGAATTCATTGTACACTTAAACATCCCCCCGTCCTCTTGGATAAAGTAATAATCGACTGCAGCTCGGCCGCCTGGCCAGTCAGGGTCTTTCACGATCGTCTAATACAGAGCTTTGTCAGTACGACATGGTGCGACAGAAACATAGGCAGGTGGCCTTGTCTCAGACGAAAGACCCCATGAACCCATACGCGGGGCCGACGCATATCCGCAGGCATTAGGTCGAAAGGTGCACTCAACTGGATGCATGTTCACTAGCCAGCCTTCCTTCTTAGACCCTTCTTGAATCCGGGCAAATCCAAGCTTTTCGTCAATGTCGTCATATATCTGAACTTGCTCGAATCGTTCTGCTAGCCTGGTACCTTCGTCATCTTGTCTAGGTGTCGCATCGGGTCGCGTAGCACTTGAACCGCCTCGACCACGGCCACGACTTCCTCTAAATGATCCGCCATTCCTAAAGCCACGAGAAGATGCACGGGATCTGGTGTTTAAACGGCGAGACATCCTCAGACAGGAGACCAAAGGAAAGAAGGGTGATTGTCATTTGACCGTCGCGTCCGGACGCGGGGTGCCGTGACGAGCGCGTCAGTCAC
>Ga0307510_10010895_pt1 | contig 10805 bp, 10 predicted proteins | sample 12_EM_MG_FD_207224 | JGI IMG/M metagenome (GOLD analysis project Ga0307510, IMG submission 207224) | Populus trichocarpa ectomycorrhiza microbial communities from riparian zone in the Pacific Northwest, United States - 12_EM | ecosystem: Host-associated > Plants > Roots > Unclassified | place... | reverse complement strand
TGAACACCTCGGCGCTCATGTGTCAAGAACACACACACTCTCTCCCACGAATACACAAGCACCGTCTTACCATGTAACGTGTTCGCTGCAGATCCAGCAGCCAAACATCTTCTGTACTCGAGTATAGGAGAGAACATTTCAGACACCCACCCATCCAGGTGAGATCGATGAAACAAAACCCACCTGAACAACAGCAACCCAGGGGGCCCTCTTTCGAACGTTCTAGACCATCACCATTCCACCTAGACCTTTGGCCAAACAAGTATCTGCGGTACTCGAGTATCCACGCCGCAAGTCCCCGATGTAACGTAACATAAGTGAAAGCCACACAAAAGCCACAGCTCCAGGCCCTAGCCAAGTACCGGTACGGCCTTATCAAGCCGGCTGCTTGGGCAAGTAAGTCTTGCCTGACTGCCCAACGTATGCAGCGATCTCATTAACCCCCGCGGCGAAGCACCGACTGTTCTGTACCACCAGCAGTAGCACAAACTATGGGTTACATGATGTTCCGCCCAAGGGACAAGAGCAAGGCTAACTAACTAACTCCTCCTCTCAGTCACCCGCCGATTGACCGCTCGCCAAGTCGAGAGTACGCTCGCGAGCTCCCCCATTCCTTCCCAACCATACCGGTATCCCAAGTTCAAAAGGCGGAAACATGCCGTACTTGTACCGTAACACCTGCACAGTCCTGTACCTGCCCAGCGTAGCGCAAACCCCCCCCCCCAACAAATGTCGCCCGCGGCCATCTCCCTCCTCCGTCTTCTTCTTCTTCTTCTTCTTTTTTCTTTTTCTTTTGCCAAACCGCTATTCCAGATCGGTATAGCGCTCCATCTGTCTTACACTTCATCCAGATTCACTCTGTTGCGCTCACTCGCTCACTCGCACAACAACACCACAATCCAGTGCAATACAAAACGGAACAAGACACACACACACACACAACCACCCATCCACCCATCCACCTTTCCCCTTCCTCTTCCCCCAATAAAAAAGCAAAAAAAGGACCTTGCTCATCGACCCCTCGTCGCCCTGAAAACAAAAAAGAAAAAAAAAGAAAAGGCAGGATGAACGGTTACGGCATGGTGGTAGGCAGGTAGGTTAGGTAGGTAAGTAGGTATGATTTGACTTTCTGTGGCAGCCTTGCGGCCAAGACAATGCTCACCTTACTGCACTGTTCGTACCGTGGGCCCGTAGGCAACTCTTGCCACTGACTGACCGACTATCAAGGGAAAAAAAAAATGAGGCCCCCGTCATACCTACCATGCCCTCCCTACCTGCCAGGTCATGACTTTTCTAACATCACGGGGCGCGTGTTGGGGGGCTTGTGCACTACTGGTGCTATTGTGTAAGGTGATGATGACGATCACTGGTAGCGCAGCGTACTCGTACTGCTCCGTACTGCGTGCCCCCCAGGCCGTTAAACCTGGCAAAACAGTGATGGCAAGTGAATCACAGTACTGGTACGACTGGAGGGTCAACCATTAAGAAGTGTTATTCTTTCGCCCACCCTCCGCGCGCCCACCCTTTCCACGTCAAGGGTGTAAAAGAGGGAAATTAAGTTCTATGACCCGAGCAAGAACGCTGCGGTACTTGTGAAATATATATCTATAGAGTGGAATGATAAAAACTAACTTGAGAATAAATGAATAAATAAAATATATAAAAAAAGAGAAAGAAAGAAAGCAGAAGAGAAGGCAAAAGCAAGAGGGAGAAAAAAAAGCAAATTGGTGTTACGCCATTCGCCAAAACACCGTTTCTAAGAAGGGGAGATGAAAAATAAGAATGAAAATAAAAATAAATAAAAATACAAGAATGGAGAGAGAGAAACATGAGATCCAGAGGCGTAGTAAGAGTGAGAAAGACGTGACGGAAATTATATCGTAAGGAAAAGATGCATGGCTAATATATAGATAAAACATTTGGGATGATGAAGAGTGAAAACTGTAATAGTAACCGGGGAGTAGGATAACAATGAAAGGGGAAATGGGAAATGGTATAATCATGTCTCTTTTTTTATATATTTTTTTTCTTTTCTTCCCCCTCCCATCCTTTCGTCTGGGATTCGGGGGGGGTTTTTTTTTTGTGAAAAGTGGAACTCTCATGCCCCAACCACCGATCGGAGCACCAAAAATCACCCACCAAAATTCATCCTAAAAACCATTGACGGGATAGACCCATACCCGGCGGATATGAGTGGCGTCGCCACATATTCTTGACCCATCCCCCGCGAGTTCATTTCGTACGGCACATTTTCCGTAACTGGACTGCCCTCCTCCTCCCCTCCCCTAAAGTTCCCGTGGTGATGGTGGTGGTGGTGATGACCATATAGGCTGGTGGGGGAGGTAGGATTCGGATAGTAAGCATTTTGCTGCGCGTATGGATTCGTATCATTCGAACGGGTGACGGTCGGGCTTTTGATCTGCGGTTCCGCCTCGGTAACCACGATTTCTGGAATGTTTAACAAGAGATTTGTAGGAATAGCGCTGTGGTTCATAATAGTAGTAGTGTTAGGAGTACTTGAAGTGGGATAGTCCATATCTGACGATGAGCTTAAGATGGGTGAAATTTGGGGCTGGTGGTGGTAGAGGTAGAGAGACCGGCTCTCATCTCGCGACGGCTGTTGTAGCGGGTACTGGAATGAGTCTTGACTCAGTGAATGTCTCAGCGAATGTTGGGTGTTGTCGGAGTTAAGGTGGTCGAAGCCATGGCGTGGGTTCAAACCTAGTCCTACTGCATCCTCTTCCCCTTCCCCTTGATCTCCGTTATTGATGGGGTCTCCTCTGGCGCCAATGTCCATGTCTACTTCTTCTCCCATCCCAACGCTGCTAGTTTGCCGGGGCTGTGCATACCTACGGCTCGAGCTAGGTGTGGGGTAGTTGCCCCCGTGGTCGCTGTCACCATCAGAAATGCTAGCATTGGAGGCGTTCTGAGATTCTGGGCTGGAGCTTCTGTCGTCTTGATTGTCTCTGTATTCTCCGACTTGGTCGCTGGTACAGTCGTCATCGTTGCTGCTGTTCTTATCCTGATTGTGGGTGTTGGTGGAAGAAGGGGAGGAGTTAGTGTCTCGTGGGTTGTCTGAAAGGAGGTATTTGTGAGCTCTTTGCACCGGAGAGAATGGACGTTAGTTGACCCGGGAGATATATGAAAGATAAAACTAACGCTTTTCTCGCTCATATTCCTCAAAGATCTCGATCATCTCCTTCGTGCTCTTTGCAGACTCAATCTTCTGGTCCCTTCGCTGCTCGGCGCTACCCTCGTACGTCGAGGGCATCTTCTTGCATTTCGTCTTGCGTTGGTCACAGTGAATCGCTCGGGTCTTTTCACGACCAAATCCTTCCCCGCAGGTGTGGCACTTGAAGGGCTTTAGCCAGCGCCAGACGTGTTCCCTAGAAATGTATTAGTCTCCTTCAATGCGAAAAGGGGATAACGACAGAAGGCGCACTGATTGATATTGGAAGAACTCACTTCAACTTTCGGGGGTTGGGGAACGACTTGTTCGCACAATCCGGGTGGTCACTGATGTCCCGGGCGTGGTATGGACATACAAACTGGGTTCGGTCTCCGAAATTCACGGACTTTGACTTGGAAACTCGCCGGGTCTGGTATTCTTCTGGATCCTCGAATGGCCGCTTTGATACTGGTTGAGCGGTGATAGGGTATACTCTGGAGCCCACGCCAGCGGTGGTAGCAGCAGCTCCTGCTTCAGTAGATTGTACCAGCGGACCATTGCACGGTGTCCACCCCGAATACGAGCTCTGACGGCGCGCGGGAAAGGCCTCAGGGAATATAGGATGGGTGGGCTCAGATACCGGAAGCCTGACCTTCTGTTCCACCGCAGCATCAGTAGGAGCAATTGCAGAAATAGTGGTCGCATCGTCCATATTCCGGTCCCCGTGCTGCTCGGGAACCTTCGTGCACAGATTTCGCAGGGCAGAACCCTCCCATGTCTTATCCCATCCAATGTTACACCAGCGCTTCAGAATGCTTTGTATGTCCATTGCCAGATGAGTTTTCGCCCAATTCATTTCGAATTCTCCGGGTGTCGTCTGGATATTCTGCTCTAGGAGGATCTGCTTGAGCATCGAGTCGACGAGCTCGCATTCGTTTCGGCTGGCCCGCAGCGCTGAGAGTGGAATTGTTAGGCTGCTTCGCTCAATGAGCTCCTCCAGCCGGTGTTCCCCGAACAGCCATGACGGTCGGGTTGGTCCCAAGGCCATTGGCGATTGCATATATGCTTTTATGTATTTATGTGAGCGTGGATATCCACCTTTGAAGGCTGGCAGGTCAAAGTGTTGTTGGCGTCGTTATAAAAGAGTTTCCCTAAAGGCGCGCCATGAAAGAAGAGGATTAGTAAAATGTGCAAAACCATCCCTTTGTATCTTCGCTGCACGAGTGAGATTGGGTGTGTTGTCTACCTGTCTGTCCGTTTGTGACGTGTAAAAACTCTTTGAAAAGTTTGACTCAGCTGTGTGGAGGTTTTCTAGAGGTGTAATATGCCTTCGAACCCCCTTCTAGAATGAGGATGTCGGTAATATTTATCCCGCTGGGCTGTTGCCTAAAAGCCTAAAGTCTGCTGTTCGCAGACTCACATCCACAGATGTCTCAAGGGTAAGGTCGCCTTGTTCGTAGTCCATGACTGTTCTCGACAGAGTTAACAAGGCAGTTTCGCAGCGAACTACGGTACGCGACCCGAGGCTGGCTGCAAAGTTTATCCTTCGCCATCCAAAGTTTTTCTTCTTCTTGGGTTGCCTGCGGTACGCCTGCACCCCCCAAGGCTCGCTTTGTGGGGCTTTGTAGCGCGCTTCCTACAGTAGGACCTCGCCAGACTCGCCACAGCCTCAAAAATACCCTTGTAATCACCACCGAACAACACAGCCTTAATTCCCCCCTCGAAGCCCCCAACACATCAGCTATGTTGTGCAAAAATGCTGGCGAGTATACTCGAGTACATGAATGGGAAAAAAAACAAAAACACAACGGTTTCAAGATGAACTATTTATAGGACAACCAATATGATACCGTAGTTCTAGAGTAGCCTGTGCATTGCAAACACTCGCCCGCTCTCTCTCTACCCCCATCCCCGGACTCTACTCGAGCCAACAAGGGACAGCAATAGAGTTCCTGCATTGTCATCACCATCATGACCATCATCACCCGCATCTGTGCTCCCGTCATAAGTCATGATCTGCAGGTACAGTACATCTCGAATGTTCCAGTCAACACCTCGAGTTTAAAATACTCATCATCTTCACGTGTCAAGTAACTTAAACACCAACGAATGTACGATAATGTAGATGAACTATCTGAAAGAGACCACTCTCTTCGCTAACCCCAACCACGTGGCGAAATAGCTGAGAAGACATGAAAGGAAAAGGAAATGAGTGAAAAAAAGAAAAGAACAGAAAAGAAAGGGAAGTAGAAGGTGTCGGTAATCCCGGCAAATGGGTGGCCCTGGGAGTCAATCGCTTCTCGCCAGGCGCTGTCACCCTGATCGCCAACGTTAGTAGAGTTTAAATCGTGTCTGGGGAAAGAGTCATTCCAAAACATACCAGCTAACCCATACCAGTTAACCCAGGGAACAGCTGTTCATTTAACTTTTCATGTAATCTAGGGGGAATATTGCTGCTCCTGTACAAGTCAAGTAAGTAACTTGAAACAATGTGAACATAATGTGAAATAGTCATACCTCGCCCCGTCCTCTTCTCCTTGTCCGTCAACAGCCCCCAGCGGATCGGTAACCGGTGGCCCTAGAGTTGCCACATGTCCATCTAGATGACTCGGGGCCGGGGAGGGTGTCCTAGATAACGTGCTCCCACCGGGCGACGAAGAGGAAGTCCTATCAGAGTCCGAGGGCTCACTCTTTGGAGAGGCGGAGGTATGCGGTGGGTGAGGAGAAGGAGGAAGAGTGACTGGGGGCTGGACCGGGGGAGAGGAAACCACAGGGTCTGCAGTTGATAAGGCCGGTCAATTAGGGCCATGTTCAGTAGCTCGACAAGCCCCGACCTCCTCGACTAGGATTCGGGCAAACGAGCGAGGACTACGTACCACGTGGTTCTATGGTCATGCCTGGCCGAGTTGGTGTCTCCACAAATTGTGACTTTCTCTCATGTATCTTTTTGTGGGCCAGGAGCTCTCGTGGTCTCTTGAACTTCTTGGGGCAGCTAGGATGATCGCAAGGGAGTGGCTTATCATGTCGATGAATATGCTTGTGGTCTCTGACACAATTGGTAAGCGTGGGACAAAATGGCAATGCTGAGATATAAATCATGGGTGGCCTTTACTTTAGCTTTGAAGGATATGGGAATGTCTTTCCGCACTCATCACACTTATGTTGGCCTCCGGGTCCTGCCCCATTCGGAAATCTCGGAGGGGGCACGTCGAAATGATGGCCGGTATGAATGGGTGGTTGACCTCGATTAAGAACGGAGCGAGAGTGGGAATTAATACGAGGACGGCGAGGGCTGTTTAGAGTTGAGGAGAATGAGTAGGGTCTGATCTTTTCATCCGCCGAGCGACAACCATCTGTGGCACTAGAGGGACCAGGAGAGCTACTATTGCTTCTGCCTGGACTGTATGTGGGACAATCGCTCAGCGTGGGAGTGGCGGAACTCACATAGGGTGAGTGGGAGTGTGGCTGGGTGTCACAAGGGCGGGAGCGATCAGTGGTCCTTGGCCCCTCGCAAAGGGGTAAAGAACCCCCGCTCCCCAGACCACCAGAACCTCCATGGGAGGAAGACACAGAGCCCTCATCTCCGGCACTGTCACCCACACGGGAATGCAGGGCTTCACCATTGAACGGGGCGGACTCGGGGTAGCCCTCATTAAGAAAGGAAGACAGAGTACTTGTAAAGGCACCCATACCGCCTGCTGGTCCACCGGCGTTCCGGGGATTCCGACGCGAAATGTCGTCGATGACGGAAATAATGTAGGCACGGGCAGTATAAAAGCCTGGTATGGGTGTGCCCGGTGTGTGAGAGGGGTGTTGATCATAATACACCCCCTTGAGGGCGATATCCACCACCTCATGGAGGTAAGGTCTGGTCTCATCGATTGGGGAACAACCCGGATTGAGCTTTCCCACCAACTCCTGCATGCGCACACTATCTTTCGTCAGATCCTCCCACCAAGCAGTTCCCCGTCTGTCATCCCCCACATCCAAATCCATGCAGTCTGGGCTTCGATCCATTGGCATGGGGATGGTATGATACAAAAGACCAACTCCCGACTCCCCAAGTCTGCAGTCGGAACGACTCAGAGCACAAGGTTCGGGACAGATCGACGACAAGGATATATAAAAAACCCGTAATAGTACAACTAGACTCTTCTTCTCTTCACCCTCCACCACACGTGCTGCTACCCCCTGACAGGAGGCGGAAGATAAGCTCGATCTAACTTGCTCAGTTCGAGTCCTACTCCCAGGAGGCTGGTCAGCCCGTGGCGGAGAAGGGATGCGATATAGTGGTGTGGAGGAAAAGAAAAGAAGCTTTGACCAGAGTGAATTTCCCCGGGCACACGATAAGGCCGTTTTAAGCTTTTGGAAGAAGTCTGTTGAGAGTTTCGTAGTGGTTGTAGTGGAGCTCTTGCCACACTTGTTTGCCCTTCCCCGCTTCTCCGCCCACAACACCTCTGAGTTGGCGTATTTCTTTGCTCAGCTGGGGGTGTGCTACGGGTTTTTTCCTTGGCGTGCGCAGAAAGCTCAGTGATTCTCTTTGTTCCATTGGGGGGGAATTTGGAAGAAATAAATGTGGTTGAATGAGTGAACCGTCTCTTCCTGAGATCTCAGTTGGTTAGGTTTCTAAAGTCGCACCTACTAGTACTGGAAGGAGAGCTTTGAAGCAAAACCAGCAAGCTCCCCTTTTGGGTTACCCCGCTTCTAAATTCCCCCTACTGATGGTGAATTACCCTCTTTGGCCAACCAAATTACTCGAGTAAGGTTCTTTCGGAAATATCCCTGAGGGAAATCCTCACACTTGTTTTGAGGTATTTCTTTAGTCAAAGTGCCGGTAAGCTAGAAAGCATAACATGATATGGGTATACGGTATTTAAGCTAGACTATGATACCATACTAGTACCTGATATATTGCACGGAATTAAATTATTTGTATAAGCACATATGTGCCCACAAATTATCATACATGCGGCGATACACGTTACACTTTCCCCAAGTGAGATTAAAAAGTAAAATGAACCCTGCGAGCCGAGCAAAAGGAAGGGTTATTTTTAAAGAGGGAAGAGAAGAAAAAACAAGTTCTGACCTTAAACTTCTATATAATATTCTCAGCATCCGGTGTTAGATGGAGCGACAGATCCAACCATTTCTAAACTATTACAACAATACAGTCGCCCCACACCCCACACCCCACACCTCGCCATTACAAAGCGCAAAAAGAATCCGAACTCCCGGGAGGCCCTTGCTATAAAGGACCAAAAACCGATCTAACGAATAAAGCATTTAAAAGTACTTGAAAGAGCGGGGGGGAAAGGAAGGAGGAGGAAGTAGTTGAGATTAAAATCAAGAGGGGAGAGTTTTCAGGCGGGGATGATAGATGGGCTAAAGGAATAAGCAAAACATCCACCAATATTACAACCAAGTAAAAAATTTGCATGGTGAGAAAAGTCAAGATACATATTAGGCTCTCTCATACTTACACCACAACACCGAGAGAATTTTATGTTGCTACGAGGCGAGCCCGTGCTCGGGCCTGGAGCCGCGCTTTCCCAGACGTTACTCACAGGGGGTTTGTTTCTCTCCGACACCACAGGGGGCAAGAGAAGAACAAGGGAAATTGGCCTCGACATTGGTGGAGAGCCATTCCCGGGCAACATGTCACGGAAGTTTTCCCCCCCCATAACAGATCTGGGGGGCCAAGCGTGACACGCCGAATTGTCGTCTCAACACTAGCGCCGGTATGCCAGGAGACCAAAGATTTACAGCTACCGAATGTTAGCCGAGCGTTCTCGGTGTCTCGGGATTTGAGTGGTATACCTCACGTACTGCAATCATTTCATGTTCGGATCTAATCACAATCCTCATATCCACCGTTCATTTCTTGAAGCATCCTGGGATCCACGTATGAATGGGCACTGGATGGACGGTGCGAACTACGAGAGGCTACCGATGGCTGAAGCGAGCGGTGTTGTTGTTGAGAGGATACCCGGGCCATTTGGAGAAAATGACCACCCCCTCCGAATGATGTTCGAGGGCCAGAAGCTGGGCCAAACGGACGATACTGATTCTGGGAGCCAACGGACTGATTCCTAGCGATTGAAGGACTTACGTTACCATGACTAGGTGATGCCATGGAAGGTGGTCTTTCGCCACGGAAGGCGGCATCTCGAGCTCCAGATTCGGAAGTCGGAAGGGGAGGGGAATCACTCCCGCTCTGGATCTTGGACTTGCACGCAGTCGGTGCATCCTGGTGTCTCTTCAATGAGCTCTTGCGAGAAAATACCGACCCACATTGATCACAACGATACCTCCGCGCAGCATGGCTTATAGTCTCCATGTGGCTCCTAATCTTTTTGTTAGCTCTAACCCTGATGCTCAGAGACACGAGCGGTTCGTACTTGAGCCTCGCCGGGAACTCAAAACGTTCCCCGCACAATTCGCATTCATGTTTAAAACCTTCCTTCGAAACCGTCCCGGCGCTGACTGTATTTCTTGAGCTCCCATCGACACTTCTCGCGTTCGTCCCAAAGCTCCTGGAGCTTTGGCCTGCTCCGTTAGCAGCCGTTTTCGGGGGCGGCTGGTCCCGCTTGGTCCTTGCTCTGCGGGTGGCAGTTTGCGAGCCAGCACCAGTGCTTTCTCCACCACTATAAGCTCTCTGTCTTCTCCCCAAGGTACTTCCTCCGGAGCGGCTAGGATTGTGAGATCCAATAGTTCCGAGCTGTGATAGCGGGGTCAATCCCCCACCCTGGTTAAGTGGCTGAACATGACTCTTTCTAGAGCTCACAATTTCGGTGAAAGCTTCCACCTGCTCTGCGAGGTCTGCCCCATGCGTCGCCCGGGGAAGCCCGTCGAGATCGAATACGGTCGGGTAAAGGTCAGCTGGAGTTGGACCCTGACGGTGGAGTTCTCTGATCGGCCTCCTAGGGTCTCCGTCTATTGAAGGGCTGAATCCACTCAAGGCATCCTCATAGATTTGATTTCCACGTGGGAGAGTTAGGGCGCTGAAAGGGTCCTCGTTATGGTGAGGGTGCAGAAACCTCCCCATTGCGTAGTTGTCTGGTTCGAATTGCTGGGAAGGTTGGTGCCTTTGTAACAACTCATCGACGAATTGCTTCACACAGTCTGAAAAACAGGAACGGACCTCGGGAGGAAGTGGCTCACCCTGACCCAACATCCCTGGCTCAGGCACAACCGTAGCATATTTCCCGTCTTTGTCAAGGATATAATCGGAAAGACTGCGCGCGAATTCTTTTCGGTATTCAGAGTCGGGCCACAGCAGAAACTTATGTTCCCAATTCGGGTCGTCCATGGGTATTTATTTTCTTTCTTTGAAAGAAAATCGATCTAAAAATTCCTTTCGGCTATATTGACGAAGCAAATAAAAACATTAGCATCTGCGTTCGGTTTGAGTGAAGTATGCGATGGATAGTGATGGTGATGATGTGATAGTTAATGAGGTGGGGATAACAAGGGTTGAGTAAGTAAAAGCTAGTTTAGGTGACAGCGGGTTGAAAAGACGGTATGAGTGACGATGGTGATGGTGAGAATAAGAGAGGAAAAGATTGTTGCAAGGGAAGGAGGGAGCGCGAGAGGGCAAGGTGGGGGGGGGGTTAGGGTGAGCCGCTTGCCTTACTCG
>Ga0307510_10010894_pt1 | contig 10806 bp, 4 predicted proteins | sample 12_EM_MG_FD_207224 | JGI IMG/M metagenome (GOLD analysis project Ga0307510, IMG submission 207224) | Populus trichocarpa ectomycorrhiza microbial communities from riparian zone in the Pacific Northwest, United States - 12_EM | ecosystem: Host-associated > Plants > Roots > Unclassified | place... | reverse complement strand
CTTGAGGCCTTTAATCTCTCTCCCAGTCTCTCTCTGTCGTCTTTAATTCTCCTTATATATGGAGTAAGAAAGGTTAATTTTTGGTGATTCCGGCCCAACAGAGAGAGAGAGAGAGAGAGAGAGAGAGTACTGAGACGGATATGATTCCACCAGGGTTTCGATTTTACCCAACAGAAGAAGAACTGGTCTCATTTTATCTGCATAACAAGCTTGAAGCAAGGAGAGAGGACCTCCTACGGGTTATGGACCGCCTTATACCGGTTCTTGATATATACGAGTTCAATCCATGGGAGCTTCCTCGTAAAAATCTTCTCTTCGTCGAATTAATTATTTAATGCCCTTTTTTACTCACATTATTAGTATTTTTCATCTTTCCTCATCCATTTCTATCTTTCTCTTTATGTTTAATTCCCACGTCGTTAATTTGATAGAATAGTTGTGATTGATGAAGGATATATATATATATATATGCGTGTGTGTGTGTGTGTTTCTCTTTCTCATTCAATTACTTTGATTATTCAGAATTTTCAGGAGATTTGTGCCATGGAGATCCTGAAGAATGGTTTTTCTTCATTCGAAGGCAAGAAAGCGAAGCCCGTGGAGGGAGGCCGAAGCGACTCACAAGTAGTGGCTATTGGAAAGCTACTGGCTCTCCTTCTCCTGTTTACTCTTCCAATAGTAATCGTAGCATTGGCGAGAAAAGAACCATGGTGTTCTACGAGGGAAGGGCTCCAAGAGGACGAAAAACCGAGTGGAAAATGAACGAATTTAAGGCTATGGAAGAAGAAGCAGAAGCATCATATTCAAATGGTGGACATCCAAGGGTGCAAACTATATACTACATACTGTATATTACGATCAATTTAGGTCTTTTCAATATATATGTTAAGGGGCGGTTAATGTCATATAAAACTAATACTGAATCCTCACCGGCCGGTCATCGGTTCGTCATCGATAAACTTCATCTAAAAGAATATAATCATGTTAACCTCTATTATTAACTTATCTTTATGGGCACGGAAAAGTTAAAAAAAATAAATAAATTTTGAGGGGCAAACCTAGTATAGTTAATTTGTAATGTTGTGTGCTATGATCTGCCATAAATTTATGTCCCCTTAATTTCTCACCAGGTACACTGCATATATTAAGATCGTGTTTTTATTACCATAGAATTCTTCCTTCTTAATTTATCTAATGTCTTGAATATATTTTGCAGCTAAGGCAAGAATTCAGTTTGTGTCGGGTTTACAAGAAGTCCAAATTCGTGCGAGCATTTGATAGACGGCCATCAGGAGTGGAGATGGGTACTGAGATGAGAGCTCAAGCAACCCCCGGCAACGAGGTCACATCATCATCATCTCATCAAAACCCTTCAACGGCGGAGACAGTACCATGCTCGCATGCTATTTTATCCTTAGGAGACCATGGCCAGACCTTCCAAACTGGAGAAAGTAGTTACACGGCAAGCATCGATACTGATAATGAACCTATTTGGGACTGGGAGCAATTAGAATGGTGCTACAGTGACAGGGACAATATTGAAAAAGTCCAATCTGCATAGCTAAAGAAAAGGAAGTAGTCTAATTATATATATATGGACATCAAAAACAACTTCACGGACGTTTCATTTTCATATATATGTAATTATTATCTATAATATTAATTACATTTCCACACACACACACACTAATGGAACAACTTCAGAACTAGGGAAGTGTTCTTATCGTTGTATTTTTCTTTCAAATCATAGTATTGTTTAGTGCTCTCTCTGTATATGCGTGGATGTATAAATAGCTTTGTTTAGCATGTGTAACGAGGATTTAGCTATTTCACTCCATAATGATTAATTCGTTACGACATACAGTGTAAGTTTTTATGTCCATGAATGAATATTGCTTGTTATTAAATAAGTTATAAACTCAATTTTAAAAAACTAAGACTAAAAAATGTCTGAGCCAAGGAAAAAAGCTCGGCTTCTATGAGTTGAACTATATATTTTAATTAGATTATATTTTTTTCTATACTTATAAGTCGATAAAAAATCTCTTAGTAACCTACAATGTTTTCATCTCATTAAAGTTAGTTCATTAAAGTTAGTGTAGGAGATATTAATTTATACCTCATTAATATATATATAAAGTATATTTATTTCTTATTAAATGATGTTAAATGATATCAAGATAAATGATTCATCAGCCCTTCTCTCTCCACAAAAAAATAAAACTTTACAGGTTATATATATATCCCATGAATTCTTTTAAGCTATAGATTTACAATTTTCATTTTCTATTATATATATATATATATATATATATTATCTTTCTTTAAATATTCTTCCTCTAAAAAATTACTTACTCGAGCATATAAAAGTTCTAAAATTTACCAAAGATAAATCTTTTACAGTAGTGTTATGAGAAATTACTAAAAAAACAAAAAAAATTACTAAAAATCAAGGGATTTTAATAAGAATTTTTCATCCTGGCAAGCTTGCAAATGAATTAATGATCAGTGGCACTCCAACATAACGCACTTCGTCAGAAAGTTTTTTGATATATGATTTGAGCTTTACTTTTCAAAGCATTCCCCCATGAAATAGCAGACGTTGAAAGGAAAGAGAGCAAACACCGTAAACTAATTCGCCGCCATATGTGATGTAAATATGACGGTGTCCCTCCATACAAGTGAAAGTAAAGAACGTAATGTTACTATTAAGACAACGTTGAAAACACGGTTGTATTTATATTTTTAAAAAATTAATTTGTTTTTATTAGAAATTATTTTTTTATATGTTTTAAATTGTTTTGATAAGCTGATCTTAAAAATAATATTTTTAAAATAAAAAAACATCATTTTAATATATTTCAGCACGAAAAATATTTTAAAAAACAACGAACCATATTATCAAATCCCCTGCGTGTATGATCAGTTTATAATTTTATTTTGGATTATTTGCATATTATTCTTGTTTTTTAACAAACGATGAGGATAATACTTTGGTGTAAACATTCTATCTTCTTTTCTTTTTTTGTCGTTTATCGGAGGGAGAAACTGGAACTTTAGATTTGTGTGGAAAATTTGCCTTGAAGTCGCTAAGTCATCGTTGTCGTTTAATGACCAAACACTTATTAATCCACCGACTAATAAAATTGAAATCTATGTTTTTCTAATCAAACGAGAACCCCGTTTTCCACTCATCCAATCAACTTTATCTTAATCTCCGTTTTAATTAGTCTTGGCTCTCATTGACAATTTTTTTTTCAACCTTGGAAAATTTAATTAGATCTTTTTATTTAGTTTTTTTTTTTTGATAACCCGGGATGTCCGGACCAGTTTACGCACACCATGACTAATCCATAAGTCCATTGAACACCCTGTAAATTCAGTAAACAGGTAAGGCACCGCAGGGATGATAAACTTGCACAGAGAAAATCGAACCCAAGTAAAGAGGAACGAAACAATGCCCTTCCCCTGCCAGGCTACGAATTCAGGTGCCTTTTTACCTAGCTCTTGCTTTATAGAGAGGATGAGATAGAACGGGGAATGGTTCTGATTTAGTTTAGAAAGATATTTTTACTTCAGTTTACAATGAACATTGATTATTTTTTTTAACTAACTTAAAATCCTAATTTCTCCATTAATCAAAATCACGTAAAAAAAGAATTTGTAACCATAAAAAAAAACATAATTCATTGTTAAGAAAATAAAATAATTAAATCACGATTTATTCAATCATTAAATGATCATTTCTCCAAATCTATTTATAGTAAAATAAATAATTAAATCAATCATATGAGACGTGTGTGTTGGTTAAAATCTAACATAATTGAAATCACAAGACAATATCAGAAATGCACTTCTTTTTTTTATTATCATTCAGTTCTCACCTCTTCATTAGTTTTGGTTAAAATCTAACACATTTTTTATATATTTTATAGTTTTCACATGTAGTGGTGAAATTTAAGTTAATTTAAAACGATGGATCAGATATAAATATAATAATAAAGATTGAAAATTTAAAATATTTAAAGGGATATTTATGAAAAAAATAATAATTTGATTGTATAGGTGTCCCCTCCGTCCATGACAGAAAATTAACTAAAAATCATCTCTAAATAAAATAGAGACAAAAACTCATTTTAGCTACCTAGTTCAAAAGACACCATCACATTTCTGATGACAGTGTTCGCAGCAAAAAGAGCTAAATTCATCATTGCACTGGTAAAAGAAAGTCTTAATAATTAAAAAATAAAAAAAAAGAGCTAAATTCATCATTGCACTGGTAAAAGAAAGTCTAGGAAGTAATAATTAAAAAATAAAAAGTCTAAGCTGTCCCAAGGTCACAGTGAAGGAGAGAGGGCTGCAATTTTCAATCAAGAGCCATCATTTCCGTGTTGAAGAGACTAAAAAGAAAAGACTACATGTTTGGCTTGGTTTTCCAAAGGTAACACATGGGAGATTTATCATGAATTTTTATCGAAGAACGACCGCTTGCTATAATAGGCTTGCTATAATAGAATGGTGAGGTGCACAGTATGAGCAACAGTGTTCCGAATTCGAACTGGAGAACATGCCTTGCGATACTGGGCAACCCTAGAAACATAGCTTGCAAGGGTGAAAAAAGAGAGTAGGCAGCACTTATTCTATAGTTCTAGAATTTGTGTTTTTGGACGGTCTTCCTGTTGTGCTACAGTTGTTTGGGGATATAAAAATACTGGAACTGAATTCAGAAATAAGAACGATAAGAGCATATCCCGTTTAAAACAGAACCTAATGTGGAGATACAAGGTAAGTCAACCAAACACGGATAACTCATAATATAATTTGGAAGATATAAATACAAAGGATTTACAAATGGGAAATTATATGTTTCTCTTCCCATGCACATGCATATGGATCATATGGCAATTTGTCCACCGAACAAGAGCATGCAAGTCGCATCAGAATTTAGCAAGCGTGGCATCAATCACCACTCGTCTTCTAGGCTAGCACGGTGAAAACACATGACAGTGCAGACAAATATGACAAATGATGTGAACTCAATCCACATAGCCCCGGTTTCAATCATATGAGCGTGCCTAAGGATAATGGGAATGGCTATACTCCCAACAGCTGACGCCCCCGTCAGGAATTTAGCAGCATCTATCCAACTGCAACACGAGATTTTACAGCAAATGAACAAAATGCTGTGAGAGGTGGAGCCATAACAAGAGCAAGGAAAAATGTTGATGTGACTAGCTAACCAAGACATTCTAGAATATTTAATGGAGTGACCATGCATTGCATGCAAAGCTAGATATATGCAAATGATAGAAGTGCCAGCAAGTCATGAAAGTGTTCGATCTATCAAATAAAAAAGTTTGACTTGTTTGGTAGGTAAGAAAGATGATCAATTGTAAAAAGGGGCATCCCTCTTTTCTCTCTTCTTTGTCTTCCTTCAAAGCAAGATTCCTACTAAACTTCTACCAAATTCCTGTAAAAGCGACTTGCGGGGGTGGAAGTCAATAAGTTTTTTGACCAGAATTGTTAACCAACCACATGCAATGAATGTTATCATGATGCATGAAATATACTCATCAATAATTTGGTCCTGATTATAATGGGAACATTTGCAAAACAAATATTTCATGAGGCCTAAAAGAAAGAAAGAAAGAAAGAAACCACATAAAAGATATGAACACCAACCAGCAATATTAGGAGTTCTAAAATAAGTAACTAAAGAATGTAATACAGGGTTTTGTTTAGTACTCACCCCCCACCATCCCTGCTGGTCAGAAACTGAGTAGATCCACCCCCAAAGAATAAGCAAGGCATAGGCACCAGCACATACATGAGAGCTGCAGGAACAGTAAAGTACATTATCAACTTCTCAATGCATCATTGATTTACTTTACAGGACAGATATAACAAACCTGATAGCATGGGCCACCAATTATTGTATATTGCACAAGCCTGCCATCCCAAAAAAATTGACAAAAAAAATCAATAAATAGAAAAGCATAATACATGTGATCCATTTTACAGAAAGAGTTTTCAGGCTTCCATTTGGCATTCCATCTCCAGCCTGGTGCTCATTACCAGCATTATTGTTAATGGAATGCCAAAAGTCACCACAAGATGCCATCCGATACAATGATACACCATGAAACAGTTCCCTGATAGGTAGTTTTATAACAAATAAGTCCTGTTGTAATTGCCATATCAAAAAATTGGTTAAGGACAACTACACAAGTCTTCTCCGTCCATTCTGCCCTATCTAAAATCATATTCTCTATAGGATATTAAGAAATCAAACTGTGCTCTCTTTTTTTTTTTTAAAAAAAAAACATTTCATTTAAGGTTTGCATGATACCTTAATTCTCCTTAATACGCAAAAACTTCAGTGAGGAGCATCATGAGGGTGCAACCCATATACAAAATCATGAACCTAATGTTCAAGAAAGTAATTCTAAAAAACCTCTAACTGAAAGAATATCTCCAAAACATCATTCACTATGCCAAAGCATAAGTTCCATCTTATAATCCATCAATCTAAACAAACATAGAGATGTGACAGCTCTCCCTCCACAGCCCTAAAATTAAAGTAAGAAGTTTTCTCCAAAAATACAGCCTTTATTCTAGCAGCAAATCAAGTAGGGTTTCAAAGGTCAGTTTGGAGAGTTTAATTTGATGAGAATTACATGGCGAGGATCACACTTTTCTTTAGATATTCTAAAAACAAAAAGACCTGAATTGTGAGCCTTATTAGAGAATACAATGATATCTGACAATTTATTTTTATGTCTCAAATCCAAATCACCATGTTTTTGCGTTTCAAAAGCGTTTTTGAAAAAAATTGAATTTATTTCTATTTTTTTCTTTGCTTCAAATTAATATTTTTTTTGGTGTTTTTAGATCATTTTGATGCACTGATATCAAAAATAATTTTTAAAAAATAAAAAAAATATTATTTTGATACATTTATGAGTGAAAAACACTTTGAAAAGCAACCGCAACCACACTCTCAAATAGGCTAGGCAAATATTAGACCAAGCTCCACTATGTTGCTCTTCTACTTAAATTGTATCAAAGCACCTAAGAATATACAAGCTACATAAGCCAGTAACAGGTGTGAAACTCAGCTTGTTCACAAAGGTAAAACTGAGATTATATTTTGCCTAATGTCAAAATGACAATTTTCTCCACCTTAAAAAGTTTGACATTTCCACATACTCCAAAAGCCTCCTTGCCCAATATGACTTTGTGAACAATCCTGGCTTGCTTCTTAATTGCTTCATAATAGTTAACTTATTCTTGATCACTCAGAATTCCACATCAAAATACAGCAATCCTCTGTCCAGTCCTCTTTTCATGTTTTCTAGAGATTTGATTATTAGATAAAGTTTTGCTGGCCCCAACAGTGGCTTTCCAATAAGAAATTTCATTTTCTTATTGAAAAGTTTGACATTTCCACATACTCCAAAAGCCACCTTGCCCAATATTACTTCGTGAACAATCCCGGCTTGATTCATAATAGCTTCATAATAGTTAACTTCTTCTTGATCACTCACAATTCCATATCAAAATATAACAATCCTCTGTCCAGTCCTCTTTTCATATTTGCTAGAGACTAGATAATTAGATACAGTTTTGTTGGCCCCTGCTGTGGCTTTTCAATAAGAAACTTCAATTTCTCCTCAACTGGTAATAGAGCTATGATTGTCATGAGATCTATGCAGTCACAGCTAAACGAGGCAGGCAAATCTTGGATTCTCTATTCTCTTAACGTGGTTAACATGTAAACTCTATATGGTTAAGGTTGGAAATTGACTAAGAAAACAGGTGATAGTTGCCTTGTTTCATCAAATTGATTTCTAGTCATTCTATATGTCAGAATAGAATCAATCATCATCCTATATTGAATTGACTAAGAAAACGGGTGATAGTTGCCTTGTGTCATCAATTGATTTCTGGTCATTCTAAATGTCATAATAGAATCAATCATCATCCTATATTGAATTGACTAAGAAAACGGGTGATAGTTGCCTTGTTTCATCAATTGATTTCTAGTCATTCTAAATGTCAGAATAGAATCAATCATCATCCTATATTCAGATTAATCTAAAATAGGATTTAATACCTCTATTCTGCACAGAAAAAAACATAGCCTAGGATGTTCTAACTCATTAAAGATAATGACTACATTTTGCAGACAAGTATGTGATCTCTTCCTTGTCTTATTATCCTAAAAAAAAATTGGCCATAAAAAAAAAAAAAAGAGCCAAAAGGAGGCACAAGGAGTAGAAATAGCAAAAGATTAGTTTCTGCACCTAAATATCTCTTCTATTATAAGTATTGAGAGTAAGAAATGAAAAAACCAGCAGAAAGCATTTATAAATCACATTGCATGCTAGATATATATAATTCATGAAATAAAATACGTATAAACAGCAGTTAGAGAAAAGTGCCACAACACAACCAGTGTTACTGGATGCATACCAATATCTGTAGCAGAATGCTAGCCGAAAACATAAAAGCAAGACCAGCAAGCCTGAAATTCAACAAAATCAAATTATAAGCAATCTCACCATGTACCCAAGACAAGCTAAGATTACAGAATGAACTTCGAAACTTACACTGCAGACAACAGGAACCATTCCATTGAACCCAAATCAGCAACGCACGAAACCAGAAAAAAAGGAAATAAAATAAAATAGTGAGCTCCCAAAATTATTTTAAAATGATCTAACAACAGCTGATAAACACAATTCCACCCATTAAAACATGTAGCAAAACTGCGATTTATGAACAAACACTAAACCTTATTAGAAAGTTAATCTCCAAATCCGCAAAATAGCCTAGACTGCACAGCTAACAACACTAACTGTTGCCCTATAAACATTAATCATGCTGCAAATTGTTAAAATTATCGCAACATATCAATCTAAGCACCTTTATGTAATGGGCTCGATCAATTAATCAATCCATCATTAAAGATCAAATTTTGAAAGAACCCCACAAAATCTTTTTCTAAAAAAACCCTCAAATTCCACACTTATCGAGTCCAAACCTTAGAAACCAAACCAAACTAAAAAAACAAAATTGATAATTCGACATGCAATTTCTTTCAAGAAAAGTTTAATTTTAAAGGTACGGTGAAAACAACAGTAAAATTGATTTAGCATTCGAAGAAGTAACAAATAATAGGGCGATTAAAGAGATCGAAGCAGCAAAAAAATTGTTAAGCCGTACCTTCAACTGTCATGGCCATTTCGTTAAACAAGAACGAAGCTTCGGTTTGGTAAAGATCGAGTTTTTTCTGTTGTGTATGAACAGAACGACTTGCTTTAGAAAGACTAGAAGTAATAAAGTTCGGTTTTCTTGTTACGAGAGGGAGGGCAGAAAGTTACAAGTAAATAAATAAATAAACTACTTGTTTTAGATTTTTGTTTCGGTGTTTAAAAGGAGGATAATAGTTGTTTTTTATAGTAATTTTTATTTAAAAATATTTTAAAAAAATATTTTAAAAAATATTTAATATCAATATATAATATATATTAGAAATCACATCATTAGAAATCACATCGAATGGATTTATATTTTTTTTTAATCTTTATGTATCTCTTTTAATTTGCATTAATTGCTATAGCCTTTCACTCTGCTACTACTTTTATAATTTGGAGTGAGTTATTTATATAGTTATTTGTGATAATGGTGTGGAAGGTAACTCAATATTTCATTTTATAATAACGTAAAAATTAATTTTATGTATATTTTTTTAATGTGGGTATTTGAGTTAGCTTGCGTGTACCTCGACTAATCCGATAGACCTCGAAGTTAATGACCATGTAAACCTCCAGTGACCATCATATTAACAACCACAAGGCTTAAACTTAAAATCATAGGGGAGCAAACCTCTTAGTCCCAAACTCTTATCATTAAGTCACCTACTAGATAGTTTAAAACACTTGATTGTTAGCATCCACCTTTTTATATTTTTTTGACATGGGGATATGTATGCTATTTTGTGTTTGTGAATTTTTTTTTTTATTTGGTATCATTATTTAAGTTGTTTTTTTATATTGAATTTTTCAAAAATCCTATCCTAAAACTGAAATAAAAAAGTAATGCAATTTAAAAAAAAAACATAATATAATTATTTTCTTGATGCGTATCAAAATTAAATTCTTAGTTATTTTTTTATTTTAAAAAAAATACTATTTTATCCGTTTTACATAGATTGAATTGAAAAATAATAAAGGCCAAAATAATCCATAATTCAACTTCTATATTATCATAAACTTTTGAAAAACTCAAAGGACATTGAAGTGAATTAATCTGATTTAAGAAATAGTTTTATTAATTATTTTTTCTACTCTCACATCTTATCATATATAAGATATTCAATATACATTTTAAATCAAAGTTTATAATTTAAATTAGTTTAAGTAAAGATAACTTAAAGTTTTTCATTAAAAGTTTCTCTTGTTTTCTCTTCTTGTAACATGGTATTGGTGTTTTAATTTATTTATTTTTATTTGTATATGTGACTAGAGGGACTCATTTAATATGTTCATTTTCTACTACATGGCAAAAAATCATTGGTTAAAATTGACAAATAAATAAGCTATGTGTCTTAATCATTGGTTAGAATTGTATATATTTTATTATTATACTAGTAATAAGGCCCGCGCCTTTGTGCATGCTGGGTTTAATATAAGTTTTATTTGGTTAATATATTTGTTCGGTGAAGGATAAACCCTTGTAAATAAACTTTATCTATTCGGAAAGATGCAACGCCCAAGAACAGATGAAGTTGAATAATTGAAT
>Ga0307510_10010893_pt1 | contig 10806 bp, 12 predicted proteins | sample 12_EM_MG_FD_207224 | JGI IMG/M metagenome (GOLD analysis project Ga0307510, IMG submission 207224) | Populus trichocarpa ectomycorrhiza microbial communities from riparian zone in the Pacific Northwest, United States - 12_EM | ecosystem: Host-associated > Plants > Roots > Unclassified | place... | reverse complement strand
TTTGTTCGCTTCCGGTGTTAGACACCTGGCAGGACCCTGTATTAACGTCCTTTTCAGGTCGGCACCTGTATTCCTCAATGTGTTCCGAGACGTCCCTGTTTTCTTCGACTCAGAGACTGGAAAGAGCAGCGTATTTCAGACAGGCAACATAGCAGTATTCTGGATGAGTCTGAATCGTGATGTTTCTGTTGTTCACGGCCCTCGTCAAATCATGATTCGAGGATAAAGATGATAGACATTATCAACGGTGGAGGGGCTAGGCTAAAACCTCGGCTCCGCCACTGGCAGGGCCCCACCGCAATCAACGGGAGTTGGGTCATCCTGGTTCCCAGATCTGCTCTAGTCGTGTGCGTACCTGGGACATCCTAGAGCATTACAGTAAGCAATGGCGGTATTGGAGTGTGCAGACCAGATCGTGCGTAAGCGGTCGGTCTGCATTGCATTTTACACTTCCTATGTAGACATCCGCCCATTACATGTACTGTGCCAACTCTGAGTTGGACGGCGTGTACGCACGCGAGGATGGTATTCCTCGCTCCATTCGTATACATTAAACCGCGCTCATTTTTTACTTTTGATGCTCCTGAATTCTTTTAACACTGGGTATACAGTCTCGAGCACCTCGTTCTCGTGCCCGCTCGTGCGTGCCAGTGCTGGCACCAGCGTACCCAGATGAACATTCCTTACTCTTCTTTCCTTTCCCCAGAGCTATTCCGACTCGCGTAGCATGTACTGTTTTGGCCCTTTGTGGCGGACGGTCCCTTTCATCCACGGGCATCGAACTCAGCAACCTGAGATCATATTACAACAAGGAAGTCCGTCACGGGAGCTCAGTAGCTCGAGCCAGAGACTTCGAGGCCTATGAGGCCGAAATGCTCCTGCCATGCTGTCGTAAGCAGAGTTTAGCGGTTCAACGCAGGGTGGGTGTGGTTTAACAATGGGGTGCGCGCGGCGCGCGATCTCTACGCTCTGAGATAGCCCCCTGGGCATACTAAGTGCAGGAAAGGTCATATCGATTATGGCCAAAGAAATGATGTCGTACACCAGTCTCTGCGCGGACTAGAAATGCACTGAACAGAGGCATTGAAGCACCAAGGTCCTAAGCACTGTAGCGGGGGAGAAAAATTTCCGCCCTCAAGGAAGAAAACGCGTACACAAAACTTAAGCGCACATACAGTATGAGCCATGCTGTAGGGATTCCGGGGCTCGTGCCTAGATGGAAACAGATAACGGACTTGGCGAAAGCTTAGCATAACTGCGCCCACACATACCCCATTTCCACGGAAATCAAATCCGTTTCTCAATACAGAGGAAGGAGCCGAAGAAATATTTGACAGGTTGGGGGAGTCCCCCCTCAAGGACAGCCTACGGGGTGGTCACCCAAGTATCGTGGTGTACAGTCGAGCTCTTCATAATGCATAGCGCCAGACCTGTCTCCGTTACTCTGCTTCAGTCGTGTTCGCGCTCTCAACACCTCCAACCTGCCCCCGGACACCTCGATGTGGTCACTGTGTGTTTCTGATCGGTGATGGCATTTACGGTAGGATCACCCGAGGAATGAAGTATGAATCTGGGAGATCTCCCGTAGCGGCGTATTAGTGCGTGCTCCGAGATTCCTGAGGGAAATCACTTTATGAGCTGCAACACGACGTAGTTCCTCTTGCTGATCATCGCGCGGCGTGCAATTTACGGAAGAGGAGTCCAAGTTGAAAGCGAGCTTCGTTCAACCCAGAAACGAAGTTCTGTTTTCAGTCAGGCTGCTAGCACCCTTGTGCCTCGAAAAAGGCTGACAATTAGACCCGTAATTCGTGCATAAGCACCCATCCATCTCCATCAGAAGGAAGACTGAGAGTATCCATATCACAGTTGTGTTCAAGAAACCACACTTGGAGTAGTCATAAGGATATCGCAATTACAGCGTGGATTTGACATCACCCGTTCTGAGAGTATTGCTGGTAACGGTACAGGTTAGTTAAATGAGTTCATTTCTTCGCAGGGACTCACTGTCGTTGCATGTGCCAATTAACGATTCAGAATAGGGGGCGATGCCCGGCTGTTTGCGAAGAGCTGATGAAAAAAGTGCGAGAGAAAATTGCGAGTTCGATGTTGTACACCCCATGGTCTGAGAATCGTAGCTCAGTTACACAAACGTTTGAGCAATCAACAGAACGAACTTTGTATATAGATACCGCCACGCAGCCCACCGCGCGTACGCGTCCGCAAGATTACCGTTATCGGTCTTTCACTTCGAACCCTTCCCGCGTTGGCTTTTAGGACTTCTGCGCCGTCAATCGAATCTTGCCCGAGGCCACGTAAGGAATCACCGAGGTAAAAATGTTGTGTTATCCCATGCGAGTCAAGTTGAGAGTTGGGTAAATCTGGTAAAGCAGAGCAACTTACCAGACTCGGGCGAGATGAGGGTGTTCCGTGTTCTCGAAGAAGAGACAAGTATAGTATTCTTTGATGGTAAAACAGACGAATTCATGGACTGTGTCCCCCTGAGTTGTAGATTTGAACTTTGGGGGCGGTGATTGACGTTGTCTTCTTACGCGGAGGAGACTCGGGTGGGGAGAAAGTAGCCGTTGAAGAGATATTCAGTCCTTCTTCATTTCTTCCCCTCGCTGCTTTTCTTCCGGGATTCTTTCCTACTTTTTTAACTTACCTACAGGCAAGCACGCCAAGATGTAGAAATCGAATTAGCCGAACACGCCCTGGGTTCTGGGGTTGCACTGGTGAGGACGCGTCTATTTCTTTCAAATTAGACGTGCCGCCGCTTACAAATGCCTTGTATGTGACGGCCTATTACGACCACGTGCGAATAATAACAGAGTCAGAGGACGACCTGACCGGAACCAATGGTTTGTATCTGGGTGAAACCGGGTCACCTTTAAGTCCTCTTTTGTAAAATTGCACGCTGAGTGCAATGATTAAGAGGAACCAGCACGTTGTGGCTTACAATTGAATTGAAGTGATCAAGTAGTATCTCCATTTTACTTCGAATAATCTCAATCTCGATTCTCGAAGCATATACTACTATTGGATATACTGCCACGAGAGACCTCCCAGACGCATCCCTTTCTCCGAGGGCAATCACGTTGTAAATACTCTTATCCAGTAGAGGTCCTACACCTAGTATTGAGGTGTCCTGGTGGGAGGGTGGCATGTTGAGTGCATCGTGTAGAGCGTGGAGATGGCACGGATCACGGATCTGCGGACTCGGAGACGCACCGACGCCACGCATTATGACGAGTTCAACTGTACGCTGCAGTAGAAATGCCGACTTGAGAAAACGAAAGCAGCACTTGGGTTGAGGGCATATCAAGAGTTAAGCATGCGCGGGCATGGTCGTGCATCGAAAACCCATGCTTGGGGCCGTCGTTCAAGTTTGTTAGTATTGTTTCCTAATTTCAATTTTCATATGATAATTTACCGGCCCGTGATCCGATACACAGCCTCCCCGCCCGCACTTGCATTGCATATGCCTTGTGGAGTCTTTTGTCATGCTAGTGCGCGCGCATACACTGAGGTAATGATCCTTCGGACTCGCCCGGCGTCTGGGGTTAATAAACCGCTGGGCGACCTTTCTATTCCAGACATCGATCTCACCTCCGAGCGCAACTCGTTCCTATAGAACACAAAGATCATCACATTAAATTTTACCCCTAACCCGTTAGAACTTGTATACAGCGCCAATCAGGCTCCGAAATCACAAGCGAGCGATAGTTCTCCACGTTTATTGCCTGATCACCGGAACTTGCCACATTCCGAGCTAAGGACTCTGATCCACCCCTCCTGCACATTTCCTCGACGCATTGTTTCAGATTCCCCCATCCCATCGAGCCAGATCTTTACGAAATACTAGAACATCAGGCCCAGCGACAGTTGTGTGGTGTCACAATACCTTTATGTTTATTGTCGTGTGTAGTGGTGTTTGACCCCAAGTTTGTCGGTGACATTCGCGCTTGTGCTGGAAGTGAGGGCAGCGCGATCCCGTAGTTCCGAGTCTCATCGTCTCCTGCTAGGTTCAGTAGCCTCGTGGCAATGAGAGTGGTTGCATATATCAGTGACTAGATCGCATTGAATCAGCAAGTGGGTGATCCCCTAACTTTCCATGGCCAATGCGCGATGCAAGGTACCCCACAAGTCCTTGAATTGACATCTGTGCCGTAGGCCCTATGAAATCTCGAGTTGCGCATAACACGACGCAGAATGCAACGGACTCGGAGCCCACCCCCGTCTGCGATGTGTGTCTACGACACGGTCAAGTAGGGGCTGGGAGATCTCCCCTCGTTTTCCCTGCTGGCTGCGAAATTCAATGGCAGCTCCTAATTTTTAGTTTCGCTATGCCAGTGGAAGACCGTGTTATGATTCAATTTCAAAGTCGCACCAGGTGGAGGCCAGCAGGTCGGTATGCTCCATGGATTACTTGCACCCTCATTACTCCGATCACCCATCCATCTTAGCGCCGTGGTGCAGTAGTAGTAATGGCGTGATACCCCTGTTCTCATGCCCTGCAGACATATGCAAAGGAATTATGTGGCACCTACCCGTCGTATCTACATCCGATGAATCAGCACGAAGGAGATAGTATTCCATAAGCCCATAGCCTAGAGAAACCGCATAACGCGGCATGACACGGAACGGCCTTACACACGAGTCACCGCCTCAGGTGCCTGGGCTGACAGTACGTCAGGCAAACACGTTGAGGAGCCAGCAAGCTGAAAGGTCTGACCAAAAGCAGGATATGAACACGGAACATTCGGCCATACATCGGATTCCCAACGGAAAGAGGTTTGCATTGGCAGGCAGGCAGCTAGATGGTCGAAACAATTAGCACAATGCGATAGTCATCAGGTCGGAGTGATTATGGGCGCTGTTGACCAGATGTATAGGGGTGCTGTGATAGATTATTAGGGAGCGTCAGGACAGGGCTACAGCTTTCCAATTGAAAAGGCCGGACCCAGAAGGACAATCGATCTCTCGTAAACGACCCGGAGCCGTCGTGGTATTAGGAATCCAGAAGAGCACTGGCACCGACTCGGATCACTGGTCCAGTCCCATGATTGCCAGCGCAATCTGCCAACATCGCTTGTCAAAGCCATTGCAAATGAACTGATGAGTATGGTACTGTATGTAATCTCACACTTACCAGTGGCGTCCCGTTCCGAGTTGAGACATTGAGGTCGCAGACTTGAATACAACCGGGATCACACCGTCGCTACTATCGCTACTAGTAGAGAGGGACTTATGAACATATCACGTCAGTCTCGACCGATGCTGGCAGTTCTGTGCATTGCGGGGGTCTTTGAGACACGTCTAGCGTCTGGCGTTGCAAAGGGGGGACATTGTTCACCCGTCTCAAATCCGAAGGTCAAGGGGAATTGGGATTCAAAATTTCAAACTCAGCACTGTAAACACCGTAACTGGTCCGTAAGTCTTGGCATGGGCGCAATGAGCGCGTCATCGTCGTCCCTCGTCGACTCCAACGTCCAAGATAAAAATAGAACATGAGACTTAATCTATTTGGGTGGAAACAAACATAATAGTTAACAATCCATCTAGATAGGGGTTATGTCATGTCATCTTTGTCCCCTTACTTTATGTTCCACGATCAGCGGTGTGTCAGTAAAGGGCGAGGTTTTTCTCGTTATCAATGCCACACAGCGCTGGTAATCAGGTGCCGGTTTGCATGAGGCAGTATCTTCCCCTTCTGGTGACTGCGCGTTTCAGGTGACTGCGCGTTTCAGACGAACCGAGGGTGTCTGCCAGTGGGTTGGTAGCGTCTGGGTCTGGTCAGAACATGATCTGGATGTCAAATTTTTGTGCTCTCCTAAGTCCTGGGGGTTTGATGATATAAATACCCTCGTGTTCGCACTCATGCCTTACCCCAACCGTGCGTTATTCATACCTCGGGCCCCCTACTTCATCACCCCAGACCTCAAGCACCACCATGAAGCTCGCTTTTGCTATTGCATCCTTTTTTGCGCTCGCCTTGACCCTCGTTAGAGGGGGTGTCAGTAAGCTTGCATACCTCGCATCGTCTCCGCATCATAGTAATGCCACGAACAGTCGCTGGCAGAGCAGTCCCAGACCTCAGCAGCTGCGCTCTCCCTACGTCAAACACCACAATCACATTCCAGAACTTTACCATCGATTTTGCGTCTGCCGCTTGTGATATAGCAGGCTGCAGTAATGCTACCAAACGTTCTACCATTGAGGAACGCGACATTTGCTCCACTGGCAACTGTGAGTGTTACTCGAACCACCCACTCGATAAGAAGTTGCTTGAGTAGCGAGTACTAACCGGGAATGTCTCCACAGGTGATGTTACCTGCCTGGACCTGACTACCGAGCCGATAGTTCCTGACGACTGCGTACCTGTCATCCAATACCTGGAGAGCTTGGGTTGTGAGCCTCCCATTTCAATTTTTGCTTACACGGCTTTTTGAGCGCACGGCATTGCTTCCCCACCATTTTCTTTTGCACTGCCAGCTGAAACTTTCACGATTGCTGCCTCGACATATGATGTTTGGACCTTTGGCACCTGCACGGTTGGCTTTTTGAATTACGACTGCGTTGATTACACAGTCTGCTATGGGGATTTCGTAAGTGTCTTCCATTCAACTTGTGTACACCGCCATTACCGCAGCTAATCACCGCGATGCGATGCGCCCTTACAGGGAACTAACGTTGACACCATGGGAACGACCTGTGTGGGACAAACAAACGGAGCAGTCTGTGCAGGAGCCGGGACGGCCGGCGAAGAGTGGGCTATCGCGTAAGTGAAACTTATCCGCTGGCGAGTTGCTTCCCCTCACACTTGTTTTCAGAATTCTCTGATCGCTGGCATACAAACGGCCTTATTAACCGGAATATCAGTACCCCTTCCAGTACCAGGGTCAGTGAGGTTTCGTTCCCACAGGCAAATACTTCGAGTTTCTTGAATGGACCTACTGTTTTCTTTTTGTTCGTTGTATGGTGTATTGAGTGTGGAATCTTGTCCCCGTGTCGAATTTTTGTTAATTGCCAACGAGGACAGTGTTACTATTTGATTTCAAGTTAGAATTGAGGATTGCACCGTGCAGTCACAGCCGACAAATGTTTGTCATGGTGGCAATTGATAAGTGATCATAATACGGCCAACTTCGCTACGTAATACAGCTCAGGTAAACTACTACCTGGAATAGACTAGCAAATGAACAAACAAGTATACGGTGGATCACATGCCAGATTGTGCGAATCACGTGCTACAAGGTCTGGTGACTGACATGATATGTCATTGCGCTCCAGACGCTCAGGCCCGGCGAGAGGATTCTTTCGTCGCTTCTCCCTTTGACCGATGCCCTTTTATCATCCCCCTTGGCTCCCAGGTCCCGTAGTATATTATATAGCCCGCGATGCTGGCGTGTAATGCTTCACGTGGTTATTCTCGGAAAGTCCCCGCGCACTCTGCGAAGTCCCTCACTTCCCGCTCGCGCTTGATCCATCTCGCTCGATTTCACCCTCGGCTCTACCCCCAAGCCTTTGCATCGACCTTACAAATTTCTTACTTGTAATTATTCGCACCCGTGAATTAATGGACTATCGGGACTTGGGAGCGACAATGTGTGGAAAATGTACGATGGGGCGTATCTTCCGAGATACGGGAGTGACCACCCAGCCAACAGCTCATGTGGCAAACGTTCGTGTAACCGAGTTACAATCCCCAGCCTGTGGACCCCACAGTGCTGAAGCTTGAAACTTGAAGCTTGAAGCCCCGAACACGTGAGTCTTTCTCGCACCTCTTTCACTAGCTCTTTACAAACACCTACTAGTAGGTACAGAACCCAACTTTGGACGGATAGATTACCGTCCACACACACTAAGGCTCCCTCGGAGAAAGTAACGCGATCCAGACACTGACCATGGGCCTCATATATCACTTGACAGAGATTAAAAGGGCTTCCGGAAAGGGATGAGCATATACAGTCACGATAGATGCCCTACGACAGGAGTGGGCGTCACACCTATGCTGTGATTGCGATACGCTTAAGACTACTCCGAGGAACCTTTCTTGAACGCTACCGTGGTGTAGACACTGCCAGTCTTCCCTCCGAAGGAGATGGATGGGTGCTTGACGCGTGAACTGCATGTCACTTCTCTCAGCATTTGTAGAGATACGAGGGGGCAGACTCACTGGAGATAAAGGTTCGTTTCTGAATTAACGAAGCTCGCCTTCAACTCCTCCTCTGTAAAATTGCACGCTACGCACAACGATCAGCAAGAGAAACTAGATCGCGTTGCGGCCTACAAGTGATCAAAAAATATCCGCCTTCCCTCAACAACCTCGAAGCTCGCATGGGATACGCCACCACAGGCGATCCCCCAGACGCATCCTTGCTCCCCAGGGCGATCGCGTCGTAAGTGCCCTTATCCAGCAGAAGGTCCCACCCTCCCAGGGGATCGAGGCGTCCGGATGCAGGAGGGGGCAGCTCCGAGAGAAAATCACAGACATGGAAACCGACTTCTTCGCTGTTCCGAGTCCGAGCAACCATGCGGGCGAGTTTGACGGCGTCCGAGCTGTAATCGAGACCACTCAGGTAACGAGGTGGATACCTGGCCTCGCGGAGCGCGAAGAGCAAAGTCCCGTTCCCGCTTCCGATTTCGAGGATTCGAGGATCGGAGGGTACGGGCACGTTTTCTAGCACCCAGTCGACCATCTTCTCGACGCGCTCTTCGCCAAACCTGCAATGATAAGGCATGTCATAAAGATTTTGAAAGAAAAAAGAAAAAAAAGGGACGGCTTACCAGACTTCCCCCTCATCCCCCGTTTCTTCAAAGTTCGCAACCTCCCTCTCGTAGACGTGATTCCAACTACGCGATGTTAGTGTCGGGTTCCAAGCGTTAGTTGCCTTACATACTGAGATTTGGTACCCAGCTTGGACGGCTCGAATCCAGCTGTATCCATACTTGAGATTGCCTATAGTCCCAGGTGATCGTGTCAAGGAAACGCGGATTGATCACGGATTGATCCCGCTTTAAAAAATTGCTTAGTCATCGATAAAGGATACCCATACGTGAAGCAAGTGATGGGCACTGCATAAATGTTGAAGGGATAGTGAGCCCAAGAGCTGGGCTCGAGGTTTCCTGCTCTCTGAAAAGAAATAGGATGTTCTGGCATCCTTTCCCTGGGCGCCATAGGCAAATGGTTGACAAAGCAAAAACATTCAACAAAACCCGCGGGGGCGGCCAGTGTGTGTGAGGGATTCATGTGAATGGTGATTGATGGTAAATTATAATGTCTACAGCGTAATATGTATAACGAATGAAATCGAACCTGTGCCGGGGTTAGCAAGGGTGTCGAAAAAAAGGGTAAGGTAGCGACATACTGAACCGTACGAGGAAGCAACGCACGATACTATCGAGCACGGAGTTCTTTATCTAGTAAATCCTTGGCCTCGTTGATCTTGCTGGCAAGGTAGGGAGCACCGCCCCGGTCTGGATGGTTCGCGAGCATGATATGACGGTGCGCGTCCTTCAGTTTCAGTTTGAGTGTAGAGCCATCCCTGGGAGAGGAGATCAATGGGATAGGGGAGGAGATAGGGGAGGAGACTATACACACTTGAGACCAAGGATCGCCAAAGCCTCCTTCCTGTCCATTTTCGCTTTGAAGCCGCCTTTCACCCATTGGTCAGCGGCACCCCTAGCACTACGTCGGAGGAAATGACGGCCAGCAAGTCCAGCGGCAATGGCACCGATTCCGACGAAGAAGGGAGTTGCCATGGAAGGTGAACAGACAGCACACTGATTGCTGTGGTGGAGAGGAGTTGGTGACACCGGTGAGGTCTTGTAAGACTCTTGTGAGGCGGTTGGTGAGCAAAAGCTAGCCGGATTGGCGGCCCGGTGACGCGAGAGGCTTTCAGGATTCGGACTCGGAACTCTATCATAACTTGGGCACTTTTCAGTCTATTCATCTCACCAATTCTTAAATTACCAACCTGAGACCCTGTGCTCGATGCGAGATGCCATAATACTTGGATTATTCGGTGGCTATGTCATTTATTTATGATTTAGAGAGACTGAGAAACAGCCCTGACGCCGCTCTGCCAGTGGGCTCAGTCTACCTTGAAAGTGCATTCATCATGGACAGCGCAGAGCGGAAAGGTTCAATGCATGGACTCTACACATCTCAGGTAAGGCACGTGTCGGCTAAGGTGGTTATTTTTTGTCATTTATATTTATACAGGTTTGGCTGTCCTATCGAGAAGAGGAAGTCTATGCAGTATTCGGCCTGCACAAGAGTGGCGCAACCATCCGCCTGCACGGGCTTATCAACTCCCGGACTTCGGCCTCCCTGCACGGACACGTCTGGTCCAGATTGCTGGTCTTCCTTTACTTCATGGAATTTGTCGAACTTGTGGACGGCGACCATCGTGAATCACGCTCCTTCGTTTCCGTGCCCACAACCCGACCTCAAGGCTACATTGAGGGTTGCTGATTTCCCCCGTTCTTGTACAGCATTATATCCGGAACACCCATTCCTCAGAGGACGTGTAAGGCTTATCGTGGCTGCGGTTCGCCATCTGCGAGTGTGCCAACTCATCGGGCATACACAAAGGGCTGAGGTTCCGCCACAATCCTCAGCCGTCGGCCGTGGGTATCTTTATTATCAGGAGGGATGGTGACTCACTCGTGACATCAAAAGGTAGATTAACGCCACCTTACTCTCCCCTCACGGCAACGGGTTCGTGATTGTCGAATTTACCAGAGCGCGTTGGGGGAAAGCACTACGATACCTCGCGGATACATCTCGAGATCATAGGGCAG
>Ga0307510_10010892_pt1 | contig 10806 bp, 11 predicted proteins | sample 12_EM_MG_FD_207224 | JGI IMG/M metagenome (GOLD analysis project Ga0307510, IMG submission 207224) | Populus trichocarpa ectomycorrhiza microbial communities from riparian zone in the Pacific Northwest, United States - 12_EM | ecosystem: Host-associated > Plants > Roots > Unclassified | place... | reverse complement strand
AACAGCGAGCGTCCGATCCGCCCGGTGATCGGCGCGGGCACGCGCGTGAAATTGAGGTTGATCCGTGCGGTATCGAGCGCGGCGCGGTTCTGCGCGACGGCGGCGGCGGCCTGGCGGGCCTGGGCGGCGGCGTCGGTATAATCCTGCTTGGCGACCGCTTCCATGTCGGCGAGGGGCTTGTAGCGCTCGGCCTTGATCCGCGTCGCCTCGGCATTGGCCTGGGCGCTGGCAAGATTGGCCGAGGCCTGGGCGGTGGCGGCGCGATAGAGGCTCGGGTCGATCTCGTAGAGTGTCTGGCCCTTATGGACGAGCGAGCCTTCGACGAACAGCCGGCGGCGGATGATGCCACTGACCTGCGGCCGTACTTCCGATGTCTGGTAAGCGCTGGTCCGCCCGCTCAATTCGGTGACGACCGGCACGCTGGTCTGCTGGACGACCACGTAACCGACCTCGGCCGGCCCGGTCTGGCCACGTCCGGCCTTGTCCTTGCTCGCGCCGCAGCCGCCCAGGCTCAGGGCCAGGGCGATGGCGAGAAGCGGCAGGGGCGTGCGGGGCAGGCGCAGAACGAGGTTTGACGTCATCATTGTTCCCATCGCTTCAGGCCTTCCCATGTGCGATGGACGATCGGCACGCAATCGCCACAAACGTCGCCATCCCCTCCCAGGTTCCTGATCGCATAAACCGGTTTTGGATCGCCATGCCGCCTATCCGTCGGGGGGGCGCACTGCCAAGACTCAATTTGTCGCAAATTATGTCAATACGCCCGCAGCGCAAGCGAGGTTCACCCGCCGAACGTGGTGTGGCATGAGCCTTAGACCATGCGCGAAATCAACTTCGACGGGCTGATCGGTCCGACACATAATTATGCGGGACTGTCGTTCGGCAACCTTGCCGCGACCAGCAACGCCGGCGCCGAGGCGCGGCCGCGTGCCGCGGCACTGCAGGGGCTCGCCAAGATGCGCCGCCTGATCGGGCTGGGGCTGACGCAGGGTTTCCTGCCGCCGCACGATCGCCCGGCGACCGGCTTTCTGCGTGCGATCGGCTTTGCCGGCGACGATGACGGGGTGTGTGCCGCCGCCTTTCGTGCCGATCCCGTGCTGCTCGCCAATGCTTGTTCCGCCTCGGCGATGTGGGCCGCGAATGCCGCGACGGTTTCGCCGGCGCCGGATACCGCCGATGGCCGCTGCCGGCTGTCGGTCGCGAACCTGTCGACGAACCTTCACCGCAGTATCGAGCAGGACGAGACGCTGCGGATCCTGTCGCTGGCTTTCGCTGATCCGGCGCATTTCGCGGTGCAAGCGGCGTTGCCGGCACGGCTCGGGGATGAGGGGGCCGCCAATCATATGCGGCTGACGACCGGTCATGGCGCGCGCGGCGTCGAGGTGTTCGTCTATGGTCTGCCCCAGCCCGGCGGCTTCCCGGCGCGGCAATCGCGCACCGCGAGCGAGGCGATCGCGCGGCGCCATGGGCTCGATCCGGCGATGACCCTGTTCGTCCAGCAGAGCGACGCGGCGATCCAGGCCGGCGCGTTCCACAACGATGTCGTGGCGGTCGCCAATGAGACGATGCTGTTTACCCACGAACAGGCGTTCGAAGATTCGGCCGACTTCTACGCCCGGTTGCGGTCGCGCGTGCCGGGTCTGACGATCGTCGAGGCACCGGCGGATCGCATCAGCCTGGCGGACGCGGTCGGCTCCTATCTGTTCAATTCGCAGCTGGTGACCTTGCCTGAAGGCGGCATGGCGTTGATCACCCCCGGCGAGGTGCGCGACAATCCGCGTGTCTGGTCCTGGCTGTCCGAACTGGTCGGCGGCAATGGCCCGATCGCGCGGGTCGAGGTGATCGATGTACGCGAATCGATGCGCAACGGCGGCGGGCCAGCCTGTCTGAGGCTGCGGGTGGCGGTCGACGATGCGGCCTATGCCGCGATCGACCGGCGCTTCCTGCTCGACGAAGCACGCTGCGACTTGATCGAGCGGATCGTCGAGACGCGTTGGCCGGAACAGATCGCGCTCGCCGATCTCGGCTCGCCGGATTTGTGGGCGCAGTGCCGGACGGCGCGGCGCGTGTTGCTGGAAGGCCTCGATTTGCGCGAACTGATCTAGCGCAGCTTGGCAATCGGCAGACTATCGGCCTTGGCGCGGTCTTTGGTCGATTCTTCACTCCGCTTGAGCGCCTTGGCGATCGCCTTCAGCGCCATGCCCTTCTTGGCGAGCGTGTGGAGTTTCTGGATCTCGTCGGAGGTCCAGGGCTGGCGGTGGCGTTCGAAGCGTTCGTTGCTCATCGCCGGTGCTTAGCGGCCACGCTTCAGCTGCACCAGCGCGGCGTCGAGGGCCGAGAGGAAACGCGAGCGGTCGGTCTTGGCAAAGGGCGCGGGCCCGCCAATGCCTTCGCCCACGGCACCGGCGCGCAGATCGGCCATGATCGCTCGCGTCGCTATCGCCGCGCCGATCGAACTGGCGGTGAAGGGCTTGCCGGTCGGCGCGATCACCGTCGCACCCAGCTTCAGGCATCGGTCGGCGAGCAGGATATCGCCGGTGATCACGACGGCGCCGGCATCGGCGCGCTCGACGATCCAGTCGTCGGCGGCATCGAACGCGTCGCTGACGATCGCGCGCGACACGAGCGGGTGTTGCGGAATGCGGATGATCGCATTGCTGACGATCGTCACCGGCACCTCATGGCGGAAGGCGACCTTGTAAATCTCCTCCTTCACCGGGCAGGCATCGGCATCGACCAGGATGCGGATCGGCGGGGCGGCGCTCAGGCTCCCTCCTCCGGAATCGCCATGACCGCGACGATCTCGATCGCGTCATCATTGCCGTTGAATTCGAGCACGTCGCCGGCCTCGGCGCCGATCATCGCCGCGGCGAGCGGGGCGGTGAAGGGGATGCGGTTCTCGGCCGGCGCCGCTTCGTCGCTGCCGACCAGATCGATCCGGCGCGGCTTGCCGTCGAGCAGGAAATCGACTCGCGCGCCGAACGCCACCTCGCCGGGCGGCGGCGGTGGCGCGACGATCGCCGTCGAGAGGCGCGTATTCCAGTAGCGCAGCTGCCGCTTCACTACCTTGCGGGCTTCTTCTTCGGATGTGGTGGCGAGTTCGGCCTCGAGTAGCGCTGCGCGCGCTTCCATCTGGGCGAGTCCGCGACGCGTCACCAGATTCGGGCCCGGCGGCAACGGCAATTCGAATTTCGGCTCGAGATGTTCTTCGTCGCTGTCGCGGCGGAAGGCGACGCTCATCGTGGCTTTCCTTCCAGCGCCGGTAAAGCCTGGTGACCCCTACGGGAATCGAACCCGTGTTTCAGCCGTGAAAGGGCCGCGTCCTAGACCGCTAGACGAAGGGGCCATGCTGACAAGCAGGCGTGGGGGAGGCGGTTAGGGAAATGGGGGCGAGCGGTCAAGCCGCTGCGTTACCTCTCTTGCTGTGACACACCGCCTGGAGCTTGTTGCCGTCGGGGTCACGGACATAGGCGCCGTAATAATGTGCGTGATACTGCGGGCGCGGCCCGGGCGCGCCCTCGTCGTTGCCGCCATGCGCCAGCGCGGCGGCGTGGAAGGCGTCGACCGCGGCGTGATTCGGCGCGAGGAAGGCGGCGTGGGTGCCGTTACCGTGGCTTGCGGCACCACCGTCGAACGGGCTGACGATGAACAATTTCGCGCCGGCCAGTTCGCCGAACACCAATGTTCCCGGCAGGGAGAAGGGCTGCGCGATGCCGAGCGTCGCCATCACGGGCTCGTAGAAGGTTCGTGCCCGATCGAGGTCGTTTGTGCCGAGGGTCATGTGGCTGAACATTTCTCGCTCTCCGTCAATCCGCCCAAGCGGCGTCATCGATGTGCAGTTCGGCCGCCTTGCGTGGTCCCCAGTCGTCGATTCGCGCGCGCCCGGCCAGCCACAGCCGGCGATGCGGCGGTGCGCCGAGCAGGGCCGCACCGAGCGCCGTCTCGGCCTGGCGAAACGCCACGGCCTTGAGGCTGCGCCCGTCATCGCCGGTCGTGATCAGCCGGACATGGCCGTTGCCGACGATATCCGCCCTGACGATGCGCACCGGCCCCGCCGCGACACGCGGTTGCGGCCAGCCCATGCCGTAAGGACCGCCGACATCCATCGCCTCGACCAGCTGTGGGGTGACGCCGCCAGGCGCCAGCAGCGCATCGACGAGCAGGGCACGGTCGCCGATCGAACGGGTCACGGCGCTATCGAGTCGTTCGGCGAGAAACGCCTCGAACGCATCGATCTGTCCTTCGGCGATGGTGAGCCCCGCTGCCATGGCGTGCCCGCCGCCGGCGACGAGCAGGCCACTGTCCTTTGCCGCGAGCACCGCCGCGCCGAGATCGACACCCGAAATGGAGCGCCCCGAGCCTTTGCCGACGCCATCGGCGTCGAGCGCGATGACGATCGCGGGGCGGCCATATTTCTCCTTCAACCGGCCGGCGACGATGCCGATCACGCCAGGGTGCCAGTTGCGTCCGGCGACGACCATCACCGCGCGATTGCTCTTGTTCCCGGCGAGCGCCTCGGCGCCTTCCTGAACCTGTGCCTCTATCAGCCGGCGTTCCTCGTTCAGCCGATCGAGTTCGGCGGCGATGCTTTCGGCCTCGGCCGGGTCGCGCGTGGTCAGCAGGCGCACGCCAAGGTCGGACTTGCCGACCCGCCCGCCGGCATTGATCCGCGGACCCAGCGCGAAGCCGAGATCGGTCGCCGTCGGCGCCCGGCTCAGCCGCGATGCGGAGATCAGCGCGTTGAGGCCGATATTGCGCCGCTGCGCCATCACCTTGAGGCCCTGCGAGACGAAGGCGCGGTTAAGGCCGCGAAGCTGGGCGACATCGGCCACCGTGCCCAGCGCGACGATATCGAGCAGGTCGAGCAGCCGCGGCTCGCCACGATCGGTGAAATAGCCGCGCGCGCGCAATGTGCGGATCAGCGCTGCGCCAAGCAGGAACGCCACGCCGACCGCGGCCAGATGGCCGTGCGCTGCGCCCTCGGTCTCATCGAGACGATTGGGATTGACCAGTGCCCAGGCATGCGGGAGCGCGGCGGCGCATTTGTGGTGGTCAACGACGATGACGTCGACGCCGGCATCGCGCGCCATGGCGAGCGCCTCGAACGCCTGCGCGCCGCAATCGACCGTGACGATCAGTTGCGCGCCTTCCTCCTTCAGCCGCACCAGCGCCTCGCCTGACGGGCCATAGCCCTCCATCAGCCGGTCGGGGATGTAAGGGCGTGCCTCGATGCCGAGATCGCGCAGCAACAGGATCAGCAGGGCGGCCGAGGTCGCGCCATCGACGTCATAGTCGCCGAACACCGCGATATGCTCGCCGGCGCGGATCGCATCGGCCAGCCGTTCGGCGGCGCGATCCATGTCCTGGAAGATCGAAGGATCGGGCATGAAGGCACGGATACTGGGGTTGCGGTGTGCCTCGAGTTCGTCGCGCGGGCAGCCGCGCGACAGCAGCAGCTGCGTGACCAAATCATCGGGCGCGAACCCCGGGTCTCGCGCATCGGCGGCGAGTGCGCGCCAGCGCCAGGGCTGGCCGAGGATCGAGGACGTCACGTTGAGTACGGTACCGGTCATCGGCCCGGGCTTAGGGCCTGCACGCTGCGGCGGCAACGCGTGCCGCGTGCGCTGCCGGCGCGATCGCTTTTGCCCACGGCCTTAACGGCGCGATTCAAGACGCCGGCGAACAATGACAAGCCCGGATTCGACGGTGTGCTCGCGCACCTCGTCCCGCTCTTTCTCAGCTTGAATATAAACAGGACGGCCAGCGCTCGCCGGTATCAGCGTCGAACAGCAGGGCGCTGGCTGTTGCGCCGGCTGTTATCTGGCTGATCGCGTGCTGTTCTTCATGCTGTTCCCTTGCTGTTACTTCGCCGCTATTCCGTCGCAGGTTCTGGCGTTAAAAATATGATATAAAATCATAAATCTTCCACAACGCCGTAAAATGACCGCTTACGAAAAAGCAGTCGTCAGGAACAGCGAAAACAGCACGCTGCCAAGGGGCGATCCGCTCTCAGTCGCCGGTCGAATAGGAAGGCAGCCAGCGCGCCTCGCGAAACCATTTGGTGATGATGTATTTGGTGCCCCGTACCACCGGCATGCCCTCATGCATGGTCAGGTCGTTGGGGCTGCCGTCGGGGCTCATATTGTTCCAGGCGAGCAGCAGGCCGCGCCTGGGCGCGACGCGGATGCCGGCTTGCGGGAACCAGGTCGCACCGCCTTCATCGACATCGTTGAGGTAGATCATCGCCGTCCAGGTGCGCTGGCCGCCACAGGCGACCATGTGCGGCCAATAGGGCTCATGTTCGTGGAAATAATCGTGATGCGGGCGGAATTGCTGGCCGACGGCATAGCGCTGGCCCTGCATCGTCTCGCCATTGTCCGGATCGATGCCGAGCAACGCGGCGATCGCCTCGTCGATCGGCCGCACATCGGGGGCCCAGCGATCCATGTCGCAACTCTCGCTGGTGCGGTAATTGGGTTCGTTGGCCTCGGCGAGCAGGGTCGAGGGGCGCCGGTTGGCATCGATCATGCGGCGCAGCGCGTTGCACTGCGCGGCGGTCAGGAAATTCGCGTGATAATAGACCTGTACCGTGTCGAGCGGCGCGCGCTGGATGCGAGGATTGGCCTCGAGGCGCTGCGAAACGGAGCTGCCGGCCAACTGCCGGGCAGCCGATGCGGCGGCCGATTTCTTGCGGAACAGCATGTGCCTTCCTTGCCGGGCGGGACGCAAAAAACAAGGGGCCCGGCGTTGCCGCCGAGCCCCCGTTTCGGATCAGGGTGATGCCCTTACCAGAAGATGTCGTAGACCGTGTCGACGACTTCGCCGGTGTAGATATCGACCAGCAGCGCGTCGTTATAATAGCGCACCCAGCGATACGGGCCGTAAGCCGGCGGCAGGTCGTAATAGCTGGCATCGTCGATCCAGTAATTCTGTTCAAACAGGATCGAGCTCAGGCGGAAGCCGACCGAGAAGCGACGATAGCCACCATCCCAACCATAAGGCGCATAGTAACGCGGCAGGTGGAAGTTATCGCGATGGTAGCGCCGCGTGTTGCTCCAATTGTAGCGGTTGTCGTTGCGCCAGCCGCGGTTCCAGTTGCCGCCGCCACGATTGTCGGCACGCCGACCGTCGTTGCCGCGCCAGTCGCCGCGCTGGCCGTCATTGCCGCGCCAGTCGCCGCGTCCGCCTTGCTGGCCGCCATTGCCACGCCAGTCACCGCGTCCGGCCTGCTGGCCGCCATTGCCGCGCCCGTCACCGCGGCCGCCCTGCTGGCCGCCATTGCCACGCCAATCGCCGCGACCGCCCTGCTGGGCCTGTTGCTGCTGCACCGGCGGTGTAATGACCGGCTGCTGCTGCTGCTGCTGCTGTTGCTGCTGGCGACCGGCCCAGCCGCCCGAGCGGCCATTTTCCCAATTGCCACGCGGCTGACCCTGCTGTCCCTGGCCCTGGCCACGATCGAAGCGACGTGCCTCGGGCTGCTGCTGGGGCTGGCCCTGCGGACGCTCGAACCGCGGCTGCTGCTGCGGTTGCGACTGGGTCTGCGGCTGGAACTGACGTCCGCCCTGCTGACCCTGTCCTCGGCCGCCACCGTCGCCCTGGTGCTGGCGTTCGCCACCACCGCGACGGCCATGGTCGTCATTCTGCGCGAAAGCCGCCGCCGGCACCAGGGCCGAGGCTGCCATGATCGCGGCAAGCATTAACTTACGCATCGATTGATTCCTCCTCGCCGCGCGAACTCGCCCCGGCTTGCCGTCCTTTTGCGACTCACCGGCTGAGCACATTCTGAACCTGTGTGTCAGCGTTCAGAAAGCTTTGCCATAGAGCCCTCAGCGCCGCGAAGGGTTCAGCGCGGGCACAAGCTTCGCCGCATCCGCCGGCGAGATGCCGGGCGGCGGGCCGGTGGGGATCGTCTCGTCGCCGCGCTGGACGCGCGCCGCCTTCATGATCGACTCGACCAGCCGCGGATAGATGCCGCAACGGCAGATATTGGTGATCGTCGTCTTGATCTCTTCCTCGCTCGGGTTCCTGTTCTTCTTGAGCAGGACCGAAGCCGCCATCACCATGCCGGGGATGCAGAAGCCGCACTGCGAGACATTGTCGGCGACGAAGGCCAGTTGCACCGGATGACTGCGCTCGCGCGACAGCCCCTCGATGGTGGTGACATAGCTACCCTCGATCGCGCCGATATTGGCTTGGCAGGCACGCACCGCCTCGCCGTCGATATCGACGATGCAGGCGCCGCACTCGCCATTGCCGCAGCCATATTTGGTGCCGGTCAGGTTCGACGCGTCACGCAGCGCCCAGAGCAGCGGGGTTTCCGGGTCCATGCGATATTGCACGGGCTGGTTGTTGACGGTGAAGCGGGTCATCGTCGCGGACCTTAAGCGAAGCGCGCGCGATACGAAACGGGTCGTTTCTCGTGGGGCGATTGTTTCGCAGTGGGGCGGAGGCGATATCCCTGACCATGAAACAGCCAACCCTCTTCATACCGCATGGCGGCGGCCCATGTTTCTTCATGGACCCGGCCGGCGGCCCGCCCGACCCGATGTGGCGCGGCATGCAGGACTATCTCGCCGGCGTGATCGCCTCGCTGCCCGAACGCCCACGCGCGATCCTGCTGATCTCGGGACATTGGGAAGAGGATGATGTCGCGGTCCATGTCGGCAGCGGCCAGCCCTTGCTCTACGACTATTACGGTTTCCCCGAGCACACCTATCGCCTGCAATGGCCGGCACCAGGCGCGCCCGACGTGGCGCGTCGAGCCGCCGAGTTGCTCAACGCCGCAGGTTTCGCGACCAGCGAGGAGTCCGAGCGCGGCTGGGATCACGGCGTGTTCATCCCGATGATGGTCGCGGTGCCGGGCGCCGACATACCGCTGGCGCAACTGTCGCTGCGCCGCGATCTCGACCCTGCCGCGCACATCGCGATGGGGCGTGCGCTGGCGCCGCTGCGCCACGAAGGCGTGCTGATTATCGGTTCGGGCATGAGCTTCCACAATATGCGCGCACGCGGCCCCGATGCCACAGGGCGAGCAGATATCTGGGATGCCGCATTGACGGCGGCGGTGACCGACCCCGATCCCGTCGCGCGTTCCGCCCGGATCGCGCGTTGGGAAGGGCTGCCGTTCGCCCGCTTCGCCCACCCCGAGGAGGAGCATCTGATGCCGTTGATGGTCGCGCTCGGCGCAGGCGGTGAAGATCCCGCTTCGTGCGACTATCGCGACCATGTCATCGGATGGACGGTGTCGGGTTATCGGTTCGGGTGAAGGCAGGATTGATCCAGGCTGCGTCGTTCTTACACCATCACTGTTATTGATGGTATTGATGGTGTGGGTGCGCTCGCGTGAAAGCGGCCATTCCGCTTCCGCCGCAGAAGCGGACGCCTATCCTTCCGCTGCGCCATCAAGCGCGAAGACTGCCTCCTTCAGAATGCTGCCCGCCCACTGATCCTCGTCAGCTTCACGCCGGAGCCAACCGTAATTCCCAGCGAGCAGGAGGCGTGTCTCCTCCGGCGCGAAGGCTGCGAGATCGCGCCAGACGACGAGGGCGCTGACGGTCATATCTCCGGGGTAGAGGTCGCACTCGGCTTGCGGATACCGCATGGCAAAGGTTGCAACAGGACGCGCTAACCACCTCAATCCAAAACGTTGCCCTACCAGCATACGACATTGCCCGCATGTGAGATCGTTTGCTGGGATAACCCAAGCATCAGCTACACGGCGTTCCAACCCTGACCGGAACACACCAACCCTCGCCTTGGAAGTGTCGCCCGTGAGTTCGCAAAGCGACGCGACGGGCAGCGTCTCCTCAGGCACGAAGTCGAGCAGCCGGGCAGTGCCATCGCGGGTATCAATCATTGGGACGGTATGACGCGTCGTGCGATGAAGCGCTATGTCCGCTTCCCACCTCGTTTCGCCGTTCCCGCGCCATCGATCGCGTCGGCCCACCTGATAGCCGACCGTCAGGTACGGGGTAAAAAAACCGCCGGGCGGGAACCGCCGCCAAATCACGCCGTTCGCGCGGCCAAGTGTTCGATCCGAAACCTGCCCTTGCGACCGCACCGCTCATCCGCGATAGTCAGGCTGCCAGCGTGGCGGAATTGGTAGACGTATCGCTACAGCGATCCCGGCAACGGGTGCGGGTTGGGGGCATGTCCATTTACGGATCGCCCGCTTCAGCGAATAACCACCAACCTGGGGGTAAAGTTGAAAGAGAATTTGGTCGATCGTCGGGCAAATTATCTGTCGAGCAGGCTTGGATCTTACTGGAAGATGGAGCGGGCCTGCGTCTTCATCTTTCCCCCACTTGCTTTCGCCTGGGTCCGGCCGCGGAGTGTCATTGCTGCGTCCGTCCTCGCGCTGGCACTGGTTGCCTGTTGTTCGATCCTGTGGGTGGGGGCCGCCTATTGGCGTGCGGTCTGGGCCAGGCTCGGACAAGGTCGACCCTCCATGGATGCTACCCTGTCCATGGCGCAGCGCTGGAAGCCGTTCTGCGGCGGTGCGACGATTTTGAGCCTTACCGTATCGATCTCGAATATCCTGGGGGCCGGCACCAGCATTGCCTCGGCCGTCGCATTGGGGTTCTCGGTTCTGGCCGTGCTTGAGTACATAAATTACTATCACATACAGCTTCAAAACTTCGACCATGGCCCGACTTTTCGCCGCTTTCGGACGCGGCGAACCTTCCCACGGGCGCATCTTGCAAAGGACCTGAAGTCCTTTCAGGAAAGAAGGGCCGCCCTCATCAAAGATCAGCAACAAGCGGTGGAATGACTGAAATAGCGCTCTGCCCCGGTCGGGCTGCCAGC
>Ga0307510_10010891_pt1 | contig 10807 bp, 8 predicted proteins | sample 12_EM_MG_FD_207224 | JGI IMG/M metagenome (GOLD analysis project Ga0307510, IMG submission 207224) | Populus trichocarpa ectomycorrhiza microbial communities from riparian zone in the Pacific Northwest, United States - 12_EM | ecosystem: Host-associated > Plants > Roots > Unclassified | place... | reverse complement strand
CGGTCGCGAACTTGCACGAAGGCCAGAGCGTGCTCGACATCGCCGGCGGCACCGGCGATCTCGCGCGCGCCTTCGCGAAGCAGGTCGGCAGCAAGGGCACGGTCGTGCACACCGACATCAACGAAGCAATGCTGCGCCAAGGGCGCAACCGGCTGCTCGACGAGGGTCTGGTGCTGCCGACCCTGATCTGCGATGGCGAACGGTTGCCGTTCGCAACAGGCAGTTTCGATCTGGTCAGCGTAGCCTTCGGCCTGCGCAACATGACGCACAAGGACAATGCGCTCGCCGAGATGAACCGGGTTCTCAAGCCGGGCGGCCGCTTGCTGGTGCTCGAGTTCTCGAAGGTTGCGCAGCCGCTGAGCAAGGCCTATGACTGGTATTCGTTCAAGGTATTGCCGCGCATCGGCCAGTGGGTCGCTGGCGATGCCGAGAGCTATCGCTACCTCGCCGAGTCGATCCGCGTGCACCCGGGGCAGGCCGAACTCAAGGCGATGATGAAGACGGCGGGCTTCGGCCATGTGGACGTCCACAACCTCAGCGCGGGCGTGGTCGCGCTTCATGTGGGCATCAAGTGCTGATGGGTGGGGCCGGGTGCGCAGCGGCGACTAGTTCACGCTTTGGTGTCGGTTCGTAACCCGGCGCCCCGCAATTAGGGGTTGCTCGGGTGTCACGCATCACAAGTACACTCTGTTGGCTTGGAGTGGCGCTGATTTCAGCCCCGCGGCACACTGCAAAAATCCCGGGATTCGGGCCTGCTTCGCAGGCGCTCGGCCACCTTGGTAAGCATCCATGTTTGATCCGTTGGGAGTGATGTTCGAATGACTTCAAGGCTTCACAGGTTCGCCCATCGAACCACCATCGTCAGCCCCAAGCGCGCGGCTGCGGTGGCCGTTGCGGCCCTGGTGCTGGTGTTGGCGGGTTGCGGCGACAAGAAGAAGGACAAGCCAGCATCGCAGACCGCGGTCAAGGTTAACAAGGAAGAAATCACCGTTCACCAGATCAATTTCGTGCTCCAACAGCAGCGTGGCCTGGCACCGGAGCAGGCCGCGTCTGCGGGCAAGGCGGTGCTCGAGCGCCTCGTCGACCAGGAACTGGCGCTGCAAAAGGCGCAAGACCAAAAGCTCGATCGCGACCCGCGCGTGCAGCAGCAGCTCGAGGCTTCGCGGCGCGAAATCATTGCGCGCGCCTACGCCGACAAGATCGCTTCGGGCGCACCGAAACCCGATCCGGCGGAGATCAAGGCCTACTACGACGCGCATCCTGCGCTGTTCAAGGAGCGCCGCGTCTACAGCCTTCAGGAGATCGTCGTCCAGGCCAAACCGGATCAGGTCGAAACGCTGCGGACCAAACTGGCGTCGTCCAAGGATCTGCCCGAATTCATCAACTACCTGAAGTCCAACGACATCAAGTTCGGTGCCAATCAGGCGGTGCGCCCCGCCGAACAACTGCCCTTGGCCAGCTTGCCCAAGCTGGCCCAGATGAAAGACGGTCAATCGATCTTCAACGCCACGCCCACCGGCGCGCAGATCGTGGTCGTCGCGGGGGCGCGCAGCCAACCGGTCGACGAGGTGCGGGCGACCCCGGCCATCGAGCAATTCCTGCTCAACGAGCGCAAGCGCAAGCTGGTCGACGACGACATGAAAGCACTTCGCGCTGCGGCCAAGATCGAATACGTGGGTGACTACGCGAAGGGCGGCCCGCGCGAGGTGACGGCGCCGGCATCGGCTGCGTCCGAGGCCGCACCTCTGCCCTCGATCGGCCCGGTCGTTCTGCCTTCGGCGGCGATCCCGAGTGCGGCGCCGCAGGTCGAAATCGAACCCATGACCACCTTGCCTGCTTCGGCACCGGCTTCCGGGACGCTCGAAAAAGGCCTCAAGGGATTCAAATGAGGCGCCGGCAGCCGTACACCTCTTCAATGGTGTCGACTGCAGGCTTGACGGAGCGCCGCCGACCGGCGAGTTCTACTGAAGCATGAGACTGACAATGCGCTACTTCTACCGATATATGCTTCTTCTCGTGCTGGCCATCGGTTCCAGCGCGTTCGCACAATCCGGCCCGGCTGCGCCCGCAGCAGCGGCCTCTGGGCCCAAACCCGAGACCATCATCGGCGTGGGTGACACGCTGCGGATCACGGTCTACCAGAACCCGGATCTCACCGTCGAATCGGCGCGCATCTCGGAGACGGGGCAGATCAACTTTCCGCTGATCGGCAGCGTGGCTGTCGGCGGCCTGACGATCTCCGCCGCAGAAGCCAAGATCGCGAAGGCGCTGCGCGACGGCGGCTTCGTGCTGCGGCCGCAGGTCAATATCCAGATCGGGACGATCCGCAGCAGCGTTGTCTCGGTTCTCGGCATGGTCGCCAAGCCGGGCCGCTACCCGATCGACGTGGTCGGCACCAAGGCATCCGAGATGATCGCGATGGCCGGCGGCGTTTCGACGGGCGGCGGCGATATCGTGACGCTGGTGGGCACGCGCAATGGGCGGTCGATCAAGGTCGACATCGACCTGCCCACCGTGCTGCAGGCGGGCAAGTCGGAACTCGACATCACGGTCGATAACGGCGACATCCTGTTTGTCGACCATGCACCGACCGCTTACATCTACGGCGAGGTGCAGAAGCCCGGCATGTTCCCGCTGCAGCGCGGCATGACGCTGATGCAGGCGCTGGCTCAGGGCGGCGGCTTGACCGCCAAGGGCACGCAGCGCGGCATCAAGGTTCACCGGCGCGATGCGAACGGCAAGGTGAACATCCTCGACCTGGGCCTGAACGACCCGGTCGTGCGTGACGATGTGATCTACGTCAAAGAGTCGCTCTTCTGAGCCTGAGGCCGGGACCATGTCCATCCAACAAATCCTGCGCGTTGTGTGGGCCCGCAAGTGGCTCGTGCTGGCGTTGCTGGTGGTCGTGTCGATCACTGGCACGACGGTGACGCTGCTGTCGCCAAAGCGATACACCGCCGAAGCCGCCATGATTGTCGAGATGCGCATTGATCCGGCGCTGGGGGCGCTCGCGCCTGCGCTCATGATCCCGGGTTACATGGCCACTCAGGTGGACATCGTGAAGAGCGACCCGGTCGCGGCCCGGGCGGTGAAGATGCTCGGCATGGAGCGTTCGCCGACCGCGGTCGCGCAGTGGCGCGAACAGACGGATGCCAAGGTGCCGCTGGAGCGCTATTTCGCGGGTCTTCTGCAGCATGGCCTGAGCGTCGAGCCGTCCCGCGGCGGCAATATCATCACCGTGTCGTTCTCGGCGCAGGATCCGGCTTTCGCTCAGGCCGCAGCCAACGCGTTTGTCCAGGCCTACATGGACATCTCGGTCGAATTGCGGGTGGCCCCCGCGCGCACGTCGGTTGCTTTTCTCGACGATCAGACGAAGGTGCTGCGCAACAATCTCGAAGTGGCCCAGTCCAAGTTGTCGAAGTTCCAACAGGAGAAGGGCATCGTCGTGTCGGACGAACGCTTCGACCAGGAGAACGCACGCTACCAGGCCTTGGTCATGCAGTTGAGCACGGCGCAGGCCGAGCGTGTCGACGCGGCGACGCGCCTGAGCAACTCGGGTGGCGAGTCATCGCCTGACATCCTGTCCAACGCGGCGGTCCAGAACCTGAAGGGGCAGCTCGCTGTCGCCGAGACCAAACTCACCGAGCTCAGCGCCGTCGTGGGCAAGAACCATCCATCGCGCATTCAGCTCGAGGCCCAGGTTGGCGGGCTCAAGCAGCAGATTGCCGAAGAGTCGCGGCGCGTTTCCGGGGGCACCTCCTCAGTGAGCCGCGGTAGCGGGCAAAAGGTCGCGGCACTTCAGACGCTGGTCGACGAACAGAGAAAGCGCCTGTTGACGCTGCGCTCCGACCGCGACCAGGTGGATGTCTACAAGCGCGACGTCGACACCGCTCAGCGCGCCTACGAGGCAATCAGTTCGCGTGCCGGTGTGGTCGCGATGCAGAGCCAGGACAGTCAGGCCAACACGCGCCTACTGAGCCCTGCTGTGGAGCCCTTGTACCCGTCCCGGCCCAAGATCATGGTCGGCGTCATGGGCTCCGTTTTCGGCGGGTTGGCGCTCGGTGTGCTCGCGGCGCTGGCTTGGGAGTTGCTTGACCGTCGCGTGCGGGCTCCCGAGGACATGATGGTGATGATGGGTGTGCCGGTGATTGGCGTGCTGCGCGCCGAGGACTCCAAGCGTCCAGTGTTTCGTCGCTTGTTGCAGACCGGCGCGTTGCCGTCTTCCCGACCGCTGCTGTCCGGGCCCGGGGCATCGCGATGAAAATGACCGTGTCCATGTTGTCCGGTGCGCCGCGGGTCAGCCGCTCGCTCGGCGGCATCCTGATCGACAGCGGACTGTTGAAGCCCGAAGACGCCGAGCGCGTGCTGATGCTGCAAAAGGAGCAGAACCTGCGCTTCGGCGACGCGGCGGTGCGCCTCGGCTTGCTCACCGAAGCAGACATCCAGTACGCGTTGTCACGCCAGTTCGCGTACGCCTATTTGCGCAAGACACCCGGCGACAAGAAGCCGGTGAGCGATGAACTCGTCGCGGCCTACCAGCCGTTCAGTGCCCGTGTCGAGCAGCTGCGCGCGATTCGCAGCCAGCTGATGCTGCGCTGGTTCGACAAGGCCGACCAGCGCCAGGTGCTGACCGTGGTGGGCACCGAACGCGGCGAAGGCCGAAGCCATCTCGCCGCCAATCTGGCGGTGGTGTTCTCGCAGCTCGGCGAACGCACGCTGCTGGTCGACGCCGACATGCGCCATCCGCGTCAGCACGAGCTGTTCTATCTCGAGAACAAGATCGGTTTTTCGACCGTGCTGTCGGGGCGTTCGCGCGAAGAGGCCATCGTTCGAATCCCCGATCTGGCGGGCCTGTGCGTGTTGCCGGCCGGCCCCGTCCCGCCCAATCCACTGGAGCTCTTGAATCGGCTGAACTTCGATGAATTCATGATCCAGGCCAAGTCGTCGTTCGACGTGGTCATCATGGACACGCCGGCGCTGTCGGCGGGCGAGGATGCCGCGATGATCGCGGTTCGGACCGGCGCGGCGCTTGCCGTTGCGCGCAACGCCCAGACCCGGGTGTCGGAGTTTTCTGATCTCGTTCAAGGCCTGATGAACGCCGGCGTGAGCGTGGTGGGGTCGGTACTGAACGATGTGCCGGCGAAGGCACGGGCGCGCAAATGAGCGGTGCCGCGGCTTTGCGGACGCCTGGGGTTGCCGCCGCGAATCCCGCCTGGCTCATTGCGTTCGCCGGCTTCGCGTTGATGTACCTGCCGGTCTATTGGTCGGCGGCCCATGGAATCTGGCAGACCGATGAAAACGGGCATGGGCCGCTTGTCCTCGCCGTGATCGTCTGGCTGTTCTGGACGCTGCGCCAACCGATCGCGCACGCCCCGAGCCGCCCCGCTCCCGTTACTGGCTGGGCTCTGTTCGTATCGGGCCTGCTCATCTACGTGGTGGGGCGAGCCTTCGAGATTTCCAGTCTCGAGTTCGGCTCCCATGTGTTCGTCGTGGCGGGTGGGCTGTTGCTGATGAAGGGCATGCCCGCACTGAGGACAGCATGGTTTGCCGTCGCGTACCTCGTGTTCCTGGTGCCCTTGCCGGCGACCTTGGTCGACGCCGTGACCGGGCCGCTGAAGCAATGGATATCGGTGATCGTCCAGAACGTGCTGTTCTGGATCGGCTATCCGATCTCGAACTCGGGCGTGATTCTGACCATTGGCCAATATCAACTGATGGTGGCTGACGCCTGCTCCGGGCTTAACTCCATGTTCAGCTTGTCGGCACTGGGCACCTTGTTCATGTACTTGATGAACCGCCAGAGCAGGTGGCACAACGCGATCATGCTGGCGTCGATCTTGCCGATCGCTTTTGCGGCCAACATCGTCCGGGTGATGACGCTGGTGCTGGTGACCTATCACTTGGGCGACGAAGCCGGGCAGGGTTTTCTGCACGGCGCCGCAGGCATGGCGTTGATGATCGTCGCGCTGTTCATCTTCTTCGTGCTGGATGCGGCTTTGGCGTCGCTGCTTGGATCGCGTGCCCCCCGTGGTGCAGCGCCGGCTCGCTAGACCGGCTTGCGCGGACGTGGCGTCGCATGCCTGAGCACCTTAGAGCGTTCCTCTACATTCTTGCGCTGACTCTGCCGGTCTTCTGGCTCGGTCGCAAGGTTGCCTGCGAACTGGCCATCGAAGAAGCCGATTTCAAGCGGCGGCGCAACCTGTGGTTGGCGCTCACGGCCCTGGCCTTCATCTCGCAAAATTTCTGGATATATGCCGCCGGCGCCTTCGTGCTGATGACGGTCGCCGGCATGAAGGAGCCCAATCGCCTCGGCATGTACCTGTTCGTCCTGTTCGCCGTGCCGCCATTCAGCGCAACCGTCGCGGGCTTCGGTGGGATCAACTATTTCGTCGATGTCGATCATCTGCGGCTGCTGTCCCTGACCATCTTGCTGCCGGCCTATTTCTCGCTGCGCCGGGACCAAGAGACCGTGTCATTCGGCCGGAGCCTGGCCGATGTGTCCCTGCTGAGCTATCTGCTGATGCAGCTGCTGTTGCAGTCGACCGTCGACACCGTGACCAACACGCTGAGAAGCGGTCTGTACGCGTTCATCGATGTGTTTCTGCCGTACTACGTCGCAAGCCGTTCGATGCGCGATCTGAAGAGTTGTCGTGATGCGTTGATGTCCTTCGTATTTGCCACCATGCTGATGGCGCCGATCGCCGCGTTCGAGTATCTGAAGCACTGGCTGCTGTACCAGAATCTGCCCGCGGCGATGGGGCTGCATGTCGCCTTTGGAGGCTACATGGACCGCGGTGACAACCTGCGCGCCGTCGCGTCGACCGGGCATGCCATCGTGCTCGGCTACGTGATGGTCACGGCGCTGGGGCTTTATGCGTTCGTGGGCCAATCCGTAGCGAACAAGAGAATGCGCTGGCTTGGCCTCGCGATGCTGGTCACCACACTGCTGGTCGCGATTTCTCGTGGGCCGTGGGTCGGTGGTGCCGCCGTACTGGGCATCATCTTGCTGAGTGCGCGCAACAGGTTCGCGCTCACCGGTCGATTCCTTGCCATCGCCATGCCGGTAGCGGCCGTGCTGCTTGTGAGCCCGTTCGGCGACAAGATCATCGACCTCCTGCCCTTCGTGGGCACGGTGGACGAATTCAACGTCACCTATCGCCAACGCTTGGTCACGGTGTCGATGGACGTTGTCATGATGCACCCACTTCTCGGCTCGTTCGACTATCTCTCGGTGCCGATCATGCAGGACTTGGTCCAAGGCGAAGGGATCATCGACATGGTCAATTCGTACCTGGGGATCGCGCTCGCATACGGTTTTGTGGGGCTCACGCTGTTCAGCGGCGTCTTCCTGTCTGCCGCCTGGGGCGTCTTGCGCGGGATGCGGGCGAGCTCGAACGACGAACTCTATGTGCTGGGGCGTGCCCTGCTGGCGGCGTTGGCCGGGGTCATGGTGACCATCGCCACAGTCAGCGGCGTGCTGAGTGTGCCAACGGTCTACTGGGTTCTCGCGGGGCTGTGCGTCGGGTATGCAAACCTGGCGATTCGGGGTGAGCCGGGTCGCTTGCCGGAGGTCGCTGCTGCGAACTGGGCCGGGTCCCACCGGCAGCACCGTTGAGCTCGACCATGAATGCTTGTCGCGGATGCCCGCGAGTCAATGCAGCCTGACTGATTTTTCCCGTGAGAGTTGAACCATAGATGAACGATGCTGGCGCCCTGGAAGGTCTGAAACGTCGCGTGCTCCGCGCAAGTGGCTGGAGCGTGTTAACGCAGATAGCCTCGCAGGCGGTTCGCTTTGGTGGCAGCTTGGTCATGACGCGGCTCCTGGTGCCGGAGCTCTTCGGCGTGACGGCGCTCGCGATGACCTTCATCTTCGCGCTGAACATGTTCTCCGACCTGGGGCTGGGGCAGGTCGTCATGCGACACCCTGTTGCCGATGACAAGGAGTTTCTGAACACGGTCTGGACGTTGCAGATCCTGCGGGGCGCACTCATTGGCTGCGCAGGCTTGCTCGTGGCCTTGGGGCTGATAGCGCTTGGCAGCATGGGGCTGCTCCCGACGGGCTCTGCCTATGCCCATCCGGCTTTGCCGAGTGCGCTCATGGTGATTTCATGCTCGGCGCTGGTGTCGGGGCTTGAGTCAACCAAAACGCTGACCGCCAGTCGCGGACTGGCATTGCGGCCGCTCGCCATTCTCGAGCTCGCGTCTCAGGTCGTAGGGCTGGGCGTCACGATTGGCTGGGCGCTGATATCGCCCACGATCTTTGCGGTGGCCGGCGGCGCGATGGCGAGCGGATTGACCCGCACTGCCTTGAGCCATGTGCTGTTCGAAGGGATTTCCAATCGTCTGTTCTGGTCCCGTGAACACTTCAATAATATATTGAGCTTCGGTCGTTGGATATTCTTGACTTCAGTGCTTGGATTTTTGATATCCAGCGGTGATCGACTCCTCCTTGGTGGGTTCATCGATGCAAAAAAATTCGGTATTTACACAATTGCGGCAATGATTGTTGGCGTGGCATTCGATGTAGGAGGGAGGTTGATTAATACGGTGATCTACCCGGCCCTGAACGAAGCATATCGCCGAGATCCAGCCAGTCTGAAGTCGACTTACTATCGCCTCCGCGCGCCGGTGGACGCAGTGTGCTGCGGCATCGCTGGGATCATGATCACGGCCGGCCCGGCAATGATTCATTTTCTATATGACCAGCGATACACCGACGCTGGCCTTGTTGTACAAATACTGTCGATTCCGATGATATTTTTGGGGCTGAGTTCCGGCGGCAACCTGTACATGGTCATAGGCAAGCCGTGGCTTGTCACTATATTGATCGCAGTCCGCTTGGTTGGGTTGTACGCGTCGGTTCCTCCCCTGGTGCTTCATTTCGGCCTGGCGGGCGGGGCCATGGGCGTCGTCGTCGGTCACCTCGTCACGGTGCCTGCCATGTTCTACATGAAGGTGCGGCACGGTTTCTTTTCCCTTGGCCGCGAGCTGCTCGGAATCCCATTTATTTTTGCCGGGTTGATGGTTGGACTTGGCCTAACTTATCTTCTCGGGCTGGTACATCGTTAGGCTGTGCACATGAGTTCGACGCCGACAATAAGTGTGATTCTTCCTGTATTCAATGGGGCTCGATATATTCGGGAGGCTTTGAGCTCGATTCAGAATCAGAGCTTCAGAAATTTTGAGCTGGTCATCGTGGATGATGGCAGTACCGATGATGTCCCGAAGATTGTGAAGGAAGTCGCTGAGCGTGACGCTCGCTGCAAAATTATCAGTCGCGAAAATAAAGGAATAGTATTTAGTTGCAATGAGGCCTTGGAGTTTGCGCGCGGAGAGTACATTTTCAGGATGGATTCCGACGATGTTTCTCGACCTTTGCGCTTCGAGAAACAATTGTCATATCTCCAGTCAAATCCAGGGTGTGTGGCCGTCGGCACCAAGGCCTTGATGATTGATCCCGAGGGCCTTCCGATGATGGAATACGCGATGGCTTTTGGGCATGAAGAGATCGACGCTGCGCATTTGAGCGGCGTCGCGTCGATGGTGCACCCCAGCGTTGCGATGCGGCGGCAGGCCGTGCTCGACGTGGGCGGCTACCGACAAAATTGCGAGCTGGCTGAAGACCTCGATCTCTGGTTGCGTCTTGCCGAGGTTGGGCGTCTTGAGAATCTGCCGGAAGTCCTTCTGGAATATCGGCAACACCTCGGCAGCGCTGGACATGCGAAGCGCGCGAAGCAGCTTGCGGCCGCCAGAACCGCGGTCTTTGACGCGCAGCGCCGTCGAGGTCTACCCCAGACGCAAGACCTTGTGCCGGTGCTGTCATCCGACGATCTGGTGGTGGCCGACATCTACCGGAAGTGGGCGTGGTGGGCGCTGCTGGGCGGCCACCCTGCGACCGCTCGCAAACATGCATGGCGGGCGGTTCGGCTCGACCCTACGAGCCGGGATAACGTCAAGTTGCTGATCAGCGCACTGCGCGGCCGATGAGCTTCAGCGGTCCGGCTATTTGACGAGTTCGGCCCGGCCTTGCTTTTCGATGGTCTCGTGAAGGGCGCGCTCGAACAGGTCGGTTGCGTCATCCCAGGTGTAGCGGTGCGCCGTGGCATACGATGCATCGGACATCGTCTTCCATGCGTCCGGCGAAAGGCGCAGCACTTTGAGAAGCGCGTCCGCTAGCGCGGCAGAATCTTCCAAGGGCACGACGTAGCCATTCGTGCCGTTCTCGATGATGTCCAGCGGGCCGCCCACCGCCGTCGACACAACTGGCGTACGGCAAGCCATGGCTTCGAGCGGCGGAAGGTGAAAGCCTTCGCCGCGACTGCCACACAGCCAAACGTCGCAGCTGGCGTAAATCTCTGGAATGCGCTTCTGACTCGGCCGATATTCGTAGGTCGCGCCACCCGGTAGCGGAAGGGCCGGGTTGATCTCGGGTTCGCTGGCGCCGAAGGCAATCAACTCCAGGTCGGGCACGTGCTTTCTGACCTCTTCGATTGCGCGCAGAGCCACATCGCATCCCTTCCAGGGGACAGCGCTGTACATCATTCCCACTCTCGGCACGGGGTTGCGTCCACGTGGCGGGGCAGTGAACTGCTTGGTGTCCACCGAGTTCAGGATGAGCGTGGTGTCCGCATCGCCAAAGTCGTCGCGCAGAAGATCTACCAGCCACTTGGAGATGGTGATTCTGTGAAAGGAGGGGAGACGCAGGACGGCGTCCACTCTGTCCTTCGGACAGTAGTCGAACGCTTCGTAGTGCTGCACGAAGTGCACCTTGGCGCCCTTCGATGCCGGAAGCTGCTTGATCCACTCT
>Ga0307510_10010890_pt1 | contig 10807 bp, 11 predicted proteins | sample 12_EM_MG_FD_207224 | JGI IMG/M metagenome (GOLD analysis project Ga0307510, IMG submission 207224) | Populus trichocarpa ectomycorrhiza microbial communities from riparian zone in the Pacific Northwest, United States - 12_EM | ecosystem: Host-associated > Plants > Roots > Unclassified | place... | reverse complement strand
TGATGTCTGCATGCACTCCACAAGAGCAGGAGGCATAGTTTATATACATTGAGTACCTACAGAGATCTATACTATGGTAAGGAGAGAGACAAGTCTATGAAGGCAAGGGCAAGGAGGCGATGGTGTCAGTGCCATCAGAACGCGATGTCGGTGTCATCGGGGAGCAATGTTGGTATCGTCGGAATGCTATGTCGGTGTCGTCAGGGTGCAGCATTGGTATCGTCGGAATGTGGTGTCGGTATTGTTGAGGCGTAGCATTGGTGTCGTTGGAACATGGTGTCAGTGTTGTTGAGGCACAGCGTCTGTGTCGTTAGAACGCAGTGTCGGTATCGTAGGGATGTGGTGTTGGTGTCATCAGGACATGGTATCGGTGTCATTGGGACATGTCAGCGTCATCAGGAGGCGGTATTGGTGTCGGTATCGTCAGGAGACAGGAGGCCTTGTCATGGCCATTTGCACGTGGCTCACCTTCCAGCAATATTTGAGACGTTGATGAGATGTGATATGATCTGTAAAAGTGAGGAACAGGGAGAGGGCGGGGAACTTACAAATCGCAAAAGCACAAGGATGAAATGGTGGCTCATTGGCCTGATTTACTGTCGGTCAGTTGGTTGGTTGAGAGCCTTGTGCCACCATGCAGCAACATAGAGAGTAGAAAGTGCGCATGGGCAATCCACATGTTGTCTGTAGCAGGGTTTGAGGTGCGATGAGAGCAGAACTTGTATGGTGAGAGTGCAAGAAGTCAAGACCGGGGGGTGAAGGAGGCAGAGGACAAGCAGATGGAGGTGTGCGATGCTGACATGTCATGTTGAAAGGTAAGTGCTTGTGCTCTACAGTGGCTACTGTAGCGTGTGGTGGCAAAAAGAAATCAAACTCCAAATAGAAATGGTCTTGTTTAATGGGGAAGAAAAATAGCTATTACCAAAGAATGAGCCATCGACAGCCTTAATTGAAAAATAGCTATTAATTGTCACATTTTTGATCACCACTGAAAAATAATGAAACTAATAATGAACATGATAATGGTCTGATTAATGGTAACTTTGAAAGACCCTAATGGCTGGCTGCCTCTCAATTCAGTCAACAAAAAGCAGGACTTTACAAAGCCTTTGGACTGACACCTAAGCAAAATCAAGGAAAATCTAATCAGTACGGAAGAAATAGAAATTCCGGACCACGCACTACCTCCCAAGGAGGACATGCCATGGATGTTGATGCCAGTAGAATGGGACAAACTCACTCCGATGCCAAAAAGAAACAACTTATGGATGAAAACAAGTGTTTTTACTGCGAAATCAAAGGACATCAAGCCTGTGTCTGTCACAAGAAAATAGCGGATCATGCCAAAAATGGCAAAACTGCCGACAGCAACACTTCCGCTGTTCGAAGCCAAGACCCTATTGATATGACCCCGGATGATATTTCCAATTTCTTAACAGAACACATGGGCTTGCTTGACGAAGATACCAAGCTGAGCATCATTGAATCTCTTATGCCAAGGGATTTTCCTCAAGCCCAAAACTAGCTGCCATAGTTAGGGCATTCCACCTTGATAGTGTTTTTGTAAATCACTCAAATTCTGTGCAAATAAAAGTTGTGTTTTCACACTATCAAGGGAAGGCAGAAGAAACAGTTCTACTTGACACTGGAGCAACCAAAAATTTCATTGACCATACGACCGTTGTCAAATTACACTTAGGAATGAAGAAACTCCCTTATCCCCACCCAGTATTCAATGTTGATGGAACCCTTAATCGACATGGAGCAATCACTCACACTTGTGATTTACTTGTTACTAAAGGCAACAAATGGGAACGTCAAGGATTCTTTGTCACTAATCTAGGACGTGATCGTCTCCTCTTTGGCTACCCATGGTTTAAAGCATTTAAACCAGAAATCGACTGGGAAAAAGGAACACTTCTGGGTCCAAAAGTTCAAATGGAAACCCTATTATTCGGAACTCTTCAACAAGCAAAAACATGGGTTAAAAACAAAACACCAATTAATGAAGACCTTATCCTTGAAGCTCAGCAAACAAGGTATGCTCCATGGTTGGGAGTAACCCCTTTAGAAATAAAGGGAGGCCCAGTGGAAGTCAATCGTACCCATACCACAGTAGAAATGGCCCACAAATACACAATGGAACATGGGAAGGAGGAAATCATCCTCCCAGAAAAATTCACATGTCATATGGCACTATTTTCGGATGAAGAAGCAAATAAATTCCCACCAACCCGTGGTGAAGGAGACCATAAAATTGTACTAATGGACACCGCCCCCACTCGCTTTAACTGCAAAGTTTATCCACTCTCAAGGGATGAACAAAAAGCAGAAGATCAATTCATTGACGAAAACTTGGCTAAAGGATATATCATACCATCAGATTCCCCCTACAGTTTTTCAACATTTATGGTCCCTAAAAAGGACTCCAAAGAAAAACGGTACATCATTGATTATCGTCCCCTCAATGTGGTCACTAGAAAAGATGTCACCCCACTCCCTAACCTCAAACAATGTATTGAAAACCTTCAAGGAATGGAACTATTCAGTAAATTCGACATCTGTTGGGGCTATAATAATATCTGAATATGCGAAGGAGACCAATGGAAAGCAGCTTTCAAGACCCGCCAAGGATTATTTGAACCAAAAGTAATGTTCTTCGGCATGAGCAATTCACCAGCAAGTTTTCAACGCTTTATGAATGGTATTCTTGAAGAGTTATATGAACACTTCAAGAAGAAAGGTGTACTCAAAATACGGCAAATACTCCAGAACTACATGGATGACTGCGGAATAGGAACCTTACTCAAAGACATCGACCTTCACATTGATATCATCCATTTCCTATTCGACCTCCTTGCACGTCACGGACTACACCTCAAATTATCAAAATCAGTTTTTATGCAAACACAGATGGACTTCTTGGGCGTCCAAATATCAAAAGACGGAGCTACAGTTGACCCAGCTAAAGTCACAGGACTCAGAGACTACCCCTGTGAACTAAAAGATAAATGACAAGTTTGTGGATTCCTAGGAGTCTCTGGATACCATCGCATGTTCTGCCCAAACTTCAGTATCATTGCCGCACCACTCACAAAGCTTACGGGAAAAGATGTACCTTTCGAATGGGGACCCCAGCAAAAAGAAGCTCAAAACAAACTTATTGATATGATCACCCATGCACCAGTACTTGTTCGACCAAACCCTGACCGACAATTCGAACTCGAAACAGATGCATCGCAAATTGGAACAGGTGCCATATTATATCAACAAGATCCTCCCATTACAAAACCAGATGGTACCCAAAAACCAGGACCAAGATGACCAGTGGGATTTCACTCCCAAAAGTTCACCCAAACTGAGCAAAACTATCCTATCTATGACCAAGAATTTTTGGGGGTTATGTGTGGACTACGCTGCTGGTCTCACCTTCTCAAAGGGACAACCATACCTGTCCTAGTTTTTACTGATCATGCCAACCTCCGTTATTACTGGGAACCCAGAAAAATAGGTCCTCGCATTGCTGGATATTTACCAGAAAGAGAACAATACAATATTATCTTGGAATATAAACCTGGTGCCACTAACTGGGCAGATGCATTATCTAGACAACCTGACTATGAGAGACCCAATCCAATTAACGATGATGTCACTGTCTGGCCAGATCATTATTTCTGCAACAATCATACCTCAATCCAAGTATTCAACATGGATGGTATTGGCGACAACTTGGACCGCCATGTCAAATTGGCTCAATACAAAGAGCAACCCTTACTCAAGAAATGGGCACCAACACATAACCTTTCCCTATTGGATGGCACACACTGGTATCATGGGACTGCCCTGGTTGTCGTGGCAGACAATGCTCTTAGAAGGGGAGTAATTTCCCTTTTTCATGACCATGTGACTGCCGGGCATGCCAGGATTACCAAGACACTCCAACTAATTGCCCTGTATTACTGGTGGCCCAACTTGAAAGCCTTCGTCACTGAATACATCAAAGGATATGCTACATGCCAAATGACCAAAGTCAATACCTATCCTACCCATCCACCTATGTTCCCTATCACTCCCGCAGATAACGCGCAACCTTTTGAAACCATTGCAATGGACTTCATCACTAAACTCCCACAATCAGGTGGTTTTGACACCATTCTCATGATCACGGACACCGACTGCTCAAAAGCATCTATCTTTATCCCCTGTCACGAGACCATTGACTCAGAAGGAGTAGCCTTACTCTATCTCAATCATGTTATTCCTCATTATGGCATTCCCCACAAAATCATATTGGACCGCGATGTCCACTTTGTGTCGAAATTCTCAACAGAACTCTGCCGCATCCTCAACATCCATCAGAACATCAGTACGGCATATCACCCTCAAACCGATGGAGCAAGCGAAAGAACCAATCAAACCTTGGAACAGTATCTCCGAGTATTTTGCAGAACACAACAGGACAACTGGCACGCATGGTTACCACTTGCTCAGTATACCAAGAATTCATGGCCATCTGCAACCACCAAGAAAACACCATACAACTTACTTATTGGATACACACCCCAAGTACACCAACCAACCAGAAAAACCACCATTCCCTCCCTTGAGCAACAACTCTTATCTATCGAAGAAGCTAGGAAAGCTGCCCAAGAGGCCCAATGTAAAGCACAAGAATCCTGGATAAAAGAGAAGCCACGATATGTTCCATTTGCGGTAGGCTCAAAGGTCTGGCTAGAAGGAACCAACCTACAACTTCCAAGTAACACCACACCCAAGCTTTCCCCAAGGAGATATGGACCTTTTAGGGTAGTCTCCCAAATATCAAAAGTCGCTTACAAACTTGAACTCCCTTCCACCTGGAAAATCCATGATGTCTTCCATGCCTCATTACTCACACCTTACAAAGAAACCGATCAACACAGCCCCAATTTATCGAACCACCCCCTGATATCCTAGAAGGTGAACCCAAATGGGAAGTCAAGAAGATTCTAAAGGAGAGGTCTTTTGGCCATTGGAAGAAGAAGCAGTACCTTGTGCACTGGAAGGGTTACTCACCAGCTCATGACTTATGGACTAACTCCGAGGATCTCCACACACTGGAGTTACTAGCAGACTTTCAAAGACAATCTAAGGGTATAAGAACCCTTCACCTTGACAAGTCAACCCCATCTCTTTCATGTCCAACAACCTCACCATCCCTCATTATCAAAGCTATGTCTACCAGCAAGAACAGTGCACCATCTACACCTGTGAACACATTGACTGGAACGGGGACATATCCCTTTTCTTGACGATCGTCACACCAGGACATGCCACTCACCATAGTTGGACCACTGGACAACAACATGGCGATGGATACATCGTCACTTGTAAGGACACCTCTGACAATTACCCTGGGCGAATTACCCGCTCCACCAGCTACCTCCCCCAACCAAGCTTCTCAGTCATCGACACCACCCCTCCCAGTACCACCACCAACGTTCCTAGCACCCCCTCATGTTACGGGGCTTTCTACATCCCCCTCCCAGAGACTACTTGCCCTGGCGGATGCCACAGTGAATGCGACCACATCCCCACTCCCATTCGACGATCGGTCCCCCAACCCTCCCCTTTCGTCCATACCCGCTACCCCGAACCCTTCACCGTCCCGCCCACTAATGCCAGTGGACCTCTGCCATACTCGATCCCCTCTCCCATTGTTCTTCTGCAATCGATCCCAGTCCCCCCCTTTGGAGTACCAGAAAACTCTGCTAATGATATTTGGAATAGGGACACCAAGCGATGGGAATATAAAAGACATCAGGAAGAACTGTCGGGCACTACTGAAGGCAATGGAAGTCCAAAAAAGACTCAAACATGTTCTTGAAGCTTGGACTGAGGGACTAATGCCAGCTATTAACATCCTTGGAAATGACGGTCTTGAGGACAAAATTTTCACCACTAGTTTCCGGGACTTCTCGGCCGTCCAACATCTCTTCTTTGTCCCTCAGGTCCTAACTGAGATAGAGCCTTTCTTGGACAAGGACAGTGTTCAAAACGATCCACCTGAGTCACTCACCACCCGATATAACCCCACTATTTCCCAGCCTTCCACCCCATCCCCCATTACCATTAACCCACCACTAAGCGAAGACCTTGAGGATCCTGCATACCCTGGAGAAGGGTGGGCTCTCTTCGATGCAGGTAATCCTGGACATTACCCTTTGGTCTTTTTAGATGAAGAAGGTCAACCAGAAGTAGCCAAGTATATTTGCTTTTGCACCACAGAAGAAGATACTTACTTGGTTGGAACTTGTGGGAAGAACGAAGCCGAGTATGCCACCCTGCTTCAGGCGAAAGCCTATCCCTCCCCAAACTTTAATCGTCAGGGAGTCAAAGACACCGACCTCCACATTTTTCATCCTGCACATCTTTCTCGTCTTATGGTGGACATGGCACTGGTCAACCTCAAAGATCCTGGGGTTCTTGCTGATGTGCATAGGCTTAGGGGGTATCACAATATCATTTCTCGGGTCAAGAGACAGTGACTTGAGCTAGACAAGGCAGAAACCAACACAGAGGCAAAGTTACTCACTGTGGAGCAACGTCTCGCTTCTAGCGCAGTTCGCACCCGCCTCCAACAGCATCTTCTAGCTACACATCCCCCTTCCCCTCCCACTTTTCTCATTCCTACCTGTGATTATCGGGTTCCACACATTTTCGCTGCTCAAGGGCCACCTGATGTGGAAGAGGGAGAAGACAACTTGGAGTGCCGTGCAGTATTGGGCAAGTGACGTCAGGGAACTAAGGTCGAGTTCCCCTATTGTCTCAAGTGTAATAATGACACTCCTGGTCACAAAGTCGAAGAATGCCCCCTTTGGAAGACTTGTTGCTGGTGTCTCAGTACCTAGCATGCTCATGACGATTGCCCCTCCCCTCACCTTTCCTGTACAACCAACCGCTGCCTTGTTTACTTCGGACACCCTAACTTTGGCAGTTATTGTTCGGCGACTCTGGCTGGACTACTTCATCACAAGTTAGAGGTTGCATGTCAGGATGCAGAGTGGGATAACGCTGACACTTGTTATGAAGGATCTGATGTCTAGTTGCGTGGTAGCAACTCTCTAGGAAGGGTGTCATGTTACGCTCCTGGGCACTTGGCCCACATTTTTCTTTCTTTTCTTGACCGATCTGTACTTTTATGATCACATGACCTCGACTCACATGACTGCTTACCTGTACAACAGAGCCATCTTGCCAGGGACTTCATTGTTCCCTCCTTTTGTACATTTCCTATTGTTCTCTCCTTATGGTAGTCTGTGACCACCATTGTTTGTGATGCCATTGTTCTGTGACTCTTATTGTTCGTGACCTCATTGTTCTCCCCTTTTGTACGCTTAGTCAGGTAGCTGCCCTTTTGTATATAAGCTGGACTTATATCCTAGAGTTGGGCCTTAAGCCTGACTTAGTTTGCAATCTATTGTGTTCTCTGTCCTTGTTGCTTGAACCAACATTTCTCTTTTATCTTTCTTAAAAGTTATCTTCAAATCCTTGAAGATACTTCTTATCCCTCTTTATCTTCACCCAGACATTGGTCTTAACGACCTTTTCGCTTTTATCACATTCCAAAGTCACTTTGGTTATTAAGGGAATTACAACCCTTATAACTTCATCACTGCTGCACATTTACGCACGTTGCGTCTTAAGGTTCAATAGACCTTAACACCGGGTCTTGATGTTGACCAATCCGATATGGGTGATCCATGAGTCTTCAGCCAAGAGGGCTTGGTGCATGCTGAGCAGGGCGACTTGACTGCAAGAGGAAAGGCTCCAACATGCTAATGACAAGGGTGGAGAGCGGGGAAAATGAGATGGGCAAGTGTTATGATCCTGGCCCTTACCCCAATTTTCTGCTATTTTCTACTCTTTTATTTGCGCTCTCGGTCACTCCCCTTTTCACTCGTTCCCTCACGCGTCGCTCGGACCGCCACCAAATCACCTGACAAGTCACCTGATGGACCACTTGACTAATCCGCAGTCAATTATCACATGCCATCATTCCGCAGTCCGCAGCATCATGACGTGTCATCATTTAACCCTTTTCGACCTGACAGCTCATGATGGGCTATTCTTAGATTGCCAGCTCATGATGGAGCTATACTTAGAACCGCCACGTCATGATTTCACCTTAGTAATATTTCCATATTTCTTTGTGACCTCTGTGACCCGTTACTTCTCAAAATGTATATAAGCGCCCGTACTTTTAGCAGTTAGGCCCTAAGCCTAACTTGGTTTTCAATCCAAGACTTGTAACTTCCACCTAGGACTCTCAGAGTCTCTTGCCTGATCAACTCAGTCGCTTTAAAGCCTTGAAGCTCTCCCCCTCATCTCTACTATCTACCTCAGGAAGTCGCCCTTATCATCGGGGACTTTTACTCTTATACTGCGTAGCCAACCAGTACCGCGCTACTCACGTGATCTATTGCCTCAGGAGGAGACCCCACTGAGCAATCCTAGTCGTCGCCAAACCAACCCACGCACGTCGTGTCTTTAAGGCCCTTGGACCTTAACACAAGTTAGGCTTTCCTACGAGCTCTTGAAACACAGAGCTGTTACCACCGTGGCGACCCAAGCATACACACTCAGCAAGGAGTTCACACAAATCTTCAGGAGACAACAGGATGATCTCCCAGCACACATAACAAAAGACGTATACTTTGAAGATCAAGGACCAGGACATCCTAACACAGGATATTACCTTGACACAGCACACGGAAAAAGATCTATCGAATTCATCCAAGCCAACGACTCCTATCATTGGGTCAGACTCCGCCGAAACCAAGACACTTGGGAAACAAATCTATCGGGAATATACAACGGACCAGAAGTTGGCTGGTGGCTCATCATTGACCCTCAGCACCCCAACTATATCTATCAAGGGACCAGCACCTCCCATACTATCGCAGCAGTTACCACAGCACTTCAGCAGCTTCCTACCCGCCCCAACACCCCAGATCATCCAACCATCATGGAAGGACAACAGGAAGACATTAACGTCGCTACTGGCCAAGCACAGGCCGACGCACAGAGGATTAACATCATCAATCCCTCAAACGGCGCACTCAAAGGAATCCCTCCTTTTATATTTACTGGAGACAGGAATACAAGCCGGAAGTTTATAAACAACTTCGATCTCTGGCGACTCCTCAATCAACATAACGACACCATGAAGAAACCCCTATCCCGCGTCGTCACCCTTCTCAGCTACATGGACGGTGACAAAGTGGACGCCTGGAAGGAAGAACAAATGCATATCCTTGAGAAAGCAGCAAACGACGGAGTCCTAGAAACGGACGAAGACCTCTGGAAAGACTTCATCGAAAGGTTTAGGAACGCCTTCACCAATCAAAACCAGAGAGAAGAATCCTACCAGAAGTTATGCAAACTCAAGCAGGAGGATAGTCTTGACGACTTCTTCGCCAAATTCAAGCAACTGGCATTTGAGGCCGGAGTTCCCCTAGATGACAAGGGAACCATCGAAACCCTCAAGCATGCTCTAAACAAAGGACTTACGAGCGCCATCATTAATTCCCCCAACTTCGACCCTACCGCAGAAGTCCCTTGGACTTTCAAACAGTGGGAAGAACAGGCTTGCCAATCTCACCTTAAATGGAAGGCGGCAGCTGAGTTCACCCAACGACGTCAAGGACTCTTCCAAGCATTCAAACTATCCCCCAGGCAGAACAACAACCCTGGACGAGGCGGTTTCGGAAGAAACAACAACTGGAAGAATAATAGGAATGACCGACGCACCACCTCTCAAGGAGGATATCACATGGACGTCGACGCTACAGTCACCCAAGACATCAACACCACTAGCAGTGGACAACAACACTCCGACGCCAAGAAGGCAGAACTCATGAGAAGCAACTTGTGCTTCTACTGCGAAAAACAAGGACACCGAGCTAACGTCTGTCGCAAGAAACAAGCTGACCGTGGTAACTTCAGCAGCCGCTCCAACAACCCCAGGGAGCCAACTAGAGCTCACGCCGCGCCCATTATGCCCGACTTTCAGGACATTGACAGCGTCGCTGATTTCATGAAAGAAAACATGGATTCTTTCAGCGAAGACGCTAGGCTGGGCCTTGTCGAAAAACTCATGCTGAAGGATTTTCCCACGGCCCTCAACTAGCTGCCTTAGTTAGGGCTTTCCGACTCGATAGTGTGTTTGTAAATAAATCAAATTCAATACAACTTAAAGTTCCAATCACACACTATCAAGGAACGGCAGAAGAGACAATCCTACTTGACACTGGAGCAACGGAAAACTTTATCGACCAAACTACTGTGGACAAACTTTGCTTAGGCACTAAAAGACTCCCTTATTCACAAGCAGTATACAACGTCGATGGAACTATGAATCGGGCTGGAACTATCACTAGGGCCTGTGATCTACTTGTCACTCAGGGAAACAAAAAAGAACGAACAAGGTTCTTTGTCACAAATCTAGGTTGCGATCGAATGCTCTTTGGCTACCCATGGTTCAAAAAGTTCAACCCAGATATTGACTGGGAGAAAAGCGAACTCAAAGGACCCAAAATCAAAATCGAAACACTACTCTACGGTACCCTTCAACGAGCAAAAACGTGGCTCAAAAAGAAGAAGGAAGAAAACGAAGACCTCATTCTCGAGGCACAACAGTGCGCTCTATGGTCGGGAGTCACTCCTTCAGAAATGAGGGAAGGCCCGGTAGAGGTTAACCGCACGCATACAGCAGTCGAAATGGCCCATAAGTACGCATCGGAACATGGGAAGGAGGAAGTCACCC
>Ga0307510_10010889_pt1 | contig 10807 bp, 11 predicted proteins | sample 12_EM_MG_FD_207224 | JGI IMG/M metagenome (GOLD analysis project Ga0307510, IMG submission 207224) | Populus trichocarpa ectomycorrhiza microbial communities from riparian zone in the Pacific Northwest, United States - 12_EM | ecosystem: Host-associated > Plants > Roots > Unclassified | place... | reverse complement strand
GGACGACCCATTCACTTGCCGCCTGCTGCGTTTCATCCGTGTTTGGCAGCCTATGGACCTCACCCATGGCCCTGCCCCGTAGTGTTATATCGGCGGTTCAAGTAAGCGTGTGTCTCCCGCAGGCCACGCGCGATATGCTTTTCAGCCGTCTTGGCCGAGATGCCGAGCCGATCCGCAACTTCCTTGTAGGAACATTCGTGGAATACGCGCAGCGTCAGCGCTGCACGGCATTGCGGCGGCAGCCGATCGACCGCCTCCTGTATGAGGCGATTCCATTCTTCCCTGAGAAGCTCGGCCTCGGGTGATTCGCCCCCCGCTTGCGATGACGAATCACCGAACTGCCGCAGTCTGTCGGTCTCCACAATCTGCCGATGATGGTATTCGTTCACGGCCAGATTGCGCGCCGTCGAAAACAGGAACGCTTTGAACGCCCGCACCGAATCGAACTGCCGGTAGGTGCGCAGGAACGCTTCCTGAACGATTTCCTTCGTCGTTTCATTGGATTCCACGAAGCGCCGGATGTAGCGGTGCAAGGCTCCGCGGTACTCGGCAAAGAGCTTCGTGAACGTCTCGGTGTGGGATTCAGATCCCGTCGGCATCGCCGTGCTTTCCCCCTCGCACCTACCCTACGCTCGGAATCCCTTGCGCGGCAAATTCTGCAGCTCGCATGGGGGAATTTCCTGTCTCAACTGTCTTGAGAAGACGGGTTTGGCGAAGATTACGTAAACTGAGTCGGCTGGCCAGGCGATCCTGATGGAATTGCCGTGACCGATGCGGCTATGCTGGCAAGAAAAGAGGCCTGAGGGGGCTTTCGAGCGCAGCCATGGACGACCCGATCCAGGATGGCCATCAGGCGAATGAAACACCGCCCGCTGTAACTCCACACGACGGTAACATTGACTTTGCGAAGTACACCCTGCCGCAGTTGCAGGAGCTTCGGGCGCATCTGCTGGCCGAGCTCGAACGCCGGCAGCCAATCGAATCTGCGGACTGCGCCACCGGACGCCCGCTCTCGGGCCGTTTCACCCAGCGTGATGGCCTGATCGGTTGGCTGACAGCCAAGTTCCGCAGATTGCGGGTCTACGGCGCGGGTGCGCTCGATGTGGGTGAAGGCGGTGTGACCGTCAACGGCTGGCAGAGAACGTGGCTGTGCATGCCTGAGCAAGTCAGCCTTTCCATACCGAATGAACAGATCCGCAACGCCGCGTTGAATGGATCTACGGTCCGCTTCGAATGGAAGCGGCCGTACCGCCTCACTCAGATTGTGGAATATCACGCTGCTTCCGCCGAAGCTGCCGCAGGTCTGCTCAGCGCTCTACCGACACAACAGACGGCGGGCTTCGCCGCGCGCTGGGCGGACGTGCAGGAGTTCAACCAGCGGCTCGAGCCGCTGAGCGCCACGGCCTGGATCACCCCTGCCCTCATGCTCATCAACATCGCTATCTACGTGGCGATGCTCAGTGCAAACCCCGGCGCGCTCGAAGGTTTCGACCTGCTCACGTTACAGAAATGGGGCGGCAGTGTGGGACTGCTCGTGGTCAACGGGCAGTGGTGGCGGTTGCTCGCGGCAGTGTTTCTCCATGCAAATCTGCCTCACATCGTCGCCAACATGTGGGTGTTGTGGAACATAGGACGCCTCACCGAGCGGCTTTACGGTAAATGGCCGTTCGCTGTGCTTTATGTCGGTGGAGGTTTGATCGCCAGCCTGAGCAGCGTTGCATGGGATGTGAACCACGTGAGTGTCGGCGCTTCCGGCGCAATCTTTGCACTCTTCGGAGCATTCCTCGTCTTCCTGATGCGCCGCGACACCCGAATTCCAGCAGTGATCGTGCGGGCCCACTGGTTGAGCACCGCGGTGTTCGTGCTTTTCAACCTGATTTCCGGCTTCCTGCAGACCGGCATCGACAATGCGGCGCATGTCGGCGGGCTGCTCGGTGGATTTGTGCTGGGATGGGTGCTTGCCCGGCCGCTCGAGATCGAGGCACGCGAAGAGTTCCCGTTCAAACCCACAATGGCAGCGGCCATGACAGTGGCGCTCTGCGCGCTCGCCATGCTCTGGCAGGTCGTGGGATTCGGCTCGCGATTCTCCATACCTGAACAATACTTCAAATCCCGGCAATGGCTCGTGACCGGCGAGCGCGACAATCAGAAGCGCTGGGTGGAGCTCGCGCAACGGGCAGCGGCTCAGAACATCAGCACACCGGAGTTTGGCCGCAGATTTGCCAGTGACATCGTGCCTTTCTGGGAATCCACGGCTCCCCGGCTGCAAAAGGAAATCCCAACACTCCCCGCCAATCAGCGTCCATTTGCCACGCTCGTCGCAAAGTTGGCACAACAGCGCCTGGACTGGTCGCGAACGTTGGCGGCAGCAGCGGATGCAGTTGGGGAAGTACAGTGGAGCCGCAGGGCCGCGCAGCAGTCGCAGGACGTACAGATGACCGTGGCCCGGATCGAGCGACTCGGGATGCGCGGCAGCCTCGACCACCGGGCGAGCGGCTTGTCCACCAGTCCGATGGTGGTTTCAGTTCGCAACTTCCTGGTGGGAGCCCGCTGGAAATGCATCGAGTCGCCGAATTTCGGCGGCCAACGCGGAATCGCCGACACGGACGCGCGCTCCGACGGACCCGCGGCACGTCAGGCGGCGGCCTGTCGGGCTCAGCAGTTGTTCATGTCAGGTGACTATCGTGCGCTCGACGCGCTCATCAACCGTTATCGAGACAACCTGAGTGATCTGCCGGACGGCGGCTCCACGCTGTCGGGCGTGATGGCCGGCCTCTACAACCTTTTCGATTACGGACACAAGGATCTGACGGACTGGCTGGCAAAGCTCGCGGATTGGCGGCGGGCCGTTCCGGGTTCCGTCAATCCCGAGCTGATGGAAGCGTTGGTATTCCGGGAGTGGGCCTGGAGCGCGCGTGGCGAGAACGTAGCGAAGGAAATCAGCCAGCAATCCTGGGCCGCATTCGCCTTCCGATCGGAGATGGCGCAGGCAGCGCTCGATGACATCGCCGACCGCAGCGACGCCGGCCCCGTATGGTATGAGCTGGCTGTGTCGGTTGGACTGGACACGAGCAAGAGCGTGGACGACCTGCGTGACATCGCGGATCGCGGTAAAGCGCGGTATCCAACGTATTTTCCAATCTACAGGCAGATGATGCGCGTGTTGATGCCGCGCTGGCGCGGCTCCTACGATGATGAAAACGACTTCGTGAATCATATGACCAACCGGCACTCAGCCAACCCGGATGTCAGCCTGTATGCGCAGTTGTATTGGACTTACGCATTGCTCGAGGGCGATGAGATCAACATCTTCGACAACGCCCGGGGAAGCTGGGGCCTGATGAAACAGGGCTTCGAATCGCTGGTGGCGCGCTATCCCCACAGCGATTACGTGCTCAACGGATTTGCCAGGTTTGCGTGCGTTGCGGGGGATCAGGCGCAGTTTGAGAAACTGCGACCGGCGCTGCAGGGGCATTTGTCCGCTTCGGTGTGGTCGGAGCGGGTTTCGGTGATGTCGTGCGAGGCGAAGTTTGCGCCCGCGCCTGCTGTGACCAAAGACACTGTGCGCGGCGCGCACTGACACTCACAATCTCCACCATCGCGACGCCAGACCCCCACCCCCCTGCTGACGCTCGCGCACCGCAAGCCCCTGCCGGTACTTCCGGCGGGGGCGAAACGGCAACCAGCCTGCGATACAGATTGGAGATAACCGTGCTTCAACATCCCCCACAATCCTCAACGACTGCCACGCGTACAACTCACATTGCCGATGGCCGGCTAGACCAATACTTGCACGCGATCGTCTTCGTCGTGGCGCGGCGGCAGATGCGCCAACGTTGGGCTTACCATTCCTTCAGGACGAGACGCGCAGTGTAGTCAATCCTATGCAAGAAGACCCGCCGCGGCTGGCTGGCGAAAAACTCATCCACGGCCTTTCTTGCGCCTTGCCAATGTCCATAGTCGTCGACAATCAAAATCCCTCCCGGCGCAATCCGCGAGTAGAGATGCAACAATTCGTGCTGGGTCGATTCGTACCAGTCGGTGTCCAGGCGAAGCAGGGCTATCGGCTGCGCTGGAGTATTCGCCGGGATCGTCAACTCGACCGGCCCTTGAATATAGTGGACTTGCTCCGCTGGGTAGGACGTTGAAGCCATATTCTTCCTGACTTCATCGATGCCTGCGACAGCCCAAACACCCGATGTGCGCTGGGGATCACGTTCGAGTCGTGCTGTAGCTGAATGACCCTGGAGATCCGTGTCGTGTTCGCTTGCCGGAGTCATTCCCTGAAATGTGTCGAAAAGATACAGATCGCGCTGCATGTCGCCCATCTGAGTTAGAGCGAGCGCGGCGACCATGCTGCTGCCACCACGCCACACCCCACACTCCACAAAGCAACCCTCGATCCTGTTCGTAACGATATGCCTGACGCTCTCAATGAGCGCCATCTGGCACTCCGCACTCGTCATCGTATAGGGAGTAACCCGTTGAAGAATTTCCCGATCCTCGGGAGTTAGATCCCGAGGCCACGGCCGAACCTCTGATGCAGGTCGATAGCGCCGTATGTCCAGTCCTACTGTCCGAAAGCCGGTTCGAATGGCTGATTTGAGTGCACGTTTCAGCATACCGGGTAGCGATCTGCTCGTATTGGGTACCCGATTGTGTACCCGATTTGTGTATCTGACGCCAATATTCGGCGGACGCGGCCTCGAAGTGCCTTATTATTGACTGTTCGTTCCATAATGGCGTACCGTCACGGACATGGCGCGGCCAAAAGAATTTGTCGAGGAACAGGTGCTGGACGCGGCGATCGACGTGTTCCGGGAACATGGGTTTGAGGGTACTTCGGCCGAGATGCTCGTGCGCGCGTTGAGGATCGGCCGGCAGAGTCTCTACGATACCTTTGGTGACAAGTGGCAGATCTACCTTTCCTCGGTGCGCCGCTATGTCGGCACCGAGACCCGGGCTCATGTTCTTGCACTGCGAAGCGGCCAACATGCCATTGATGGAATCCGGGCCATGATTGATCGCGTGGTTGCCGATGCCGCCCAGAGTTGCCTGGGTGTCAACTCAATCTGCGAGTTCGGGCGTAGCCGCCCGGAACTGGCGGACATCCACGATGCTGCGGCACGTTCGATCAGCGCGGCAGTCGTTATGCGAGTTCGTGAAGCGCAGACCGAAGGCGATGTTGCGGCTGAGCTCGATGCGAAAGAGGTGGCGCGATTTCTATCGGCCAGCTTCACCGGAATCCGCGTTGCGGCGCGCGGTGGCGCGACGACCCGAGAGCTGCGCGCCCTCGGGCGCCTGGCGTTGCGGGCCTTGCAATGAAACAGCCTGCTTTTGTTTGCCCTATTCTGGAATGATCATTCAACATTGAGGTGTAGGAATGAAGACAGTAGTCATGAACCGCCCAGGTGGAGCAGATGTACTGGAAGTGGTTGATCGCCCGGATCCGGTCCCCCGCTCGGGACAAGCGCTTGTCGAAGTCGCGGCGGCGGGAGTGAACTTCATGGACACGGGGGTGCGGCGCGGCCGGTCGTGGTCCGAAATACCGTTGCCTCGGGGTATCGGCGTAGAGGGGGCGGGACGCATACTTGCGGTCGGTAACGGAGTGAACAGCCTCCGGCCCGGGCAACGAGTCGCCTGGGTGTATGCGCCCGGAAGCTATGCCGAACGCATCTGTCTGCCGGTCGATGCCCTTGTGCCTGTGCCGGATGTGATCGACGATCACACCGCCGCTGCGGTGATGATGCAGGGACTGACTGCCAGCCACTTCGCAACCAATTTCTATTGCGTGCAACCGGACGACGTGGCGCTTGTGCACGCTGCGGCGGGTGGCCTCGGGCTTTTGCTGACCCAGATCATCAAGTTGAGAGGTGGCCGGGTGATCGGTCGCGTCTCCAGCGAAGACAAGGTTGCTATCGCGAAGGATGCGGGTGCCGATCATGTGATCGTGGATACCGAAGGACAATTCGCAAGGGAAGCGATACGCCTGTCCGGGGGCGAAGGTGTCCATGTCGTCTATGACGGGTCGGGGCCGATGACTTTCCAGGCCTCACTCGATTCACTCCGCCGCTGCGGCACTTTCTGTTGGTATGGGCCGGTTCTGGGCGGTCCAGGACCTCTCGACATCATGAGCCTGCCGAGAAGTATCAAGATCGGCTATGCCGTCTTCTTCGACCATGTGTACACACCGACTCTGCTCCGAACCCAGTCCGCCCAGTTGTTCGACTGGATTGCCCGCGGTGTACTGAAAGTCAGGATTGGCGGTACCTATCCGCTTGCCGAAGCCTCACGGGCACATGCGGATATGGAGAGCCGCACCACCACCGGCAAGCTACTCCTGGTTCCTGGTCTCTAAGCGATGCAGCGTGCCGTCGGTGCGACAACCGAATAGGCATTGCTTCATGTTGTAGACGGATTATCCTTGCCCTGTGGCCCACCTGTTTGAACCCGCTTCGAGCGGTCGCTCCAAGTGCCGTGGCTGTGCCCGGCCCATCCAGCGTGGAGAGCTGCGCTTCGGCGAGCGTGTCCCCAATCCTTTCGGAGGCGGTGAAGCGACGCTGTGGTTTCATCCGTTGTGCGCTGCGTACAAGCGGCCCCAGGCGGTCCTTGAAGCGCTTGCGGGAACTACGGATGGGGTGCCTGATCGGGAGGGGCTCGAGCGCGCGGCACGCGGGAGCGTGGCACATGAACGGCTAGAGCGTATTGACGGGGCTGAACGATCTCCGACCGGGCAGGCCAAGTGTCGCAGTTGCCATGAACCTATCGCTAAGGGGAGTTGGCGTATTCGCGTTGTGTTTTATGATGAGGGGCGATTTGCTCCCGGGGGATACGTGCATCTCGGGTGTCGCGAGGCTTACTTTGAGACGGGTCGAATTTTGGAACAGGTCCTGCAGTTCAGCCCGGACTTGAGCGATGCCGACCGGGATGAGTTGGGCCGTGCCTTTGACACTCAGCAGTCTGAACCATCGCCGGAGCAATCTTAAGTCCACCGCGAGAGTTCCTCACCCTACTCCGTCATGAAGTACGCGAGCGCCACGACGGGAAACGCAAGACCAACCCACGCCGCAAGCGTCCACCCTCCCTCCGCGTACGCCCAACCGCCTAGTGCCGAGCCGACCGCGCAGCCGATGAAGAAGGCCGCTACATAGAGCCCGTTCAGACGGCCCCGTAACTCGGCCCTGAGTGAAAAGATCGCGCGCTGTCCCAAGGTCATGTTGGCCGTCGTGCCGAAATCGAGCAGGATCGCCGCCGCCACCAGTATGGCGAGCGCCAACATCGAGCCTTGCGGGGCGATCTGTGTCATCAGAAAAGCCCCCGCGACGGTCAGCATGGCGAGAGCGGTCGCGGGACGGCTCCAGCCGCGGTCGGCAAGCCGCCCACCGATGGGTGCGGCGATGGCTCCAGCGACGCCAGCCAGCGCGAATAGCGCGATCCCGCCTTGCGACAGATGGAACGCCGGTCCTGCGAGCAAGAGCGGCGTCGTGGTCCAAAACAAGCTGAACGCGCCACCCAAGAGTGCCTGATAGAGTGCGCGCCTCTGTAGGACGGGAGTCGTTGCAACCAAGTTGACCATCGAGGTCAACAATCTCCCATAGTGGAGTTTCGCGGTTGGCGTGCGCTTTGGCAGCGCCCGACTGAGGACCAATGCGAGCACCGTCGTCGCAGCGGCGGATAAGAAGAATACGGCATGCCACGAGTAAATGTGAGCGACGAAACTCGAGATCGGACGCGCCAACATGATGCCCAGCAACGTACCGCTCATGACGTTGCCAACGACCCGGCCTCGCTCGGCGTCCGATGCCATATGCGCAGCGTAGGGAACGAGCATCTGCACGACGACCGAAGCGAAGCCCACAAAGAGCGCCGCGGTAAGGAAGAGTGATGCGCTGGACGACAATGCCACTCCCAGGAGAGCGAGCACGCAAACCGCGAGCATGACGAGCACGAGGCGGCGGTTCTCCACCAGGTCGGTCAGCGGGACGATGAACAGCAAGCCGGCGCCGTAGCCCACCTGCGTCAGCGTGACAATCAACCCCGTCGCCCGCGCGGACAGGGCGAGCGAGGCACTGATCGGTCCGGCCAGGGGTTGAGCATAGTAGAGATTGGCGGCAGTCAGGCCGCAGGCGGTCGCGAGAAGAACTGTCATCCAGGGCGCAAACGTGCGCTCCCCAGGGTTGGACGTGGCTGTGATATCGGTCATGCTGGATCTCATATTCGGGAACGATCATTCCCTATTTAGGTAAAAAAACTCAGTCGAGCAACTTCATCGCGGTATCGGCCACCGCCGACATCTGTGCGTGCGTGCGTCCAGTCTTCCCGACAACGCGCATCCCTTGCAGCACACACAACATCAGGCGGGCTGTCGCTTCGCAGTCGATGGCGGCACGGATGGAGCCGTCTGCCTGGCCTTGGCGAATCAGCTTGACGAGCAGCGCTTCGGCTTTGTTAAGCGACGCGGTCACCTGCTGCGCGACTTCCGGGTCGAGGATGGACAGTTCGACGGCACCGCCTACAACGAGACACCCTCGCTTGCCCTCCGAGCCGTATGAACACTCGGCATAGAACATCAGCGCACCACGGATGCCGTCACGCCCGGACTTCGCCGCACTCACGACTCGCCGGAGCGCTTCCCCGCGCTTCATCCCTTCGCGCTCAAAGGTGGCCAGGAAAACTGCCTGCTTGTCTTTGAAAGCCTTGTAGACACTGCCGGAGACCAACTCCATGGCTTCGGTAAGATCGGCAATCGAGGTCGCGTGGTAGCCCTTCTCACGAAAGACGCGTGCCGCCTTATCGAGCGCGTCGTCCATGTCGAACTCGCGCGGACGGCCCCGGCCTCTGGATCCCTTGATTGATGATGCAGCGATTGCCATCGAGGCATTATAGGAAACAATCATTCCCTATATCAACCACCGATTCGCTTTGTGCGTTCCACATGCGGTTCTCGACCATGGCCTGGACGGAGGCAACTGCAACGGTCATGCAGTGAATCGCCACCCCGGTGCAGTAAGCGGTCTGGGGCCGTGCCGTCATTCGGACCTACACTGAGTGCTATGAAAAATCACTATGCAGTGTGGTTGGTGGCTTCGGGGCTGTTGTCGTCGCTGGGGCCCTGCGGCCGCTCGGCGGCAACCGAAACGGTCGGTAACGCGCCTGCGACCGATCCACATCTCGACCTGGTTGCGGCACTCCCGGCGACGAGCCCGAATCCCTCGTTGGGCGATCAGGCGCCGGTGCTGAGTCGCCTCATCGGAACATGGGATGTCGAATACACCGACTTCGCGAAGGACGGCAAGGCCATTCACCGCACAGGTGAATTCATTGTTGGATGGGTCATGGACGGGCGAGCCATACAGGACCTCTGGATCGTCAATCCTTCCGGCAAGCGGAAGGATCGGGAGGTCTACACGGATCTGCACTACTTCGATCCGAAGACTCGAACATGGCACGCGACCTTTATCGACCCGGAGCACGGCTCAGTCGCCCGATTCACGGGCGGCCCGGTGGGCAACGCTCGGTTCGTGCTTGAAACGCAGGACATCAACAGCGAGCAGACGCGATGGTCGTTCAACGACATACACCCCGATTCCTTCGTCTGGCGCGATGAAGCGTCCAGCGATGGCGGCAAGACCTGGAGGTTACAGTCGGAATATCAGATGAAGCGGCGGGGCGCAGCCCCAGCCGCGCAGTAATCGTAGCAGTCGCCTGGAGGGTCATGTGTCTCACGCCGCGGCTCTTCTGAATGAAGGTCCCGTCTCGCGAACGCGGAGCCACGCATCGTGGGTGAGGATTTGTCACTGGCTGGTTGCTGCGAGTTACCTGACGCTCGCGGTCAGTGGTTTCCTCATCCTGATGGTCCATCCGCGCTTGTATATTGGCGAGGTTGGCAATGACCTCACTCCGGCATTGTTGACCCTGCCCATCAGTAACAATCATCGCCCCAGCGAGTTGCACCCAACGGTTGTCTTTTCAGAGTTGCCGGGCAGGCCCATCAGTGCCGACCGCAATTATAAACTCTTCAATCAGAACGGTTGGGCACGCAGTCTGCATTTCCTTGCAGCGTGGATTTTCGTTGTCGTGGGTGTTATCTATTTTGCAATTGGAATCGCCACGGGCCACATCCTGCGCGACCTGCTTCCGCGCATTCGTGAGCTTGCACCATCAGCCGTTTGGCAGGACGTGAAGAATCACTTGCAGCTCAATTTCGAATCGTCGCGCGCTCGACCAACCTATAACCTCTTGCAGAAGCTGGCGTACACGAGCGTCCTGCTCATCGTTCTGCCCGTCATGATCGCGACCGGCTTCACGATGTCGCCAGCGATTACGAATGCGTACCCTGCGCTCCTCGATCTGTTTGGCGGCTACCAGTCCGCTCGGACCGTGCACTTCTTTGGTTTCGCTGCTCTGGTTCTATTCTTCATCGTTCACGTCGCAATGGTCATTGCCACAGGCTTCCGCCAACACCTGCGCGCCATGACATGGGGAAAATAGGATGAATATGCGAAGTCCAATGTCGCGCCGCACCTTCGTCACGGGCGTGACCACCTCTGCTGGATTGGCACTGACTGGCTGTACGCAGACTGAGCCTCCAACCTACGGCAATGTCCTACGCATGGGCGACCTGCTGACCTACAAAGCCCATCGCCTGCTGCTGCCTTCACAGTCCCTCGCCCCGGAATACGACTACCGCGACATTTCTTCGGTGCCAGCGATCGGCACGACGAATCCGGCCGACCCGCACAAGTCCATCTTCAACAAGGAGTACGGGCCGGCCTACGACCGTCTGCTGGCGAATCGCTTCGTTGAC
>Ga0307510_10010888_pt1 | contig 10808 bp, 9 predicted proteins | sample 12_EM_MG_FD_207224 | JGI IMG/M metagenome (GOLD analysis project Ga0307510, IMG submission 207224) | Populus trichocarpa ectomycorrhiza microbial communities from riparian zone in the Pacific Northwest, United States - 12_EM | ecosystem: Host-associated > Plants > Roots > Unclassified | place... | reverse complement strand
CTACCCCATAACTCCAGTCTCTTCCCTGCTTCCCCACCTACCGCGCATAAGCAGAGGGCCGCTAAAATGTCGCCTTGTGTTGCGTTCAATCGACACTTTTCTTCATGTACCGATACTTGTATCATGCCACGAAAAATGCGGTAAGGCTGGGAGGAGTATTCTAAAAGCGACACCCCTTGAAAAAGCGCGGGCCTCGGGGAATAAGAAGCCACGAGTTGCGGACACTACGAAAAAGCCCCCACGCTACACCCAGCCACGTTGGTACTCGGGGCAAGGATAAAGTATTGGGACTTTGAGGTTTTGTATGGGAGTGAATCAGTGGCAGAGTTGCGCTCAGATAACATGCTGTCCCAATACTTTACCCCTGCTCCAAGTACAAGTACTAGTGCCTACCCTACAGGTACGCCCCACAGCGGTCTTGGCTTGAAAGAGCGAGCTTCTCGGGTAAAACGTTGTGAATTCGAGCGATGGGTAGCGGATGGTGTGCCGCACTGCTGGGAACTTTGAACGGGGGTTTGGCCCCCGTCGTTGCAGCTCAAGGATATATGCGGCTAGCCGGTTTCCCCCAACGGGAAGAGATAAAAGGTCCAGACCAAGAAGAGTTAGTCCGGTATCACACAATTGCACCCCGGTGTCCCAAACGGTCAGAATCCTGAGTGGCCCGTCCGGGACAACAAAATTTCCGGCAGGGGAAATGGTGGACAAAATCTTCTTTGAAAACGAATCGGAAATCGAGCGACAATTGAGCAAGTGATACTAGCCACTGCCCCATACACAAGGTATAAATGAGGGCAGAGCAGCAAATAAAAGCCACGAGGAATGAACTGAGGGTTTCAATGAGCAGTCTGATAAGTTAGTGCTCAATGTGCACTTACTGCAACCTCCCCGGGTCAGAAACATCCACACTTGTAAGAAGAGTAGACCAGCTGGTCCCCTCGGACTATTGACCACGCTTTTGTGATGTCACCTTTTGCGCCAGAGATTTTTAAATTTCCATCGGATCCGAAAGCGCCCAAAAATCTGGGACTGTGAAGTGCACAAGTCCCTGGACAAATCTTGAAATATCGTCCGGGATAGCGAGGAATCGGCCGAGCGAGGTGCTGGACAACGAGGTGCGACTTGTACCGGGGATCTCGACTTTCTCACGCACGGCCCGTTGCACTCTGTTTATTTTGCGCACCTTTTTTTTTTGTCGTTTCTTTTTTTGTGTGGTGGCAGGAGTTCATGTTCCTGCTTCTTTTTTCCCCTGTTCCTGTGCCCGTTTTGGTGGTTGCATGAGATGAGCTTCAGCACTAGTGAGCTCCGAGCGCGGCGTACGCGGGCAAGAGAAAAGAAAAGTGTCATAACTGTTGGAGACCGGGCCACAAACCAGCTTACGGAGGTACTGTACCAGGCTACCAGTACCAGCGTCCTCGTGAAAGTACTCGAGTACGATGCAGCGAGCGAGCGGGGGCAAAACGTGCCCACTGCTTTCGCAACATAAGGAGACGAGATGCGTAGACAATGGAGAGAGTATGAGAAACTAGTGCCATGTGGACCAATAGACCATAGACATCGTCCGCCCACCTTTGGTGATATTTTAACTATGCCCTGCTCTGGGTTACCGATGCCGGTGGCATAGGCAAGAACAGGGCCAGCGTTCAAGAGCAGAAATATCTGATAGGAGGTTGAAGAATGGGAAACGGGGATCCGCCCACTGAATTGGCCCCAGCGAGAAACAAAATAAAACAAACAATTTGGTCTACTACAACGAACCTTTCCTAATTGCATCTCCTCCCATGGGCTTCATTTATTGTCCTCCTGTCCAATACCAGCAGCCAGTAGCAATTGGGCAAGTCCATACCACTTGCCATCGCACAAAATCACTATTTTACAAATCACTTACTTTACTAGCCGGGCTCTTCCTCTCTCAAGGCGCCGTACTCGGTATCACGGTATTCTTCATCATCTAACAGCATCATCCCATACGACTTTACTGTTGGTGGGGGAGTCCTTGCTATCATGAGCCATGGGTTGCTAGCATCCCCCAACAACCGTTCGCTCCTCCTTCTCTACTCGAGCATCATACCATACTATACACCCTAGCTTAGGCCAGGCCCCCTTTCGCTCCCGGTACTAGAGTGCTCCCCCAAACATCGCCTCCGTCTTTTCTTTCTTTTTATTTTTGCTTTTTTATTTTTATCTTATTTTATTTTTTATTAAATTTTCTTACTTTCTTGCCCATTCTGTTTCTCCCCTTGTTCATCCTCTACACTCATAGAGACCCCTTCACCCCCCCCTCCTTCCCTTCTTGTTCTTGTTTCTGACCTCACTCATGTCCTTGTCAATCCTTACTCTCGGCCTCTATCACCTTTCACTCTTTTGATTTCTTGCTTTCCTCTCGCCCGGGGTTCCTACACATATCTCCCCTTACTCTTCCTTTATCCGATACACCGGAGTCGAGTACTCTATTGCCTCTCCGGCTTCTGCATTCCCGGTTGGATGCCCGATGGTTGAACGTGGCAATGGATCGAAATCTACGGGAACCAGCGCGCATGTGGTCGATAACTCACCAACCCGTGCATTTTTCATGGCTACCCCTCCGCTGGCCCCTCTCGTTGTGGGCTTTGAGAATTCCAGGGCTCTAAATACCCCAAGGCAACAGAAGGGTTTCTTTTCGCTGTTCTCGCGTTTTGGTGGGAAAAACAAGTCTTTATCTAATATCATCACAAAGCCTGAGGCATTCACTAGACCTGCTGAAAGTAATAGAGCTTCCCTCCCAAATACACCACTTACACCTTCGATGAAGCACTCTTTATCCCTTCCGGTATTTAGCACTTCCCCAACAAACGATCACTCTCCTTCCTTATCTTCTCAGAAATCATGGGAACCTGTTCCTCTTAGCGATACTTTCACCCAAGCCATTCGAATGTCTTCCCTCTCAGCCTCCTCTCTTTCAATGGAAACTCTAATCAGACGGAACTCTGAGCGCTGCAAGAGCCCAAAAGACAGGCGTGGTCGCATTCTTCACCGAAGCCATACTTCTACCAGGTCTGTGGATTTGGATTGGACACGCAAGACTTTTGTGCTGATCGAGGGATTTCTCCTTCAATATTCTGGGAACGGCCCTCACGATCGAAGCCCGGAGAAGACGCTACCGCTAACGCCAACTTCCATTGCATTTGCAAGCGATGTCATTCCTGGTAGGCCTTGGGTATTACAGGTTTATCGGAGCGCTGGCCCCGATGGTGCCTTATTGCCTGAACGAAAAGGTTCCTTCTTGTCCAAGATTGCGTTCAAGGGTCCTGCAAAGAATACTGCGGCATCTCTCTTGCTAGTTTTTGATGGAGCGGAGGAAATGGACGCTTGGATGGGGTCTATAAGGGCCGAGGCTATCAGGCTTGGGGGAGGAACTGTGAACAAGTCGATAAACGAAGTCGTCAGTGGTATACAGGAGGAGGAAGAGGGTGAAGAACAGGATGACCCTCGCCACTCTAGGAGATTTGTTATCGATCCCGCGGCGAGCTCGTTCAAGAACGAAATTGTATCGGATGGAAATGCCTCGAAACGGACTTCCACGTATTATCGGTCTTCCTTAGATGCGGGGAGGTCGTTTACAACAACAGTATCCGGGGATCACATTCTCTTAGAACATCTTCGCGGGTCTAGGCTTTCTCTCAGCTCTGCCCGTGGTGCCAAAGTTCCTACCGTTTCGCCAGACACAAGTCCCGAAAGATCCTCAAGAGAACGGAACAAGCGATCTTCTCTAGCTCTATCGGCTCGATCGCGCTCATCAATGGAGCTGAAACCGCCCTCCCAGAGGCCACTGTCGGTTATAGACCGTGACGGTAACCTGTACCGGATCCCACGGACACCTTCGCCGTCTGCCCCCAATTTTTCCCTCCCTATTCCTCTTTCCAATGGCCATCCCCAGATGGGAAGCAGACGTTCGACCCTCTCGACGACCCCCTCTCAGAAATATCACACCTACGGACGCGGCCACGCCAATCCCAGTCCAACCCCCCGTCTCCGTCCGTAATCGCATCGCCCAAGGCAAAATCGACGCCTATACCTGTGAGGCCACAACGCCCAGCGTCCATGTTTGATCCTCGGTCCTCGCCGCCCTCCGAGATACAGAATCTTTTAAAATCACCTCCATCAATTAAGAAGCACCATCTACAAGCCGGAATTGTGGTGCCGCCCCGCAGCAGGTCTCTCCGCAGAAAATCCATGACTGCCATTGGACCGCCTGGAACTGAGGTTGCGGGGCCACCACTACACCCACCTCCCTCCATTCCCCTACCTAGATTGCCACCTAATGGGAGTGACTCTATGCACTCTTCTTCCATGCCTTCATCACATTATCGAAAGCTTCCGCCCCCGCCCAGTCCTAATACCCCAAAGAGTAAATCTTTGGGGAACAGGCATTCATTTCATGGCGTTCGCCAAGAGAGATACGTTTAATGTCCTAATATTTATGTCACGTCCTGTTTTTTCCGCATTTCATTTGTTAATTCCATTTTTCGCAGCATCTTCCTTCTACCGGTACCTGTGCGGACTTTGGGGCTCTGATACACGTGAGGAACTTCTTCTGTTTTGGGTTCGGCTCTCATTTGACCGCCCATTCGAAATCCTTTACTTAGGAATCTCTCTTCGATATTCTTTTCTTTCCCCAAGGCCGCTCTCACTGTCCATCTCACCGTGGCTTGGCACTGCTTTTGCGTTTTTCTTCCTTTTGGGGCATGGACGGTCATACCCATTTTACATTTTTATTTATTTTAAATTTTCCTATTCATGGGCGTTTCTCGTTTGGGCGAGGGACAAATCTGTAACATTAGTTGGTTCGATGGAGGAGTCATGAATGCGAGGGGAGTAGGTTGGGAGGGGTGATGCAATCATTTGTTGAGAAAAGTTTGCTTTTGTGAGTTGGGGGTTCTGGTTTTCCTATTTTCTTTTTATTTTTCTCTTTCGTTTGGTTTGGGGTCGTTTTTTATTTGCTTTTTTATGGCCTCTGGAGTGAGTGAGCGAGCGCGCCGGCAGGTGGTGGAGTTGGTGACGATGTCGAAGGTGCGGGGTGAGTGACTGAGTCGGCGAGTTTGTTGGATTGGGCTGGTACTATTGTATTTTTAATGAGGTTATGTTGAATTGGTGGCATTTGAGGGGGTAGGGAGGGTGAAGGAGAGAAAACATTTTAATGTACTTGTAGATATACACCGTAATACTTTATTCAAGAGAGAAAAAGAAACACCCCGCTGGTAATATTAACAGTAGCGTATGATTGCTCGAGTAAGTTACCGCATTCATATTTCCACTCGACATCTTCCTTGAGTAGGGATTGATAGGCTCAATCACGATAATAATAATAATAATATCATATTATTATGCACACCCTGCGGTTAATCTGTTTATCTTCCGCTCGACAGATGTCAGATGCAGGTACCATCATATTGGGTTGCAGACTTCCTTCCTTTTGCCAAGACTGCTGATATGGTGCATGTATCATATTTGGTGTGTGTGTGGGGGGGGAGGCATACCGGTATTTTGAATCTTCTACGGTAGAGCGCTAGTACGATGTTATGACGGTGCTGAACTTGTTATGTTGGCTTTTTTTCTTTTCCGAAGAGATAGTCTTGTGGAGGCACAGTTGCGAAGGGTGTCTGCTGGTCATAGGCGGTGGGTATCACGGGCATGCATGCTGTATTCTACTCGAGTACCGGTACTTGCGCTTATCTGGAGCTGAGAGATGACATGCAGGGATGCCGCGATGCCTTAGTATGATAGGGCTTGTGCGCTCGAGTAGGTATCGTGGGCTGTCGCATTTTACTGAATGGAGGAGTACGGTAGGTTGGGTTGGTATGGTAGAGAGAGAGGGAAAGGAAATGCTTTAGGTGCGGGGAAGGATGACGGGGGCTTGTGGCGGGGGCTTGAGATGTGGTGGTATCATATCATAAGTCGCTGGATACCGGTAGTCGTCGGAGGATACAGCAGTAGTTACTGTGCTGGTAGCCGGTCAGCGGGGTACGGTATCATAGTACTATTAGTGTGCTTAACTGCACAATAGCATAAGCTACAGTAGTTTGTCGTGGGCTTGATAAACTTGCTTCGTATCACGAGGAGTAGCATTACAGTGTTTACGGTGTATGTAACAGTGCTTGCTTATCGTGTTCACCGCCAAAATAGGACAGCATGCCCGACACTGTGCCTACATAGTGCCGTGCTCCCCGCCGCTGTGTCGTGCCGTAGGGCAGAATAGACTATATTTTCCCCAGCTCTCCGGGCAACCGTGGTCCCATCATCACAGCTGCTTTTTTGTGACAATCATTACTCATCTTTGCAGATCCCTGCAATTCAGCAGCAGGTTTTTTCCGATTTGCCGCCGCGGTGCCAGGTTTCCTCGGAGGCGGCTGATTTACTAAGCACGTGTGCTTGCTTGCTTGCCTTCCTTGATTTGTTTGGCAGGGGGGCAAGGGGGGTTTGCTTGGGCTGACGTACTCGTACGTGCCTGTGCAGCACGACACCGGTAAAGTACCTTGCCTTACCCTTACCCTAACCTTACTGTTCATAGCAAGAAGTGCTGTTTAAACGTTTTTTGAACGACGCCGCTACCGACGTGTTTTGAACGCGTATATGGGCTCACAACAAAGTCTGGAAGGGGTTTCATTGTTTCTTTCTCCTTTTTTTTTTATAATTTTAATTTTGCTATTTTCTCCGGATGAGCGAGGAAATTCTCGCACCCCAGGTGGTGGTGGCGGAGGAGGAGGAGGAGGAGGTGCTAATTGAGCAGCCGGAGAATATTCGTGGGGTCAAGCTTGATCCGAATTCTTATACTGCACATCGGCTGGTTTGTTTATCTCCTCCTTCCTTCTTCGCTCGGGGGTTTGTGGGTTTGGGAGTGAAGCTAATTGTATGTGCTTGCAGCATCATGCTACCCCTGGGCATTTGCATATCACGACGAGACGGGTGTAAGTTTTACGAACCTCCTCATTTTCTTCCTTCTTTTCCCCTCGGGGGGGGGGGGTCTCTAACGGTGTTTAGATTCGTTGGGCCGATACCCATAGGTTGGTTGAAGAATCACCGGTCCGAGTGGTACAAGCACCATCTCGGTGCGTTTGGAGCAGCGAAGAACTCGACCTTCACCGCCGCGGAGGATGGTTGCGGGGAGCCGATGCTTGGGGGTTTGGTACAGCGGGACACGAGCGATTGGTGGAGGGAGGAGAGCGAAGGGGAGGATTCTGGAGCCATCCATCGCGTCCCCGGGACTTCCGGGCCCACCCCGATACCACGATCGAATACAATGACCAGCGGATCGCAGAGGAAGAAGGGCAAAGAAAGGGCTACTGCTACGGGTGGAACTCGACAGCGGCCTACGTCTCGGAGATCACGCAAACGCTCAAAACGCGGAGACTTGAACCGGGGGGAGTCGTTTGCCACGGCCAATGAATCTTGGGACTCTGCCGAGGAGGGGTATTCATCCGGGGGGCAGGGGCAAGAAGACGGAGAGGAGGAGGATGCTCCACCAATGGAGGGCTTGCACGTTGACACGGATTTAGGGGGGTTTCCTGAAGATCTTGTAAGTCAAGAGCCAGTTCCTCTTAGTGCGGGAAGCGGCGCAGCAAGTTCAGTTTCGCCGACTCAATCTCTGGAAGCATCTAATTCACTGGCATCTCTATTGAAGCACGATGCACAGGCTCGAGAAAGATTATTGAGAAAAGCGTCCCCCCGAGGACGCGCCCCGCTGCTGGAACGCACGCTGTCGGGCAAGAAACTCGGAATTATCTCGAGAGCTCGGGGTTTACGGCCGCCAAGGGGGGATGCTGCTGGCAGTTCCTTGCCCCTGCCTCCCCCGCCCGAACGTATCGTTACCAATAAGGAGCGAGTTGCGGCAGGTCTAGTACGCTTTAACACAGCTGTAGACATCCGTGAGCGGGATAGGGAGATGCAGATGAAGCTCGCCGATCTCAGTCGGAGCAGGACATTTCGTCATATAGGGCGATACCATCACCATTTCCGGAAGCGGGAAGGGGAGATTGTCAAGATGGAGAATATGCTTGTCCGGGTGGAGGTATCGATCACACCTGTGCCTGGGGAATACGATGAGAATGAGAGCATGAAAGTCGTCACCCAATTGAGGGAGAAATGGCAGGAGTTCGTCGTGGTCTGTCGGCAGACTGGAGAGAAGGAGACGCCCTTAGCCTTGCAACTTTACAAGAAGAGGGTCATCCCGGCTATTGATAAGCCTAGGATCTCCTCCCACGGCGTGAGGGAGATACCACTTAATCCAAAAATCACCAAAGTCAATCTTTACTCGTCTTTGGATAAGACGCTGGTTATTTGGTTGCCGTATAAGCGGGGGTCGATCATTTATATTATGCGGCCTCGCTGCAGTTCTTCGTCTGTGGAGTGGTACACATTTCTTCAAGGAGCGCTTGGCTGGAGCAGGTCGGACAAGCTACTCATATCTGTCCCGGGCTTGGCTCTGTCAATCACGATTGACAACCCTTTTGCACGGGTAGAGCAAAAATTGGAGGAAGACTCGGATGATGAGGCGCCAATAAGGGAAGAAAGAGCTGTAGCTAAAAACTTGCTAAATCGGAGCATGCAACTCCTAGGGGAGGTCAGAGAATGGGGTGATATCGTAGAGCACTGGAAGAAGAATGAGCGTATGGGGTTGGCATGGAGGCGTTACGATCGCTTGGAGTGGATCCATGGGGTAGGATGATTTCCAGAAGTGGTTGTTTGGTATGGTTGCTAACAGGTGCGTAGGCGAATGAGCATAGGATGTATGGAGCCATGGCTATGCAAAAGGTTTGTCTTGTGTTTTTGGGTCATGATTGGTCACCCATTGCTAATTTTTGGGTAGACACATGAACTGGAGATACGGCCCAAGACCCATTACCCAACCGAAGCTAGGGTTGATGGCGAGAAAATGGCGGAACCCGCCCCAGTTGAGGGGTTCCTACTTCGATTGACATCTGGAAAGGGCCGCCAGGAGCGTCTGGGCAGGCTCTTCTATAAGCGTTTGTACTTCACTACTCATGACAACCTCCTTTGCTTTTGCAGGCCGGCGAGAGCGTTACCTCCGCCTCCGCCAAAATTGCCAGTCCATGCAGGGACCATCCCAAAGCTCAGTGAAATCAAGAATGAAATCCCGCTCATATACGCCGTAGCACCTTACGCCCCGGACACGGACGGGGACATCGCCTGGATCACAAAGGGCACTGCGAAAGAGATTGACTTCCGCGATAGAGATGCTTACGATGAAGGGGAGAGAAAGGTCAATACCCTGCTTAGGGCTGAGGGGTTCATTGATCTGTGCAAAGTGGTCGAGGTGCGCTATGTCAGGTTGCGCCCACGGGGCAAAGACGCTGGAATTGGTCACGGGGAATCGGCGGACTTTGATCGGTCTGTGCCCGATTCGAATCGTGAGGGTGGAGCCATTGGCGAGCTCTGTGATGAGAAGACTTTCGAGCTTGTTCTTGATAATGGGTGTGCCTTGAAGTTGCAGGTGAGTATTGTCCGTGGCTGGGCAGTATGGATAGATGCTGACTAGGATATAGGGTTATGATCAAAGGACTCGGGACGAGTGGATGGCAAGGTTGAAGGATTTGGTCAAGTACTGGAAGGCAAGGGATAAGGAGGATTTGGCTACTCTCAGAAGGACGAGGGATGCAAATTTGAAGGAGCTGAATTTAGATGAGGAGATGGAATCAGCTGTTGGGCAGTTTGCTCGGAAGTGGGAGGTATCTCGGTCGGTGGCATCCGGGGAGATATTCAATGTCTGCGGACTGTCTTCTTGCAGGGCTATTACAGTAAGTCAAGTGGTAATCTTGTAAAACGCAACTAACACTAAACATAGATGTCCGGCGTCCTATATCGCAAACCCCGCCGCCACGCCACCTTCAACCGCTACAATGTAGTCCTCTGTCACGGCGAGCTCCTAACCTTCCATAACACCTACCGCAAAAACTCGGGGGGCGAACTCCCGCACATTCACCAGGAACGTCATTCCTCTCTCCCTCTCCGGGACTGCTACGTCTACTCGGGCCTGATAACGGAAAACGAACTACTCTACCAAAACCAGACATTTGACTCTAACACCCCTGGTCATCATGCGCTTCCCCGGGTATACCAGGACGGGATGACATCCCATGACGAGGACACGATGACTTGCTTCGTGATCTGGCATGGCAGGAGGAGGAACACTTTCAAGACTACGGGTGGCGGGGGGAAGACTGTTAGCCATCGTGTTACAGCGCTGGGACAGGCGGGGACGGCGATTGTGTTTAAAGCGAGGAGCAGGCTGGAGAGGGATGCTTGGGTTATGAGTATTGGGATGGAGATTGAGAGATTGAATGCTACCTCACCAGAGGATATTCGGGTTACCGCTTGATTATGGGTGTATTCTCCGGGTGATTGAGATTTTAGTACTTTCTTGGTTGCTGTTTTGGGGGTTTTTAGAAGCATAGCAAATGGTGTTTCCTTGCTGTTTTTTAGTGTAATTATGGGCCTTTTTTCCTTCTCTTCCTCCTTTTTCCTTCTTTCCTTCCGATATTTTAATGAGGGGGGTTAACTCTTTTGCTACGCTCCCGGTTTATCGTAGTCGTCTGACAAGATTGGGTATGACTTCTAATATTAATACTTACAAAAACTATACATATTTACACCTTTTCCTTCCTCCATGGAATCGTTTAATCACTCTGGCGCCTTGTACTTTAAAGCTCCAACCCTTCCCATATAATCCTCCCTAAGCCTCCCAGCCCTCGAGGGTGGCCAAACCACACAGACGACCTTTGCTTCGATCAACGCTTTCGGAATCTATTGGGGGGCGG
>Ga0307510_10010886_pt1 | contig 10809 bp, 10 predicted proteins | sample 12_EM_MG_FD_207224 | JGI IMG/M metagenome (GOLD analysis project Ga0307510, IMG submission 207224) | Populus trichocarpa ectomycorrhiza microbial communities from riparian zone in the Pacific Northwest, United States - 12_EM | ecosystem: Host-associated > Plants > Roots > Unclassified | place... | reverse complement strand
TCAAGTGAACCTAGCCGAATACTCTAAAACCACTGAGAGTATCCCTATCTACCGAAAGCACTGATTTGCTAGGCGGACTTAATTCCTCCATGTCATCCTCTGTCATTTTATATCCCTTTCCAAGCAACGACGCAAATAATTCGTCGATCTGCGCTTCATGCCACACCCCTGGGCCGAGGGGAACAGGGACCATGAAGTTCTGCATCTTTTCGTGGACTTCGTACCTGTCGCGTGCCGCCAGTCAGGCAATGTCCATCAGATTGTGTCTGTTAGAGAACATGACCAACCTAAGTTTCCGTCCTTTACTGGCTCTGGTATCGACGTCCTTTTTCGACTTCTTCTGCTTCTGGCTTGTGGTCCAGTCTATCAGTTGCCCAGAACCCCTTCCCTTTGAGTCGATCACGTCGCGCAAGAGTTGCTGATAGAAATCAGTGTCGTCGAATATTTCCTCATCCTCTTCAAACACATTGTCCTTCCCCTCCACCTCCCTACTCACACGGGGTCCACTACACCTTTTTAGACGCGTGCGGGATAGAAGTGCTGGCCATTCGCCCTGGAACATATCCTCGATCTGTGTGCCAACACTTTTCACCGCTTCTTTTGTACTCCCCACCAGAGAGAATCGTTTACGGGAGACAGGAAGCAGGGCAGACGGCGCGACTGCAGCGACTTTTGCGGACCATTTTTCCAACGTACGGGTGAGATGTGCGTGATATCTGGGCGATCGTGTGAGCTAAATGAGCAATATCAACACGATCTGGCCACAGGGGGAGCATGTGAGAGCTGGTACAGCCTGACGGCGTTCCGGATCCCTCGGGCGCAACGAAGCACTCGTGGTTCTAGGTGGAGGGCCCAGAAAGCCAAAAGAAAAGCTCACGCGTTCTCCAGCCCCGCCGCATCTTCACTCGCTTCCCTGATTAGGGCACCCCAATCTCGATCGACATTATCGATTTCTGGTGGTGCGCAACGCCGTCCCTGCTCACTACCATCTTGCACACAACGCCGTTTTCGTGGCTGCCATCGAACTTCCTTGTCTCCCTTCATGAGCTCCTGTGATCCAAAACGTAATAAACAGTCAGTCAATCGGCCCCCGAAATGACGGATGACAGAGGAGGGACTCACCTCACGCAAGGCTGACAAGTCTTCCACGAGTCCCAGAGTTTCGGCTAGCATCGCGTGACACGCCTCAAGGCAACGGGGGTGAGATGTAAATTCGGACGTTTCGGTGGGCTTCGCAAGGGAAAAAAAAAAAAAGTGACATGATCGGAGTGTCAACTGGTATGAGGAGAATAGAGGGTTTGCAAAACTCACAGAAGGGAGTCGATTTGACGCTACGAGAGACTTTTGTAAACGTATCCGGGTATCCAGCAAACTGTCCCAAAGTTTCTAATTGCGCAGAAATGAGGCCTGTAAGTTGGGCACGCCTCACCGGCCTAACGACTCACCAATTGCTTGGTTACGGCTTTACCTTTTTTTCTGTCTTCGTCGCGTCGTTTTCGTACTGTCGAGGAAAGGTCCTTCTCATGACTTGGGTTCTCTTGGATGCCTTGATTAAGTCGCCGAGTTGACTGTTCGTCTTCGCTGACGATCTCCTCCTCGCCTGGGGATAAAGCCTCTTCGTTGTCTTCACTGGAGCTACCTTCACTTGAGGGAAATTCAAACGCGGTGGTGGTGGCCTGATCAGGAGAGTCTGATGAAATAGCCCCGAGAGCATTGTCCCCTTCTAATTGTTTTCTTGTGATCTTCGTTCCAACATACTTTGGATCTATGACGCTGTCAAGATGGAGACGAAGCGTTGAAGGCCTGAAAAATCTCTTAGCTCTTGCAGGACAGGAATGAGATGTACCCACCCTACTTCGATGTAGTGTTCTCGAGCTTCTACTGTATCGCCTCGTGGGCCAGGTGATCCGCACTGTTCATCTTCGGGATCAAGGTCTGACCAGAGAACGGTGAGTATAGAACGGACGATGACAAGTTAAGGGACTTACCTACCAGAGTAGGCTCATCTAACTCTGCAATTTGTTGCGCTAGAGACAAACCTAGATAGAAATGACGTCAATCGTCAGATATAATGAGGAGTAAAAGACGGACGTTGAGAATGCATGTGGATGAGCAAGGCCGAGGGTCTCAGATGGGGGTTATGGTTAATTAATTGAAAGCCACGTGCCAATAAATTGATTTGCGGAATACGAATTGACCGGGTTTGGCAAGAGCGCAAGTCTTCTTCTCTCTTTCTTTCAACGCCCACAGGGCCTTAATCTTTTCCTACCCTTTTCTACTCTTTTAATCTGGACCTTTTTCAGACTTACCCATGTCCATTCGTTGCAGAACATGGCCAAAAGTACATCATATAGTGCGTACAATCCTCCCTTCGCCGCGCTTTGATCCCCCGTTTCGGAGGCTTTGCCTCATCCAATCAAACAAACATTCGTGACCTCCTCGAGGCGAAGTCAATTTGTTTTTTTTTATGCCATTACCTCACAGTTTTCCTCTCTTACCTCCCCACCCCTCGTTTTCATGTTTGATCGATAACCGCTTGCCCATCTTGCCCTCCTGCACTGATCCTCTTACTCTCGCATATCTTCTCACCCCACTCTTCAGTTCGTCAAAACAAACAGACTCCCGCAATGTCGCCTCCTCACACCCATACCTCGGGTGTAGACTCATCTGTGCACCAACTAGACGAAGACGACGACGATATTTGTCCTATATGCGAAGGGGCCTGCACGTGCAACAACAAAGCCTCCCCTCCGATCCTTACTCCCCTTCCATCCAGCAGTCGTCGGGCCCACATTCAAGCCTTACCTCAGGTCCTTCCTTCGCCGTCTCTCCACACACATACTACTGTCGCGGCACCGCTGAAAATAAAACTTACCATCCCTGCTGCTCTTCTCTCACGAACTCGTCTCGCTACCTCAGAAGATCACTCAGCTCCGTCCAAAAAACAAAACAAAAGCACAGATGCACACAATCGAACCAAGCGCATTGCACGCCCCCAAAAGATTGGAAGTCGCACGACAAGTCACCCAGGTGCTATCCCAAGTGTGAAGGACAAAAGAGTCCCAAAGCCCCCATCTCCGGCCAAAGACACGACCGAAGAGTCATTAAAACGCCACATGACAGTTAGCGGCACTGATAACCACACCCGAAGCGGTGCCGATTCTGCCTCGCGCAGGAGTCACGACACAAGCGCCGGCAATTCTGTAAAAGCCTATGGTCCATGCATCAAAAATCAGAGTTTCCCCACATTTGTCTCTGCTGACGAATACTCCTCTGCAAATGAGAGTTCTGCGGGCTCCAGCTCTAGCTCTGAAGAATCCTACCTCACGGACTTCTCTGATTCGTCTATTGCGGAAGAAGAAGAAAACTTTATTCGAACAACCGAGGAACAGCGCGCCCGCGCCCATGACAGAGCGCGGATCAAGCGCGAGTTGCTTGGCGATGGTATGACGAAGAGAAAGGATTGCCGAAACAATTGGGAGATTCCTTCTCGAAAAAAGAGTGTCGGTCCCAGCGACGACGAGATGGACGTTGACAGTGATGAGACCGATGACGAAGCTGAAGAGGGGGTCGAAGAGGCCGAAGGTAACGATGGTGACGATGACGACGACGACGGTACCGAGCCTGCCAGGAGATCATACGTTGGTATCGCGACGGGCTGGTCCAATGACGAAGAGTCGAGCTTTGATGCTGACCTGTTTTTTGCTGGCCTAAACGACTCGGATTCCGGCCCGGATATATCCATCATTCCCGGCCATGAGGCGGAAGACGACTCCATTGACATTGGATCGCCTGCCCTTGCACAGGGTATCTTTGAGATTACGGAGGGATGGGACGGCTCGGTGATTTTTACTAATGGACTTCGAGATGGCCAAGGACATCTTGACTGGGATTTCGAAGCCAACGCCACTCAGCTCCTAATCGAGGCTGGTGCAACGTCCGAATCCAACTCTGGTTCGGACATTCGCATGTCCGAAAGTGAAGGCGACATGGGCGACAGTGAAGATGAAACCGATGGCCTGGAAGAAGTGGAGAGCAATGACGGGAACACAACAGAAGAGGAGCTCGTCGATGAGCATGGCTTGCCTACGGCCCGCGCGATGCGTCTTTTCCGTCCGCCAGTGACTCCGCTTTTCTCCATCAATCCCCTCTCCACGATGAGCCCTGGACCCCGTGTTCAGGATGTTCTCTCTAGTCAGTCTCCACGGCCTTCGGACATCCTTGCTGGTCACGAATTCGGGGACGAGGGAGATGATGCCCCAGAACCTCCTATGAGCGAGATCAGTAGTATCGTTCTCAGCGCCCTATCTGATCGAGGAACGCCACGATTTCCGCTCATGGGTGTGTTTAAGGCTTCGAAGACTGATTCAATTCGCCATGCGGTTATCGATGGAACCCGCGATGCTGTTCCTTGTCCTTTCCAAAGGAACCGTCGGCGTCGCACCTCCCAATCTGTTTCAGCCCGAGTGCGTTTCAGATCACGAGCTTCTGCTATGCTACTAACGCTAATCCTGCACAGAGCCGCGACAGATCTCTTTCCCTGTCTCATGCATCCTTTGCTTCACCGTCCACACCTTTTGGACTACCGAGCTTCTCCGACGAACCAACTTTTGTAATTTCACCTGACCTACCTCATGCCGAGCCCATCCGCTTAGATGACGTTCTCGACACCTCCATCCTCGACTCTGATCCAGTCGACGCGTCTACTGCCCTTGGACAACTCTATGATAACATCTGCGATCCTGAAGTTGGCGCAGCCGATGTCGGGGGGCGCCATCTTCAGAGTCTCAGTCGCTGGGACCGAATCCCTTTGGGTACTTTCCGGCGTACGCGGGAAAACGGTCCTTTGAGCGATGGTACAGGCGAACCTCCATACGATGGTGTTATTCGCAACAGCCCATTCAACGGTGTGTGGTCACCAGATAAGAGCCACAACAAGCCCGCTGGTTCTCCATCAAAGAAAGGCAAAGGAAAGAGGAGAGGCTCTCGAAGTCGAGTAGATATGGACATCTCTCCTGTTATTCTACCGGTTCACGACCGTGACGGTGACCACACCCCAAATGCGCATTCGACGGGTCAAAGTAGCCATGGCCCAATGCACTCCAAGTCACGCAAGGATAAGGAGTCGCGCAGAGATAAAATGCTCAAGCGGAAAACCTTGATGGGTACCTCGATAGGTCGACGCCATGTTCAACATCATCATACCCACGGTCACCACCCAAATTCGAAGGGGCGGGTGTCGGGTAGCATGCAGCGCGCTGGTGTTTTCAGTGGTGGCTCGGTTCCTCCTCTGAACCTCTAGTCGCGCCGTCAATTCAACATTCACATTCCGTCTGGTGCTCATTCTTCTTTGCGTTACCGCACCGCTCCAGTGCCATCAATGCACCATCTTCTCCCCCTCTTTTCACTGCCTTTGCCTCCATTTCCTGCATTCATGTTCGAAACTTGTTTCATACTTCGTATTTATATCCCTTCCTCCCCCCCCAACATTTCTTTCTCTCTAAATTACCGTTATTCTGAACTCGCGAATGATCCGAAAACCTCCATCGCTCTCATCCCTGTGTCTTTGTGCCTCTTGATGTGTCATAGGAACCCCTACCTCCCCTTACGATGATGTCCAAATATTGTATTCCACCCACGACCTCTTTGTCACTCTATCATGGTTTCATACTTCTGTTTATCTTGATCTTTATCCTGTAATGACTGGTGCAGTGTAAAAGGGGACAGTCTGCTGCCTGTTCCGTAGGTTATTTGAAGTTTGAAGGGAAATAAATTCGCGGCGTCTCCTGATTAGTTGAGCCATCATGCATCGTAAGGGTAATGACCCTTTATAAGGTCCCATCCGAATTGACACATTGGGATCTGACCCACTTTCTCCATCAGTCCCAACCTCAGGATCACTTCAGGGATTATTCGCAGCGCAAATGAGCTTAGTTGACAGGCGCGATTTGCGGTGTTCCCAATAACCATCATCACGTGAGTTGCTACCTCAATAAGGAGCGCACGGCGGAGTCCTAGAATCACGCGTCCAGCGTAAACTTCACCAGAAATGAACGGCCATCCACACACAAAAAGCGCGTCACAGGCTAAAGACAGGAATTACGCTCATTTGTCCAAGAGTCTGGCACGCCTCTCGCGCGCCATGGGCCAGACTGCGAGCCTTTTCGAGCAACTGCAGCTTGACTTGGACGCGATGAGGACGCTTGCTGGCATTCACAGCGCACAGTGAGCCAATCCATAACGACCCAGAATAGGGCTAGCATTGTTGGAGGGCTCATCGTGTGCAATCACCAGGTTCATGACCGTGGCAGCAGAACTTAATCCCGATCGCTCTGTCGAGTAAGCAGGAAGAGAAAGAGGGTGGTGACGCACCTCGTGCATACTATTGTCTCTCCTTCCCCTTGTACTTTTGAGGTTTCTCTTTCTAGGTGAGTCAGATCCGTGAGAATTGTTCTATCGGGACGTTGACGCTACCCATGCCGAAAGTCCAATAGATCATGTGTATGAATTCTTTACTGTTGTGAATCCACCATCAGAGCGTCGGTCGGAATATTGTTGCCCTGTGGAAAGGACAAGGATATACCCGCGGGGATACCCCATGAGCTGGAAGGTCGTCGCTTCTTCGCCTCAATATGCGGTTCTTGGACGTCCTTTTTGTTTTCGTGGATCAAATGGTCATGGTCACCTGTCGGCATCTTCCTCCTCACACTTGCACCTCTAATGACGACGGCGTTGCCCCTTGATCCGACCTGATGGATACAAAGGATTGGTCATGATTCTCCCAACAAAGCTTTTTTCCTGCTTGCCAGACCGCGCAACACGTGCAGGCCCTTTTGTTTTCAGGGAGCGCCGCAGGCTCACGCACGTCAAATTTTACCCATCATGACAAGCAAGGTGAAATCAGAATGGATCCTCAGAAACTTGGCGCGACCTAAACCCTTTGTGTCTACCGCTTTTGAAGGGGTGGGGGCCTGCTTCTCTCGGATTGCGTGCTTTTACATTTTATCGCCAGAGAGGGGGGCCGGACTATCTATATCACGTACTCGGTGAAGCGCGGTTGCCCGTTTCGATTTTTTTCCTCCATAGAAACAAGAGTGTTGGGCGGGTCGAGCTGAGTCGCAGTCGTGTTGTTGCTTGTGTGCATGAGGGCGAACGGCGCACCATTTGGGATATGATAGAACAATCGATCCGTCGGGCTGCAATTAGATCCTTTGCTAGGAAATGGGTCGATCGTGAATTATCCCCTCCCGTAATTACATTCTGGTTTCGATCGAACGGTGCCAACAGCCCGTTTCCCACCAGGCTGCCAATTTTTTTCGCAGCATGGCCACGATAAGGCTGTCTTTTGTGTCACAGAAGAGGGAGGTTCAAGTGAAGTGCGAAACCGCTCGACTCCGACGGCAGCCTGGCAGGTTCGGAATGGGATGTGTTTCAGCTTACTATATCGGCAGAGCCACGTGGCCGCGTTGTCGTTAGCTTTTGAATGCACGCCTAGCCGAGTCGGGCTTGTACAAAGACAATGTACGGAAACCTCGATCCCATCGAGCACCGTGCCGAACGTGTGGTCATCATACTCGTCGGCCTCATTGGCGCAGGCAAGGTGCGTCCGCCACTTTTCCGAGTCGTCCGTGTCGTGTCCTTTGCGTGCGCGATACGACAATCCACACTCCGCTTCCCAAGACTCAACATGCATCACGCGCGCATCACTCCTGAATGACATGACAATGACACTCCCCGTCAGTCTACATTCGCAGAAGCCCTTCAGGAATACGTCCCGCAGGTCAGGAGGTGCAACCAAGACGAGCTTGGTAATCGTCGCAGAGTCGAGGAAGCAAGCCGATCATCCCTCAGGGAAGGCTTTTCCGCCTGCATTGATAGAACCAACCTCGATTCCACGTGAGTTGGGTCCTGTTGTATAGTATCGAAGAAGAACTTGCATCCTGCTCCATGCTCATTGAAACGTCCGTCCCAGTCAGAGATCTCATTGGATAGGCATCGCCCGTGAATTTCCAGGTACACCCGTCTGGGTAATTGTCTTCGATACGCCATACGACGTGAGTTGTGAAAAACCCCCGCGGACGTCTTCCTGTCCATCGTTGATTGATATCACTCACGGTTGGTGCCACTCGCGCTCCACATCCCCGCAAATGCATGCCAGGTTTGTGCGGCGCGGCTGTCGAACAGTATGTCGGAACTTTTTCCGGCTTCTGCGGGGGCCTTTCTCATATATCGATTATCTCGGTCGGTTCTAGGGACAAACCACCCGACAATAACGGACGCCAATCATGGGATGCAGGTCCTCTCGCGCTTTGCGTCTACCATGGAGCTGCCCCACCCTGCTGAGGGTTACGACAAGCTCATTACCCTGACCCTGGAACACCAACCCCCCTCGGGATATACCAAGCAAGACGTACTCGCCATCCTTCAGCGTCTGCGAGATGCCCCACCCGTGCGTGTCAACGCCCACGGAGCCCAGGGCACAACACAGCCTCACCGGAACCAGAGGGGTGGCGGCAGCAGGTATTCACGCGGGAGAGGCCGCGGTCGCGGTCACAACAACAGGGCTCGGAGAGGTTTTCCCCTGGGAAATAGGAGCGAGTATCAAAATGGGCATGGGTCCGGTTAGGTTCCGTAGTTCTTTGGGGGACCTGCATGGCATGGGATGAATGGGGAGGCACGGAGATCTCAATTTCGAACATATACAGGATGCTAGGCGGTCTATACGATATGTTTGGCGCAATATGGATACCGCATAGATTCCGCATACCCCTTGATTCGGGCGATGCGTTCATATCTGTGTCATTCTTGGGGTATTTCATCTGAGTCATCACAGAGAGCAGGTCGGGCGCTTTGCTGTCTAGAGTGCCAATACATTCATGAAGTGTCGGCGTTATGACGTGCCAACGCCTGCGGTGCTGTAGAACAATAAAGGGATCTCCCATCATCGATTAAGGAAGTCCCTGAGCATCCGCCCCTGTGACAGTCCTCTGAGAACCGCATGTATGAGGTTCTCAGGCAGTCGAAGGTCCCCTAGATGATCCGTTTGTCCCCTCAGATTGCTTTTCTATCTTTGCAGAAATCTAGAAGGTAATATCATGTGGTCATGTGGATGAAGGCGGCGGGAATAAAGACAGGTAAACTTACATCTTTAATATGGACGGTAGCTCGGTCAACACCATACCGCTTGCTGCGCTTGTAATACTCCAAAGCCTCTGGGAAATGCCCAACTATCTGACATGTGGGCCATAGGTCAAACCAAGCAAGAGAAACACGAACAGGCTTCCAAGACTGAAGCAAGATTAAATGCAATTTCAGGATCGTCTGGCGCAAGCTTGGCCGCAACCCTGAAACACGAACGGGTGATTAGATAAATTGTGGTTGCAAGGGAGGGAAACAAGACACTCGCTGGAGGTGTTGGAGGGCGAGATCGGGCCGTGATCGAGGATGATTCAAGTACGCGCTCGCTAGGTCTGAACACAAAAGGGGATGTGTGAGCAAAGACGGTTCGGAACGGGGAGGCGAAACGGGGCGAACTGGTATGTGCATCTGCGCTAGATGGTTGGAGCTCAATGGCAGCTGTCCAAGAATGGATAGCTTCGTCAAACTCCTCTTTTCATGTGGTTGAGTTTCGAACAGCGACCATCGGATTCGGAAGGAGTACGAACTGAGATGATAGTGTGTAACACCCAGATTAAAGAGGGAGCTGGCGTTACGTTTGATGTCTACGCTGCGTTGATACAAAAATTTCGCGCCTTCCACGTCGCCTTCTTCGAGTTTCTGGGTACCTTGTTCCAGGCAAAGGAGAGCTTCTTCTTCGGCGGGATCCGAAGCTGTCGAGTGGGGTGTGGTAGAGGCTGCCCAGCCTAATGAAGTAAAACAATTAGGACAAAGTAAGATGTGAAATTGATGGCGTTGAAAAGGGTGCCTACGTTTAGCGTGGATGGGTCCCGGTGACGGTGCTGGGCGATAACGGGCCGAATTCGAAGGCATTGTGCGGGTGGATTGGACATAGCGGTGCCAGTGCCTCGACTGGAGCGCAAAGGGGCCACGCTGTAAGCGCGGTGCGAGACCTCGCGGGAACCCGAAATTTTGAAGAGCAAAAGAAACGGAGATGGACATGCGGCTGAAGCTTATTGTCTTTTGTCTTTGTCTTTGATATGTTGGAGAGAGCACGAGCGCGTACCTCCAGAGAAAATCAAAATGCAATCGACGCCCACGCCCACGTACTGTATTCAACCATTCAACCGCGCCGAGCCTATCACCAGGGTGCGGGCCGCGATCGTCACGCCGCTTGAATTTTCGCTGTTGCTCTCTACCGTGACTGCTCACTCTCCGCCGCCCCTCTCCAATATCGCTCTCTCTCACCCTCGCGAACGACGACAACGGCAGTGGGCCACCACTAACATTCCATCCTTTTAACACACCCGCTTCCCCTTTCAATGTCTTCTCAATCGTACCCCTCAAACACGTCACACACCCCAGACCCTTCCGACCTCCTCAAAAATGTTCACTTCTCGTCCCAGAGCTCAGACCCCCTCCCCGAAACACCCACAGCCTCGGACTTACTCTCCGGCTCTTACGATCCTGCCAAGCTCCATCCCATGGCGAGCTTAGGAGAGCAGCTAGATTACCTAGTGTTAGATGATGACAAGACAAACGACCTACCCGGTTCAGGTACTGCTATACCCTCGAGGGGTTGGAGTGACGACCTCTGCTACGGCACAGGTACCATGTATCTTGGTGGTATGTCATCCCATGCTTCTCGCGATCAATACTGCATTCCACAATTCTTTTCGCGTCCTACCGGAC
>Ga0307510_10010885_pt1 | contig 10809 bp, 7 predicted proteins | sample 12_EM_MG_FD_207224 | JGI IMG/M metagenome (GOLD analysis project Ga0307510, IMG submission 207224) | Populus trichocarpa ectomycorrhiza microbial communities from riparian zone in the Pacific Northwest, United States - 12_EM | ecosystem: Host-associated > Plants > Roots > Unclassified | place... | reverse complement strand
GTAGGTTCGTGGGCGTGAGCGCCAAGAGAGACGAGCAGAGCACCCAGCACGACAAGCTGCCCATCCGGATGCTGCACGACCGTGTGCTCGTGCGGCAGGACAAGAGCGAGGGCGAGCGGCGTTCGGGTGGCGGGATCCTGATTCCCGCGACGGCCGCGGTGGGGCGGCGGCTGGCCTGGGCCGACGTCGTCGCGGTGGGCCAGAACGTGCGGACCGTGGAGCCCGGCGACCGGGTCCTGTACGACCCCGAGGACCGCGCCGAGGTCGAGGTGCGCGGGGTCGCCTACGTCCTCATGCGTGAGCGGGATCTGCACGCCGTCGCCGCCGACCGGTTCGAGGGGTCCGAGGACTCGACCGGCCTGTATCTGTAGGACGTACCAGTAGCAGCAAACTTCGAAGGGGCTGGTGACCATGGTCACCAGCCCCTTTTGCCGTGCGCCCCCGTTCAGCGCCCCCGGTCACTGATACCGGCGGTCACTCCTTCTTCCGCGCCGTGCTCTGTGGCCCCGCCGTCGTTCCTCCGGTCGTCGTGCCACCGGTGGTGCCGTCCGTGGTGGTGCCCGTCGTGCCGCCCGTCGTCGTGGTGCCGCCGTCCGTGGTGGTGCCCGTGGTGCCGCCGTCGGTGGTGGTCGTGCCGCCGTCCGTCGTCGTGCCGCCCGTGGTGGTGGTGCCCGTCGTGCCGCCGGTCGTGGTGGTGCCGCCGTCGGTGGTGGTCGTACCGCCGTCCGTCGTTGTGCCGCCCTGTGTCTGGCCCTGGTCGCTCTGGCCGCCGGTGGTGGTCGTGCCGCCGTTGCCCTGGTTGCCCGTCGTCGCGGGCTGGGTGGGCTGGAGGCTCGGGGGTGCGACGGTCTCGGCGCCGTCCTGGAGCTGGAGGTCGAAGTCGCTCGCCTCGGTGCCCTTGAGGGCGGACTTGGTGAACTGGGCCCAGATCTCGGCGGGCGCCCCGCCGCCATTGACACGTTCGAGGCCCATCACGCCGTAGAGCGACTTGTGGGCGGCGGTGGTCGGGTCCTGGCCCATGACCGAGACGACGGTCGCCAGGTCGGGGGTGTAGCCCGCGAACCAGGCCGCCGTGTCCTCCTCGGCCGTGCCGGTCTTGCCGGCCGCCGGGCGGTCGGCGTCCTGGGCCGCGGTGGCCGTGCCGTTGTCGACGACGCTCTGAAGGACCGAGGTCGTGGTGTCGGCGGACTCGCGGCTCACCGCGCGGGTGGTCTTCTGGGCCGGCAGCTTGATGTCGCTCGTGCCGTCCTTGGTGATCTTCGAGATCATCGTGTACGTGTGCCGCTCACCGTGGTTGGCGATCGTGGCGTACGCCTCCGCCATGTCGAGGACGCTCGCGGTGGACGGGCCGAGCGCGATGGACGGGGTGGCGGTCAGGTCGGGGGTGTCGGACGGGATGCCGAGGGCGACGGCCGTCTGCTTCACCTTGTCGGGGCCCACGTCGACCGCCATCTGCGCGTACACCGAGTTGACGGACTTGTCCGTCGCCGTACGGACGGTGATGTCGCCGTAGGAGACCTCGTCCTCGTTCTCGGGGGCGTACGAGCCGCCGTTCCAGCCTTCCACGGGGCGCTTGTTGGTGCCGTCGTAGTAGGTGTTGGGCGTGATCGTCTGGCCGTCCTGAGTCTGGGAGTCGTTCTGGATGGCCGAGGCGAGGACGAACGGCTTGAAGGTGGAACCCACTTGGAAGTCGCCACGGGTCGCGCCGTTCGTGTACTGCTTCACGTAGTCGATGCCGCCGTACATCGCGACGATCCGGCCGGTCTTGGGGTCGACCGAAGCGCCGCCCGCGCGCACGTAGTTGTCGACCTTGCGGCTCTTCTTGTCGAGCTTGGACATGAGTTGGTCGTTGACGGCCTTCACGAAGGCGTCCTGCTTGCTCTTCTGGAGGGTGGTGGTGATGCGGTAGCCGCCGGCTTCGAGGGTGTCCGCGTCGATGATCTTGTTGGTGGTGAGGTAGTCCTTGATCGCGCCGACGATGTAACCGCGCTGCCCGGACATGCTCGTCGAGGCCGTCGCCTCCTTCGGCATGGGGAACTTCATGCCGGCGCGCGCGGACTCGGTGAGCCAGTGCTGCTTGACCATGCCGTCGAGGACGTAGTTCCAACGGGCCACCGCCGCGGCCTTGTTCTCGGGATGCGCGACGACGTCGTACTCGCTCGGCGCGTTCAGAAGTGCGGCGAGGTAGGCGCCGCGGCCGGCGTCGAGTTCGGTGGCGTCCTTGCCGTAGTAGGCCTGGGCGGCGGCCTGGATGCCGTAGGCGTTGCGGCCGAAGTAGCTGGTGTTGAGGTAGCCCTCCAGGATCTCGGACTTGGACTCCGTGCGGTCCAGCTTGATCGAGATGAAGAACTCCTTCACCTTTCGGGTGACGGTCTGTTCCTGGCCCAGGTAGTAGTTCTTGACGTACTGCTGGGTGATCGTGGAGCCGGACTGGGTGCCCTTGCCCGTCGCGGTGTTCCACGCGGCGCGGACCATCGCCTTCGGGTCGACGGCCGACTCGGAGTAGAAGTCCCGGTCCTCGGCGGCCAGTACGGCGTGCTGGGCGTTCGCGGAGATCTGGTCGAGGCCGACGCTCTCGCGGTTGACCTCGCCGTCGCGGGCCAGTTGGGAGCCGTCCGCGTAGAGGTACACGTTGGACTGCTTGGTGGCGAGCGCGTTGGCCGGCGGGATCTTGACCATCGAGTAGCCGAGGTAGAACGCGCCGATCAGCAGTGCCACGAGCGCGACGAGCCCGGCGAGCGTCATGCGCCAGGTCGGGATGATCCGGCGCCAGCCGGTGCGCTTGGGCCGCTTGGGCTTCTTGGGCTTCCCGCCCTCGGGCGCTCCGGGCGCCTCGGGTGCGGCGGCCGCTTCCGGCTCTCTCGGTGCCCAGCCCTGGTTCGGCTGCTGCGGCTGCGGCTGGTCGCTCATGTCGTGCACGGACTCCTGTTTCGCGTCGTACGGTCCCCTACGCCCTCGCGTACGTTCCTGTACGGCCTTGTGCGCTTCTGCGCCCCCAGACGAAGACTCTCGCACCATGCGTTCCGTTCCCGCCGATCGGCACGCACTTGCCCGGAAAATGCGTGGCGTGCGTCACCACCTGCGGACTAGGCTCCTGCGCTTCGGTGTCAAGACGGGGAGGAGGGTGATTTCTGTGGGCGCTGGGCGGTTGTACGCGGCCGTCGCGGCGGGGGGTTTCAGGCGGTACGCGACGTACCGGGCGGCGACGCTCGCCGGGGTGTTCACCAACACGGTCTTCGGTGTCGTCCTGGTCTATACGTATCTGGCGCTGTGGGACGAGCGGCCGCATCTCGGGGGGTACGACCAGGCGCAGGCGGTGACCTATGTGTGGCTGGGGCAGTGTCTGTACGCGACGCTGGCGATCCAGGGCGGCGGGTTCGAGAAGGACCTGATGGAGCGCATCCGCACGGGCGACATCGCCGTCGACCTGTACCGGCCGGCCGACCTCCAACTGTGGTGGCTGGCGAGCGACTTCGGGCGGGCGCTGTTCCAGCTGCTGGGGCGGGGCGTGGTCCCGTTCGTGTTCGGTTCGTTGTTCTTCCCGATGGCGCTGCCCTCGGACGTCATGTCCTGGGCGGCTCTCCTGGTGGCGCTGCTGCTCGCGATCCTCGTCAGCTTCGGCATCCGCTATCTCGCGGCGCTGAGCGTGTTCTGGCTGATGGACGGTATGGGCATCAACCAGGCCATGATGATCCTGGGGATCTTCTGCTCGGGCATGGTGCTCCCGCTGAACGCCTTCCCGGGCGTGCTCGGCGATGTCGTACGCGCGCTGCCGTGGGCGGCGCAGATCCAGATGCCCGCGGACGTGCTGATGGGGAAGACCGATCCGCTCGACGCGTACGCCTTCCAGGCGACCTGGGCGGTGGTGCTGCTCACGGCGGGGCGGCTGATGCAGTCGGCGGCCACGCGGAGGGTGGTGGTGCAGGGTGGTTGAGACGACCCCCCGGAGCGAGTACCGGATGGAGGAACTCCCGCGCTGGCGCGAGGGGTTGCGCGCCTACGGGATGATCGCCGGGATGTGGATCCGGTCGAGCATGGCCTACCGCGCGTCCTTCGTCATCACGGTGTTCGGCAACCTGCTGGTGACCGGCCTGGACTTCGTCACGATCCTGCTGATGTTCTCGCAGGTCCACTCGCTGGGCGGCTGGTCGCTGCCCGAAGTCGCCTTCCTCTACGGCCTGTCGGCGACCGCGTTCGGCATCTCCGACCTGGTCCTCGGCTCGATGGACGTGCTCGGCGCCCGCATCCGCGACGGCTCCTTCGACACCCTGCTCGTGCGCCCGGCGCCGGTGCTGGCCCAGATCGGCGCCGACCGGTTCGCGCTGCGCCGCCTGGGCCGGATCACGCAGGGCGGCCTGGTGCTGGGGTACGCGCTGCTGCACATCGACGTCAACTGGACTGTCGGGAAGCTGCTGTTGGTGCCGGTGATGCTGGTCTGCGGCGCGGCGATCTTCGGGGCGCTGTTCGTGGCGGGCGCGGCCTTCCAGATCCTGGCGCAGGACGCGGCCGAGGTGCAGAACGCGTTCACGTACGGCGGCACCACGCTGTTGCAGTATCCGCCGGCCGTGTTCGGCAAGGACTTCCTGCGGGGCGTGACCTTCATGCTGCCGCTCGCCTTCGTCAACTGGGTGCCCGCCTCCTATGTGTTGGGGCGGCCGTACCCGCTGGACCTGCCGGCGGGGGCCGCGTTCGCGTCGCCGCTGGTGGCACTCGCCTTCTGCGCGCTGGCCGGGCTGGCGTGGCGGGCGGGGCTCAAGTCGTACACGAGCACGGGGAGTTGAGCGTGACAGAGCAGGCGTTCATTGAACTGGACCGCGTCGAGAAGGTCTTCGACGTGCGCAAGAAGACCGGGTTCCTGAAGCGGGAGCGGCGGCAGGTGCGGGCCGTCGACTCGATCTCCTTCGGTGTGGCCCGCGGCGAGATGGTCGGCTACATCGGTCCGAACGGTGCCGGGAAGTCGACCACCATCAAGATGCTGACCGGCATCCTCACCCCGTCCGGGGGCCGGCTGCGGGTCGCCGGCATCGATCCGTCCCGCGAACGCACCCGCCTCGCGCACCGCATCGGCGTGGTGTTCGGGCAGCGGACCACCCTCTGGTGGGACCTCCCGCTGATCGACTCGTACAAGCTGATGCACCGCATGTACCGCATCCCCGACGCCCGTTACGCCGAGAACCTCGACCGCTGTGTCGAACTCCTCGAACTGGGCGCCCTGTTGGACGTCCCCGTACGGCAGCTCTCGCTCGGCCAGCGGATGCGCGGCGACATCGCGGCGGCCCTGCTGCACGACCCCGAGGTGCTCTACCTCGACGAGCCGACCATCGGCCTCGACGTCATCTCCAAGGCCAAAGTCCGGGAGTTCCTGCGGGAGTTGAACGCCGAGCAGGGCACCACGGTCCTCCTCACCACCCACGACCTCCAGGACATCGAGCAGTTGTGCTCCCGCGTGATGGTCATCGACCACGGGCGCCTGATGTACGACGGCCCCCTCGCCGGGCTGCACGAGGCGGGGGAGAGCGAGCGGACGCTGGTGGTGGACCTGGAACGGGAGTTGCCCCCGATCGAGGTGCCGGACGCGCGGGTCGTGAAGGTGGAGGGCCCCCGGCAGTGGCTGGCGTTCCCGGCGTCGGAGTCGGCGGCTCCACTGGTCGCGCGGATCGCGGCGGAGTACCCGATGGTGGACCTGTCGGTGCGGGAGCCGGACATCGAGGCGGTCATCGCGAAGATGTACGCCGAGCAGGCGGAGAAAGCGGTGTCGTGAGAGGTGGGGGCGGCGGTCTGGTGGCCCCGCGGGAAGCGACCCCGTAGCGCTTCGTGAAATGAGCTCATAGCCCTGCGCGGAGTGACCTCGTAGGCTGCTCTGTATGACCGACGACGCAGTCCCGGAGCTCCGCGCATCCGACGCCGACCGTGAGCGAGTCGCCGAGGTGCTGCGCGACGCCGTCGCCGAGGGCCGCCTCGACATGGAGGAGTTCCAGGAGCGTCTGGAGGCGACCTACAAGGCGCGGACGTACGGCGAACTCACCCCCATCACCCAGGACCTGCCGGTCGCCGGGGTCACCCCGCCGCCGGTGAACATGGTCAAGGAGCCGATGGACAGCGGGAGTTGGGCCGGGCGGATCGTCGGCGGCGAGGGCTCCTCGACCGGTGCCGTGGCCATCATGTCCGGGTTCCAGCGCAAGGGCCGCTGGACGGTCCCGAAGCGGTTCACCTGCTTCTCCTTCTGGGGCGGCGGCGAGATCGACCTGCGCGAGGCGAACTTCGCGGACCGCGAGGTCGAGATCAACTGCATCGCGATCATGGGCGGCGCGCAGGTCATCGTGCCGCCGGGCGTCGAGGTCGTCGTCCGCGGCATCGGCATCATGGGCGGCTTCGACCACAGCCAGGAGGGTGTGCCGGGCGACCCGGGAGCCCCGCGCGTGATCGTCACCGGCTTCGCCTTCTGGGGCGGCGTCGGCGTGGAACGCAAGGCGACCCGGGCGGAACGCCAGCGCCTCAAGGAGGAGCGGCGCCAGGAGAAGCTGGAGCGCGGCTCGTCCGCCAAGCAGCTCTACGGCTCCCACCGCGACGCCCTGTCGGGCCTGCACGACGCCCACCGCGAGGCCATGGACGAGCACCGCGACGCGATGCGACGCCGGCACGAGGAGCGCAGGGAACGCCACGAGGAGCGACGCGAGCGGCACCGGGAGCGGCGGGAGCGCAGGCACCGGGACTGGGACTGAGTTCCTGAGGTTTCCGGGAGGGCGCTGAGCCGCCGCCTCACCACGGGGACTTACAGCTGGGCGGGAACGGCTCCCTCGAGGTCCGCCAGGTCGATCGTGCGGCCCATCTTCCGGTAGCCCCGGTCGCTGGGGTGGAGATGGTCGCCCGAGTCGTACTCGGAGGCGAACCTGCGCGGGGCGTACGGGTCGCGGAGCGCCTTGTCGAAGTCGACGACGGCGTCGTAGACCGTGCCGTTCCTGATCGCCGCGTTGACCTGCTGGCGTATGTCCTCCCGGGTCGCCGTGTACCGGAAGTAGTTGCCGAAGGGCATCAGGGTCGCGCCGATGACCTTGATGCCGCGGGTGTGGGCCTGGCGGACCAGGGTGCGCAGGCCTGCGAGGACCTGGTCGGCCTGCGCGCCGTGCAGGACGTCGTTGACGCCGAGGTCGATGACGACGACCTTGACGTTCGGGCGGCCCAGCACGTCACGGGTGAAGCGGACGAGGCCGCTCTGGTTCATGGCGGGGCGGCCGGTGAGGCTCGTGAGTATCTGGTTGCCGCTGATGCCCTCGTTGACGACGCTGTAGCGCGGCACGTCCTGCCCGGCGGCCACGGCAGCGCGCAGCCGCTGCGAAAAGGCGTCGGGCCAGCGGCGGTTGGCGCTCTCCGTCGAGGTGGAGCCGTCGGTGATCGAGTCGCCGAACGCGACGACCGTGCCGTCCGCCTGGTCGCTCAGCACGTCCACCGCGGTCAAGTAGCGCCAGATCGCGGTGCGTTCGCGGTACGGCGTGCCGGTCGCGTCCTCGGCGTGGTCGCCCTCGGCGAGGTAGGAGATCTGCCGCGCGTACGGGTGGTAGGTGGCCGGTCCCGACGCGGTGGGGGAGTACGTGGTGACCAACAGGTCGGCGCCCGACGGGACTTGGAGGCGCACGGCGTCGCTGAGGGTCTGCCGCCCGGCCGGGATGGTGACCGAGGTCGCGCCGCCGAAGGTGAGCCGGCGCATGGTGCCCTCGGCCGCGGCGGAGCTGTTGTGGGCGGCGGCGACGGCGATCGAGGCGTGCGTGAGGGTGAGCGGGGACCGGCCGTAGAGGTTGGAGAGGGTGATCCGGGCGCCCGCCCCGCCGGCGCTCGTGTGGACGAGGTTGCGCACCGAGCGGCCCGCCATGCCGGTCCGCTCCGTGCCGCTCTCGCCGCCGACCGGGGCGGCGGCCCAGGCGCCCACCCAGGTGCCGGCCGAGGCGGGGGCGGCGGAGTTGCCGCCCGAGCGTGAGCCGGCGGAGTTCTTCCCGTCGTCGCCCCGGCTTCCGTCGCCTGCGGAGGCCCCGGCGTATATGCACACGGAAAGGACCACGATCAGGGTGATGATCGCGGACAGCAGGGCACGCTGTTGTGTGGGGGACACCCCCACGCCCTCATCACGTCGCTTGGTCACGCGGTGCGGATCTCCTCGGGTGAGTGGCAGGGCCCTGCCATTTTGCCCGATCGGGTGACTGCGGGAACTCCTGTTCCGTTCCGGGAGTCGGTCAGGAAGGGACAATATGTACGGTACCGGCGAACGGGTGGAGCGGATGGAACGTACCGAAGCGGGGGCGGTGGCGGGCACCAGTAGTGACGGGTCCCGCCGCACGATGACCACGTTCAGCGCGGCCGACCAGGAGCGACAGCGCGGCGTCCGCCGGATGAAACTGACGGCACTCGCCCTGTTGCTCTTCGTGGCCGTCGTCTACGTGCTCGCGAAGTGGGCGTCGAACTCGGGCGCCGGTCCCTGGGCGGACTATGTCGCCGCGGCGGCCGAGGCGGGCATGGTCGGCGCGATGGCCGACTGGTTCGCGGTCACGGCCCTCTTCCGCCGCCCGCTGGGCCTGCCCATCCCGCACACCGCGATCATCCCCACCAAGAAGGACCAACTGGGCGTCTCCCTGGGCGAGTTCGTCGGCGAGAACTTCCTCTCCGAGGAGGTCGTACGACAGCGCCTGCACGCGGTCGGCATCGGCAGCCGCCTCGGCGCCTGGCTGGCCGTACCGGACCACGCGGACCGCGTGACGGCCGAGCTGTCGGCGGCCCTGCGCGGCGCCCTCACCGTCCTGCGGGACTCCGACGTCCAGGCGATCGTCGGCGAGGCGATCACGCGCCGCGCCGACGCCCAGGAGATCGCGCCCGGGATAGGGAAGACGCTGGAGAAGATCGTCGCCGACGGCGGTCACAAACGGGTCGTCGACCTGGTCGTCTCGCGTGCGCACGACTGGCTCGTCCTGCACGACGAGCAGGTCATGGACGCGGTCGAGGGCGGGGCGCCCGGCTGGACCCCGAGGTTCGTCGACAAGCGGATCGGCGAGCGCGTCTACAAGGAGCTGCTCCGCTTCGTCACCGAGATGCGCGACATGCCCTCGCACCCGGCCCGCGGCGCCCTGGACCGCTTCCTCGGCGACTTCGCCGCCGACCTCCAGTCCGACACGGAGACCCGCGCGCGCGTGGAGCGCCTCAAGGGCGAGGTCCTCGGCCGCGGCGAGGTCCAGGACCTGATCGCCAGTGCCTGGACGTCCGTACGCTCGATGATCGTGTCCGCCGCCGAGGACGAGCGCAGTGAGCTACGGCTGCGGGTGCGGGCCTCGCTGCTGTCGCTGGGCGCGCGGATGGCCGTGGAGCCGAAGCTCCAGGCGAAGGTCGACGGCTGGGTCGAGGGCGCGGCGGTGTACGTCGTGACGACGTACCGCAAGGAGATCACCTCCCTGATCACGGACACGGTGGCCGGCTGGGACGCCGAGCACACCACCCGGAAGATCGAGGCGAACATCGGCCGTGACCTGCAATTCATCCGGATCAACGGCACGGTGGTGGGGTCGTTGGTGGGCTTGTTGATCTATACGGTGACGCGGTTGGTGGGGGTGTAGGGGCGGGTGCAGGCGCGGGTGTAGGGGTCGATTCCCGGGGGCACCCGGAGGGGGTTCGCTCGACGAGGAGGAACCCCGATGGCCAGTGCGAGTGCGAGTGAGAGCGCTAGTGAGAGCGCGAGTGCGAGTGCCGACAGCCCGGCCGGGAGCGGTGGCCGGACGGTCACTTCGTCCATCCCGGCTCGTCTCGACCGCCTCCCGTGGTCCCGCTGGCACTGGACGATCGTCGTCGGCCTCGGCACTGTATGGATCCTCGACGGCCTGGAGGTCACGGTCGTCGGCAACATCGCGAGCCGCCTCTCCGAGCCCGGCAGCGGGTTGCCGATCAGCTCCGGCCAGGTCACCGGCATCGCGGCGGCGCTGTATGTGGCGGGCGCGTGCGTGGGCGCCCTGTTCTGGGGCCATCTCACCGACCTCTACGGCCGTAAGAAACTCTTCATGATCACGCTGGTCGTTTATTTGGCGGCGACGGCTCTCACGGCGGCCTCCTTCTCCACCTGGTGGTTCTTCACGTTCCGCTTCCTCACCGGCTTCGGCATCGGCGGCGAGTACGCGGCGATCAACTCCGCGATCGATGAGCTCATCCCGGCGTACTGCCGGGGCCGCGTGGATCTGATCATCAACGGCAGTTTCTGGGTGGGCGCGGTGGGAGGCTCGTTGTTGTCGATCGTCGCGCTGAACACCAACATCTTTGCGGCGGACGTGGGTTGGCGGCTGACCTTCGCGCTGGGCGCCGTGCTCGCCCTCGTCATTCTTCTCGTACGACGACATGTGCCGGAGAGCCCGCGCTGGCTGCTGATCCACGGGCGGGATCGGGAGGCGGACGAGGTGGTGACGTCCATCGAGCGGCGGATCGAGGCGGAGCAGGGGTGTGAACTGCCGCCTGCGGAGGGCGAGATCACCATCCATCAGCGCAGGAGTGTCTCGTTCGCGGAGATCGCCCGCACGATCTTCCGTGACTATCCGAAGCGTGCGACGCTCGGCTTCTCGCTTTTCATCGGCCAGGCGTTCCTCTACAACGCGATCACCTTCGGCTTCGGCGCGATCCTGACGAAGTTCTTCGACGTGCCTACGGGCAACACCGGTTACTACTTCGCGGTCATCGCGGTCGGCAACTTCCTGGGCCCGCTGCTGCTGGGCAGGCTCTTCGACACGGTCGGCCGCCGGGTGATGATCTCGTCGACGTACCTGCTCTCGGGGTTGTTGTTGTTCGGTA
>Ga0307510_10010884_pt1 | contig 10809 bp, 15 predicted proteins | sample 12_EM_MG_FD_207224 | JGI IMG/M metagenome (GOLD analysis project Ga0307510, IMG submission 207224) | Populus trichocarpa ectomycorrhiza microbial communities from riparian zone in the Pacific Northwest, United States - 12_EM | ecosystem: Host-associated > Plants > Roots > Unclassified | place... | reverse complement strand
GCCATTCAATGTCTGTCAGGTAGGGCCAGCATCCTGTTCGCCTGCACCATCACCAGACACCCCACAATAGACGTCCCACTCATGCCGACTCGTGGTACACGGCAAACTGTTCGTACACAATATGATTATTGTCTCCTGATAGCCATTCTCAATTCGCACTTGGCCACACTGTAGCCAAAGATCTTGACAGTGAACTATCAGGATGGCTCGGAGGCGTGACACCATCGTCGTCGTATTCACCACCGATTATCAATTGCAAGGCGATCATTGCGCCGTTCGTCCTAACTAGAACTCACTGCCACGACGATGCCTCTGTCTTACCACATCATATGATAGACACGCTGGATACTCCTACTCTGGCCCAGCTGCTGCTTGGGCGTATAAAAGTATCAACACCACAGGCATGTCAGTACATATCGTCATCGCTCATCAGATTGAACCACTGACCTACCCTTACAAACCTAGTAAGCGCGTCTTCATCCTGGGCCCCTCCCACCACGTTTATATCGATGGATGTGCACTTTCCAAGTGCGCTGAATATGCCACCCCCCTTGGGGCTTTACCGCTCGACCGCTCCAGTACGCTCCTATTATCTGTTTCCTTCTCCAGTGTTACGAACCTTTTTGCAGCCATTGATGAACTGAAAAAGACTGGCCACTTCTCCGAGATGGATCAAGGCACCGACGAGGATGAGCACAGCATTGAAATGCACCTTCCCTATGTTCGTAAGACATTTGAAGGGTACGTCATTCCATTCTACATCTAGCTACTTACAGAACCACGAAACAACCCGCCCGATCAGGGAAGAAATCACCGTCGTCCCGGTCCTAGTTGGGGCCATCGACAAGAAGAAAGAGGAAGCATTCGGTCGTATCCTCGCGCCGTATCTCGCGAGCGAAGATACATTCTTCGTCGTCTCTAGCGACTTTTGTCACTGGGGCACCCGGTTCTCCTACACGTTTTACTATCCGCAATACCCTCCCGGACCTACCCCTCCCGTCCGGCTCACCCGTTCTGCCGCATTGCCGCGCGAGTTGTCCACTTTCCCGATCCACGAATCTATCTCTGCGCTCGACCATGAGGCGATGGAACTACTCACACTCCCGCTCTCCACAGCATCTGAGGCACACGTCTTGTTCGCCGAGTACCTCGCCCGGACGAAAAACACCATTTGCGGACGGCACCCTATCGGTGTGCTACTGGGCGCATTGGCCATGTTGCAAGACGAGCATAACAAGTCACCCCATCTTCAATGGGTGAGGTATGAACAGAGTGGTCAGTGCTTTACGATCAAAGACTCGAGCGTGAGCTATGCGAGTGCATATATTGCGTTCTAGTTACCACTGACTGCCGATGTGAGAAACCATTTCGTCGACGAAGGTAGAATAAGGTGTTCAAGGCCATGTGATATAACTGTACGAGTGCGGTTGATTGTAAAATTGGTGGCTATATTCTGGAAAATTGCACTATCTGTGAGCCCACAGGCTCGTCTTTCTCATTTTCTGTCCCTGGCTGGCCGTTTTCGTTTACGACCTGCAGAAAGTCAGACGTGAGAGAGTGTGTAAGTCATATGCCACGCTGCAAGAACATAAAAACTGCACCTCCCCTCCATCTGCGATCACCGCGTCCTCAAAACCCCAGGCCCGTAACAGCCCATCCTTCAAATGGTCGCCACCGCCCAACAACCTCGCCGTCCAACCGCCAACGACCGTAGGCAGTGGGGTGTCTCCCTCAGAAGCTGGGGTGACTTTGTGGTCTAGCACGGTAAGCGAACAGCACCCGACCCGAAACGAGAGGTCGCGATTGCCGACCAGTTCGCGCGCAAGCACGACGATCGTGGCGGCGTGGCTGACGAGGAGGATCCGTTTGTGCTGCCCGCCGAAGCGCCGTTGTACTTCGGGGACTAACACGGTCAGAAAACCCCCGGCACGGTCGTGTATGGCGACGAGGCCCTCGCCCAAGCGCGATGGGTACCACACCGAGGACCAGGAATCGTCAATCTCGGGAAAGTGGGTCTTCAGGGTGGTCGCGTCCGACGGGCGAGGGTGGAGCCCTGTTCCCGGTTCGACGGGGTAGTACCACTCGGATAATCCTGCGGGGTTGTCGCGGATATGGATGGGGCAAGTGAGTAATGAGTTTGGGGAACGCCCAATGAATATCTCTCGAGTTGGGTATCGACCTAGTGACTCACCGTGCTCCGCATATATCGGAATACCCAACGTATTCGCTGTAGGTTTCGACGTTTGTAGGCAGCGATCTGGGAAGACGACAACGTTGGTTGGCTGGTACTAGCTCATGACCGGTGTGCAGCTCTCACAGTAAGGGGACGAAAATATTGCCGTCGGACGTTGGTCTTCAGGTAACGAGTAGAAGTAAGCTGCAACCTCCTTGGCCTGTTCCTAGAGGACGCGCACCCAACAGTTAATATATGCGAAGGTGTCAACTCCGAGCCGTACCTCTCCAAACGCAGCGAGTGGAGGGTCACGGGGGAGACCAGTCGCACTTTTCCTGTGCGGGAAATTTTTCAGTCAGTATCGGTGTGCGTATGGTGCAGAATTCGCAGTGGTGCGATACTGACCACTCGTGGTTGATCCAGTTCGCCCTGAAGCCTGGTATTGGCGGTTAGTGAGGGGATATGCTGGATCCAAGTCTGAGCGGTACCGTGTCTGAGAATGTAGATGGTTTCTAGTGTCATGTAAACGTATCAATTGACAAGTTGGAGGTACGGAAACTCTGAGTCATACTTATGCCTGGAGGTCCTGCCGTACTTCAGGGACACTGGATTTGCAACGGATTCATGCTAGCTGTCACTGCCTGTCAGAAACTGGATTGGAATAAATTGTAAAATCTACCACAGTGACCGTCAGTACCGTGAAAGTCGGGGAAAAGAGAGGCCCATACAGCATACGCGTCCGCACCGAGCCCGTTATTGTCGGTTATTCCACTTCATCGAGCTTCATCGAAGCTTCATCTTCAGCGCCCGCGTTCAATTTCAACAGAATTTCACACATGTGCATCAAGTACCAGACACGACACTACTTCACTACTCTCTACAACTAGTCACAAAATAAAAGTAAGTGCAACGATATACAGCATCATGATGTCACTGTCCATCGTAACGCCTCCCGGAGATGTCCTCTACAATAAATGCAAGTGCAAGTAACCTGTAGGGGCAGCACGCAGTGCAGGATCGGAGAAGAGTTGGAATAAGAGAGAAGAGTCGTGGAGTGCACGATGATGTCAATCACAGTGCAAAGCCAAAAGACGTCATGAACAGGAAGGATGGCAATTTGAACAAGAAAGTGATGTGAGGAACACGTAGATTATGCGCTGGTCAAACATGAAAGAGCAGGACAATACAGCGTGTAACAGTACAATCCCAAGAAGATTTTGACTCCCCAACAACGTACACGATGACGTTACCTAGCCAGCTTACGACAGGGAGGGGAAGTCTGCCTCGTTGTCAACGCGTATATCTCGCTGCGCGCCATTAGAACGGGGTCCCCTGGTACCACGACCACCGCGACCACGTCCACGGTCGCCGCCGCCGCGACGCACTCCACGGCTAGGCCGTTCGAAGTGCGCATCGATTTCGATGTAAACTTTCTCTTTCTTTTCAGCGCGCGCCTTGCCTGTTGTCTTGGTCTGGGAATATTGGGTATTAGTTCGCGATCGCTAGTCCCGAACCCAGCATACCTTGCCGCCGACAAAGTAAGCTTGGTCATCCTCATTCTTTTTGTGTTCGACGACATCGCCCCAAGCTTCATCGGTGCCTTCATTGGCTTCACGAATGCCCTCCAGCTTAGGAACAGACAACGTCGTGTCATCCTTCATCTGTGAGAGATATTGCTCGTAGGACATGGTGTTATCTTCTTCCTCGGGGTCTCTGTCCCTTGGTTTGCGATCATCGTCGCCCTTCTCGTCCTCAGCAACTGGTGCAGCATCGCCCTCAGCGGGCGGAGCACCCCATGAATCTGCCGGAGGGGGTGCACTCCAGGGATCAATCGGCACAGGATCCCAAGCATCAGCAGCAGCAGCAACACCCTCAGCCTGGGCATCAGTCGTTCCGGCCTCCTCGGCCTTAAGTTCAGTACTGCCCTCATCACCTCCCCAACCCTGGTGGATTTTCTTGTCAGAGTCACTAGAGGAGTAGTTGAACTCCACGGGAATGTCAAAATCAGTAGCAGAAACACGAACATCTTGCCTGTCGCACTATGTTTGTCGAAAGGGCGACCACGCCCTCTACCACGATCACCACGACCCCTTCCTCTCCCACGACCGCGACCCTCGCCGTCTGCTGGGGGTGGAGGCATCATGGGATACATGTTGACGAAATAGCAAAAACGGGAACGCACCCTTCTTCGGGGCGCTTTCATCGCCAACGGGAGTTTCCTCTTGGCCGTCCTGAGTTGGGTCCCTTGGCTTACCCCCGCGAGAATAGTATCGACCACCACGGGACGCAGGACCCTTAGATTTGGCGGCAGTGCGGGCGGACTGGGATGAAGGCGCTTCTTTCTTTTGGGATGTAGGGGCAGGAGAGCTGGGACGTGACGCATCCTCTAGAGGAGGGGAAGAAATTTACGACAAGAGTGAGGAAGACATTGAGGTATAAACTGACCTATCAGAATGGCAAAAGGGTTGGCGGAGGCCACCGACATGGTTGACGGGGCGCTCTTTGATCAGTGTAAGTCAGACAAGGGGGATGAGGTGATAGCAAAGTGCGGCAAAGCCGGGATGGACAGGGTGGACCCCAAAGACTGGCTTACCACATCAAGCCCAACGTTCCGTCTGATTAGCCACATCTATACAGTTCTTTCTCACGATTCGGCAATTTCCGAACATAAGACGCCGTCCAACCGACCTTTCTCTTTCTCTCAACGCTTAACTTAACAGGTATGTGTGCTCTTGTCTACTGCGACGTAATGTGATTCGTGAATGACACACCATTAACAGTCTTACAAAAGCATCTCGATGACGACTCGCCCGCCTATCACAGGACTGGCGTGGGTTGAGGACTTCGAGATCGTCAAAAAGGCTGGAGAGTCAGAAGACCGTCAGGTTGTGAACGATGGGACGTGGGTGCGACTCACCTGTTTGCTCTGCGATGGGGATTTCTTGAGAGTTTCCAGCAGCTAGTTGTTTGAGACGGCTGTGTGGGATGGGTCGCAATGTCTCGTTGTACATTTCCATATCTAGTCTGTCACGTTCTCCTTTGTGGTACAGAGCCTTGTAATCCAGTCGAGTGACCTTTTTAATGTTGAGTTTTGGCTTTCTCGATGGCCTCACGAAGAGTCTCCATCTCTGCTCTCTTGTGTGAAGATGATCCCCCAGCGACGTCCCCGCCCAGGGTCCCGACCCATTCCCCTGATTCCGCCCGACATCGCCCAACAGAACACCATCTCGACCGCTATCGTGAAGCGTATCCCCCGTATCCTCAGCCCGCTCCTCCTCGTCGAACCCCTTCTCCCGATTTACTCCACACTTCCTTGCACACTTGGCCCCCACCCTCGACTTCACGCCGCACATACAACCCATCTCAAGGCATGTTCCCTGCAGTTCAAACCGCCCAATATGACCCAGCGTCCCTTCCACTGCGAACTAGCCATAGCCACCAGCCACAACCACCACCTTACTTACCTCCCTCATCTCCCCGTCCCTCATACCCTCAATCCCCCTTCTCTGTGACAGGACCGTCTTCGGATTCTCCTGTTTCCACCATATCCCTCACCCGCACACCTTCGATTCATTCACCCAGCTCTCCTCTCCTCTACACCCAACGCCCGGCTCCATCTTCTGTCGGATACTACAATTCCCCTCCATCCTCGGGCGTATCTCAGTATGATCCCTTGCCTCAAGCCGCTGTTTCCCCCACGCTTCGACACGCTCGCCACCACAACCAAACAGAACACTTACCTTCATCCTCGGTCCGCCAGCACTCATCACTCTCCCGTATCTCTACGACCACAACCTCCTCTTTCCCGCAAGCCCTCCTGAATCCCATTTCCCCCAAACAGTCGCCCTTAGGCGGACTTGAGGCCCTCGTTCAGGCCGCTACAGTAGAGCGGGACAGGCTCGAGGCCAGAGCCAGTCTTGATCGCAATGCAGATTCCTCTCGCTCTACTGTTCGACGGAGCCCAGAACTGCTCTTCCGTCCATCGCATGAGGGCCCTCGTACCCACGTCCAGGCTCCCGCCCCCCGCACTCCCATAACGCCCACTCTCGTGTCAGGGCCTCTTCTTCGTGACTCCTACTCAGAGTCGTCGCTCAGGATCGGCCCTGGTCCTGAAACACACCCTTCTAAGCGCCAACGTCAATCGCATCCTCATTCTGGTTCTGACCATGGCTGGGAGTCAACCTCATCATGGGATTCGTCACCGCAATTCAGTGGGCTGATGGGCCCGGGAATAAAACCGCGTGGACAATCCTCCGACGTTCGCACAGAGATACGTCCCACGCTCCCTCTTCCCTCTCGGGATAAAGAGGGAGCAAGCGCGGTGGCAAGTCGCGTGTCGCCAACGAGGGGGCGTTCGGCGAGAGGGCAATATGCGGCAGAAGAAGAGTCTTTTCGGACTCACGTCCCAAGTTATCGTGAGCCAGTCACTTCTGCTCCCGAGGATAACCGACATGTCCTCTTAGCCGAAGAACCTCGGTCAATGGGACATCAGGATCTACGGTCAAATCTTGACTCGCATCCAACTATGTCGAAGGTGTCGCGTTCTGATTTGACATTGGAAAGGCAGACCACTCCTCCATCTCCTCCTCCTCCTCCACCCCCTCGAGCTTTGTTCACTCCCTCGGAACCACCAGTGCCGCTGGGATCTGAGCCACCACTGCGTGGGAGGGAAGACAGATTAAGTTCGCTGATGCATCCCCCATCGCGCAGTGATATACTTTCTACTACGACCTCGGCGGTCCAAATGTTTGTCCAGACGGAGAGGGCCACCGGTTCGGAAGATTCGAAGGACTTCACTGTCCCAATGGCCCCCGTCCCGAAGGAGCCCTCAATACCACAGGTCGAATCCGTGCCACCTGACAACTTGACATCCGCGGTACAGAATAGCCCAGTCATTCTAGTGCCACCGCCGACATCGAATGTTCGTGATGTGGACGATGCAGAGCTTGTCAAGCCACCATCGCCCCCACCACCTTTCCTCGATGAACATGACGCAGACACTACCTTGGCAGTCCAAGATGTTCGGCCATCCCCAACAACCTCTAGGGTCGGCTTGCCCCCTCCTGAAGATGTCCTCAATCCACAGAGTTCAGAGCAAGAGATCTGCCCGCCTCCCACCACCGCGTCACCTTCACCACGGGCCCTTTCCCCTACGGTATCGGACTTTCAGGATGGAATACATGCCAATCAGCCAGTGGGAGATCGGGTGTCCCCAGTTCCTGGGACTGGTACCGATGCTCTTGTTGCAGAGTCTCAGAATCCAGTGGAAACGTCACTCACCTCTATCGGAGAGCCTGAAGTAGCGGATCCTTCCGTTGTTACCCCACCAGTTGCGGAAGCCATCCCTCACGCTGTGTCAGACAGCCCCTCTAGAACGGACTCTTTATTCATTCCAATTATCAATGAAATCAAAAGCGAGCCTACCCAAGAGTTGGATGTTGCAATGGACTCGAAACATGGCCAGGTTGCCGAGCAGGACCATGCAGACATGGATGTTGATGAAGAACTTCTTAGTCTCATCGCTGACGATTTGCCATCGCGTAGCTCGCACATTGTGGTAAGAAAACATGGGTCCTCTTCGCCTGAAGATAAACCTCCCCCTTCCCACCATGGCCCTGTCAAGCAGGAATCCGCACACGGTATATTAACTCCATTATGTCCTTCTCCCGCCCCGAGTTCCTCTGCTATCAACCCGGAAAGAATTTCCAAACCCCCTCCTGATATAGCCGTGTCCGTTCATGATTCTGAAACGAGCACGCTGAAACTAGAGGAGCGTCCAACTCAGAAAAAGAAGGTGATATAATCGGTGTTTGACCTTTTCGTCCTACTGACCCCTGCAAGGCAAAGCAGCATGCTCAGCCCAAAAGTCGCGTCAAGTCAAGCGGTTCAGCAAAGGCGAAGCTCAAGGTGCCCTCCGATGGTCCCTCGACAGCGCCACTGAAAAGCAAGAAGTCATCAACTGCTGTAACAAAGAGATCAACTGTCGCCGCACGGTCTAGATCAACATCGGTCATGCCCGTAAGCACGACCCCTGCGCCCGGAGCTCTACCCTCAGCACCTATTGAGGCGGAGCCTGACGACGCCGAGGATGGGATGGAAGACAAACTGTACTGTGTTTGTAAGACGAAGTATGATGATGAGAGTGTCATGATTGCTTGCGACCGGTTCGTCGCTGCCAATGGTTGGGTTTCGATTCGCTCATATAGGCCTATACAGTTGTGACGAGTGGTATCACACGTCGTGCGTCAACATGCCAGACCTAGAAGTTGATCTCGTCGACCAATTCATCTGTCCAATTTGTGTGGAGAGTGCGTACCCTCGATAGTCCCCTACGTTCTACTAATTAATTTGTGGATATGGCGTTCAGAGAGCCCTCACCTCGATCTGCGCACGACCTGGAAACGCCGCTGCCTGAACGGCCTCAAGCAGCATGACCCGAACTCACCAGATGCGTGTCACAAGCCCGCACGAGGCGCTTTCTCCAAGTACTGCTCTGATGAGTGTGGTGTGCAGTATATGCACATGCGCATCTCTCTCTGGGTAGAGAGCGGTGGCAATCGTGATCGACTCTGGGAGACAGTGAAGAGTGCGGAGAGGCGCGAGGGTGTTGTTGTGTCGGCACGCGTCGCGGATGGACGGTTACTAAGAACAACAGGTGACCAGGCAGCACCGGCCATCATCCCACCGAAGATTAGCAAGGCAGATCGAGAACTTGCGAGGCTTCGCGTGCGTCTCGAAACGTTGGTCCAGAAGCGTGAGGCACTCAAAGCTGAGATGGATGTTATCGCGTGGCGCGAAAAAGTCACCGAGCTCGCAATACAGCACGCGGAGACAATCGAGCAGTGTGGATGGGACCAACGATTGTGTTTTGGTGATGAAGAGGTGGCCGAGTTTGGTGCAAGTGTGCTTGAGAGTTATGAAGAGAATCACTCTCAGACGGACGCGGATGGAACGCAAGAGGAGGCAGAATGGTGGTGCATGGGTAAAAAGAAATGTGATCGACATTCAGGGTGCGTCTATCAAGTAATTAAGGGGTGGCAGAACGTTGACAATCTTGTTGGTCCGTTCAGTTGGCAGAAACTGCGCGTTGCTGATGTCGAGTTCGACAAAGAGACCAAGGATCAAGCATTGCAGAAGTTGACAAAGCTAGAGCGCGAGATACGGAAACGCGTCGAAGATATTGTCGACCCACATGCTCACCTCGACAAAGCAAAGATGATGGAGCCTTCTTCACCTCGTGTGCCTGTTCTGCCAAGGCCTGCGGTCAATGGACAGCCGAAGCACAAGCCCAATGGAGATCAGGCGAAGAAGGGTAAGAAAAGGAAGGAATAGGGCCACGGATCTCTCGTTACCCATTTCCGTTGTCGTTACTTCCTCGTTTGGACGTAGTGTCATTAGATGAGACATACTTGAAAGCGTTGTGTAATAGGTGACCTGCGGTGTAATCTACAACCAGTGACTATCCCCGCTTCCCCCGGGGCTTAATGAATCTGCCGGAAAGCGGGAAACCAGAATGGTCCATCTCAATATCCATCTCCCTCCCCCCCTTCCTTGCAGAATCCTTTCTGCTCATACAGGATCTTCGCCTTTGCTTCCTCCCTCTGCTTTTTCGCTGCCATGTCTTGTCGATAGTAATCATCGAGTGGCTTGTAATCAACCTGACGTAGTGGAACGTCATCTTCTTGATCCAGGTCCTGTGAACAATGATTAAAGTAAGAGATAGAAATAGACACGAGGGTGAAAGGGAACCCACAATTTCTCCCAGCAGGACGACGTTCTCCCCACGAATAAGAAATAATCCACACCACTTTTCAGCAAATGTGTTACCGGCGTATATTCGCTCCACCGTGTCCTCGAGAACGAGGTTTGCTAAACCCGGAGGGGAAAGGTTTGACATTCAAAACTTCACCGCGCATGGTTCGCGAAGGGAGTCATGCGTACCGAACTGGTCATAGGAGCGCAGCACGCCATGAAGCTTCCGGCCATCTCGCAGGACGACGAGCATCTTTCCTAATGGAACGAACAGGAGGAAGGAGATGCGTGGGTGGGTCGGTGCAACCTGACTGAGCACAGAGTGGTGGAGGGACTTGGAGCAGACGTACTGTCCACACAGTCAACTAGTGAGCCCGATGTTGTGAATGGGATGAGGGAGTCCATAGGTCGCGATTCGCGACTTGTGTTTTTACGAGCGTACAGTACTAGGGTAGGTGGAACGATGTTTTGAGGGATTAACGCGAGTTTGATGAATGGGACGACGACGACGCGCGGGTCGATCCAGCAGTCAGCGGCTACGTCGTCGGCAGCCGCTTACATCGCCTACGTCTTTAGGTGGAATCCATGTACTGTACTGCGGTCCGTCTGTTTTATTTCGCTTTTTTTTTGTCGTAACGAAATCGACCGACATTCTTTTCTTATTTCTCGATGTCAACCGCGAATTTTTCAGTTATCATTGGAAATATCCTTGAGAGCTGTATGTAGGGGCTCATTTTGGCACGCAACTAAGATGCTGATATGGCCGAGTCGTTAAGGCGAGTGATTTGAATTGCGTTTGCGAAAACGCGCCAATATCACTTGGGCATTGCCCGCGTAGGTTCAAATCCTGCTGTCAGCGTTTTTTCAAAATCCTTTTTTATTTT
>Ga0307510_10010883_pt1 | contig 10809 bp, 8 predicted proteins | sample 12_EM_MG_FD_207224 | JGI IMG/M metagenome (GOLD analysis project Ga0307510, IMG submission 207224) | Populus trichocarpa ectomycorrhiza microbial communities from riparian zone in the Pacific Northwest, United States - 12_EM | ecosystem: Host-associated > Plants > Roots > Unclassified | place... | reverse complement strand
CGCCTGCACGATGCTGCTGTCGCGCCGGCTCTATCCGCAGGCCGAGAACCACCGGCTCGGCACGCTCGCGCAGCTGCACGCGCTGCCGAGCGCCGGTCGCGCGCACCGGGCACTGGCCGACGCCGAAGTCACCGCCCACCTGCTGCTGCAGCTGCAGCGTGACGTGGAACAGCGCTTCACCGAGTCGCTGCGCGGCGCCAGCGCGACGCACGCGTTGCTGATGGCGCTGCAGCGGGCGCCCAAGCATCAGCTCGCGCGCTGCGTCGCGCAGCACTAGCTGCCCGCAGGCGTCGCGCCGCTCACAAGCGGTTCAGATACTCGAAGCTGCCGGACTCGCGCACCTCGCGCGCGGCCTCGCGCAACCCGGCCATCGCGGCGCGGTACAGCGAGGTCGAGGTGCTGACGCGGCGCACGCCCGCCGTCTGCAACTCGGCGACCGTGAAGGACTTGCCCTTGATGCCGGCCATGAAGCTGAACGGCTTGCTCAAGGAGGCGCACACCGTGCGCACCGCCTCCAGGCTGGGCAGCGCCGGCGCGAACAACACGTCGGCCCCGGCCTTCTCAAATGCCTGCAGACGCTTGATCGTGTCGTCGAGGTCGGGGTTGCCGCGCAGGAAGTTCTCGGCGCGCGCGGTCAACGTGAACGGAAACGGGTGCGCGCGCGCCGCCTCGACCGCCGCGGCAACCCGTTCGACCGCTTCGCCGAACTCGTAGAGCGGTCGCGCCGCGTCGCCGGTCGCGTCCTCGATCGAGCCGCCGGCCAGGCCCGCTTCGCCGGCGAGGTGGATGGTCAGCGTCACATCGGCCAGCGTGTGGCCGAAACCGTTCTCGAGATCCGCCGACACCGGCAGGTCGGTCGCCGCGACGATGCCACGCGCATGCGCCAGCGCCTCGTCGCGCGTGATCTCGCCGTCGCGCCGCCCGAGCGACTGCGCGCACGCGGCGCTCGAGGTCGCGAGCGCTTCGAAGCCGAGCTGCGCGAGGATGATCGCGGTGCCGGCATCCCAGGCATTGGGCATCACGAACGCGGCGGGGCCGCGGTGGAGCTGGACGAAGCGTGTGGCCTTGTCGGCGGTGCTGACGAACATGGTGGGCCTCCAGTCGAGGTGACCATTCTGCCGCGTCAATGCGACGACGGTGTGGCACGCACCCGCGCGACCGCCGCGTCGAGGTCGCGCCACGCCGGCTGGCCGGGCGCGAAGCGCTGGCGCAGGTAGGCGGCCAGCTGCGCGAGTTGCGTGTCGTCGAGCGCGTCGCGGTAGGCCGGCATGAAGCCGAGCTCGCGCGACGCCGGCTCGCGTATGCCTTCGAGGACCACGCGCAGCAGGTTGTCGGGGCGCTCGCTGTGCAGGTTGGTGTTCAGCGCCAGCGGGATGTTCTGGCCCAGCAGCTGCGGGCCGCTGCCGTCGTGGTGGCAGGCGCCGCAGGCGGTCGTGAACAGGCGGTGCGCGGGGTCACTCAGCGGCACGACCGTTGCCGGCCGCGCCGGCGCGACCGGCGCGGCCGGCGGGTTGAACGACGCGAGGTAGGTCGCCATCGCGCGCACGTCGGACTCGGGCAGCTGCGCGAGCTGCTGCACCACCGGCGCCATCGGACCGCTGGCGCTGCCGTGTTGTGCGCTGTGGCCGTGGCGCAGGTAGTTGAAGAGTTCGGCCTCGGTCCACGGCACCGGCGCGCGGCTCAAGGCGTTCAGTGCCGGCGCTTCCCAGCCGTCGACCACCGCACCGCCGAGATAGGCCGTGCCCTCGCGCTCCGCGCCCAGCGCGCCGCGCTCGGTGTGGCAGCCGCCGCAGTGGCCCAGGCCGTTGACCAGGTAGGCGCCGCGGTTCCATGCGGCCGATTGCGTCGCGACGGCCGGCACCGGCCCTGGCGTCAGGAACAGCGCGTTCCACAAGCCCAGCAGCGGTCGCAGGTTGAAAGGGAAGGCCAAGCTGGTTTCGGGCACGACAGAGGCCACCGCCGGCTGCGCCATCAGGTAGGCGTACAGCGCGGTCAGGTCGGCGTCGGTGGTCTGCGTGAACGCGGTGTACGGGAAGGCCGGGTACAGGTGCCGGCCGTCGCGCGACACGCCCTCGCGCATCGCGCGCTGGAACGCGCTGAACGACCAGGTGCCGATGCCGGTCGCCATGTCGGGCGTCAGGTTGGTGCTGTAGACGGTGCCGAACGGCGTGTCCATCGCGCGGCCGCCGGCGTTGGGCACCCCGCCGGGCGCGGTGTGGCAGACGATGCAGTCACCGGCGGCCGCGAGCACGCGACCCTTCTCGATGACCTCGGCGGTGTAGACGTTGGCACTGCCGGCCGCGACCGGTGCGATGCTGGCGCGCCAGCCGAGCGCGGCGGCGCCCAGGCCGAGCACGCCGGCCGTCAGCGCCGCAGCACGCGCCCACCACCCGCGCCGGCGTGGCCAGACCGCGGTGATCGGCAGTTGGCGCGGCGAGGGCAGCGACAGGCTGTTCGATGCCGATGCTTGCTCATTCGGCGGGGGCAACGGATTCAGCGCTGCACGCACGACCTCGGGCGTGAACGGCGGCGCACGAAAGCGCACGCCGGTCGCGTCGAAGATCGCGTTCGCGATCGCTGCGGTGCCCGGCACCGACGCCGACTCGCCCGCACCGAGTGCGGGCTCGCCGGGCCGTGGCATCAGCATCACCTCGACGACCGGCACCTCGCGGAAGCTCAGGATCGGGTAGCTGCCCCACTCGCGCGCGACCGGCACCTGGGTCTTCTCGGCCAGCGGCACCGATTCCTTCAGCGCCCGGCTCGTCGTCTGCAGCACGTTGCCGTGCACCTGGTGCTGCACGCCGGCCGGGTTGATCATCAACCCCGCGTCGTGGCCGACGACGACGCGGCTCACGTGCACGTCGCCGGTGAGCTTGTTGACCTCGACATCGGCGACCCACGCGGCCCAGGCCGAGCCGAAGCCGGGGAACTTGCTGTGCACATAACGCGCGTACGCGAAGCCCTGGCCCTTCAGCACGTCACCTTGCGGTGCCTGCTGTTGCGGCTGGGTGTGCGTGAGCCAGCCGGCGCGCGCGGCGGTCGCGGCGACGAGTTCGGATGCGCGCTGGTCTTTCAGGTGATTCAGCCTGAAGGCGACCGGGTCGACCTGCGCGGCCGTCGCCAGCTCGTCCACATACGACTCGTGCGCGAACGAGTTCGGCAGCGCCGACACGCCGCGCAGCCACGACGCGCGCAGGATGGGCGGCATGTCGTTCGCGACGACGCGCAGATTCGGCACCTCGTACGGCGGCACCGCGGTGCGGTCGCCCATCTCGTAGGCGGTCGCGTCGGGTTCTATCGTGCGCGTCAGCAGCAGCGCCAGCGTGGGCGCGCCGTTCGACGGGTACGAGGTCTGGAAGTCGTAGGCCGCGATGCCGCCCTGCGCGTCCAACCCGCCATCGACCTGCATCAATTGCGCCGCGCCCTTGGGCTCCCACAAATGCTCCTGCTCGCGCGTGAGCTGCACCCGCACCGGCGCACCGACCGCGCGCGACAGCAGCGCCGCGTCGGCCACCACGTCGTCGGCGCAATTGCGGCCGTAGCAGCCCGAGGCCTCCATGCGCACCACATCGATGGCGACATCGGGCAGGCCCATGAGCCGCGCCAGGTCGGCGCGCAGCACGTGCGGGTTCTGCGAGCCGGTCCACACCGTCATCGCGTGGTCGTGCCAGTCGGCCAACCCGCACGACGGGCCGATGGACGCGTGCAGCTGGTAGGGCCAGACGTACTCGCGTTGCATCGGTTGCGCCGCGCCCGCGATCGCGCCGGCCACGTCGCCCCGCTCGACCAGCACGCGGCGCGTCGCCGGGTTGGCACGGATCGCCTGGCCCAGGTCGCCCAGCGGCGGCATGCCGGGCCACGGCTTCCAGGCGACCTTCAACTCGCGCATCGCGCGCTCGGCCTGCTCCTCGCGCTCGGCGACGACGCCGACGAAATCACGGATCACGACGACCGCGCGAATTCCTTCGATGTGAGCAATCGAAGACTCGTCCACCGATTCCAGCGTGTTGCCGACGAAATCGCCCGCATCGACGCCCGCATACGGCGGCCGCACGACGCGGCCGTGCAGCATGCCGGGCACGCGCATGTCGTGCACGAACACGAGCTCGCCGGTGGCCTTGGCCGGGATGTCGACGCGCGGCGCGGCGCTGCCGACGACGCGGTAGGTGTCGGGCGATTTGACCGGCGCGTTCAGGTCCAGCGTCAACTCGACATGCTGGTCGGCCGGTGGTGCGCTCAGCCCTTGGGCCGACAGCCACGCCCGCGCCTGCGCGGCCGCGCGCCGCAGCGGCTCGCCGTGCACCTGGATCGACGCGCTCGCGATCGTCGCGCCCTGGTTGGGCACGAGCGCGGTGCTGCCGAGCACGACGTTGACCGCAGCGAGCTCGACACCGAGCTCTTCGGCGACGATCTGCGCCAGCGCGGTGCGGATGCCGGTGCCCAGGTCGACGTGGCCGTGCAGCGCGATGACGCTGCCGTCGTCGAAGACCGCGATCAGGATCTCGGCGCCTTCGGCGGGGTTGGCCGCGACGGTCGCCGGCTGGCCCGGCGCCGGCGGCATCGCCGGTGGCGGCGGGCGCGAGACCAGCAGCACGCCGCTGGCCGCGCGCAGGTCGTCGCGCGCGCGCGGCAATTCGGCGCGACGCGTCATCGCGAGACCGCCGCTGCGGCAGCGCTCAGCTCGGCGGCACGCTGCACCGCCTGCAAGATTTCGAGGTGCGCGCCGCAACGGCACAGGTTGTGCGCGAGCGCGTCGCGCGTCTGCTGCGCGGTGGGATGAGGGAAGCGCTTCAGCAGCGCGACCGTGCTGACGATCATGCCGTTCAGGCAGTAGCCGCATTGCGCGGCCTGGCACTCGATGAAGGCCCGCTGCACCGGGTGCAGCGCGTCCGCGCTGCCCAGCCCTTCGAGCGTCGTGATGTGGCGCCCTTCGACCCCACCGACCGGGATCACGCAGGCACGCGCCTCGATGCCATCGACCAGCACCGTGCACGCCCCGCACTCGCCGAGGCCGCACCCGTACTTCGGGCCGTTCAGGCCGAGGTCGTTGCGCAAAACGGTCAGCAGCGGCGCATCGTGCGGCACGGCCAGCGATTCGGCACGGCCGTTGACCACCAGCTTCACCACGGACGCCACGTTCATCGAATCAGGTTGCCGTCGCCCGTGTACATCTCGAGTTCGACGAAGCTGGAGCCGTTGTGGTTGCTGGGCCCGTACTCGACGCGGAACTCGCCGAGGTCGTACTTGCCCAGGCCCTCGAGCGCAGCGATGAAGCCTTCGCGCGTCGGCGCACGACCGGCGCGGCGCAAACCCTCGACAAAGACCTTGGCAGCGATGTAGCCCTCGAGCACCGTGTAGTTGTCGATCTTCGCCCCCGAGGACGCGATCGCCTGGCGGTACTCCTTGACGATGCCGTAGCGCTCGAGTCGCGGCGAGGGCACGATGCTCGCGGTGACGACGCCGCGCAATGCACCGTTCAGGCGGGTTGCAGCACCTTTCGCGTCGACGATGCCGACCGAGATCGTGTAGATCGTCGAGCCGACGCCGGCGGCCTTCAGGTCGCGGATCAGCACCTCGGACATCTTGCCGGCCATGATCATGGTCACCGCACCGGCATTCGCCTGGGTGATCTGCGTCGCGATGTCGGCGGCGCTGCTGGCGTCGATCGCCATCGGCAGGGTCTTCGCGACCTTGAGCTTCTGCGCCTGCAGCAGGGGCAGCAGCGTGTCGAGGTTGGACTTGCCGAAGGCGCTGTCCTGGTAGACCACCGCGACGTTGTCGCTGCCGACCACCGAGAGCTGCTGCGCGATGCGCGACAGCTCGTTCTGGTAGCTCGCCCGCACATGGAACAGGTAGTGGTTGTGCTTCTGGCGGAACGAGGTCGTGCCCACCAGCGGTGCGAACACCGGCACCTTGGCGGCCTCGGCGATCGGCATCGCCGCGATCAGGTTGGCGGTCGCGGTGTAGCCGATCAACGCGAAGACCTTGTTCTGCTCGATCAGCGTGTGCGTGTTCGCGGCGGTGCGCTTCGGGTCGTAGGCGTCGTCGAGCGCGGTAAGCTCCAGCTTGCGGCCGTTCACGCCACCGGCCTTGTTGACCTTGTCGAAGCAGAGCTCGATGCCGGCACGGTAGTGGTTGCCGGTGTCGGCCACCGGCCCGCTGAACACCGCCGACTGGCCGATCAGCACGGTGGTGTCGGTGACCCCGGTTTCGGCGCGTGCGGCCGAGGCCCCCGTGGCCGCGGCCAGCGCGAGTGCCGCGCACAGCGCCGCACTCCGCCGGTGGGTCGCGGTCGGCGTCACTCAGCTGGCCAGGTCGGTCGACTGGATGCGCTTCACGCCCTTGGCGGTCATGCTCTTCCAGGCCGCGGCGAGCGAGCCGTTCAGGTCGATGCCGCGCGTCGCGTCTTCGATCACATAGACCTCGAAGCCGGCCTTGCGCGCGTCCATCGCGGTCCAGGCGACGCAGAAGTCGGTGGCCAGGCCGGTGACGTACAGCGTCTTGATGCCGCGTGCCTTCAGGTAGCCGGCCAGGCCGGTGGCGGTCTTGTGGTCGGCTTCGTCGAAGGCCGAGTAGCTGTCCATCTCCTTGTGGAAGCCCTTGCGGATGATGATCTGCGCGGTCGGCAGCTTCAGGTCTTTGTGCAGCGCCGCGTCGTCGGTGCCCTGCACGCAGTGGTCGGGCCACAGCACCTGCGTGCCGTAGCTGAGCTTGGTGGTCTCGAACGGCTTCTTGCCCTGGTAGGTGCTGGCGAACGACGCGTGCCCCGGCGTGTGCCAGTCCTGCGTGACGACGATGTTCTGGAAGCTCGTCGACAGCTTGTTGATCACCGGCACCACCGCCTCGCCGTCCTTCACCGGCAGCGTGCCGCCGGTGACGAAGCAGTTCTGCACGTCGACGACGATGAGCGCGCTCTTCGCATCGGGCGTGATCTTCGCGGCGGCGAAGCTGCGGCCGGTCGCGGCGACGAGGCCGGTGCTGGCCAGGGCTTTCAACAGGGTTCTGCGTGCGGGGGTGTGCATGGTGAAACTCCTAGGGTGGATGAACGAGGGCGCCAGGATAGGCCGAGTGTCAGACGCTCAGGTAGGCGCGCCGCACCTCCTCGTTGACCGAGAGTTCGGCCATCGAAGCCTGGTAGCGGATCTGGCCCTTCTCGAGCACGTAGGCCCGATCGGACACCAGCTCCGCGAAGTGCATGTTCTGCTCCGACAGCAGGATGCTCACGCCCTGCGCCTTGAGCTCGAGAATCATGTGCGCCATCTGCTCGACGATGACCGGCGCGACGCCCTCGCTGGGCTCGTCGAGCAGCACGAGATACGGGTTGCCCATCAGCGTGCGCGCAACGGTCAGCATCTGCTGCTCGCCGCCGCTCATGCGGCCGCCGGGCCGGTCGGGCATTTCGCCCAGGTTGGGGAAGAGCTTGAACAGCTTCTCGGGCGTCCAGACCGGCGCCGCGCTGCCGTCGTCCCAGATGCGCGGCGGCTGCTTGCCGACTTCGAGGTTCTCCATCACCGTCAGGTCGGCGAACACGCGGCGGTCTTCGGGCACGTAGCCCAGGCCCAGGCGTGCCACATCGTACGGCTCGCGCTTGCTGATGTCCTGGCCGAGAAACGACACCGTGCCCTTGCGCTTGGCCAGCATGCCCATCAGCGCCTTCAGCGTGGTGGACTTGCCGGCGCCATTGCGCCCCATCAGCGCCACCACCTCGCCGCGGTGCACCTGCAGGTCGACGTCGTAGAGGATGTGCGCCGCGCCGTACCAGGCGTTCAAGCCCTTGGCGTCCAGCAGCGTCGTGGTGATCATCACGCCGTTTCCGCTTTCTTGTTCTCGAAGGTCTTGCCGCTGCCGAAGTAGACCTCCTGCACCTTCGGGTGGTCACGGATCTCGGCCGGCGCGCCCTGCGCGATCAGCCGGCCGCGCGCGAGCACGATCATGCGGTCGGCGTGCGCGAACACCACGTCCATGCTGTGCTCGGTGAACAGCACCGCCATCTGGCGCTCGATCACCAGGCGCTTGGTCAGCGCCATCAGCTCGTTGCGCTCTTTCGGCGCCATGCCGGCGGTGGGTTCGTCCATCAGCAGCAGCTTGGGCGTGTTGGCCATCGCGATCGCGAGCTCGACGCGCTTCACGTCGCCGTAGGCCAGCACGCTGCACGGCCGATCGGCCTGCGCCTTCATGCCGACCTGATCGAGCAAGGCGAGCGCGTCGTCGCGGCGGTGGTCGGCGGCGCGCTTCCACAGCGAATACAGCTTCGCATCGGCCGAGATCAGCGCCATCTGCACGTTCTCGACGACGGTCAGCGACGCGAAGGTCTCGGCGATCTGGAAGGTGCGGCCGACGCCGCGGTGCCAGATGTCGCGCGGCTTGCGGCCGATCAGCTCGACGCCGTCGAGCCTGATCGAACCCGAGTCGGCACGCAGCTGGCCGTTGACCATGTTGAAGGTGGTCGACTTGCCGGCGCCGTTCGGGCCGATCAGCGCGAGCAGCTCGCCGGGCGCGACCTCGAAGCTCACGCCGTCGACCGCGCGGTTGCCGCCGAACGACTTGCCGAGATTCGTCACTTGCAAGAGGCTCATCAGGCAACCTCCGTGCTTCGCACTGCGGTATTCGCCTTGGGAACTGCCCTTCGGCTCATGCCTTGGCCTCCTTGCGCCGGTCGAACAGTTGCCCCACGAAGCCCGCGATGCCCTGCGGAAACACCAGCACCAGCAGCAGGATGATGCCGCCCAGCAGCGCACGCCAGTAGTCGGTGTTGCGCGCGACCGCGTCCTGCAGCCACGTGAACGTGACCGCACCGACGACCGGGCCGGCCAGCGTCTGCAGGCCACCCAGCAAGACCATCACGAGCCCGTCGACGGAGCGGCCGACCGCCACCGTGTCGGGCGAGATGCTGCCCTTCGAGAACGCGTACAGCGCGCCGGCCAACCCTGCGAACACCGCGGCGATCACGAACGCGACCCACTGGATGCGCTTCACGTCGATGCCGATCGCATCGGCGCGCAGCGGCGAGTCGCGGCCGGCGCGCATCGCATAGCCGAAGGGCGCGAACAGCGCGCGGCGGATCAGCAGCACGCCGCCGACCACCAGCGCGAGCGTCAGGTAGTAGTAGGTCTGCTTGTCGGCCAGCCACTCGGCCGGCCACACGCCGGTCAGGCCGTTGCTGCCGCCGGTGAAGTCGTCCCACTGGAACACGACCGACCAGACGATCTGCGAGAACGCCAAGGTCAGCATCGCGAGGTAGACGCCCGAGAGCCGCACACAGAACCAGCCGAACACCAGCGCGCCGATCGCGGCGACGATGGGCGACAGCACCAGCGTCAACTCCATCGGCAGGTGCGCCGCACGCACCAGCAGGGCCGCACCGTAGGCACCGAGTCCAAAGTAGGCTGCGTGGCCGAACGAGTGCATGCCGGCCGGGCCCATGATGAAGTGCAGGCTCGCGGCGAACAGGGCCGCGGTCAGCAGGTCGATCGCGAGCACGGTGAGGTAGGGCGATCCGACGGTCGCGACCGGCCACGCGATCAGCGCGAGCAGCAACACGCCACCCGCGACTTTCAACAAGGTGTCGGCGCGGCGCAGCGGCGCCTCGGCCGGCGCGGAGTTGCGGCTCGTCGCCTGCGGCTTGCCCATCAGCCCCCAGGGCCGCAGCACGAGCACGACAGCCATCACGAGGAACTCGACGACGAGCGTGAGCTTGGAGAACGAGAACGCGATGCCGAAGAACTCGACGTTGCCGATGCCGATGCAGATCGCCTTGATCTCGGCGATCAGCAGCGCGGCCACATACGCACCCGGGATCGAGCCCATGCCGCCGACCACGACGACGACGAACGCGTCGCCGATGGTCTGCAGATCGAGCCCGAGGTTGGCCGGCTCGCGCGGCAGCTGCAGCGCGCCGCCCAGGCCCGCGAGCATGGTGCCGAGCGCGAACACCGCGGTGAACAACCAGGCCTGGTTGACGCCGAGCGCGCCCACCATCTCGCGGTCCTGCGTGGCCGCGCGCACCAGCGTGCCCCAGCGCGTGCGCGTCAGCAGCAGCCACAGCAGGCCGAGCACGACCGGGCCGACGACGATCAGGAACAGGTCGTAGGTCGGGAACATGCGGCCAAAGATGGGGATCGCCTGCGCGAGGCCGGGCGCGCGCGGGCCGAGCAGGTCTTCGGGGCCCCACATCCAGAGCGCAGCGTCCTTGATCACCAGCATCAGCGCGAAGGTCGCGAGCAGCTGGAACAGCTCGGGTGCGCGGTAGACGCGCCGCAGCAGCAGCATCTCGACCAACGCGCCGATCACGCCGACCGCGATGGCGGCGAGCAGCAGCGCGGGCCAGAACCACGCGCCGCCGCCCAGCTTGTCGGCCAGCATGTAGGCGATGTAGATGCCCAGCATGTAGAACGAGCCGTGCGCAAAGTTGACGATGCGCGTGACGCCGAAGATCAGCGACAGGCCCGCGCCCACCAGAAACAACGAGGAAGCACCGGCCAGGCCATTCAAGAGCTGGACGACGAAGCCGGAGAGATTCATGTCAGATCAGTCGGCTGGACGCAGCTTCTTGATGGCGTCGTTGGACGGCAGGAACTTCGCGCCGTCGAGGTACTTGTAGTCGACCATCACGCCCTTGCCGCTCTCCAGCTTGGTCTTGCCGACGAAGGCGCCCATCGTCGACTGGTGGTCTTCGGCGCGGTAGGTGAACTTGCCGAACGGCGAGTCGACCTGCAGGCCCGCGAACGCGGCCACCAGCTTGTCGGCCTCGGTGCTCTTGGCCTTCTTCGCGCCGGCGGCGATGGACTTGATCATCGTGTAGCCGACCAC
>Ga0307510_10010881_pt1 | contig 10810 bp, 10 predicted proteins | sample 12_EM_MG_FD_207224 | JGI IMG/M metagenome (GOLD analysis project Ga0307510, IMG submission 207224) | Populus trichocarpa ectomycorrhiza microbial communities from riparian zone in the Pacific Northwest, United States - 12_EM | ecosystem: Host-associated > Plants > Roots > Unclassified | place... | reverse complement strand
CAGCAGCCTCTTGGCCTCCTCCAAGGAGGTGTTGCGTGCACCGTAGTTCACTTCGTCCTTTCGGCCGAGCAGGCGCCGGTAGAACTTCTCCTGGCGGTCCGGCAGAGTATTGCCGAGCACCTCACGCAACAAACGCGGCGCTGCGGCGTGGTCCTGTGTATTGACCACACCCTTGCGTTTGGCGGTAATCGCGTCGGCATAGGCGATCGCGCATGCGACCATCAGTGTGATGGCTGGGTTGTAAGTGCGGCTGACCTCGAGCGTCACCAAAGCGCGAGCCGACTCGCGGAACTCGCGAGCTTGATTGAGCCGCCCTTTCCAATGGTCGTCGCCTACGGACTTGCGTGGGCCTTGTCCAGTCATGCGGCCACCGGACGCGCCCTGGCGCTCTTCATCGCACCTTCAGGCCGCATCCCCTTCAGGACTCTGGAGTCGCTCACCACATCGGACCACCATTTGTCGGCTTCCTGAAGTGCGGCGAGGTCCTGCAAGGTCAGCGCGGTCACGGAGACGCGCACTCCTAGCTCGTCCTCGATTGGCATGAGGTCTTCACGAACCTTGTCGCCCACGTCTGGCGCCGAAACTAGCAGCGCCACATCGATGTCGCTGGTCGGGGTGTCCTCCCCCCGGGCCACGCTCCCATACAGCCAAGCAGCCTGAACACCCGCACGCTTCTTGAGTCGCTCACGCAATCGCGCCACCAAGTCCTCCCAAACCGCCCGTTCCGTCTCGAACAACTGCAGGATGGGCTGCCGGAAGGGGTGAACGGCCGCCAGCTCGAATAGCTGTGTACGCGCGCTGCCCTTGGCTGTCACGACACCTAGCGCCGCGAGTGCGCCCAGAACGAGACGCGTGCCTTGCGGAGTCAGTCCGGCTGCCGTAGCAATCTGGGTTGCCGACGAAGTCAAACCATCTGAAAGCACCCGGAGGACACGCACGTTCCCTGCGCTCCCAAAAAGACGAGTAAGTGGGTAGCGAAGGTGGCTTTGGAGGCCCGAAGCGGTGCGCATGTCAAAACAATATCGTCTTCCGACAGGAAAGTCAAATTTCCCTATGGAAACTTCAATTACCAATCCTCGGGCCGCTTGACCTCCCTGACTACCCCAACTACACGCTATATCAATACTTCCACCTCCGAAGGTATGCGCGGGGACGCTCATGAGACTCTCCAGATATCCAAGCTCGGCCAGAGGCTCAAGCAGGCCAGTGTTCCAGATCGGTTGGTCGCAACCCTAGAAAGCAATCTTTACGGGGAAGTCGCCGGCGGACTGGCTGCGGGCGGACACCGGTGATGGGCAGTTCTGGCCGGCCGCCGGTATTGGTGAACGGCAGGTTCGGAGCAGCCCGTTTCGCCCAGGAATTGGCGTCCCCTGACCAAAGTCGCGCGAATAGGTTTCGAGACCAAGGCAGCGAGCGAGCCCCCGGCCGCGGGTCCTGAGGGTCGGCCAGCAGTGGTCACCCGTACTTGAGGCCGTGAGCCAACCTTGAAGGCGGAGATCTCATCCAACCCTGAGAACTTCGACCGCCTGCCTCGCCACCTACCCTGGCCTCGTGCACTACGCCGAGGCGCAGAACGACGCGCGGTCCGACATCCTCCGCGCTATCTGTGTCACAGGGCGTTGCGCTCGGCCTCCACGAGCGCGCGGTCGCGCTTGTGCACAACCGTCGAGGCAGCAAGCGCGTCCAGGGCGGCGCGGGCGTCCGCGACGCGACCCTGGGTGCGCAGCACGCGGGCCGCGTAGAGCTGCAGGCTGGTCCATTCAGGGCGATCGGCCGCCACGGCACGCGCCGCATCTGCTGCGGACACGTCCGCTGCGGACGGCTGGCGGGCCGTCATCAGAGTAGCGAGCAGCCACGCGTTGTCCTTCGTGTCTTGCCAGCGCTCGATGGCGTGGGCATGCTCTCCATCGCACACGGCGGTTCCCGATGCCTTCGACACATCGGCGCAGGCCTGCACAGTGGCGACGAAGTCGAACCACGCGTGTTGGCGCAGGGCGGTGGCCAGACCACCGTCGGGGCGATCTGGCGACACGCGCGGGTACAGCTCCTGGAAGAGGTCCAGCGCGCCCATCGTGTACGGGTTGTAGTCCGCGCGATCCAGGGCGTTCATCGCCAGGCGCAGCGGGATCGCCGGAGCGAGTTGGAGGAGCGCCCGCCGCGCGGTGTAGCTGATCGCCGAGTGCACCGGAGCGAGCGTAGCGTCGGCACTCGCCGCCTTCGCACGGATGTCGAACTCCTTGAGCGCAGCGCCGATGCGCGCGTTGTGGCGTGCCGCCGGCTCGGCGACAGCCGCGTTGAACGCAGCGCCGCGCAGCTGACGCTTGGTCCACGCATCGTCCACCGCCGCGTCCCACTCGGCATCGCGCACCGCATCGCGTACGAGGCAGCGCACCGCCCCCAGCGTGGCCCAGGCGCGCATCGGGTGGCCCGGCACAGCGGCAATGGTGTCGAATTCCTGGCGTGCGGCAGTGAAGTCATCGCCGTAGAACAGGGCCGCCGCGTGCTGATAGGCGTAGAGCGCCTTGAGCTTCGCCGGCGCGCCAGCGGGCAATGGCGCAGGCAGTGGCGGCGCCGGCGTTTTGCCGGGCGTCCAGGCGCAGCGGGCGAAGACGGCGTCTTGGCCGACGATCCACGTCCGGCGATCGGCGTCCTTCAGCGACGCGTCGTCCCCGAGCTCGCGCAACGTGCGCGTGGCGAAGGCGTATGCGTCGGGGCCGCACTGGCCCGTCTCGACGTCGATCTCTCCGAATCCCGACACCTTCAGCTTGCCGCGACGAAAGTAGTCGGGCTTGACGGTCGGGGGTTGTTGGGTCAGCGTGCCGCGTGCCTGCAGCCAGGCCGCAATCTCGTCCTCACCCGCCGCGGGCACCGGGCCGCTGTGCAGCCAGTCGCCCTGGCGGCGGTGGCTCTCCCTGGCCAGGGCGCCCACAGGCTGGTGCATCACGCGCCAGGCCACGAACAGCGACGCGCGGCCATAGCTGGGGCGGATCAGGCCGAGTGTGCCGTGCGCATAGGCGCTGTTGTCGGCGGGGCCGACGATGGGGCCCACATAGCCGCGGCGCAGGGTCTGCGGCAGGTTGCTGTCGTCGTCAGCGGGCTGCGCAGCGCGGCCCGGAGGCGTGAGCAAGAGGGCCGCGAGCACGAGGCAGAGGTGGCGAAACGAAGTGTGGGTCATGTTCATGGAACGATGTGGCGGGGAGGACGGGACGGATTCGACCAAGCGGCCTCGTCGAACCAATAGGGTCGAGCCGCGCGGGCGATGAGCGCTGCCGGCGGCGGATCGTTCGTGGCAAAGCCCAGCGCGGGGCCGCGACAGCGGCGCGCCAAGCCGGCGTCGTCCTGTGCGAAGCGGCGACGCCAGTCGTCGGCGTGCGGCCCCAGCCGGTACAGCATCGGGACGACCTCGTCGACCGGGAGGCGGTCCAGCCAGTCGCCCTGCGCACACCAGTGCGCGAGCACGGTCACGCTCAAGCGCACCCCGGCGGGCAGCGCCTCGCGCACGGTGGCGACGAGCTTGCGGTAGGCGTCGCGCTGGCGGGCCGGGGCTTCGAAGTCGAGCTGCAGCAGGCCGGCACCAGCGGCGGCCGTACCGCCCTGGCGACGCACAGCCGCGACGATGGCGTCGCGCTGAGCGGGGGTGAACTCGGCCGGCGCATCCTCGGCAGCCTCCAGGTGCACGACGGGCACGAGGCGCACGCCGGCGGGCAGAGCCAGCGGCTGCGTGCGTCCGCCGTGCTCGATGCCCCCGGCGCGCAGCATCAACGATTCCACGAGCACCGCGGCCTCGCGGTACGGCGACGCGTCGCCGTGTGCGGCCTGCGGGCCGTTGCTGTCCGGCCAGATCCACGCGACGCCGTGCGTGAGCGAGGCAGCAACCTCCGCGGATGAAGCAAGCCCGCGTGCGCCCTCCGGGACGCGATGGCGCACGGCGTGCGCGAGCAAGCCGGCCGCCAGCAGGACGATGCCGGTGACGACGCATGCGGTCGCTGGGGGCACGCGCCTTCGGCGTGCGTGTGGTTCGCTCATGGGCGGCCTCCATCCGCGTCGCGGAGTCTATCCGCCGCAAGCTTTGCGACCTGTGACGGGCGTCGCGGAAACGCCGTCCGGCGTGACGTAGTTCGGGGGCTGTCAGCTTGGGCGCCTCGCGCGACCCGCGGCGAGGCGCATTTCGCCGGAGCGATGAGGGACCTGCAGTGCGCGTCAGCGTGTCGACTTCGAAATGGCCCGCCGGAAGCCGGTGCGGTCGTTGGACGGGGATCGTCGGACCCAAGCCAAGACGCCCTCCATGTCATGCGACGTGCGAGATCGCTCGCAACGCTGGACTCTCACCACAAACTGGCCTCCTCCGTACCCGCCCGTCGCGACCGACCGCTGATGGCCGGAACGCGGAGCCCAAGTCGCGAATGCCAGCGGCAGATCTTCTGCCATGAGCGGTCGCTCAGCGCGGCGCAAGGGCCTGAAGAAGTTCTGCAACCGGGGCACCTTCGCTCCAGGCCGGCACTTCCTCCGGCAACTTCAGCCACGGCTGTTTTCGTTTCACCCAGATGTGGGCGACGACGTCCAGTTCGTCGCTTCGGTCCAGCGTGCCTGCTCGCACCACCACGACACCCGGCCGAGCGCTGTTCGAGTTGTAGACGCGCGTGTGGCAGACGGCGCACATGCGCTGAATGGAAGTTCTGCCGCTCGGGTTGGTCAGCTCATAAACGGCCAGCGGACCGGTCACGCTCAGCGACGCATCGGGCAGGAACGTCTGCTGGCTGAACGCACTGCCGCTCCACGTCTGGCAGTCGCGGCAATGGCAGGCATACGTTCGCGGCAGTGCATCCAACGCCAGCTCGTAGCGCACCGCGCCACAACGGCAACCGCCCTGAACCTCCGACATGCTGGCCTCCTGTTTCTGCTACGCCGCGCTCGCGCCCAAGCCGGCAAGACCTTCGCTTCGAACAGCCAGCCTACCAGCCCAAGACCCGCAGCCTCGTCTGGAAGAAATTCTCGGCGCTCTCCCGCACGGTGCGTCAACAACCGATGCAGGCGCTTTCTCAGCCCGGCGCAGATGGGTGAGCAAGCATCTAAACTGTGACGATGCAGCTCAACATCGTCGTGTACTCCAAATCCGCCTGCCCCCAGTGCGACACCGTCAAGAACCTGCTGAAGGTCAAGAACATTGCATTCGAGGAAGTCAAAATTGACGAAGAGGAACAGCGGAAGGCCTTCTACGAGAGGTGTGGGCCTTCAGTCCGCTCAATGCCTCAAGTGTTCATCAATGAGCAGCGCGTCGGCGGCGTTGCCGGGCTTCAGGCTGCTTTCGCCCAGTTGAACCTGTAGTGCTGTCGCGGCAGCCGGCTACTTCCGATTTGTTCACTGGCCGCGACGGCTTCAGTTCTGCGCAAGCCTTGCGACGAGACCTGCAGTCCAACGGCAAGCGCAGGGTAGTCCGCCCTCGAGCCGACGGCTGCCGAGGACGACCAGGGTCGGGACCTCCGTTTCGCAGTCCGTTCGAAAGCGGTCGTGCAATCTCACGAGAACTGAACGGCAGGTCTTCGACGTCGCGAACGCCTCAACCACGACTGCTCGCGCAGGGTTCTGTTCTCCAACCTGAGATCTCCGGTGATCTTCTTCGAGGAGCACGCTCCTGACAGTGCTGAACTGGATGCCAGCAGGTCCGCGCAAGAATGACCACACCGTGCGTCGCAAACATCGTGGCCAGCCGTCGCGATCGGCTTTGGGTGCTCCGCCCCAGCGGCGGCGATGAGGCTCTGCCTGTTCCTACTGCAACCAGGGTGCGAGGGCGGCGCGCAATTGCTTTGTCGAGTATGGCTTTGCCAAATGCGCATCCATTCCGGCGGCAAGGCATCGGTCCACGTCGTTTGTGAATGCGTTGGCGGTCAAGGCGACGATGGGCATCCGGGAACGGCCATCGCAAGACTCGGCCGCGCGGATTCGGTGGGTTGCCTCATAGCCATCCATCACGGGCATGTGGCAGTCCATCAGCACCAACGCGAACGACATCTCTGCCATCTTGACCAGCGCGTCTTCGCCATTGTCCGAAGACACGACATCGAGCCCCAGCGATTCCAGCATCGCGACGCCCACCAACTGATTGACCAGGTTGTCTTCGACCAGCAGAACACGGCCGGTCAGGTCCGCGGTTGATTCGTCCTCGGCTTCATTCAGTGGCATGGCCGCGGTCGCCGGAGCAAGGTCGAGCGCCAGCTCGAAGCCGAATGTCGAACCCTGACCGTGAACGCTGCTCACCTTCAACTCACCGCCCATGGCCCGCACCAACTGTCGGCTGATCGACAGCCCCAGTCCCGTTCCTCCCGGCCGTGCGTTGGCGGGGTCATCGGCTTGAACAAAGGGCTCGAATATCCGCTCCAGCTGCGATGCGGCGATGCCGATGCCGGCGTCCTTCACTTCGAAGGCGACACGCTCGAAGTCGCCATCGTGAATGAGCTGCGTCCGAAGAATCACCTGGCCGTGCGGCGTGAACTTCATCGCGTTGCCCACCAGATTGAGCAGAACCTGGCGCAGATGCAAGGCATCGCCCAGCCGCATCTCCGTCATGTCGGGATCGGAGACGAACTGCAGATCGATGGCCTTGCGCTCGGCCAGTGCCGAGAACAGCGCAGCGACCGAGCGCGCAATGGCATTCACGTCGATCGGCGTGCGGTCCACGTGAAGCAGGTTCGAGCCAATCTTCGCGAAGTCCAGCACCTCGTTGAGGATCGCAAGCAAGGCCTCGCCCGACGCCGTCGCCACCTCGAGGTAGTGCGCCTGCTTGGGCGTCACTTCCGACTTGGTCAACAGCTCCAGGGCGCCGAGCATGCCGTTCATCGGCGTGCGAAGTTCGTGACTCATGTTGGACAGAAACTCCTCCTTGGCGTGCACCGCGGCGAGCGCGTCGTCGCGCGCGGTCTCGAGCTGGCGGGTGCGTTCGGAGACACGATCCTCCAAATTGACGTTCATCGCGGCCAGAGCATCCTTGGCGCGCAGCTCCCTGCGCGCCCGGCGTTCGAATGAGGTCGCTCCGTCGCGGCGTGAGCGCTCGGCGAGTTCGGCCGCGGTATGGGCGTTCAGCGCCGAAACCACCAGCTGCTCGTTCGCTTCGCGCACGAGCTGCCTTTGATCGCAAGCAGCGACGCGTTCGGTCATCTCGGACACTTGTTGATTCACTTGTGCGAGAACCGCCTGCGCGCGTGACAGCTCGGTCCGGGCCTGCGAAAGCTTGCCAAGCGTTCTTGCTCGCGCGCGTCCGACTCGGCGAGCAGTCCTTTTCACGGGCAGACCACCCCAGTCGACCAGGGCACGGTCGAGATTGATCTGCAGATCGCTCCAGCGACTGCGCGCAAGTGATGAACTGTTGCCAGTTGGATTGCCCAGAGTTGGCCGGGCCCGAAGCTGGACCAGCCGATGTCGCTCCCATTGCAACAGGTATTGTTCGTTTGAGCACCTGTCAGTCTTTGCAGGTGGCGTCATTTTCCTAGGGGCTACGTTGGAGTCCTGCGGCCGGCGCCAACGAACGAGCGCTAGAAGCCTGTGCAGACGCGGGCGACCTGGGTCCAGAGGAAGCGGCGGAGATGTACGCGCCGGAACTCCGGCCCGGCGATGTCGGGCAACCGACCGGGACCTGAGCCTCTGCCCACGACACTACTTCGTGCCCAGAGCAACAGTTCGGACTGCGTGGGTATTGGGCACCCACGCAAGTCGATAGCCCTGTCCGCGCAGACGGTCCCACGCCGTCAGCTTGTCTGCTGGAGATGCAGCCTTCCCGACAAACGCGCCCGCGATGAGTTGGATCGCTTCACCGCTGCTGTGTCGCGGCATGACCATGCGCCTGCCTCGCGCGTCGAAGATCGCGTACATCTATGCGACGGTGTAGACAGCGTAGACCACGATCGCAACAAGCAATGCGGCACCAAATGTTGTCAGCAGGGTGAGCTGCCTGCGCGCGATGTTCAGCTTTTCGGTTTGTCTGTCCATGCCCGCATCGTCTCGTGCCTTGCACCAGACGAACAATCCTCTGCTTGAGTGCCCCCGCATTGGGGGTGTCGGCGCGAGGTGGCTGGCGTTGCGGGCCAGGCCGGCCTGCTTGAAGATCTGTGCCTGTGCGTCAAGCGCCGTGTCCACTGCGATGCTCGAGAGTTCCAGAAGCCTCCTCGCGCCGACAGCCGCACATCCGCAATGTTTGCCAGCGCACAGACGTGCCTCTTCGACGGCCCGAGACTGCCGTAGTCTTGCCGGGAGTTATCCAGCGACCAACCTTCTCTGGATGATTTCCATGATGCACACCTTTTTGTCCAACAACCGCGACGAGCTGATAGCGAGATGCAAAGCAAAGGTCTCACGGCGCCCCCACCGCAGTGCCACCGACGAACAGCTTGCCAACGGCGTCCCGCTGTTTCTCGAGCAGCTCATACGCACGCTCGTCGCGGAAGAGGCCGGAATCGACGATGTCGCCGTCCGAGTCTCCGGGCCTTCGGGCCTTCGGGCGGGGATACGCTCGCGCTGTCGGAGATCGGCGTGGCCGCCGCGGCTCACGGCAGGGCCCTCCTGGCCCTCGGGTTCACTGTCGAGCAAGTGGTTCATGACTACGGAGACCTCTGCCAGGCCATCACCGAGCTGGCCCACGAGAGGGACGCACCTTTCCATGTCGAAGAGTTCCGGACCCTGAATCGGTGCCTGGACAACGCCATTGCCGATGCGGTCTCCGAGTTCAGCTCTCAGCGCGATTCCTTGGTGGCAGACCGCCTCTCTTCGGAGGCGAACGAGAGACTCGGGTTCCTTGTGCATGAGCTGCGCAACTCGCTGCAGATGGCAAACCTGTCCGTGCGTGCCATGGAGCTGGGCGGATTGACCCTGACGGGCGCCACCGGCTCGGTGCTCAAACGAAGTCTTGCGGCGATGCGCAGTCTCGTCGATTCGTCCCTCGCTGAAGTGCGCGCAGGAAGTGGTGCGCCGATCCCACGCACCATCTTCTCGCTGGCCGCCCTCATAGAGGATGCCCGAACCGCTGCCCAGCTGGAAGCCGACGTGCGCGGGTGCGTGCTGTTCGTGGCGCCCGTCGACCCGGTGCTTCGTGTCGATGCCAATCGGGATTTGCTGCTGGGGTCACTGGGAAACCTGTTGAGCAACGCGTTCAAGTTCACGCATCGCCATACCGCCGTGAACTTGATTGCCTATGAGATCGACGCGCGTCTGTTCATCGATGTTGAAGACAGGTGCGGCGGACTGACGCCGGACTATGCAAAGACCATGTTCGCGCCTTTCGTTCAGGTGAGCTCCGACCGCACCGGACTCGGCCTGGGCCTCGCAATTGCACGACAGAACGTCGAATCCATGGGCGGAACCTTGACGGTCAAGAACCTCCCGGATGTGGGCTGCGTCTTCACCATCGGGTTCCCGAACTCGACGACCGAACGTCGGAGCGACTTCGGGGCGCTCAGGTAGGCGCAGGCATTTGCCGCGTCTTTGGGTCCTGCGTTCGATCTCGCGCTGCGCCGCGGCGATTGCCTCCAAACGCGCCAAGACCTCATTCGGCCGGCTTCCTCGGACAAGGCAGGTGCAACCGCGCATGCGGTCCACTCCGTGCTTGGAATCCGCTTTGCTTCGAGGCAGCATGGAATTTGTCTGTGGCCACAACGGCTTCGGGATTTCATCCATGCCGGGATCGCCCGATCCAAGAGCGAATCACCTTCTTGCCGCGCTGCCGGCGACGGAGTGGGAGCGCTGGTTGCCGCAGCCCGAACCGTTCGAGATGCCGCTGGGGAAGGTGGCGCAAACGGCGGTGTGCAATCAGCACCATTCGCTGGATCAGCAACCCTGCCGCTGGCTTCTGCTGAGTCTGGACCGTCTCGAGGGCGATGAACTGCAGATGACGCAGGAATTGATCGCCAACATGCTCGGCACGTCTGTCGACATCGCTCGATTGACGCACCGGAATGCAGGTGCTGCCAAATCACTCCCGCCTTGGCTTTGCATTTCGATACCTCGCTGCGTGCGCCGCCGCACAGACCTTCGATCCTTCGGCGCTCACCGTGCTTGGAACGAACCCCTCGCGGCCCGGTTCACCGCCCTTGTTGCCGCTGTGCCTGGCGCAGTGTCGCAACGCATTCGATGAAGGAAATCTCCATGACCTACCAAAGCGTCAACCCCAACACCGGCAAGACCGTGAAGAGCTTCGAGCATCTCAGCAGCGCCGCCCTCGAGAAATCACTCGCCGGCGCCGAGACCTGCTTCCAGACCTGGAAGCACACGAGCTACGCCGAGCGCGCCACCATCGTCGCCAAGGCCGCTGCCCTGATGCATGCGCACGTCGACGACTACGCCAAGCTGGCAACCCTGGAGATGGGCAAGCGCATCGACGAGGCGCGCGGCGAAGTGAAGTTCAGCGCCGACATCCTGGCCTACTACGCCAAGAACGCCGAAGCCTTTCTGGCGCCGACGAAGCTGCACCCCAAGGTCGGTGAAGCCCACATGGAGAGCAGCCCCTTAGGCGTCCTCTTCTGCGTCGAGCCCTGGAACTTCCCCTTCTACCAACTCGCACGCGTCGCCGGCCCGCAGCTGATGGCGGGCAATGTGCTGGTGGTCAAGCACGCCGGCTGTGTGCCGCAATGTGCGATCGCGTTCGAGAAGCTCTTGCTCGATGCGGGTGCGCCCGCGGGCGCCTACACCAACCTGCTGATCTCGCACGAGCAGGCGAACCGTGTCGTGGACGACCCCCGCATCAAGGGCGTCGCGCTGACCGGCAGCGTCGCGGCCGGCCGGAGCATTGCGGCGCGGGCCGGGCAGAACCTCAAGAAATCGTCGATGG
>Ga0307510_10010880_pt1 | contig 10810 bp, 5 predicted proteins | sample 12_EM_MG_FD_207224 | JGI IMG/M metagenome (GOLD analysis project Ga0307510, IMG submission 207224) | Populus trichocarpa ectomycorrhiza microbial communities from riparian zone in the Pacific Northwest, United States - 12_EM | ecosystem: Host-associated > Plants > Roots > Unclassified | place... | reverse complement strand
CTATCAGCCCCGATGTAGTACACCGATGAGTAATCGAGGATCTCCTGCCGCTCGTACTCGGACAGATGTTGTCGCTGACTGCTCTTGAGCAGAGCTTTAAACATCGTGAGCAATAGCAAAATAGGACAAGTACAAACAGAAACTCACCGGAAGGACTCTGGGGAGGCGTAGGTGGTAAAGGTTCCGGAAATCATAGCAGCACGTCCAATTCCTCCTGGGTGGCACCATGTGCCAACTTTTTCTGTCGCTGACGCTTGATATACTGGAGTATTTCCTCATCACCTAGGAGCTCCTCCTCATCAACAGAGCTGGGAACAGGAGACGGAGTTGATAACGATAAGCGACTTGATGACGATGTAGCAACTTGATGGGTATTGGGCAAATTGGACGATCGCGAGTGGGTGCACTATGGCAGGTGATGCGGGTGCGAGCGCACGGTGACGAGGGCGGCTTCTGTGTGGAGAAGAGAAAGGGATCCTCATGGTAGCTAGCATGGGATGGGACTGATCAGGACGCGGAAACAAGCAAGGGACCAGTGAGGACTCACCTCCTAGAAAGGGACTGGGAGGGAATCGGGCACCTCGGGTGGTGCGGCAACGGGGACAGGGGCGGCTCTGATAGTAGTGATTTGGGTTGTGAGGGAGACGCCAGAGGATGGGACCAGTCAGGACACAGAAAAAAGCAAGGGAGTAAGGGGCACACTCACTGGAATGTTCGAGGATGAGCCTGGTCCAACAGAAAGAAAGCAGCCAGCCAAAGCAGGTGGAAATGGTCATGACATGAAAACAAGCAAGTAGTCAGAACAGAAAGAAAGCGAGCGAGCAAGGGGAAAGGCAGAGGACAGATCCTGTCAGGACACAGAAAGGAAGTGAACCAGCGAGGCGCTGGAGAGGGCAGCGGATGGGCGGTCTGAGGCGACTTCGAGTCACGACTCAAGTCGAGTCAATGGTCATTGGAACCGCGACTTTTCCCAGGATTGGTCCAGTTAACTGAGTTGCAAAACGGCCAGCTTCGGCTCGCCAGGCCGGTTCTGAGCCAAGTCGCGGCAACACTAGTACTATTTGCACAGTAATGCTGTTCTTACAGCCCTGCTGACCTTAAGTCCATTTTTTTTTTCAGCCTTGCTGTAACTCAGTGTATAAATTTGACACCATCGACTGATTTCATTGTGGAGAGGTTTAAGGAACTATCAGAAACTGATGCCTCACATGATCCCTATCGCAAGCAAGCATTTGTGGGTGGTCACCTCTTTTATGATGCCTTTGAGGATGACTTGGAACTCATACCACTGGGGGGTATACTTTGTCATATTGCCTACACGCCCATCATCTTAACTTCTATCAAATATCAATGCATTCATGCACTACCACTCAACTGGGTATGGTCACAATTTCACATACAAGTTGAAGACTGACATCGGTTTAGGACTAGCTGTTGGAGGACAGAGTCTAACAGACTGACTTGGAGTGTGATTATACTAGTAATACTAGAATTATAGCAGCTTCAATGTTACTCAAAGTACTGAGTGCTGGTGGACCTTAGTTTTTCCTTTAACACTAGTTACTGTAACCCTTTTATAATGGGACAAAGATCAAAAAGAGTGTATTTACTGGGATACAAATGAACACAATCACTTGTTGTATTGTCACTTTGTGTTGTGCAAAGAAATAACAGGAACTACATGTGACTAATGTGCCACATCACTTTTTTTGTCTGAGACTATACTGTAGTACTGTAGATGACTGATCTTCAGTCTTGTAGGGCCAGCACATGCACTAGCCTTGGAAACAAGCAGAAGCACACAGTGCAGCCATGTTTTCTGAGTTGTAGCCCGCTCTCTCGATCTGTGAGATTGAGTCTGTTCCCTGTGCTGATGAACACATGACTTTCCCCCTTGGATCAGCCCACATCAATGCATCCAAACTCAACTTCAACCACATCACTCCTTTCCCATGTGCTCTCCTCTCCTCCTCCTCTTGCGCTGCCTTCTCATCCTTGTCCCCCCTGTCTTTCTGCCCCTCACCCTTGTTGTCAAGAGATCGAAGCTTTTCCTCAAGAAGTCAAAGCCATCCTGTTCATCACGTACCAGCTGCCTTGGCTGAAGACTCTCAGATTGCCCACATCGCATGGCTGATATCAAGACTCAAAATATCGTTGGCCCACATCGCACACGTCTAACACTGCTCTTGCCGACCGTTCCTTGGTCTGGACTCCTCAAAAGTTGGAAGGGTTTTCAGGATAATTATAGAAATATTTGGTTTTTATTGTGTATGTTTTCTGCCCTATTTCGACTTAGACTTACCTGCTCTCCATTTTTTGTTTGCCCCTTTTGATCTAGATTGTATTATCATATTCGCTGCAACGTTCCTTACCCTTGTTGTGGTTGCGCTCAACGTCATGCACCTCACAACAATTCAGTAAAATTTCTTGTTTTCAGACACTGATTTTTATCGCATAGGATGCTGTGCAGTTTGTTGCTGGCAGAAGCTTCGTCTTGTTTGTCTTGTTCACCTTTTCCCCCATCTACTTACTTCCATGTGTAGAGTACCTGTTCTGTATCATGTGTGTGCTACATATAAATACCCTGCACTTGGCCTTGTCAAAGGTCAGGCAACTGCAGCCCATCTTTCTCCTCCCTTTTCTGTGTGTTACGATCCTGGACCCTACCACCAATTTTCCGCTATTTTCCACCATTTATTTCGCGCTCTCGGTCACTTGTTCCCCACTCGTTCCCTCACGCGCCGCTCGGACCGTCACCAAATCACCTGACAAGTCACCTGATAGACCATATGACTAATCCGCAGTCAACTATCACATGCCATCACTCCGCAGTCCGCAGCATTCCGCAGCATCACCATCTATCCCTTTCTGGATTGCCAGCTCATGATGCACCATTCCGCAGTTGCCAGCTCATGATGGAGCTATACTTAGAACTGCCATGTCATGATTTACCTTAGTAAATATTTCCATATTTCTTTGTGACTCCTGTGACCCGTTACTTCTCAAATGTATATAAGCGCCTGTACTTTTAGCAGTTAGGCCTTAAGCCTAACTTGGTTTTCAATCCAAGACTTGTAGCTTCCACCCAGGACTCTCTGAGTCTCTTGTCTGATCAACTCAGTCGCTTCAAAAGCCTTGAAGCTCTCCCTTCATCTCTATTATCTACCTCAGGAGTCGCCCTTATCATCGGGGACTTTACTCTTATACTGCGTAGCCAATCGGTACCGAGCTACTCATGTGATCCATTGCCTCAGGAGGAGACCCCACTGAGCAATCCCAGTTGTTGCCAAACCAACCCACGCACGTCGCGTCTTTAAGGCCCTTGGACCTTAACACAAGTTAGGCTTTCCTACAAGCTCTTGAAACACAGAGCTGTTACCATCGTGGCGACCATTCAATACGGAACACTCAACGACGAGTTTACACGCATCGTCAGAAGACAACAGGACGATCTCCCAGCACACGTCACAAAGGACGCATACTTCGAAGACCACGGTGTAAACAATCCTAACACCGGATATCACCTTGACACTCCAAGTGGACGGACCATCTCTGTCGAATTTATCCAAGCAAACGACACCTATCTTTGGGTCCAACTTCACCGACACAACGATACCTGGATTACTAACCAGGGAGGAATTATCAGAAACAACCCAGATCTTGGCTGGTGGCTCATCATCGACCCTCAGCACCCCGATTACACACAAGAGGCCAGCATCCCTCTCACTCTCGCAGCAGTTACCACCGCACTTCAGCAGCTTCCTACCCGCCCCAACACCCCAGATCATCCAACCATCATGGAAGGACAACAGGAAGACATTAACGTCGCTACTGGCCAAGCACAGGCCGAGGCGCAGAAGATTAACATCATCACCCCCTCCAACGGCGCACTCAAAGGAAACCCTCCTTTTGTATTTACTGGAGACAGGAATACAAGCCGGAAGTTTATAAACAACTTCGATCTCTGGCGCCTACTCAACCAACATAACGACACCATGAAGAAACCCCTATCCCGCGTCGTCGCCCTCCTCAGCTACATGGACGGTGACAAAGTGGACGCCTGGAAGGAAGAACAAATGCATATCCTTGAGAAAGCAGCAAACGATGGAGTCCAAGAAACGGACGAAGACCTCTGGAGGGACTTCATCGAAAGATTTAGGAACGCCTTTACCAATCAAAACCAGAAGGAAGAATCCTACCAGAAGTTATGCAAACTCAAGCAGGAAGATAGTCTCGACGACTTCTTCGCCAAATTCAAACAACTGGCATTCGAGGCTGGAGTTCCCCTAGATGACAAGGGAACTATCGAAACCCTCAAACATGGCATGAACAAAGGCCTTACCGGCGCTATCATTAATTCCCCCAACTTCGACCCTACCGCAGATGTCCCTTGGACGTTCAAACAGTGGGAAGAACAGGCTCGCCAATCTCACCTTAAATGGAAGGCGGCAGCCGAGTTCACCCAACGACGTCAAGGACTCTTCCAAGCATTCAAACTCGCTCCTAGGCAAACCAACAACCCTGGACGAGGAGGTTTCGGAAGAAACAACAACTGGAGGAACAATAGGAACGACCGACGCACCACCTCTCAAGGAGGATACCATATGGACGTCGACGCTACAGTCACCCAAGAAATTAATGCCACTGCCAGTGGACAACAACATTCCGAAGCAAAGAAAGCGGAACTCATGAGAAGCAACTCGTGCTTCTACTGCAAAAAACAAGGACACCGAGCCAATGTCTGTCGCAAGAAACAGGCTGACCGCGGTAACTTCAGCGGTCGCTCCAACAATTCTAGGGAGCCAGCTAGAGCCAACACCACACCTATTATGCCAGATATTTCAAATCTTGACACTTTCGCTAATTATCTAAAGGATAACATGGATTCCTTCAGCGAAGAAGCTAGGCTGGGATTCATTGAAACACTGATGCCAAAGGATTTTCCTGAGGCCCGAAACTAGCTGTCTTAGTTAGGGCTTTTCGACTTGAAAGTGTAATAATTGACTTAAAGAATTCAATACAACTTAAAGTTCCAATCTCACACTATCAAGGAACGACAGAAGAACAAATCTTAGTTGACACTGGAGCAACAGAAAACTTCATCGACAAAACAACTGTGGAAAAACTTCGCTTAGGCACCAAAAGAATCCCTTATGCTCAGGCAGTATATAACGTGGACGGTACTCTAAACCGAAGCGGAAGCATTACCAAAGCTTGCGATTTACTCGTCACTCAGGGAAACAAGAAAGAACAAACTCGGTTCTTTGTCACTAACATCGGTCGTGACCGAATGATCTTCGGTTACCCATGGTGCAAAAAATTCAAACCAGATATTAACTGGGATGAAAACAAGATTAGAGGACCAAAAATCAAAATCGAAACTCTACTCTATGGCACCTTACAACGAGCAAAGACATGGCTCACAGACAAGAAACAAGAAAACGAAGACCTCATCCTCGAGGCACAGACATGCGCTCTATGGTCGGGAGTAACTCCTTCAGAAATGAGGGAAGGCCCGGTAGAGATTAATCGCACAAACACAGCAATCGAAATGGCCCATAAGTACGTAGCGGAACATGGGAAGGAGGAAGTCACCCTCCCGGAGAAATTCAAACGTCACACAGCATTATTTTCGGACGAAGAGGCAAACAAATTCCCGCCAACTCGTGGAGACGGAGATCACAAAATCGTCCTCATGGATACCGCCCCTACCCGCTTCAACTGTAAAGTCTACCCGCTCTCAAGAGATGAGCAGGAAGCGGAGAACAAGTTCATCGATGAAAATCTGGAAAAAGGCTACATCACACCCTCGGACTCCCCTTACGGCTTTTCCACCTTCATGGTCCCTAAGAAGGACTCGAAGGAGAAAAGATACATCATCGATTATCGCCCCCTCAACGCAGTCACCCGAAAGGACGTCACCCCACTCCCCAATCTCAAGCAGTGCATCGAAAACTTGCAAGGAATGGAACTATTCAGCAAGTTTCACATCCGCTGGGGATACAACAACATCTGCATACGGGAAGGCGATCAATGGAAGGCCGCATTTAAAACACGTCGAGGACTATTCGAACCCAAAGTAATGTTCTTTGGGATGAGTAACTCACCAGCCAGCTTCCAACGATTCATGAACGGTATTCTCGAAGAACTCTATGAACACTTCAAGAAGAAAGGCATACACGACATACGGCGCATCCTCCAGAACTACATGGACGATTGTGGTATAGGCACCCTCCTCAAAGACTATGAACTACACGTCGAAATTATCCATTTCCTATTCGACTTACTCCTACGTCACGGCTTACACCTCAAATTGTCAAAATCCGTCTTTCTACAGCCACAAATGGACTTTTTAGGCGTCCGGATCTCCAAGGAAGGAGCAACTGTTGACCCAGCTAAAGTTGCAGGACTCAAGGATTATCCACGCAAACTCAAAGATAAACGACAAGTCCGCGGATTCCTCGGAGTTGCCGGTTACCATCGCATGTTCTGCCCCAACTTCAGTATCATCGCCGCCCCCCTTACGAAACTCACCGGAAAGGACGTACCCTTTGAATGGGGACCCGAGCAAAAAGAGGCCCAAGAAACACTCATCACATTAATCACTAGTTCACCCATCCTGGCCAGACCAGACCCAGACAGACAATTTGAACTCGAAACTGACGCTTCACAAGTCGGTACAGGAGCAATACTCTACCAAAGAGACCTCCCTATCACGAAACCAGACAGCACCCAGAAACCAGGACCACGACGACCGGTGGGATTCCACTCCCAAAAATTCACGCAAACCGAGCAAAACTACCCCATCTATGACCGCGAATTCCTCGGAGTCATGAGAGGACTTTGCTGCTGGTCCCACTTGCTCAAAGGAACAACAATCCCCGTCTTGGTATATACTGATCATGCGAACCTAAGGTACTATAGGGAGCCCCGCAAAATTGGGCCACACGTTGCTGGCTACTTACCAGAACGCAAGCAATATAACATCCTACTGGAGTACAAACCTGGAGCTACTAATCGCGCAGACGCATTATCTAGGCGACCTGACTACGAAGGACCAAACGAAATCAACGACGACGTCACCGTATGGCCAGATCAATACTTCTGCGACCAGCACACCTCAATCCGCGTATTCGATGTGGACAGTATAGGCGACACTTTGGACTCAAAAATCAAGCTAGCGCAATATCAAAATCAAAGCACACTCAAGAAATGGGCACCAGCTCACAATCTATCCCTACTGGACAGCACTCACTGGCACCATGGAACGGCACTTGTTGTCGTGGCAGACAATGACCTTAGGAGGGGAGTAACATCCCTTTTTCACGACCACAAAACCGCTGGACATGCCGGAATTACCAAAACCCTCCAACTTATCGCACCCTACTACTGGTGGCCCGGAATGAAAATCTTCATAACTGAATACATCAAAGGCTGCGCTACTTGCCAAATGACCAAAGTCAACACTCATCCTGCTCATCCCCCTATGTTTCCTATCACCCCAGCAGAAAACGCTCGACCTTTTGAAACTGTCGCTATGGACTTCATCACCAAACTACCGCTCTCGGGAGGATACAACACTATCCTAACCATCACTGACACAGATTGCTCAAAAGCATCTGTCTTCATCCCCTGTAACGAAACAATTGACTCTGAAGGTGTCGCTCTACTCTACCTAAACAACGTCATCCCTCACTACGGCATACCTCACAAAATAATCTCGGACCGTGACGTCCGCTTTGTATCCAAGTTTTCTACAGAACTATGCCGCATCTTGAACATCCACCAGAACATCAGCACGGCCTATCACCCTCAGACAGATGGAGCCAGCGAACGTACCAATCAAACCCTCGAACAATACCTTTGTGTGTTCTGTGGCACTCAGCAGAACAACTGGCACGCTTGGCTACCTCTCGCTCAGTATACCAAGAACTCCTGGCCCTCCGCTACGACAAAGAAAACACCATTCGACTTACTTATCGGCTATACCCCGCAAATTCACCAACCAACTAGAAAGACAGACATCCCATCCCTTGAACAACGACTCTCAGCTATCGAAGAAGCCAGGAAAGCCGCCCAAGAGGCACAACGTAAAGCGCAAGAATCCTGGATCAAAGAACGACCACGCCATTCACCATTCCCTGTCAAATCCAAAGTCTGGTTAGAAGGAACAAACCTACGACTCCCAAGTAATATCACACCCAAGTTATCACCAAGGAGATACAGACCTTTTGAGGTAGTCTCCCAAATATCCAAAGTCGCGTACAAAATCAAACTACCTCCTAATTGGAAAATCCACGACGTCTTCCACGCCTCACTGCTCACGCCATATAAAGAAACCGATCAACATGGACCCAACTTCCTGGAACCGCCACCTGACATCCTAGAAGGCGAACCGGAATGGGAAGTCGAGCAGATACTCAAAGAACAACTATTCGGTCATTGGAAGAAGAAGCAATACCTCGTGCACTGGAAAGGATACTCGCCAGCTCATGATTCCTGGGTTAACTCCGAGGATCTCCATGCATCGGATCTACTAGCGGACTTTGAAAGTCAACCAAGCAGTATAAGAACCCTTGAAATCTTAGACGACCCTCCTTATCCCCAACCACCATGTCCGCAATACACCATGAACTCCCCAACTCAGGATTCGCCACCTCTACCATCTTCACCCTTGGCACCAATGATGGGATTATTCTCATTCGCATGCACACCAACAACAATTATCTCTACTTCTTTGGAACATTCATCCGACGTGGACACTTCAACGTCACGTACCACTGGACTACCTGGAGACCAAGAGAAACCCTCGACGCCATTGACATTGACCACGAAGCCATCATGGTCCCAGTCGACAACGATGACCCTGTCCTCAGAACCCACGTCAACTACGAGAGACTCCCATTCGCACCCCATCCCCCTCGATACCAACCCAGACCCGCAACTCCATTCAACATTATCCCCGTTAGCGCTACTAGCGACAGTAGCAGCACTCCCCAGGAAACGGAAGACATTCCACTCCACGTCACCAACCCAGACCCCCTTACCCCCACAGAGGAAGTTGAAAGCAATCAGTCCGAAACATACACCGACACCAGACTCATTCCCCCAGACCACCTCCTCCACATCGCTCAAGAAGAAGCGTGAAGAATGCATCAAGGACATGGTCCGACTCAATAACAAATGGACCTACCTTAATAACAGATTCAAGGATATCGCCGTCGCTAGAATCTTCAGAAAGAAAGACAGTACCACCACCCTTTACCTTTACCATTTCCACCGACGACTCTACGACCGGGTTACCAAGGAAATCCTCTCAATCATCACAAAAGAAAGGAACCTCCAAAAACGCACCATCCTCCCCTTTGGCACATTATCCCCTCATTACCACACACTCAAGGATCAGAAGTTCCTTGAAGGACTTCAAAACTTCCTCAAAAGACAAACCACAAGAAATAGCAATTCGCCATCACCCGTATTCATACCCAACCCAGGTCCCTCAGGAGTAGGAGGAGGATCCATTACCATTCACATCCCGAAGTCATCACCGCCTATTACCACATCACTATCCCCAGCTATACCAGTCACCGCACCACTACCCCTCATGGACCCATCACCGTTTGCTCCCCCATTTATTCCTACCCCTCCCAGTCCACCACTTGAACAACCACCACGAGTTATGACACCGCCACTCCCTCTCGCACCATGGGGATCACATCAAAGGGAATATTCGTCAATGGAACAATACGAACCACCAATACCAATGGACGAAACGCCAGACCCAACCCATATACTCTTACCCCCGTCACTTACTCCATCCCCACAAAGGGAAGCAACGCCAGTTATCCCAGCCCCTTGGAATAGGTCACCAACACCAGAAGAAATCCCGTTACCGCCAATTAGGAAGGTGACCGGTCCATCATCACTCAACCTCATTCCTCTCCCATGGGACATACCCCCATTCCCAAGAGATACTCCGCAACCATCGCCTCCAGTCAAACCAACGTCCCCTCTTCCCCTTATCGTTTCAATGACACCCAGTCGTACCACTCCCTTATTACCCCGTCATCCGGATTCGAGAACGTTACCAAGAAATCAACCTACCCCACCGGAATGGAAGGAGTTCCAATCACCATCACAACTAGGAAAGCGAAAAGAACTTTCGCCACCACCAGAACCCTCACCTCCAAAAGCGTCTTCATCTCGATTACCACGACCTGCACCCATCCGCACTACTCCCTTATTCGAAAAACATAAAGAGTTCACTAGTGAAGAAGGACCATCATGGGTAAAAGAGCAACCCTCACCCAGTACTGGTAAACGACGGGAATCACCACGACACATCGCAATGCCACTCAAACAAGAACGCAGTGATCCACACCTGGAACGATCCATGAGTCCAGAAGAACAACCTACCCCTCCTGATTCCCCTGAACGAATCCCCACTCCTCCTTACCATCCAGAAGGAAGTTCGCCATCACGACCTGTCGCTATGTTAAAGCGATCACCAACACCCTCTACGTTATCAACGCCTTCAAGCTTTGGACTGGGCGATCTCTATAGGACTCCGGTTCAAACTATCGTCGAACTTGAAGATGAACAAATGGAGGAAGGGGAAACAACCGACTCTGACTCTGTCGGGAACTCACTACTTTATGGGTAGCGAGACTCGACGACGGCGCAGAGTTGAAGGTGACTGATCCAAAGGAGCAGCAGAGAGACGTTGAGGAGGAAGAGGCAGAAGACGAGGAGAGGTGGGAGCGGGTAGACTGTTGAAGACGAGGGGCGGGTTGCTGCTGACGATGAGGGA
>Ga0307510_10010879_pt1 | contig 10811 bp, 9 predicted proteins | sample 12_EM_MG_FD_207224 | JGI IMG/M metagenome (GOLD analysis project Ga0307510, IMG submission 207224) | Populus trichocarpa ectomycorrhiza microbial communities from riparian zone in the Pacific Northwest, United States - 12_EM | ecosystem: Host-associated > Plants > Roots > Unclassified | place... | reverse complement strand
GGTCGCTCTGCCGGTAGGTAAATTCCCCAACTCTTAGGAAGCCTGCAAACGCCAGAGTGAAGGCTGCGCGGATAACGATCTCGTTGTACTCTGTACTACGGCGTTGGAGGAGAATCCGTAGGAGGTGGGGGCGTGTTAATGGTATTCGGGGCTGGCGATCGGGTTGGTTATTGTCTCGCTTGATCCCTTGGAGCGTTCGCTCCAAACGTGGGTCCAGAAATGCTGTGCATTCGAGTCCCAAGTCTAGTTGGTAGGACTTTATTCCACAGAGGTATAGTTTCATGGTTTTTACTTTGATGGTCCCGGCTAATGAGTATAACTACTCGATCAGCCAGGTCGTATTGGCTGGAAAGCAGGAGCCATTCGGGTGCCGGTAGTTGGAGAGAGTGCAGAAAAGGCTGAATCGGGATCTGGGGGTGTTGTAGTTTTGACGTGTGCTTGGCGCCAGCCCCAGCCAGTGATATTATGCTGCTACTGGTGAGAGTCCTGTTTGCTGGACGTCAAGAACCCAAGATCTCGGAGGCTGGAGATGGGGTATAATAGCTGTGGTGCAAGGTCAGCAATCTTATCGTAAGCGAAGTGGGAGAGCGCATCTGCTAGGGCATTTTCGTTAGTGGGTATCCATTGTGCCTCTATTTCCAAGTCATGATTAGTAGCTAATAAAAGGCATCTCCGGAGTACGTTCATGGTAGCTCCCCGGATGGTGCTATTCTCTAGTCCGTATACAACGGCGCGGTTATCTATATTCATTATAACTTTTGTACCCCGCCAGTGCTTGCCCCAGTACAGTAAAGACTGCTCGACCGCACACATCTCTTTTGTGTTGATATGCTCCCTCTTGCGCATGATATACTTTGGTAATGCAATTGAGAATGCCGCTTCTGGGTAGGGCTGGGTAGTAGCATCTTGGTTATGAGCAGAGCTTGATGGTCTGCATGCTCTTTGTCTTTTGTCGATAAAGAATGCCCCAAGGCCTTTCGTTCCCACTGCATCCGACCATAACATGACAATTTCTCGCTCTTGTCTCGCTATGCACAGCTCGGGTTTCGTGGCTAGTGCGCTCGTCCACCATCTTAAGTCTTTGGTGGCTTCAGTTGATACTCGTCTTCGCCTGGTCCTTCTGCCCGGGTGGAAAAACAGTTGCATATTATATAGGCGGCGAAGGAAGGTCCTGCCTAGAGGGACCATGATAGCGATGAAATTGAGGTATCCGGTAAGGGTCTGTAGCTCCACAAGGGAAAGCGAATGCTGGCTAATTGCTGCCTCGACTAGCTGGCAGGCCTTGTGCAGTTTTCGAGTGGGTAGTCGTATCACCATTGCGATAGTGTTGAATTCCACCCCGCCAAAGCTGGCTGTTGTTCCCTCCTCGTTCTTAGCCACTTTAATCGACAGCCCGACTTCACTGCTAAGTTCTGCGAATGTGGAGCCACAGTCTATACCGTTCCCATGGGGTGGTAGTACTATGAGGAAGTCGTCAAGGTAGTGAATTACGGAGGCTTCTCTATTGAGGGTATTTAGGCTATCTGCCAGGATCCAATGGAACAGTTCCGCGAAGAGATTGAATAAATACGGGGCGGTGGGCAGTCCAAAGGGTAGGAATCGCTCGGAGTAGTATGTGCCAGCCCATTCAAATCCCAGGAGTGGGCTGTCGATAGGAGAGATTGGAATATGCCGGAAGGCACTTTCAAAGTCGCGTTTTACCAGTAAGCACCCCTTTCCCAATGCCCTAATCGCCGATGTTGCATCGCTAATACTGCTGTATCTGATTGCGCCGTACTCCTCGGGTATTCCGCTATTGATTGATGTAGGGCTTTCAGCGGGGAATGACAGATGGTGAATCCTTCGCTTAGACCCATCAGCCTTGTCCGTAAGGCCTAGCAGTGAAGCGGTGAATTCGTGGGGAAGGGCCTCGGGGCTTGGGTACTGGTTGAGCCGGTTCATGCTAAGTTCATGGGCGATATCGCTGGAAACGAGGTTGGGCTTATATTGGCAGTACTTAGGTTCGGATGAATGGTGATAGTATGCCGCTGACCTGCATATCCGATTCTAGCTCCAAATCCGCATATACCAAGGATAGCATCAACCACTGCCCTGTCCGGGTATCTAGTGGTAAGTCTTCTCCATCCTTCCCCCTTTAGTTGGCCCGTGGGCATGGGTTCGTCGTGTGTAGTGTATACTGAGTAGTGGATAGTGGTATTTGGTTGCGCCAGCTGTTCGCTAACAAGACTGGTATCCGGTATGGGGGTACCCGTTACGGCTATTGCGGCATTGAGTAGAGTTGGGGTAGTAGAAGCTTTTATTGCTTTGAGCATAAGACTATTGAAACCACCTGAAGAGATAATAAGACGCATATGCTAGGAAATAAGAAATAGTAGAAGAGTATGTATGAGGGCTAAGGAAAAGCTAACGTTTTGAAAAAACACCTCTTGTAGTAGAGGTGGAGAGTGCACTCTCGCCCTGGCGGCACTGGGATGCCTTGTGATTCCGTCCACATGTAGCGCAGACATGTGCGTAGCGGCAGTTAGGATTCCTGCAATCCCGGTGGTTCCAGTTACGGCAGACTTGCAGACGTGTCTGGTTACCGGTTATGGCCATCGTTCCTCTGCCGGCACCCTGGCCGGGAACAGGATTGGTATAGTTGTCGCTTGTCAAGTAGCCGGTATTGCTTCGGGAGAGACTTTGCATCGAGGGGTCGGTTGGGAATGGGTTTCCGCGGATGGGCAGTTCAGTTATCCGCTGGTGGAGGGCAGGAGACCGGGTATGTACCTGTGGCCATGGAGACCTGATAATGGGGTGGGCAAAGCACTTGGATGCCACGAGTTCGCTGTCAAGATGTTGCCAGTCGCCGGGTAGGTAAATCCTGTTCCCGCTGGCTACCCTCTTCCGGTGGAATTGGAAGTGGTAGGCTTTTACACCATCCCAGGTATACTTTTCGAGTAAGTCATACAGGTTCATGGTGTATATGAATAGGGCAGTCGCGAGCTCGCCCAGTAAACCGTAGGGGGCGAGTTTTACGAGTATCCCGCTGTAGGCAGCCCATGCCTTGAAGAAAGCACTCATCCGGTACTCGCTCTCCTTGCCGTCACATTCGGCTTGCTCGAAATCCACCCCGCCGATTGTGATGGTTCTCTGAGTCTCAGCCCTTTCCTTTTCGCTAACGAGGAGGCGGTAGATGTTGGTGGGTTTGAACCTATTCTCAATGATTTGGGCGAGAGTGTTGCATTCCACTCCCGGGAATAGTACTTCCACAGATTCTGCTATTCCAGGTGCGCTCTCCTGTTCCATGCCTGCTGTGTGTAGGGTGGGAAGGTACGTACCGGATTCTCCTATTCTGTGGCTACTGTGGGGTCCAAGCTGGATTCTTCTCGTGCGGAGTTGGCTGATCTGGTCTTCGAGGTCTCTAATACGTTGTAGGGTAGGATCGGTTTGACTGTCATCGGCTGGTTGCCTTGAAGGCCTGTGAGTTGCAGAGTTTGCGATTGGGTTTGAGTACCGGTTTGTTTCTTCCGGGCTGAGTCTGAGGACTACTTGGTTAACCATATCGTTCTCGTGAGTGCGGAGGAGGTTGCGGATGTCGTTCATAGTTATTGCGGCGGTTCCCCCAGATGAGCTTGGCTGGTACGGGGGTGATTCAGGCCGATCGACATGGATTTCAGAGTGTGCTGAGGCTGTCCTTGGTGTATTGTATCTTAGGCTTTCCGCTTCGGGGGTGCTTTGTGCTCCGCCATCTCGTTCGCCTGGGATGATTGTCTCGCTTTCGCTCTCAAGGGTGACTGTTTCTGCGCTACCTGGCAGAGTTGCCTCTTCGTCTGACTGGTCACCGTATCTTTGTGGGGCTCTGCGGTTTCGGGTATTCTTTCGGATACCGGCTGTTGAACTTCTATTCCGCGTCTCAGTGGTGTCAGCTCTACGTGTTGAACCTCTTCGGCGAGGTATTGTGTGGTTCTGTGTTGTGTGGTGTGGTCTCTAGGGCCTGGTGTCAATAGGTTCCGAGTAGTGTGGTTTTTCTTGTGCTGGCCGGATGTCAATAAAGAACACGATCTGTAAGGAGGTTTGAGGATCTTGTGTTTTGTGGAAGCTTGTATGAGGAAGAAAGCTTGTGTTGTGGGATTCGTGGCATTATATGGTATAGGCCGTTGGCCGGGCAGCTCTCATGGAGCTATGACCCCTCGCTTCGCGCCATGGTAGCTATACGGTTTTCCTTCCACCCCCGAGACATCTCTTCCCCCCTGGGACTCGAACGCGTCTACTTTGCCCAATTGGCAATAGCTTCTCCGAATCCACCATCCCATTTTTCCTTATTATCAGGACGCAATGTATATTTCTTCTTAGCTTTGAAAAATTGGCTTAAACATATGTGTACACACACCGGCTAGATAGTATGGTACTGGACCGATACAGCGCCTAATTCTTCACGGATATGTTGAACATGAGAGAACCTAGGAGGCTGAATTTCTTGAAATTCACCGAGGCTCCATACCCTAGACATAGTTGAAACACAGATAGCAGCTAGCCGGGAAGAATTCTATTTGAAAATGGTTGTAGGATTGACGCGTATGGTATCAGAAGAGAAATGACGTGCATGGTCTAGGAGTTAGTCAAAGCAAGAATGTTTGGGCTATCTTAGGAATTGGCACTAGGGAATACCGGAGGGTAGTAATTGTGGTTTACTAGGAGTCGGAACGGATCGGTGTCGCATTAGGATGATTGGGAAACAGAAGACGGTGTCAGTACTGCGAAGGATTGAAGAAAACGAAGGAAACAGTGCAGGAGGACGAAACCGGGAGTAATAATGGAATAAGAGTTTCGGGAAAGTCCGATGGAGTTGCGTGGATGGAGACAGAGGTTGAGAGAAGACGAGAGAAACTATGATAGATGTTGCGGAAGAAGAGCTTCCTGTACAGTCAAGTTTGTCCATATATGAGACACCCCCGGCGACATAGAAAGAATAAGGGCCCAAGTTGCTTTCTACCAACATAGCCTATTTTTGAAAGAATGATGATAGAAAATGGGGATATCTTGGATATTGGGGCCAGAGGATATTTAGCACGGCTTCTACAAGCAGTCATCTATTCGGGAAGCAGTTGGGTTCAGTGAAACCTGTGTATTTGGTATAAGTAACGATCGGGAGCAGCCTTACAGTCATTACCCCCTAGACCATGGGTATCCACGGGACTCCGTTCCTTGGAAAACGCAAGAAAGAACTAGGATAAATGTAACTCGGATGATATGAGAAGGACAAAAGCGGAATAGATTTAAATAAGCTGGTGATCTTAGAACAAAAAGTGTAAGGTTTCAAACGGGGGTTAACAATATGGTAACCACAATGGATGCACCGGACCCCCGAGCTGGCGATTCCCCTCGGTATAATGCTCTTTGCCTCTCCGGGTGGCTAGGTAGTGCTGACTAGAATGTGTCAGTAGAATTTGTGACAGAACCCGGGACTACTTACAGAATCTAGAGAAGGCCCTACGGGTTAGTAAAGAAATCCCAGAGAACCAAAGCATCGTGCTTCAGCCCCCCCTTCAATCAGCAACATTCCCACTTCACACTCCAAATTGAAGCCAAACAAGGAACACCAACCTCGATATCCTCACCGTTCTGTTTGGCAACCCTCGTCCCCTCCCAAATCTTCACCTTCTGAGCAACCAACGCTTCTCCAGTTATTCCCATGTCTCTGGCGCGCTGTTCAAACCTAGCGGTCCTTTCATTCCGTCCTTCCACCCCCCTCGCCTCACGCTTGCGCTGTGCCGGCATGACTAATCCAAATTGATTAGTACCCTGTATGTGAGTTTGCATAAAGAGAGGGTTATACGGCGTGTAGGTAGGACCTTGTCGCGATCCCGTTTGTGGTGCTTTTCCCAGGCAGCTTTCTCGTCACCAATGAGGACTTCGGCTCGGGGGCGCCCGAGATGCCTCCAGAGGTATCCATGTGGTGTTTTCCCCATAAAAACTGAGGAACAGCCCGAGACAGGACATGCGAGTGGAGCTGGCCCGGAATTGGCATTGGCGAAGTCTGGCAAGGCTTGGGTAGGAGCAGAGGAGGAGTTAGGGCTTTGCGGGGCGGTCTCTTCATCCTCAGGAGAAGCAGTGCCGGTGTTGGTGGACTCAGAATGTCTAGATATCCATTCATTTGAACTGTGAGACATGATCTTAGAACTGGGACTCTAGTTGCTTGTGATGAGAAGTGCTTGTGAGCTTTGTGTAAAGGACGGAGAAGTTAGAATGGAAGCAACGACGCCCGCTGCCGTGGAATGTAGCAGAGGAAACTATCGGAGAGGGTTTTGACCAACGACAACCCCTAACTGTCCGCTAGTAGTCAAGGAATAAGAGAGTGGAAAAGCAAGTGCGAACCAACCCCGAGAGAGAGAGGTGGTAGCTGCTAAGTGCCCAGGGTCGAGGGGGCGATGGAGCGACGAGTTATATAGCTGCTCTATCTCCCTATCTAAAATTCCTCCGATGGTCGCGTGATATCAGATGGCCCTCACGGAAGAAAACAATTAAGCAAAGAATCATGCCTTTTTGGCGGCTTTAATGTACCTCGTTCTTAACACAATTGACGGTGTCGAAGGGAGTAAGGTGGGGTTATCGGGAGTGGGGGCGCCTTACAAACCAAGACATTTCAAGTGGGCAAGGGAGCGACAAAAAGAACAGTACTCAAATCCTCCGCTCAATGGAGGAAAGTGAACGCTCTCAAGTCACGAGGCAACAAGGAGCGCTAGTCCTGTGGCTGGGCCGGGAGGAGACAACCCCAGCGCAACGCGAAGAAAATGACCAATCATTCCAGTAGTAGCTTTTAGTACTGAGAGGCGGTAGGTACTCGTAGCGCCCCTGACTACAGGTCCCAACAACTTTTTTAAACCAACGAGTAAATATATTTAGCCAAAGCATAAGAGAAATAAATTGATGTGGGTGTAAGAAAGGGCAGTAAAGCTTGGTAAAATTGTATAGTGGGTGGGTGGGCAGATTAGCGAGGGATTTTTTGCTTAGGACTTACCACGAGTGATATTTGGTGTTGCACAGAATAAAAAACTACCGTAACTCGAATAAACGAAATAAGACCTAAGACGCATCAAATTACTCTCTTCGATAAGGGGACGCGAAAACTGACCGCCTCGACCGGATCTTAAGACAAAAAAGGGCCATACCTCATCAGCAAAGGCAACTCCAAAGCCCTAGCGCGAGGTCCTAGCGCGAAGTTCAATTATTTGATTTCTTACGGTATAATAGTGGTTTGATCGGGTAAATTGACCGAAATAAAGGTATGCGCCCAACTTACGTAGTGACGTTATTCAGTATTACACACTCGCATACAAGCGCATACCTAATCACTCCGTCATCTTGGCAGCTGTTTTGAGGGGTATCTGGAGCATATGAGTGGGAGCGAGCGATATCAAAGAGTTCAAAAAGAGAGGGTCTCCAGAGTAAGGGAAGAACTTGTATTGCTCGTTGAACAAAAGAGAAGAGGATTGAGAGAGAAGGAAAAGGAAGAAGAGAAGAGATGGTGAGAAAGAACAGAGGTGTAGATATTGAGAGAGGACAGGGGGCGACGCAAGCGGTCACGAGGTGTCACTCGTAACCACAGTAACGGAGAATGTTGAAATTATACTTTCGGATATGCACTCTCTACGTTCTTGAGTACGACAACACTTCCTACTTCATACTAGTTTCACTTCAATGCCGTCAGAGTATAAGCTCAACTCATTCGCTTCAGATCTTTCATCTCACTCACTACTCAATCGGTTAATCATTGATGTAATTCTATGCGCATTACATTTCTTTTATCTTCCTTTTGTTACCTTGGATTTCTTTGCTTCTGTGGACAAGTATTCCTGTTGCGAAGCATAAATAGCCGGCACTCCGGTCACTTAGATAGAATGTAACTGTCCATGGTTTTCTGTCGTTCCCTAAGCCTTCGGTATAGACCTTGAGTATTGCGATATTTACAACAGAGAAGCTGAGAGCACAACCGTGACCACAGTTTCCAACAAGCCGACTGAGCCTCAGCGAGCGACTCCAGGGGTCCGGAATCACCCTCGTTTCCTCTCAGATTTCTTTCCCCTCCCAAATATCTCCCACTAAGCTTAATCTGATAGAGAAACGAATAGTCCCATGTGGAATTGGACAAAACCCAGAGTGCTAGCAAAGAGTTTTGGTGCGATTTCCCCTGAATTTTAGACTTGGTACAGATTTCTTTGCCTAATTGCCTAGGAATACTTTGTAGCTTTCTGTATCCTCATTACTCAATGTTGGCGGTGACTAGGGCAATTGCATTGGCTGGTCTTGAACATGGCTGTGTTAGTAATAAGTGGGTAGTAAAAATAGGTAGAGAATGGCGATGGGTTGTTAGAGCTTCTTTTGCCTACCACAATTCGAAGGCTGTTTTCCTTATCCAGTACCAGCTATCTCCTGGACTTCTGAGACATTTTGTACAGCCTCTCTCAATATCTAAGACAGAGACGACTCAAGTGCTGCCGTAGTATGCTTTAGCAATGATTTCCATGGGCGCGATCACATAGCTAATATTAGCTATGGGCTAAATTTTGCACATCTGCTAATTTGAAGTCTCATAGTTAACGAGGTTTGGTTATCGCCTTATGTTTTAGACCTAGAATTGACCCAGTTTTAGTTACCAATGGGAGGGCCCGAAGCCGGCAAGGTCCAATATGTTACCGGTAGGGCGGTCCCCTCTCCCCTCTGGTTCTTGCCATACTTTAGGCAGGACCCCGCATATTACAGCACCTTATCTATCTCACCCGCTCATGTCCAAACAAGCCTCCACTATTGTTGTTGTACAGGAAGCTGCAGGCGACTAGGGGAAGTGTGACCTTCTTTCCACCCAATAGCTGGAATGGAAATACTGAGTTCGTTGTGGCGCTAAACTCCAAAACAATCATTAATTCCCTTCAGCCAATCAAATAAGATCAGTGGGACGGGCTGTATTTACCTCTTTCTGATGCAAGCGCAGTATGCAGCGATACGAGAACAGAAAAGTGGGTGATGCAAGGTACTTCAAATCAGTACTAGCGTGCAATTCATTTTACTTGCATAATACTTAGAATATAAGCTACTTTCGGCTATAATGACCTCGAGAAGGACCCTGCATTGGTAATTCCACGAGAGGAGTGTATTCTGGACACTTCTCTCAAGCCACATGTTCCTCAAGATGTGGTTGTGGTTCGAAATTCTCGAAAACTGCTGTTGTGTTGATTTTCGGCTATTCTCGAGTGGCCGGAGTTCGACTGGTAAAACAAGCTATTGAGATTGTAAATGGCAATTTCCTCAGATCTCACTCGGCATACACATGATAAAAGGCCATTTCTCTAAACCTCGCTCAGGCTGCATATCGTGAAAACATATTTCCCTGGAGGTTATTCAACCTAGATATTTATTTACACAACGGCTAGATGTGGTATTATCCGCGCTTGGTGCTTCACGTGTATCTTGAACCCAACAGAAGTTACCGAACCTAGGTCGTGGGAGGGTAGTTACAAAATGGGGGGGCTTTAACTATTGGCGTTACTAGAGATATAATGCCATTTACAGGACCGCTCTTGTTCTTCGAAGAAGAGTTGGGAGCGGTGAAACCTGGGCTATCCCAACTTCCGGGTTTTTAGGCCTGGGTAAGGGCCGACTGCGGCCTTGCCGTCATAGACCGCCAAACTTCCGCTTCCCACAAAGCCCCATTTCTTGGAAACGTCAGACTAAGATAAATCTAAAACAGGCGACACACGAAACACCATAACACTATGAATTTAAATAGGCTAGCTACCTTAGAACAAGTAGTATAAAGTTTTAAACAGTTAACAATACGAGGACCAAAATGAATGCACGAAACTTCGGAATCGGGAATTCCTTTCAGAATAATGTTCTCTGACCGCGGAGAGGGGGGGCAGATACCCAGTGGGATGTATTTGTACTGTAGAACTCATGACACGGAACATGCGAGTACTTATGGAATTTGCAGAACGCCTTACTGGCTGGTACGGATATCTATGAGAACCCAAGCACTGTACTTTAGTTTCCCCTTCAATCAGCAACATTCCCGCAATAGGCTCCAGATTCGAGTGGGAGAATGCTAACCCCTGTATTATCGCCGTGCTATTCAGCGGCAAATATCCCCTCCCAAATCTCCATCTTCTGGGTGATCAGCGCCCTCTCCGTGATCCCCATTTTCTTAGCGCGCTTCTCAAATTTAGCGGTCCTCAACCTCTTCTGTGCTTTCACCTTTCGAGCCCTATGGTTGCGCTGCGCCAGCGCGACTGTATTAAATTCGTTAGTACCGGAACGTGAGTCTGGGGAAACGAAGGACTATACGGAGTGTAGGTAGGAGCTGGTCAAGCTCGATCTTGTGAAGATTTTCCCATGCATCTTTCTCCTCACTAGTGCGCCCGTTAGCTGGGGGGTTGTTGAGGTGTCTCCGGAGGTATCCATGGGCCATTTCTGTTGAACGTGGATCGTTCTGGACTGCTCACCATTTGCATATATTCCCATGCTCGTTGGATTAGGAACCTTATCACTGCGACCTGTTACACACTAAGTCTTCGAAAGACGTCTCACAACTATTAGCTTCATACCGATCTCCGACACCGACCCTGCATATCTAGTGCGACAGGATCAAGACCTCCGTTTATCAACAACGAAACACGAACTATTAGCAATAGCCGAACAACCATGGCGCCCACGGTTATGCACTCAGTATTCAGCAAACCGGTTAACCACTACCTCGGTGCTTGGGTTTTCACCTCGGAAGGGATTCGGCTGAGAAGTAGGAAAGGGCAACTATGCGGAAGAAACTGATCAAAGATATA
>Ga0307510_10010877_pt1 | contig 10812 bp, 9 predicted proteins | sample 12_EM_MG_FD_207224 | JGI IMG/M metagenome (GOLD analysis project Ga0307510, IMG submission 207224) | Populus trichocarpa ectomycorrhiza microbial communities from riparian zone in the Pacific Northwest, United States - 12_EM | ecosystem: Host-associated > Plants > Roots > Unclassified | place... | reverse complement strand
CCCGCGGGATGGAATTTGATTTTGACATCGCCGAGCCGGATTTCCTCGCCATAACGAACCGCCTGCGTGGTCGAGGCAAAATTGTCGCCATAGCGCAGCCGCATCATGTCGAGCGTTTCCTGCGTGGCGAGCACGGCGCCATGGCCGGGCCGGGCATGGTCGGAATGGCCGTGGGTAATCACGGCGCGCTCGACCGGGCGGACCGGGTCGATATGGAAGCCGCCGGGCTTGCAGCAGAGGCCGGCGGGAGCGGGGATCAGGATGTCCTGCGGACGCATGTCTTCTATATAGGCGGTCCCGCAGCGATGTTTAGCCGTGCGATGTTTGGTCGTCATCCGCGGGCTTGACCTGCGCATACATCTCTTGAGAATCTTCTGTTTTTGATGGATTGCCAGGGTGAGCCCGGCAATGACAAAAGTTTCGGAACCCATGTCTGCCCGTCTTTTTCTCTCCTCCGGCGATCTGATGGCCGACCGCCGGTTCGAATTTGCCCGCGACCTGCAATTGAAGGGCGATTTGTCGGCCGCCGCTGATCTGCTGATGCAGGCGATCGAACTGGCGCCGAATTTCACCTCCGCCTGGTTCACGCTCGCCGATATCCGCGAAGAACTCGGCGAGCATGACGCGGCGGTTGCGGCGTTCCGACGGGCCCAGACCAGCGACTCCAATGATCGCCATGGCGCTGGCCTGCGATTGATGCGGCTCGGCGCCGAACCATTGGCCGGCATGCCGCAGGCCTATGTGCAAACCCTGTTCGACCAATATGCGCCGCGGTTTGAAACATCCCTCGTCGACGATCTCGGCTATCGCGGTCCGGCGCTGCTGTTCAAGGCGGTGCTGTCGGTGCGATCAGCTGCGCGCAAGCCGGCGTTTTTCAAGCGCGCGATCGACCTCGGCTGCGGCACCGGACTGGCGGCGGCAGCGTTTGCAAACGGAGTGGATCATTTCATCGGCGTCGATCTGTCGCCGCGCATGATCGAGCGGGCGCGCGCCACCGGCCTGTACGACGAGCTGGAAGTTGCCGATATGTTGCAAGGTCTGCGGGCGAGGGGGGATGCCAGCGCCGATCTCATTCTCGCCGCGGATGCCATGGTGTACTTAGCCGAACTCGCGCCGGTGCTAGTTGAAGCCGCGCGTGTGCTGGCGCCGGGCGGACTGCTCGCGTTTACCACCGAAACCCATGACGGCGAAGGCGTCGTGATCGGCCAAGGGCTGCGCTATGCCCATGGTGTGACCCATGTGCGCGCTGTGGTCGAATCCGCCGGCCTGAAATTGTCCTTGCTGGAAGATCGCTCCGCCCGCAAAGAGGACAACGTGCCGGTTCCCGGTCTCGTCGCCGTCGCCGCGAAAATTTAAGTGCTCTTCCCTTCTCCCCTTGTGGGAGAAGGTGGCGCGGATGCAATCCGCGCCGGATGAGGGGTTCTTTCCGCGGAGACAGACCCCTCACCCGTCTCGAATGAGCTGACGCTCATTCGATCCACCCTCTCCCGCAAGGGAGAGGGAAGGGAAACTTGAGTCTAGACGCTACGCGGCTGACGTATGGCGGCATTGCGCGCGGCATGTCAGCTATTGCCACTGACGCCGGAATGATCAAGGCTCCCAACAAGGGAGAAACAACAATGAACAAGAAACAAACTCGCCGCGAATTCGGCGCCACCGCGCTCGCTACCGTCCTTGCATCCGCGATGCCCGCGCCCTTCGTCTGGGCGGCGGAGAAAAAATATGACGCCGGCGCCAGCGACACCGAAATCAAGCTCGGACAGACCGTGCCACACTCCGGGCCCGGCTCGCTCTACGGCGTGCTCGGCCGGGTTGGCGAGGCCTATTTCCAGATGCTCAACGAAAAGGGCGGCATCAACGGACGCAAGGTGAAATTCTTCTCGATGGACGACGCCTACAGCGCGCCGAAATGCGTCGAGGCGACGCGGCGGCTGGTCGAGCAGGAGGAAGTGCTGGCGCTGTATGGCTCGCTCGGCACTGCGCCGCAGACCGCCGTGCACAAATATCTCAACTCGAAGGGCGTGCCGCAGTTGCTGCTCAATACCGGCGCGTCGAAGTGGAACGATCCGAAGAACTACAAATGGACCATGGCGGGCCTGCCGCTGTATCCGACCGAAGCGCGTATCCTGGCCAGGCACGTCGTGGCGGTGAAGCCGAACGCCAAGATCGGCATTCTCTACCAGAATGATGATTTTGGCCGTGATTTCCTCGGCCCCTTCAAGAAGGTGCTGGAGGAGGCCGGCGGCACCGCCAAGGTGATCATGGAGCAGACCTACGATCTGACCGAGCCGACGGTCGATTCGCAGCTCATCAATCTCTCGAAATCCGGCGCCGATGTTTTCTACAATATCTCGACCGGCAAGGCGTCTTCACAGTCGATTCGCAAAGTGGCGGAACTCGGCTGGAAGCCGCTGCAATTGCTGTCGGCCGGCTCGACGGGCCGCTCGATTCTCAACGCCGCGGGCTTCGAGAATGCCGCCGGCATTGTTGCCATCCGCTATTCCAAGGACGCCGGACCGGGGCGCTGGGAAAAGGACAAGGACGTGATGGCGTTCGACGCATTGCGCGCGAAATATCTGCCGACCGTCGACCCTGATAACACCATCGCCTATGCCGGCTATGGCCAGGCGGTCACGATGGGCGAAATCCTGCGCCGCTGCGGCGACGATCTGACCCGCGCCAACGTGCTGAAGCAGGCGAGCACGCTGGCCGGCTACCACTCGCCGTTCTTCCTCGATGATATCAATTACAGCTACAGCCCCGATGACTACACGCCGATGAAGACGCTCCACATCTCGAACTTCGACGGCAAGGACTGGCAGATTTCCGAAAAGGCAGTGACGGAGTGACCGCAGGCGGTCATTCCGGGGCGATGCGCAGCATCGAACCCGGAAGCTCGAGGTTCCCCGATGTGCAATTGCACATCTGAGGTTCGCGCTTTTGCGTGCCCCGGAACGACGGCGCCAGTGGCTCTAGCCCTCGACGAAGCCGCTTCGACAGCTTAGCTCTAACGGGTGCCGTCGCCCGATCCCTTGCCCCTTATGCGCCTTGAAACGGCTGCGTTGCTGCCGGACCGCTTCCGACGCTGGTTCGCCGCACGCGGCTGGTCGCCGCGTGAGCATCAATTGGCGCTGCTGGCAAAGGCCCGCGACGACCGTTCGGCGCTTTTGATTGCGCCGACCGGTGCCGGCAAGACGTTGGCCGGCTTTCTGCCGACGCTGGTGGAGCTTTCTGCCGTTCCGAAGGGCGTCGTCGGCGAGAAGAGCCTCATCTCCACCGGCCGCACCGTGAAGCGCGCCGGCGGTCTCCACACCCTCTACATCTCGCCGCTGAAGGCGCTCGCCGTCGACATCGCGCGCAATCTGGAGACGCCGATTGCCGAGATGGGGCTGCCGATCAAGGTCGAGACCCGCACCGGCGATACACCGGTGTCGCGGCGGCAGCGGCAGCGGCGCTATCCGCCGGATGTCCTGCTCACCACGCCCGAGCAACTGGCGCTGTTATTGTCGTCCGACGACGCGCCGTTTCTGTTCTCTTCCCTCAAGCGCATCGTGCTCGACGAACTGCATGCGCTTGTTACTTCCAAGCGCGGCGATCTGTTGTCACTCGGGTTGGCGCGGCTGTGGCGGCTGGCACCCGAGATTCGCGCGATCGGGTTGTCCGCGACGGTGGCCGAGCCGGAATCGCTGGCGCGCTTTCTGGTGCCGCAGCGCGACGGCAAGGAGGTCTCCGCCGATATCGTCGTGGCCGGTGGCGCCGCGGCACCGGTCGTCGAGATGCTCGATACCCAAGAACGCCTGCCTTGGGCCGGGCACACCGCGCGCCATGCGCTCGGCGAAATGTACGATCTGATCAAGCGCAACAAGACCACGCTGATCTTCGTCAACACCCGCAGCCAGGCCGAAATGCTGTTCCAGGATTTCTGGCGCATGAACGACGACGGTCTTGCGATTGCGCTGCATCACGGCTCGCTCGATGTCGCCCAACGCCGCAAGGTCGAGGACGCGATGGCAGCCGGACAGTTGCGCGGCGTGGTCTGCACGTCCTCGCTCGACCTCGGCATCGATTGGGGCGACATCGATCTCGTCATCAATGTCGGCGCGCCCAAGGGCGCTTCGCGCCTCATGCAAAGAATCGGCCGCGCCAACCACCGGCTCGACGAGCCCTCGCGCGCCGTCTTAATCCCCGCGAATCGCTTCGAGGTGCTGGAATGCCGCGTCGCGATCGATGCAATCGCGGTGAACGCACAGGACACGCCGCCCTTGCGCACCGGCGGGCTCGACGTGCTGGCGCAGCACGTATTGGGTTGCGCCTGCGGCGAGCCGTTTCTTTCCGACGAACTCTATGCCGAAGTGCTGACCTCGGCGCCTTACTCAGCGTTAACGCGAACCGATTTCGACGACGTCGTCGACTTCGTCGCCACCGGCGGCTATGCGCTAAAAACCTACGAACGCTTCGCCCGCATCAAGCAGGACAAGCAGGGGCGCTGGCGCGTCACCAATCCGCGGGTGCGGCAGAGCTACCGGCTCAACGTCGGCACCATTGTCGAAGAGGCCATGCTGAAGGTGAAGCTGGTGCGCGGTCGCGGCGGCGGGGCGGGCGCCACCGGCATGATCGGTCGCGGCGGCCGCATGTTGGGCGAGATCGAGGAATATTTTATCGAAGGGCTGGTCGCCGGCGACACCTTTGTGTTCGGCGGCGAGATCGTGCGCTACGAGGCGCTGGTCGAGGACCAGGTCTATGTCTCCCGCGCCAACGACAAGGACGCGAAAGTGCCTTCCTATATGGGCGGCAAGTTTCCGCTGTCGACCTATCTGGCCGAACGCGTGCGAAAACTGCTGGACGACCGCCGCCAATGGAATGCGCTGCCGGAACAGGTGCGCGACTGGCTGTCGCTGCAGCGGCACTTTTCGAGCGTTCCCGCCGTGCGCGAGCTTCTGATCGAAACCTTTCCGCGCGGCGGCAAGCATTACCTGGTGTGCTATCCCTTCGAGGGCCGGCTCGCGCACCAGACGCTCGGCATGCTGCTGACGCGCCGGTTGGAGCGCGCCCGCGCCCGGCCGCTCGGCTTCGTCGCCAATGAATATGCACTCGCGATCTGGGGGCTTGGCGACGTCTCCTTCATGGTTCGTCACGGCAAACTCGATTTCGCCGCGCTGTTCGCGCCCGACATGCTCGGCGACGATCTCGAGGCTTGGCTGGCCGAATCCGCGCTGATGAAGCGCACCTTCCGCAACTGCGCGCTGATCTCCGGCCTGATCCCGCGCCGCTTCACCGGCGAGGAAAAGAGCCGCCGCCAGGTGCTGTTCTCGACCGACCTCGTTTATGATGTGCTGCGCAAGCATCAGGCCGACCACGTGCTGTTGCGCGCGGGGCGCGCGGATGCCGCTGCGGGTCTACTCGATCTCAAGCGCCTGGGTGATATGCTCTCGCGCATTCAGGGGCGAATCACCCATCGGGAACTCGAACATGTTTCGCCGTTGGCCGTGCCGGTGATGCTGGAAATCGGCCGCGAGTCAGTTTATGGCGAAGCGGCGGATGAGTTGCTGGCGGAAGCCGCCGATGAACTCGTCAAAGAGGCGATGGGGTAAGACGTGACGGCAGGGGTGCAATCTTCGGGAGACGATCAAGAGATGCGCGCCTCCAAGGTCATGGTTGCTGACGTCACGTTCGTGGCCGACCTCTCCGGCGCGCTGTTCTGGCGGGAGCAGCGCCTGCTCGTCGTCTCCGATCTGCATCTGGAAAAAGGTTCCAGCTTCGCCGCGCGCGGCGTGCTGCTGCCACCCTATGACACGGTGGCGACGCTCGGCTGTCTCGCCGCCGTCATCGCGCGGCATGACCCGCGCATGGTGATCGCGCTCGGCGACAGTTTTCATGACCGCGACGCGCATGAACGGCTGTCGGCGCCCGACCGCGAGGCGCTCTCGGCGATGCAGGCACGGCGCGACTGGATCTGGATCTCGGGCAATCACGATCCCGCGCTGCCGTCCGATCTCGGCGGCGTGGTGGCGAGCGAAGTCGCGATCGGCCCGATTGCATTCCGCCATGAGCCGACAGGCGCTGTCGGTGAAATCGCTGGCCATCTGCATCCCAAGGCGCGCGTCGCCACAAGGGGACGATCGATGGAGCGGCGGTGCTTTGCCAGCGATGGCGAGCGCGCCGTGATGCCCGCGTTCGGTGCCTATACCGGTGGCTTGAGCATTCGCGATGTGGCGTTCGCGAAAATTTTTGGTGCGCCCGGCTTCATGGCGCATGTGCTCGGTGACAACCGCGTGCACACGATCGCGGCGTCACGGTGTTATTGAGAATGATCGGGGTGCCTTCACTTCATGACAACTTCCTCGCTTCGTACGAGGTGAATTGCGAAGCGCGCCAGATCAAACTCCATGCAAAGGTCGATCCGAGAGATCCTGCAAAGCGCGAGCAACAGCCTCGCATCATCGTTTTCAACGGCGTCGAGGGATACCAGTTCGAGAACGACGCATTCGGAAATATCATCTTCTCGCTGGAGGCCGTCTCCATCGAGCAGGTGCTCACAGACTATGGCTCTAGGATCGCGGAGTCTTATCGTATGGCTGGCAGCCCGGGCCCATGGGCGGCCGATCTGGCTTCTGCGGCGCAAGTGCTCGCGGCAAAAGGCGTTCAAGGTTTCGTTCTCAGCTCGTCATATGGCCTCTCTGGCTGGGTGCTGGCCAAAGAAGCTTTGGTCGAACCGAAGTAGCAGTCGGCCGCTACGCCGCCTTCGCCTGCACCGTGCTGCAGAACTCGGCCAGCCGATCCGCCAGCCGCAATGTCGCCGGGCTGGCAGCGGGAGCCGCCACCAGCGCCACTTCGGTGCGGTCGATCGGCGCAAAACCATCCCTCGCCGTCAATACGCGATGGTCGGCCTGGATCGCCATCTCGGACAAAATGCTGAGGCCCATGCCGGCGGCCACCGCGGCCTGGATGCCGGAGAGGTTGGAAGAGGTATAGGTCATGTGCCAACTACGCCCAGCGCTTTCCAGCGCGTGGATCGCGCCTGCCCGGTAGAGACAGCCGGTGGGAAACCCGATCAGCGGCACTGAGCCGGTTCTGACATCGCGCGGATGGCTTTTGCTCGTGACCCAGTGCACGCGCTCCGGCCACATCGCGATGCCGCCCTTCTCCCCCGCGGTGCGTTTGAACAGGGCGAGATCGAGTTCGCCGCGTTCGAGCTCGCGCTTGAGGTTGGCGCTTTGATCGGCGCGCACGTCGAGCCGCAGGCCGGGATGCGAGCGCGAAAATGCCGCCAGCAGTTTTGCCAAACGGTACGCAGCAAAATCCTCGGGCACACCAAGCCGCACCGCGCCCTCGCTCTCGGGGCGCGCTACCACTTCGCGGGCTTCTTCGGCCAGCGCAAGCAGGCGCCGCGCATAGGACAACAGCCGCTCGCCGGCTTCGGTCGGCGTCACGTCCTTGCCGTTGCGGTTGAGCAGCGGCTGGCCGACATCGTCCTCCAGCCGCTTGATCTGCTGGCTGACGGTCGATTGGGTGCGGTGGACGCGTTCGCCCGCGCGGGTAAAGCCGCCCGCATCGACCACGCTGACGAAACTGCGCAGGAGCTCCAGATCGAGCATGTCAACGCTCCATTTATAAAACCACTGCGTATCAGTCTATCATTTAATTTCCAAATATCAAGGCGCGGGCCTAGATCAATGGGCAAAGGAGACTTGCCATGTCGCTCGCGCCCTCGGTCGCGGTTCCCCGGACCGCCTTCAATCCGCTCCCGCTCACTATCGGCCTGTTCTGCCTGCTCTGGAGCTTTGCCTTCGTCGCCGGCAAGATCGGCGTCACCGATTGCCCGCCGCTGATCCTGCTCGCGGCGCGGTTCTCGCTAGCTGGCATCCTGATCCTCGGCATTACGGCGCTGCGCGGCGAAGCCTGGTCGTCGCTCACCTGGCGCGATGCCGCCATCTTCGCGATCCTCGGAGTTGCCAACAATGCGCTCTATCTCGGTCTCGGCTATACCGGGCTGCAGACCGTATCCGCCGGCCTCGGTGGCCTGATCGTCAGCGCCAATCCGGTGTTCACCGCCATGCTCGCGGCGGCCTTTCTGGGCGAGGCGCTGACCTTGCGCAAGGTGATGGGTCTCCTGCTCGGCATCGCCGGCGTCGGCTTCATCGTCTGGCACCGCATGTCGGTCGGTACCGATGACTGGCACGGCATCCTGTTCACGCTGGCCTCACTGGCCTCGATCGTGGCCGGCACGATCCTGTTCAAGGTGCTGGCGCCGAAGGGCAGTCTGTGGGTCGGCAATGGCGTGCAAAATCTCTCAGCCGGCATTGTGCTGCTGCCGTTCGCGTTCACGCTGGCTGATGTCGGCGACATTGTGCCGAGCGCGCGGCTCCTGGGCGCGTTCGCCTTCCTCGTGCTTGGCGGTTCGATCCTCGCCTATCTGCTCTGGTTTCACCTGTTGAAGGTCTGTGGCGCGACCGCCGCGAGTGCCTATCACTTCCTGATGCCGCCGCTCGGCATGCTGTTCGCCTTTCTCGTGCTCGGCGAACATGTCGAATTCCGCGACCTGCTCGGCATCGCTCCCATAGCCCTCGGCATTTATCTGGTGACCCGTCCGGCGGCATCGATCGAGAGGAGTGCGGCATGATTACGATCCTGTTGCCGGCTCGCTTGTCTCCCCATGGTTCATCGGGCAAGGTCGCGGCCCGGAACCTGTTCCCGTCAGGTTCGTTGTCGCTGCGGCTGGACCGGGAATGGCAGAGCACAACAAGTCGAATCCCAAACATCACGCGAACAAGCATCCCGGTGGTGACAAGCCGGCCGCGACGGCCGAGCCCGCCCGGCCGTTTCGCTTCCGCGATGTGCTGAAGGGGCTCGGCCCCGGCCTGATCACCGGCGCGTCCGACGACGATCCGTCCGGGATCGGCACCTACAGCCAGGCCGGCGCGCAGCTCGGCTATGGCATCGGCTGGACCATGCTGCTGACGTTTCCGTTGATGGCCGCGATCCAGGAAATTTCCGCGCGGGTCGGCCGCGTCACCGGGCACGGCATTTCAGGCAATGTTTGCCGGCATTATTCATCCGGCTTGCTCAATGTGGTGGTGACACTGCTGTTCATCGCCAACACCATCAACATCGCCGCCGACCTCGGCGCCATGGCGGACGCCAGCAAACTGCTGATCGGCGGCCACAGCATCGTCTATGTGTTGCTGTTCGGCGTGACGTCGGTGGTGGCGCAGATCTTCCTCGATTACAAACGCTACGTCTCGGTACTGAAATGGCTGACGCTCAGCCTGTTCGCCTATGCCGCGGCGCTCTCGTTCCGCGTCTGAGCTGGAGCCTCGACTATTTCACCACCATCGTCGCGATCCTCGGCACCACGATCTCGCCGTATCTGTTCTTCTGGCAGGCCTCGCAGGAAGCCGAAGACCAGCGCGTCGATGCGACGAAGCGTCCGCTGATCGAAAAGCACTACGGCGCGCGCAAGGAATTTTATCGCATCCGCGCCGACACCATCATCGGCATGGCGTTCTCCAATTTGATCGCGCTGTCGATCATCGTCACCGCCGCGGCGACGCTGCATGCGACAGGCAAGACCGATATCCAGACCTCGGCGGAGGCGGCCGAAGCGTTGCGTCCGATCGCGGGCGCCTTCGCGGAAGTGATTTTTGCGCTCGGCATCGTCGGCACCGGATTGTTGGCGATTCCCGTGCTTGCCGGCGCCACGGCGTACGCCGTCGGCGAAGGGCGGCAGTGGCCGGTCGGGCTTGCGCGCAAGCCGAAGGAAGCTGCCGCGTTCTACGCCGTGCTGGCGCTGTCGGCGGGCATCGGCATCGCGCTGAACTTCACCTCCATCAACCCGATCTCGGCGCTGTACTGGAGCGCCGTCATCAACGGCGTCCTCGCCGTGCCCGTGATGGTGCTGCTGATGTTGATGGCGCGGCGGAAAGACGTGATGGGCCGCTTCGTGATCGGCGGCTCGCTCTATTGGCTGGGCTGGCTGTCGACCGCGGCGATGACGCTCAGCGTCGTCGCGATGGGCGTGGGGTTCTTTGTCGGGAAGTGAACAGGGTAGCCTCATCCTGAAGCGAGCTCAGACGCCGGGTGGTCCGAACAGCGCGCGAAACTTTGCCAGCGCGCCCGCGGCCTTTCGGACGTCGTGGAGCATCGCGATCCATTCGCCGAGCGCGATGCGTACGGGGTTGAAAGATCGCTTACCCCCGACCAGTCCGTAACGAAGCGGCTCGTCCGCCGGCGCGTGCGCGAAAGTGCCGAACAGGCGATCGAAGATGATCAGGATGCCGCCGTAATTCTTGTCGAGGCAGGGCTCGTTCGACGCGTGATGCACGCGATGATGAGCCGGCGTGTTGAGCACGAATTCGAGCGGACCCAGCCGCGGCGCAAGCTCGGTGTGGATGAGGAACTGATAGGTCAGGTTGATGCCGAGCATCGTGACGACGGCGAAAGGATGAAATCCGATCCAGACCAGCGGTAGGAAGAACAGGAAGTTGCCGGAGATGTTGCCGGTCCAGCCGAGCCGGATGGCCGCCGTCAGGTTGAGTTTGGTCGGCGAATGATGGACCCGATGCGTCGCCCACATCCAGCGGATCCGGTGCGAGGCGCGGTGCTGCCAGTAATAAAAGAACTCGCTGCCGAGAAACAGCCCGAGCATGGCCGGCGCGCTTGTCGCGGAGAAGTCGAACAGACGATGCTGATAGACGAACGCGAACGGTATGGCGACCATGCCGGCCTCGACCAGGCGGATGAGGTTCTGCACGACCGCGACGCCCAGGGTCGCTGCACTCTCCCGCCAATCATGCGTCTCGCGATGCACGAGGC
>Ga0307510_10010876_pt1 | contig 10812 bp, 9 predicted proteins | sample 12_EM_MG_FD_207224 | JGI IMG/M metagenome (GOLD analysis project Ga0307510, IMG submission 207224) | Populus trichocarpa ectomycorrhiza microbial communities from riparian zone in the Pacific Northwest, United States - 12_EM | ecosystem: Host-associated > Plants > Roots > Unclassified | place... | reverse complement strand
CCACGCAGCGCCGCGAGCGCCTGCTCAACACCACGTTCCGGCTGCACTACCCGAACGTCGCCGACGCGACGCACCGCAGCGCGGTGCTGTCGGCCGTCTACCTCGCGCGCCGCACGCTGATCCCCGAGTACCGGCGCATCCTGCAGCACGGCGTCGGCGAGGGCGTGCAGACCTCGGGCACGCCGGCGCACCTGCGCAATGTCGCGACCGGCCTGCCGCAGCTCGCCGGCTTCGGCATCGACTGGATGCGCCGGCGCGTGCTCGCCGAGCGCAAGCTGCCCTATGTGCTGGTGCCCAACGCCGACGGCAGCTACGTGCTCGAGTTCAACGCCGAGCAGACGCCGCTGCGCGAGAGCCGCATCACGCTGAGCGACCGCAGCGACGCCTTCGGCATGCCGCGCGTGCACGTCGCGTGGCGGCTTGCCGACGACGATGTCGACAGCCTGTGCCGCAGCTACCGCTTGCTGCGCGAACGCGTGCAGGCCTCGGGCGCGGCGACGCTGGACTTCGACGACGGTGCGCTGCGCGAGACGCTCGCCGCTTCGGTGCCGCTGGGCGGCCACCACATCGGCAGCACGCGCATGGCCGCCGATGCAACCCAGGGCGTGGTCGACCGCAACGCCGCGCTGTTCGACCTGCCCAACCTGTTCATCGCCAGCTCGTCGGTGTTCACGACGTCCAGCCACGCCAACCCGACGCTGACCATCGTCGCGATGGCGGTCCGGCTCGGCGCGCACCTGCGCAGCCAGTTCGCGCGCGAAGGGGTCGCCGCATGAGGGGTTTGTGGATCACGCGCGCGCTGCCGTTCCCGCTGGACACCGGCGATCGCATCTACAGCGCGCGGCTGATGCGCGCGGTCGCCGAGGCCGGCGCCGACCTGACCGTGATCGGCTTCGCGCCGCAGCCGGCCGACGCCGTGCCCACCGGCGGCACGATTCGCTGGCGCACCGTGCAAGGCAAGCCGCGCGGCACTGCGCGCGCCCTTGCCAGCACGCTGCCGCTGGTGGCCGCGGCGCATGCAACCCAGGCCTATCGGCGCGAGATCGCCGAGCTCGCGCAGGAAGACTGGGACTTCGTCGTGTTCGACCAGTACGGCACCGGCTGGGCGATGGCGCCCTTCCTGCGTCGCCGCACGCGCGCCGGCGCACCGGTGCTGGTGCATGTGGCGCACGACCACGAGGCCTCGGTCTACGCGTCGCTGGTGCGCGGCTTCAAGGGCTCGCCGATCCGCCGCCTCGGGCTGTGGCAGAACTGGCTGAAGACGCGCCGCCTCGAACGCCGCATCGCGCGCAGCGTCGACCTCGTCACCGCGATCACGACCGAAGACGCGGCGCGCTTCGCGCTTGATGCGCCGCAGACCGCGAGCGTCGTGCTCACGCCGGGCTACGACGGCGTGGTCTCGGGGCGCACACAGGTCGATGCGAAGGTGTCGCGCCATGTCGTGATGGTGGGCAACTACAACTGGGTGGCCAAGTCGGAGAACCTGCGCCAGTTCGTCGCGGCGGCCGACGCGGTCTTCCATGCGCACGGCATCGTGCTCGACGTGGTCGGCGCGATGCCTCCGGCGCTCGCGCAGGAACTGCGTGCGACCGCCAAGGCGACGGTGCTGCACGGCTTCGTCGACGACATCGCGCCGGTGTTCGCGAACGCGCGCATCGCCGTCGTGCCCGAAGAGATCGGTGGCGGCTTCAAGCTCAAGTTCCTCGACTACATCTTCGGCCGCGTGCCGGTGGCGAGCCTGACCCACGCGACAGCCGGCCTGCCCGACGAGATCCGCCGCGCGATGATCTGCCGCGACGGCCTGCCCGCATTGGTGCGCGCGATCGTCGACCACATCGACGACACCGAGGGCTTGAGCGCGCTGCAGGACGCCGCGCTGCACGCCGCGCAGGCGCGCTACCGCTGGGCCGACCGCGGCCGCGACCTGCTGGCTGCGATCCAGCGCCAGACCCGCTCGCGCGTGGCGCAACCGGCCGCAGGCCGCACGGTGCCGCAATGAGCACGACGCTGCCGTTGCGCCGCACCTGGCTGTTCGTCGACGCCATCCCGCACTTCGGCGGTCACGAAGTGATGCTGCTGCGCTGGCTCGAGGAATTGGTGCACCAGGGCAGCGTCGCGCCGCGCCTGCTGGCACGCGAGGGCGGGCGCCTGCTCGAGCTGGCCCCGGCCTCGACACCGACCGAACCCTTCCCGCCCGAGCACGCGCGCGGACCGCTGCGCGCGCTGCGCAATGCGTGGCTCGAGGCGCGGGCGCTGTGGCGTGCGCTGAAGCACGAGCGTCCCGAATGGGTGGTGTTCGCGTCCGGTGCGCTTGGCTACCAGATGCTGATGGTCGTGCTGGCGCGGCTGCGCGGCGCGCGCGTGCTGGTCTACGTGCCGCTGCTCGACACCTTCGAGGCCATGGGCTACCGCGCAGGGCGTCTGAAGGACCGCTTCGTGCGCTGGATCTACGGCCGCGTGCCGCAGGGCTGGGTCGCGATCTCGGCCGAGCAGGCGGCCCACTTCCGCGCCTGGGCGCGGCCGGCGGGGCGCGTGTTCGTGCTGCCGAACACGGTGGCGCGCGCGGTCGAGACCGCCCCGCGTTTCGCGCCGGCCGACGTGCCGCCCGAGGGCCGCTTGCGCGTGCTCGTGCTGGGCCGGCTCGACGCTGCGCAGAAGGGCCTGGACCTGCTGCTCGACCAGCTCGAAGCGGCGCCGCCCGAGGTGCAGGACGGGTTGCGCGTCTGCCTGACCGGCGAAGGGCCGTTCCGCGACGCGATCGAAGCGCGCCTGCGCGCCAACCCCGCGCTCGCGCGCTGCCTGGTGCTGGGCGCGTGGGCGCCCGGGCCACAGGCGATGGCCGACAGCGACGTGCTGCTGCTGACCTCGCGCTTCGAAGGCGTGCCGCTGGTGATGCTGGAGGCAATGGCGCTGGGCCTGCCGGTGGTCGCGTCCGACCTGCCGGGCATCCGCGCGCACGTCGCGCCCGACTGCCTGTTCGCGGTCGGCGACATCGCGCACGCGCTGGCCATCCTGCAGCGGCTGCGCGACCGCTGCGTGCGTGAGCGCCTCGCCGCCGAAGGCCGCGCGCGCTACGAGGCCGGCGCATCCAGCCACGCGTTCGCGCGCGCGACGGCGACGCTGGTGCAGCAGGTGAGGTCCGCATGAGCGGCACGAATTCGCGCCAGCACGCGTCGCGCTCGCTGTTGTGGAGCCTGCTCGAAACCTTCGGCGCGACCGGGTTCTCCATCCTCGCGGTGATCGTGCTGGCGCGCGTGCTCAGCGTCGAGCAGATGGGGCTGGGCTCGCTCGCGGTGCTGATCGCCTACCTGACCTCGCTGCCCTTCGAGGTGCTGTTCCACGACACGCTGGTGCAGCGCAAGCAGCTGGACGAGCGCCATGTCGAGACGGCCTTCACCGTGACGGCCGTGGGTTCGTCGCTCGCCGCGGTGCTTGTGTTCGCGTGCGCGCCGCTGATCGCGGCCGCCTATGGACAGCCATCACTCACCGGCCTGTTGCGCGCGGCACTGATCGCGGTGCCGCTGGCCGGCGTCAGCTCGGTCGTCAGCGCGACGTTGCGGCGCCGGCTGGCGTTCGCGCCGCTCGCGCGCCGCACCATCGTCGGTCGGCTGCTCGGGGTGAGCGCCGGTGTTGCGACCGCCTTCCTCGGCGGCGGCGCGTGGAGCATGGTCGTGATGCAGGTCGCGGCCATCGCGTTCTCGACCGTCGTGCTGCTGAGCGACGGCGCGAACCGCCCCGCGCTGCGCTTCTCGTGGCCGGCGACGCGCGAGCTGCTCGGCTTCGCGCTGCCCAACATGGCGGCGCAGCTGCTGCTGGTGGGCAACAGCCGCATCTTCCTCGGCGTGTTCGCGTTCTTCGCCGACGCGGCGACCTTCGGCCGTTTCAGCCTTGCGTTCCGCTTGGTCGAGGAGTTGCGCAACACCTTGTGCGCGGCGGCGTCGCAGCTCGCGCTGCCGCTGTTTGCGCGCCAGATCCTCGACCGGCCGGCGTTCGCCGCGGTCTACCGCTCGGCCACCGGCTTCACCGTGACCATCCTGCTGCCGCTGTACGCCGGCTTCGGCCTGCTCGCGCCGGACCTGGTGGCGCTGCTGTTCGGCGCCAAGTGGCAGGGCACCGAGCTCGTGATCCAGGTGCTGTGCGTCGCGACCATCCTGATGATCGTGCGCGAGTTCTGCAGCGTGGCGATCACCGCGCTCGGCTTCCCGGGCACCAACATGCGCATCAACGCGTTGGGGCTGCTGCTCAGCCTCGCGCCGTTTGCGTGGGGCGGGGTGACCACTGGCGTGCTGGCCGCCGCGGTGTGGACGGCGCGCGCCACGGGCATGCTGGGTGCCTCGGTGCTGGGGCTGCGCCAGCGCGCCGGCCTCACGTTGCGGCAGCAGCTCGGGCCGTCGGGGCCGGCGGTGCTCGGCATCGCGATGATGGCCGCGGTGCTGGCGCTGGGCTTGATGCCGGCACTGGCCAGCTTCACCCCCCTCGCGCGCGTGATGCTGGGCGCGGCCGCCGGCGCCGCGGTCTACGTCGCCACGGTGGCACTGGTGTCGCCGCGCTTGCTGCCGGCGATGCTGGGCTTCATGGCATCGGCAGCGCGCCGCGGCAAGCCGGCGCCCGCGGCGGCGGAGGTGCCAGTTGAAAGCGCGTCCCGTGCCTGAGGCCCGCGCGCACCGTGTGCCGGTGCTCGACCTCGCGCGCTTTCTCGCGGCGGTGGCGGTGGTGGCGTACCACTACGGTTTCCAGGGCGGCGTGGCCGGCGAGTTCATGGACACCTACGTGCCCGGCCTTGGCGCGGTCACGCAATACGGCTACCTCGGCGTCGACGTGTTCTTCGTGATCAGCGGCTTCGTGATCGCCTGGTCGGCCGAGGGCCAGCGCGCCGGCCGCTTCGCCTGGAGCCGCTGGCTGCGCGTCTACCCGACCTTCGTGTTCTGCGTGCTGCTGACCTCGGCGGTCGTCACGCTGGCCGGCGACGCGCGCCTGGCCGTCACGGGGCGCCAGGTGCTCGTGAACCTGCTGATCGACGCGCGCCACCTCGGCCAACCCTTCGTCGACGGCGTCTACTGGACCATCGTCTACGAGGTCCAGTTCTACGCGATGGTCGCGATCGGCCTGGCCGTGCCGTGGCTGCGCCGCCATGCGACCGCGTGCCTGACGCTGTGGCTGCTGCTGTCGGTGCTGAACGCCTTCGTGCTGCACAAGAGCGCGCTGGCGCACCTGCTGATCAGCAACTTCTCGGGCCTGTTCATCGCCGGGATGATGCTGTACCGCCTGCACCGAGGCCGTTTCAGTGCGGCCAACATCGCGCTGTTCGTCGCCGCGCTGGGCTTCGCGCTGGCAATGGAGCTGCAGATGGCCGACGTGCGCTTCGTGCCGCTGCACACGGCCTGGTCGCCGTGGATCGTGGGCGTCCTGTTCCTGGTGCCGGTCGCGCTGCTGAGCCTGGCGCTGCGGCGCCGCTTCGCGCCGGCCACCGAGCGGGCGCTGCAACGCATCGGCGCGCTGACCTACCCGCTGTATTTGCTGCACGCGACCATCGGCTACGTGCTGATCGACCGGCTGGCGCCGCGCCTCGGCGCCGTGGCCGCGATCGCGCTCACCGTGCTCGCGATGCTCGCGCTCGCGGCTTGGGTCGCGGCCTCGGTCGAACCGCGCCTGAAGGCCTTCTTCGTGGCGCGCGTCAAGCCAGCCACGCCAGCACCGACAGCCACAGCGGCGCGGTGACGATGAAGGCCAGCGTCGAGAACACGGTCGCCGCCGTGGTCTCGGCCTCGAGCACGCGGTAGCGCTGCGCGAAGATCAGCGCATTGCTGCCGATCGGCATCGCGCCCATCATCACGACGACGGCGAGCGGCACGCCGTTCAGATGAAAGCCCCAGTGCGCGATCGTCAGCACCAGCGCCGGCAGCACCAGCAGCTTCAGCACCGACAAGCCCACCGCGACCTTGGCCGCACCCTGCACGCCGTAGTACGCCAGCGACATGCCGATCAGCACCAGGCACAGCGGCACGACGGCCTGGCCCAGCGTCTGCAGGATCTCGTCGGCCACCGCGGGCAGCGGCAGGCCCAGCGCGTTCCAGGCCATGCCGGCCAGCACCGGCAGCACGACCGGGTGGATGAGGGTGTTGCGCGCGGTGCTCAGCAGCGTCGCGCCGAGGTGGGTGGCGGCGTGGCTGTGGCGCGCCACGTCAAGCTCGACCAGCGTGGTTGCGAGCGACAGCAGCACCAGCGCGTGCAGGCTGACGATGGCGAGGTGGATCGCCAGGCCGGTTTCGCCCCAGAGCGCCGCGGCCATCGGGATGCCGACCTGTACCGAGTTGCCGAACACCGAGGTGATCGCGCGCACCGCCGGCCCCGCCGGCGGCAAGGTGCCGCGCGTCACGCCGCGCCGCTGCCAGGCGTAGACCGCGAGCTGCATTGCGAGCATGGGCACGAAGATCGCGACCAGCGTGCCCCAGGGCATGGTCTTGAAGTCGATGCGCGCGGTGGTGCGGAACAGCAGCGCCGGCACGAAGATGTAGTACGCGGCGTTGGCCAGCGTGCGTGCGGGGTCGCTCTTGTCGCTGGCCAGGCCCAGCCATTTGAGCTTGCCGACGGCCCAGCCGATCGCGACGATCACGAAGATCGTCAGCAGCTTGAAGAACACGAGGGTGGACATAGGCGCGCAGTATCGACGACGCACCGGGCACCCCCCCCCCGGGCCCGCTCAGCCGAGTTCGGCGCGTCGCGGCATGTCGGCGCCGCGGCGCGAACACGTGATGGCCGCGGCGCGGGCCGCGAACTGCAGGGCAGTGCGCAGCGCGTCGGTGCTCAGCGTGGCGAGCGCAGGCCGGGTCAGCGAGGCGTGCTCGGCCAGCCAGGTGATCAGCGCGGCCTGGAAGGTGTCGCCGGCGCCGACCGTGTCGACGACCGTGACCGGCACCGGCGCGATGTCGACACGGCCCTGCGCGGTCCAGCCGCTCGCGCCCTGCGCACCGCGCGTCACGACGACGAGCGTCACCCCGGCGGCGAGCGCGCCGGCGGCGAAGTCCTCGATCGGCTTGCCCGGCAGCAGCAGGCCGAGGTCTTCGTCGCTGACCTTGAGCAGGTCGGTGCGCGGCAGCATCCACGCCAGCTGGTCGCGCCAGCGCGCCAGGTCGGGTTCGACGTTCAGGCGGATGTTCGGGTCGTACGCGATCAGCGCGCCCGCCGCGCCGCGCGTTCGCTCGCGCTCGACCAGCGCGCGTTGCGTCGAGGCCACCGGCTCGACGACGGTGGCGAACGAGCCCAGGTTCACCAGCGCGAGTTCGGCCGGCACCTGCGTCAAATGCTCGGCAGTGACCAGACGGTCCGCGCAACCCTCGCCGTAGAACGCGTACGACGGCACGCCTTGCGCGTCCAGCCCGATCAGGCTCAGCGTCGTTGGCGCGTCGAGCCGCGCGACGGCACGCGTGTCGACGCCCTCGGCGACCAGCGTGCGCATCAGGCGTTCGCCGGCGAACCCGGTCGAGACGGCGCTGAAGAAGGCAGCGGGTTGTCCCAGCCGTGCGAGCCCGACCGCGAGGTTGAACGGCGAGCCGCCGACGTTGGCGTCGAGCAGCATGCCGGTACGCGTCTCGTCGCCCTGGAACACGTCGAGCAGGGCCTCTCCACAAATCATCAACATCGCAGTCTCCACAGTTTTCTACCCTTGCGGCACGCCGGCCGCAGGTGAATGATGGCGCGAGCTTCGCGCCACGACCTGGCAGCGAATATTCGGGTTTTCCATTAATAAATCAAGTTGATTTATTAAACAATCGTACCAATAATTCGCTGACCCGACCCCAACAACAACCGGAGACGAGACATGACCCGCACGCAATTCACCTCGCGCCTTGCCCTGTCTGCGCTGACGCTCGCCGCACTGTCCGGCGCGGCCGTCGCCGCCGACGCGCCGGTGATCGGTCTGATCACCAAGACCGACACCAACCCCTTCTTCGTGAAGATGAAAGAGGGCGCACAGGCCGCCGCCACCGCCAAGGGCGCGAAGCTGCTGAGTGCGGCGGGCAAGGCCGACGGCGACAACGCCGGCCAGGTCACCGCGATCGAGAACATGATCGCCGGCGGCGCGAAGACCATCATGATCACGCCCAACGATTCGAAGGCCATCGTGCCGGCGATCAAGAAGGCGCAGGCGCAGGGCGTGATGTTCATCGCGCTCGACAGCCCGACCGACCCGATGGAGGCGACCGATGCGCTGTTCGCGACCAACAACTACACCGCCGGCGAGCTGATCGGCAAATACGCCAAGGCCGCGATGGCCGGCAAGCCCGCGAAGATCGCGACGCTCGACCTCTTCCCCGGCCACCCGGTCGGCGCGCAGCGCCACAACGGTTTCATGTCGGGTTTCGGGCTGAAGGCGTCGGACGCGAAGAGCAATGAGCTCTCGAAGAGCGCCGAGATCGTCTGCATGGCCGACAGCTTCGGCGACCAGGCCAAGGGCCAGACGGCGATGGAGAACTGCCTCCAGAAGAACCCCGACATCAACCTCGTCTACACGATCAACGAGCCGGCCGCGGCCGGCGCCTACCAGGCGCTGAAGGCGGCGGGCAAGGAGAAGGGCGTCGTGATCGTGTCGGTCGACGGCGGCTGCGCCGGCATCAAGAACGTGAAGGCCGGCGTGATCGCGGCGACCTCGCAGCAGTACCCGCTGAAGATGGCGTCCATGGGCGTCGAGGCCGGCGTCGAGTACGCCAAGGGCGGCAAGAAGGCCAAGGGCTACACCGACACCGGCGTCACGCTGATCACCGACAAGCCGATGGCCGGCGTCGACAGCAAGGACACCAAGGTCGGCACCGACCTGTGCTGGGGCAACAAGTAGTCGTTCCCGCATCGAGCTGCGGCGCGCGTGACGCGCCGCCCCCTCTTCAGACCGGGAACGCCTCATGTCCACGAAGACCTCGAAGTTGCCGCCCATCTCCACGCTGGGCCCGCTGATCGCGCTGGTGCTGGCGGTGATCTTCTTCGCCACGCAGAGCGACCGCTTTCTGTCGGTGCAGAACTTCTCGCTGATCCTGCAGCAGGTGATGGTGGTCGGCACGATCGCGATCGGCCAGACGCTGATCATCCTGACCGCGGGCATCGACCTGAGTTGCGGCATGGTAATGGCGCTGGGCGGCATCGTGATGACCAAGCTGGCGGTCGGCTCGGGCATGAACGCCTACCTCGCGATCGCCTGCGGCCTGCTCGCGTGCATGGCCTTCGGGCTGGTCAACGGCCTGCTCGTCACGCGCATCAAGCTGCCGCCCTTCATCGTGACGCTGGGCACGATGAACATCGCGTTCGCGATCACGCAGCTCTACTCGGGCGCGCAGACCATCACCGACCTGCCGCCCGCGATGACCTTCTTCGGCAACACGGTCGCGTTCGGCAGCGCTGCGTTCAACTACGGCACGGTGTTCATGATCGTGCTGTACGCGGTGATGTGGTGGGGCCTGCGCGACACCCAACCCGGTCGCCACGTCTACGCCGTCGGCAACAACCCCGAGGCGACACGCCTGACCGGCATCGCGACCGACCGCGTGCTGCTGGGCGTCTATGTGCTGGCCGGTGCGTTCTACGGTCTGGCGGCACTGCTGTCGGTGGCGCGCACCGGCGTCGGCGACCCCAACGCCGGGCAGACCGAGAACCTCGACGCGATCACCGCGGTCGTGCTCGGCGGCACCAGCCTGTTCGGCGGCCGCGGCATCATCCTCGGTTCGCTGCTGGGCGCCGTCATCGTCGGCGTGTTCCGCAACGGGCTCACGCTGATGGGCGTGTCGTCCGTCTACCAGGTGCTGATCACCGGCGTGCTGGTGATCCTCGCGGTGACGACCGACCAACTTTCGCGCAAAGGAGCACGTTGATGAGCTCGCACACCTTGGTGATGGAGGCGCGTGGCCTCGTCAAGCGCTACGGCCAGGTCACGGCCCTCGACGGCGCCGACTTCGAGCTGCGCGCCGGCGAGATCCTCGCGGTGATCGGCGACAACGGCGCGGGCAAGTCGTCGCTGATCAAGGCCTTGTCGGGCGCGACCATTCCCGACGAAGGCGAGATCAAACTCGACGGCAAGGTGATCCGCTTCAAGAGCCCGGCCGACGCGCGCCGCGAAGGCATCGAGACGGTCTATCAAGATCTGGCAGTCGCACCGGCGATGTCGATCTCGGAAAACCTCTTCCTCGGCCGCGAGATCATCAAGAGCGGCTTCATCGCGAAGCTGCTGCGCATCATCGACAAGAAGCAGATGCTGGAGCAGAGCGTGGCGCGCATGAACGACCTGAAGGTCGGCATCCGCTCGATGACGCAGGCGGTCGAGACGCTGTCGGGCGGGCAGCGACAATGTGTGGCCGTCTCGCGCGCCGCCGCGTTCGCGCAGCATGTGGTGATCCTCGACGAGCCGACCGCGGCGCTCGGCGTCAAGGAAGGCAACATGGTGCTCGAGCTGATCCGCCGCGTGCGCGACAAGGGCCTGCCCGTGATCCTGATCAGCCACAACATGCCGCACGTCTTCGAGATCGCCGACCGCATCCACATCGCCCGCCTCGGCAAGCGCGCCTGCATCGTCAACCCCAAGACCATCAGCATGAGCGAGACCGTCGCGGTGATGACGGGCGCGAAGCGGGCCGACGAGTTGCGGGCGGAATGCCTGGCCTGATGAGGATGGTGTCGTGACCGCCGAGGCGGATGCGGGCCGAGCGCCGGGCCGCTCCCAAGCCGGCCCGTATCCCCTCGGGGGATCGGCCGACGTACCCGTCGGACGAGGGGCACCACTTCGACCCCGAGGGTCGAACCATGTCGGCATGCGCCAGTTCAACGAGCGCG
>Ga0307510_10010875_pt1 | contig 10812 bp, 13 predicted proteins | sample 12_EM_MG_FD_207224 | JGI IMG/M metagenome (GOLD analysis project Ga0307510, IMG submission 207224) | Populus trichocarpa ectomycorrhiza microbial communities from riparian zone in the Pacific Northwest, United States - 12_EM | ecosystem: Host-associated > Plants > Roots > Unclassified | place... | reverse complement strand
GGATCCGGTAGATACCTGGTTTAAGCTCTCCGTTTTCCAAGATTGAGGAAGAAGGCATTTGTCGGTCTCGCCACAAGGATGAGTGTTGTTCTGGATGGTTATTGAATATTGAGCGCTGAGCGCTGAGAGGTCGTTTGCCACAATCTCGACGGACCTGATTATAGCCGGGGCTTCGGAGGTCCCTCGGCCCGGAAGACGAGGCGATCGGTTGAACTCTACTGCCACCGACCATGTCTCCTCTGTGCTCACACGGGCGGCCGACTCTCATGGGGAGGGTAAAAATGACTACTGATATACGATAGACAGCATTCAGAAATGGCTTCAAGAGCAGGTACTCGGTTACAGATACGCTTTGCACGTGGAGTCGTTGAAGGTCCTCAACCTCCTTCTACCCGGTACTTCTTCCGTGTGGTGGTAGTGTTTGTGGTTGTGGTCGTGGTTGTTGTTGTGCTGAATTCCACAACAGTAGTCCCGAACCCGTCATCGCTCGTTTCTGTGGTTTGTTGGAAAGGGTGATTCCCTGAATCCCCATCGCGTGGACCTGGTGTTGGAACGGTGGTCGACCCTGGCTGAGATTTATTGTGAAACTGCACCGGGATCAGCTCCCACATCATAGTGAATGGGTCGTAATCGCCAGCAGCACAACTGAGATATACCTAGACCGCGATTTCAGTGACAACCCACAAGTACGACGGGGAACGACCCACTTGTGTACGATCTTCGGAAGGCCCCCAGTCTTTTAGGTCCCAGCACATATTGGTTGTGCCCCAGCAAATCCTGAAACGATGTAAGCGGTCGAAAAAGACGTTATTGTCGGTGACCGTGCTGGGCCCTACCGAACATAATTGCGCTCACGATAACGCTCCTTGTCGACAATCTCGACCCTCCAGGCAACGGAGAACGGAGCAACGGATACGATGCTTTTCTCTACTAATCCACCCAGCATTATGCAGAATTGATCAGAGTTCCCCGGGTCGAGCTGTACCACACAGTTGAGGGTGCGATAGGGTGAATTGTGGTTCGGAAAAGTACCCACCCTACGTATGGTATATCCAATCCCGGAAGGAAGAATTTCCCACTAAAGATCGTTAGTTACGGCGGGGACTAGCAGGAACTTGCGCTCACTAGCCCCTTTCCGTCTTCTGAAGCTGCGGCAGGTTTACAGCATAACTCTTTGGAGTCTTCCCGTATCTCGAGGTAGGTCTGGCCGACGACGTTCTGGATTTTATAGATTCCAGGTTTGATTCTGCCGTCGTTGAGTATGGAAACTGAGTTGCTCGTCGGGTTCGTGGTCATGGTATGCGAACAAGGACTGGGAAAACGTGCGAGAGAAGATATCATGTCTCAACCGCCTCGTGTTCTCCGCGTTGTCGTACTGGTTCTGACTATGACTTTGGACCCACCCAGCGACTCCTCTTCTATCTTCAAAGACGGAAAACTGAAGCCAGGAATCTACAAAATCCAAAATCTTTATTCTCGGACTTACCTTGACATCCATGAACACTCGAGGCAAATGTGTTGTCGTCCTGCCCAAAACCTTGAAGAGGGAAACGGGCTGGTGCGTCCGTTTTCGTGGTCCGTTGTTCGCAGATCTGTCAATCACAAGTGGAAGATCATGCCTCTCGGGGCTGGGTATTCCGTGCAAAGGGTGCGTGTTGATGTAAACCGACGTCATCTGTTATTGTGTGCCGAACGGCGTAAGGCACAGGTTGAACCAGGGAAGGGGGAACAGTTTTGCACGCTGATGGAGGGAATGGGGGACGAACGTATACTTTCCGTCGCCGCTTACCCCGTGGCGTGGAGAATCGAAGTCGTCAACGACGATGCACATCGTGGGTTTGAATACGTTCGGTGCGAACTAGATGTTACCCGACGCACCAGAACGGCTCACTCACATTGCGTATTAGCGTTTACTGGGGAACCACAAGGAGGGCTTGGCACCTAGCAGGGGGGTTCAAAGACGACGGCACGATGGTTAGACGCTCAAAAGTTCACCGATACCAGAAAAGCATAATTAAACGGTTTCACCACCTAGGTGCAAATTTGGACGAATACAGAACCTTTATCCTGGCGGATCTGGAAGCTAATCCCCGTCGAGATTGAAGTCGTATCCGAACCTCCAGGGCCATCGTCCGAAATGCTCAACGACTCAAGCTCCCCTCCTTTATACGAAGGGGTTGGGAGACTACCCTCCACTTCAGACCCAACGGATCGAGTCCGGGAATGACGACCTTGGCACGGTCGTGACCGGAGTCACTATCGTTACCACCCGCAAGAAATATCGAGTTCAAGAAGTTTGAGGAGTTTTTGTCGTTCTGTCCGCGTAGGATGATACTTGTGTAGTAAACAATCCGTTGCCGCCGCTGTGGGCACGACCAGGAAGAAAACATCGGGCGTACCAGAGTCTAAGATGTGTGAAAATATGGCGTCTATCCATCCCGAAAAAAAGTCCAGTTCGGCGATTTTTTCCGGGACCGAGCCTGGGATGGCCCGGGGTGTTGTTCTGGATGATCATGGGAGGTCTTTTGCCTCACCCTCAATGGCCCGCAGGGCTGATTATAGTCGGGGTTTGTCGCACTGTTGTGCACCTTCGTGGTGTCACCTTGAAGGTGGACGAAGGATTAATCGATCATTAAATATTAATCATTGATCATCGATTATCCCGTGCTGCACAGGAGGTGTGGTACAAATTACGAATGTGCTTTCGAGGAGTTCCAGTTGGATCGCTTCAGCTTTTCCTCGCCCTACGAACAGAAGTTCACCGAGCGCAACACCTTCTGGCTGAGTGAATGAGGATGATTTGTTCGCAGAGGTACCGGTTTTACTAAGGCACGTTGCTGCTCCTGCCTAACCGTCACACGGGGAACATGTCTGTCCTCTCACACGTGCCATGCAGTATGTTGCTCCTAGGAGTTACACCGGCTGGAGGCGTCATCAATTATATTAATATTTCTTTGTAGCTTTTGCTGTGAGTCCTTGGCGCGTTCCAGGGTATTGCTTTGGGCCCAAAGCTGCAACCACCAGGGGGGTCCCGGTTGACTGACGGTAATCGCCAGCGACCCGTTAGAATCTTCTATATGAACACCACACGCTCGAGGCGGTGTTGTGACGAAAGTCTTGGCGATGGCTGGTATTGGGAATCGCCGCTGGAAACCTTGGATCAATTGAATTTGTACCCGTTTCTACAACCTTTCGCACAAATCCCACAACATACAACGGTTCCGATGGTGAAGATTTATGTATGCTAATACGTGGAGGTCTAGACAGGGAATCCCGTCGTGTCCGATGATCTGCATCTTGTGAGGACCCTCAACATGACCAGAGAACATAACCCCGTGGTCGCAATCTGCACGAAGAACGCAACTGCATCTGGTAGAATGGGTCAAACCGCGAAACGGGCGGGGAGGAATGACAACCGTGGCTTACCGACGGAGAACCAAAGCAGTGGCGAACTGATATAAAGAGAGCGAATGGTGGGAATTACCACCAGTGTACTGAAAGGGAGTGCGGCGATCATGCTGTTCGCTTCCAGCTTTCCGAAAACCACCAGGACCGTGGTATACACCGAGCTGACAGTCGCCGCCCAGTTGCCGAGAAACAGGCAGATCACGAATGCCTTTGCGATCGCGGATCGCTCGATCTCCGCCCGTAACTCACGGGATTCAACTTCCGTGGTCACCGGCCCGTCTTCAGACTCGTAAGTGAACTTGGTCGTGCCCGCTGTGTCGTAGGAGCGGATGATATAGTCGTTGAGTGTGTCAGCGACGCCAAACATTGCGAGTTGGACGGATTTATTTGTAAGGGGATCGATTGCGAAAGCGGAGGCATGGAAACCGTAACGTTCAAATGGGACCAAAAGGTCTTGAGTGGGGTCCCATTTCCCATGCTTGTCAAATTGGTGATCCATCGCGAACCTGGGTGGGTCCAGAACGCCGTACGTTTAAAGGGTAAGCGGAGTGACAAAAAAGAATCATTCACACAACATACCCTAATCTTGTACTCGTAGGTTCAGTGTAGGGGGTAAACGAGAGGATCGGTGTGGAGGGGCTAGAACCAATAGTGAGCAAGAGCGGTGCACTTCCATGTCGGTGACTGGGGCGTGGATTCGGCTTGGACGTACTCGTTGACGTACACGTCGAGTGCTCTATCGAACGGCTTGCAGTTCGCGGGAACGTGAACATAATACCGGGGTAGGACCCCAGGGATAGTGCGCGCACTGCAGACGACGACCTTCCATGAAATGGACAACACATATGCATCGAGATCTAGTCGAAGGGTGTGGCCGAGTATTGATACCTAACGCGACGGCGGCAGTTAGTAACACGCATCCATTGAAGTAGAGAGGCAGGCTCGCTCCAGTAACATTGGAGAGAACCTGATCTTTCATCGACCGTGCATCCCGGAGGACGGTAAGCCAAGTCACGGCGAAGAAGACGATGAGAACGGCTAGTGAAATCAAGAACACTGCAAAGGCGAAGTTTCCCAGAACGGAATGGATAAGGGATGGGGTGGGGGGCATCATGTTGACCTCGTCTTCGTTGGCGCAAGCATCCATAGACCTCTTACCAGACTTGAGGGTTACAGTAGGGCTGAGGGGAATAGGATCCCTGGGCTTCCTTGAATGGCGAGTTGAGGGGACAGGTGATGAAATCTCTGCGCGAACACGAACAGCTGGGGTCAAAACCAGGTTGGAACTTGTATGACGCAAACACAACAGCCTCACCGGGTGCATTCTGGGCATCCTCTATGGGAATCTGCCTCTGAGCCCCGTACTCCAGAGCGTGAAGGTGGGAATCTGTGGGATGGGATGTTAGGAAAGCGGTGATGTGATATGGTGGAAGGGGGGGAAATTTTACCTGTGAGTCCCGGAACGACAATTGCACCAGTCTTGATGTAGATTAATTCGTACGATGAATACCGGTCTGTGAGGCCGGCTAGGGGGAATGACCCATGAACAAATGTCTTGAATAGACTGATGGGTTCATGTAACATACCGCGAGCACCAGTGTCGATGACAAAGTCACCATGATCGACGGCACAAATCTGTTGTTCGCCGGGGGACGAGAGGTCTTCAGGAGCTATAGATGGAACGTCTGGTATGTTGCAACTGTCCATCCTGGAGTGAGACCAACTTCTTGAGAAGGCAGTCGGTACAAGAGCAGCTGCCTGGGTAGGGTGAGCGGGGGGGCATGTTTTTATAGGACCCTTGGTCCTACTATATGTTACTGAATGATCAGAGGTGCGCCTATCACTGCTTGACTTGGTTGACATTTGGCTTGCAGGTTGTCATCGGACTGTGATTTGGCATGTAGGCTGCCATCGGACTAACATTTGGCGTATGGGCTGTCATCGGGCTGACATTTGGCGCGTAGGTAAGGCTGTCATCGGACTGACATTTGGCGTGCAGGCTGTCATCGGACGCTTGCAGATTGCATCGGTGATTGCCGGATGCGGGATCGTAATCATAATGCTCCCGGCCGACTTTGAATCACCGTAAATCGCATATCCACAACGTCCACGTCCTCCGAATTTCCGCCTCACGCCGTCGAAATTTCCTCTCACTATATGTCGTAGCAGTTTTTCACTAGATTCCGCAGCGTTGCATCTGGCGACCGCAACCCGCGTGCAGTTGAACTCTTGCTTCAACGACGTCGTGGACAATCTCTGTTCTCCCAGCCACGGGAAAGATGCAACACTCTCGTTTCCTAACCCAGAGAGTATGATGCGGACTTTCTCGGGCTTAGCTGGTTCGAGCTACATCGCCCCGTTCAGTACATGGGAAAGAGAAAGTCGGCCCAATGCGCACCCTACATATCGCATACCCTCGATCCCAAGGGAGCATTTCGAGCAGTGGGTCATGTCGGCAACGTAGTTCTCTAGGTGTTCCCGCGTGTCAACATATTTGTCTGACAACATTCATGTAGATCCCTGGTTTAGCCCTTCCATCTTTGAATATGGACACAGAGCCGTTCACCGGGGTCAAGGCCGTGATATAGGAACAAGAATTATGGAAGCCTCAGGGGTTCCTGCCGCAGTTTCCACGCGCGGCGCAGTGCGAACGGAGATCAGAATACAATCAGTAGCGCCGGCGACCAGCATAGCCCACGACCGACGTCAAGCTACCCTCAGCGGCGCTGCTAACATATTACTCCCCATGCTCCGATTAATAGGACTGAGAAGCCGTTATTATAATTGTAGCGCTCTCTTTACAACGAGATGAAAATCAGCACTGTATTTCGCGGCATTGGGGTGTTTTTTCTCCTAGACTCCCGACCACGGTTGCTTGAATTGCTACCGCGTTTCGCTCTCCCTGTTGTCTTCTTACCCTGCATCTCTATTAGTTTCTCTCTTGCCTCTTGGATTCCTGTTTCCTCCCCGTACTGCTTGATCGTTTGCCATTTTAGACACGCAAGGCACAAGAAACCTTTTTTCTCGACTTGTCGGCTTTCAAAGTCACGCAAGACTACACCACATTCCTCAGCAGGACAATCTTTTGTGGTAACTTATAATCAGCTTCTTGCCACCCATGATGCGCTATGGGTAGCCACGTTCCCCACGGCTTGCCGCACTTGCTCTGCAGAGTATGCTTCCCAACCCAACCAGTGATCTTCCTTCCATTTTCAAAGACGGAGAACTGAAGCCAGGGATCTAAAAGATCCAGAGCATCTACGCCGGGACGTTGTTCGATATCCATGTACACTCGAGGGAAGCGTGTTGTCGTCCCCTCAAAGATCTCGGTTCCGGGAGGGAAGGGGGCTCGTAAGTCGGTACTTGTTTTCTGTGCTTTACGTGTCTGATGGTGAGAAGTGGGAGATCAAAAGGTTTTGGAGTGGACATACGATTCAGATGGTAAGTGCACCGGTGTTTCTGAACTAGTTCTACCGCATGCTGAAGAGCGCTAAACGCAGGTTGAACCCGGGAAACCCGAACAGTTTTGCACGGTCATGGGCGGCCCTCTCAAGGAATCGCCGCTTTCTGTCGCTGTTTTTCCCGTAGCTTGAAGAGTCTAAATCGTCGACGACGATAAACATCATGGCCTTAAATTCGTCCAGTCGGAACTACACGTCACTCGGTATCTGCTGGGCGGACCGTTGACGCTGCGTAATAGCTTTTACTGAGGAACCACGAAGTGGACCTGGGATTTGGTGGTGGGGTCCAACGCCAACGGTGCTCAGGTGATATATATTTACACGTGCCAAAGAACTACAACCGTTGAACGGTTTCGACACAGGTGATTGTCTGGTCAGATGCAGAGATCCAGTGGGCCTGGAAATTTTGGAAGCTGTCCCTCGTAGAGGTTGAAAGAACATCGGACTCCCTCCCTTCCTTCATATGATGAGGACGCGACCAGAAAACCCTCCAATCGTGTTCAGCATGCGGAGTCTGAGTGTGACGATTTCGGCACAATAGTGACCGAGGCAACAATCGTTACTACTCTGAGTCGTAAGAGGTATCGAGTCGAAAATGATTGAGTTTTCTGTCTGCATGTATTATTAGTATCGAGACAAACCGCTATACTGAGCATTATCCCTACCAGTAACGCCAGGAGGTGCTTCGGAGACGGTCGAACAAGGCAGCCGTTTGTAATTTCTCATGTCTCGTGTCAGCGCGTTTTCGCGCGGCGTTGTGGCAACAATTCGACCGTACACGAAAGTGTGGCGAGCGCTCACGTCAATGCATGGTACCCCATCATAACCCGGGCCCGAGCGTTTTCCCCATGTTGCCATACCTTCCCCGCCAACCATGACCCCGCACTCGACCAGCGATTCCTCCTCCACCTCCGAAGATGGAAAACTGAAGCCAGGAATCTACAAGATCTAGAATTCTTATTCTCGGGCCCGCCTCGGCGCCCGCAAACACCCGAGGCAAATGTGTTGTCGTCCTGCCCAAAACCTTGAGGAAGGAAACGGGCTGGCGCGTTCGTTTTCGTAGTCTGTTGTTCGTAGATCTGACAATCACAATTAGAAAAGTAAACCAACGCCATATGCCGTTGTGTGCTGAACGGCGTGAGACATAGGTTGAACCAGGCAAGCCGGAACAGTTTTGCACGTCGATGGAAGGAATGGGGGACGATACCCCATGGCGACGACGCACATCGTGGGTTTGAATACGTTCGGTACGAACTAGACATTACCCGAGGCACCAGAACAGCTCACCCACATTGCATATTAGCGTTTACTGGGGAACCGCAAGGAGGGCTTGGCACCTATCAGGGGGGTTCAAAGATGACGGTACGATGGTTAGACGCTCAAAAGCTCACCGATACCAGAGAAGCGTAATTAAACGGTCTTACCACCTGGGTGCAAATTCGGACGGGTACAGAACCCTTATCATGGCGAATTTGGAAGCTAATCCCCGTGAAGGCCGAAGGCGTGTCCGGACCCTCGGGGTCATCATCCGGGGCGCTTGATAACTCGAGCCCACTCCCCTCCTTTATACGAAGGGGTTGGGCGGCAACCCTCCACTCAGACTCAACGGACCGAGTCCGAGAATGACGCCGAGGTCACTATCGTCGCCACTCTCAAGAAATATCGGGTTCAAGAAGTTTGAGGATTTTTTATCGTTCTGCTCGTGTGGTATGATACTTGTACAGCCTACAGCGGTTCCGATGGAAAAATACGGACGAATATTATGTACGTTAATATGTGGAAGTCTAGACAGGGAATCCCGTCGCGTTTGATGATCCGCATCTAGTGAGGACCTTCAACAGGACCAGAGAACATAACCCCGTAGTCACAATCTGTACGAAGAACGCAACTGCATCTGGTAGAATGGGTCAAACCGCGAAACGGGCGGGCAGAAATGACAACCGTGGCTTACCGACAGAGAACCCTAGCAGTGGCGAACTGATATAAAGAGAACGAATGGTGGGAATGGCCACCAGTGTACTGAAGGGGAGTGCGGCAATCAAGCTGTTCACTTCCAGCTTCCCGAAGACCACAAGGGCCGTGGTATACACCGAGCTGACAGTCGCCGCTCAGTTGCCGAGAAACAGGCAGATCGCGAATGCCTTTGCGATCGCGGATCGCTCGATCTCCGCCCGTAACACGCGGGATTCAACTTCCGTGGTCACCAGCCCGTCTTCGGACTCATAAGTGAACTTGGCCGTGCCCGCTGTGTCGTAGGAATGGATGATGTAGTCGTTGAGTGCGTCGGCGATTCCAAACATGGCAAGTTGGACCGAATTATTTGTAAGGGGATCGATTGCGAAAGCGGAGGCATGAAAACCGTAACGTTCAAATGGGACCAAAAGGTCGTGAGTGGGGTCCCATTTCCCATGCTTGTCGAATTGGTGATCCATCGTGAACCTGGGTGGGTCCAGAACGCCGTACATGCAAAGGGTAAGGGGAGTGACGAAGAGAATCATTAAAAAACTTTTTTTTGACGTCACTTTTCATCACTTTTCACCGCTTATTTGTAACTTAATTACCATATTTGGACGTCAAACTTTTCTGAATCATGACATAGTTTATAGAAGTACGTACTTTTCACTTTTTTTCTATCTTTTCTTACGAAAAGACTGAGAAAAGGCACAGAAAAGTTTTTTTCATCGTTCCTGATGTGTACTCGTAGGCTCAGTGTAGGGGGTAAACGAGAGGATCGGTGTGGAAGGGCTAGAACCAATGATGAGCAAGAGTGGTGGACTTCCACGCCGGTGATTAAGCCGGTGATTCGACTTGGACGTACTCGTTGACGTACACGTCGAGCGCTCTATCGAACGGCTTGCAGTTCGCGGGAACGTGAACATAATATCGGGATGGAGCCTCGGGGGTATTGCGTGCATCACAGATGACGACCTTCCATGAAATGGATAACACATATGCATCGAGATCGAGTTGGATGGTGTGGCCGAGTATTGATACCTAACACGGCGGCGGCAGTTAGTAATACGCATCCGTTGAAGCAGAGAGGCAGGCTCACTCCAGTCACATTGGAGAGAACCTGATCTTTCATCGACCGTGCATCTCGGAGGACAGTAAGCCAAGTCGCAGCGAAGAAGGCGATGAGAATGGCCAGCGAGATCAAGGACACCGCGAAGGCGAAGTTTCCCAGAACAGAATGGATAAGGGATGGGGTGGGGAGTATTATGTTGGCCTCGTCTTCGTCGACACAAGCGTCCGCAGATCCCCTACTCGACTCAAGGGTTGCAGCGGGGCTGGGGGGAATGGGATATCCGGGCTTCCTCGAGTGGTCAGTCGGGAGTGCAGTCGAAACGAGGTCTTCGGGGGCTATAGATGGAACGTCTGGTTTGTCGCAATTGTCCATCCTGGAGTGAGGTCAACTTCTTGGAAAAAACAGTCGGGGTGGGAGCAGCTGCCAGGGTAGAGTAAGTAGGGGGGGACATGGTTTTATAGGGTGGGCGATGGCGCATGTACAAACGATAAAAAAGAAGGTGGTACCAACCGGTTGGAGCCAAATCTAAGAGGTCGCCTGGTGCGCCTATCATTCCATCATGATGTAGGCCACAGCCACTTCCTAATATGGGCATCACTGTCCGGCCCATACCCGTGGCAGGATCTCCGTCCGCCAGAGATCTTACTCTTCGGTTCGGTTCTCACCTAAGCACTTTGTTTTTTCGTCCCTATCTTCGGAGATGGCCGACTGAATGCGTGTGTGTGTGTGTGTCTATTATACTGCGTTCAGCTCGGAGGCCAGAGCAGTCCCCTATCTACTACAGGGAGTTTGGTCTATCTAGCACACAGCTAACTTTATACAAGATTTGTCGAGATGACTGCACTTTTGAGTGCGAGGAGAAAAAGTCCGAGTCTGGGTAGCCGATTCGTAACCAAGGGGGGCGGAGTACCACTGTAC
>Ga0307510_10010874_pt1 | contig 10812 bp, 13 predicted proteins | sample 12_EM_MG_FD_207224 | JGI IMG/M metagenome (GOLD analysis project Ga0307510, IMG submission 207224) | Populus trichocarpa ectomycorrhiza microbial communities from riparian zone in the Pacific Northwest, United States - 12_EM | ecosystem: Host-associated > Plants > Roots > Unclassified | place... | reverse complement strand
CTATCCCAACACCAAATGGCTGACAGCCTCTTTGTCCGTGTCCTTACTATTTCTAAAGCATTATGTTTGATCTTGTTTGATAGGACACCCGTTCTGACGAGACATTTCGGATTCCCCTAATCGACCTTAGCAAATTCCGACATGCAAACTCGCTCACGGAAAAGCGGAAAACGGCCGACGAAATTGTGAATGGATTTAAGGAGGTGGGATTCATCTACCTTGAAGGCCACGGCATCCCACAGAGCACAATAGACAATGTGTTCAACAAGGTCTGCACCCTTCTCACGAAACAACTCCATGTTGAAGTAACCTTTATGAATCAGAGTGCGGACTTTTTCCGTTTGCCCTCTTCCGTCAAAGTAAGGATCCCACTGGTCATGCAAACGTTCCTAATGGGTATGAACAAAAAAAAATGCTACAGGATACACTCGCATTAGATGACCCCCAGGCTAATCGCGGCTACGTGAAGATTGGCCGTGAACAACTCACACAATCCACGGATGCTGCTGAGATAGCTGAACTGCGCGGCAAAGCGCCAGACATGAAAGAGACTATGGAGATCGGTCGCGACGAGGGTACGAATTGGAAAAACCACTGGCCCCAGGAAAGCGACGTCCCTGGATTCAAACAAACGATGTTGGATTTCTTCAAGGTACGCAGCACGCAACGAAACACATCCGTTTTCGCAACCCACAGATTCGATCAGATTTGTAATGAAATCCACCGCATCGTGATGCGCGCCATTGCCCTTGGTCTGGACCTAGACGAGATGTACTTTGAAGATAAGGTCAACGAGCAATACCAGAATCTTCGACTACTATGGTATCCCCCTATCAAGACATCGCTGTTGAAGGAAGGCCAGTCTCGCGCTGGGGCACATTCTGGTGTGTTTCCATTCTGGACTTGACAGCGGGAAGTAATCATGCCAGGACTCGGGTAGATTATGGCACCATCACTCTCCTTTTTCAAGATAACGTTGGTGGGCTCGAGGTTCAGAACCCACATACAAAGAACTTTCAGCCTGCAAAGCCAATAGTACGTCACGTTCCTCGTTCGATTTAATACCTGGCTCAGTCTCACATTTTTTTTAGCCCGGGACTATTGTCGTCAACACCAGTGATCTCCTTGCCCGATGGAGCAATGACATTATCCGTTCAACGCTCCATCGCGTGGTTGCACCTCCTACGGAGAGTGCGAACCCAGATGCGATGGCTCCTCAGCGTCAGTCTATTGCGTTCTTCTGCAGTCCTAACCGTGGCGCGAGGATTTCGTGCCTCCCGAGTTGTCACTGGCCAGGCAACGAGGCAAAGTATGCCCCCATCACCACAGAAGAATACATTGTTGGGCGGCTTTCAGAGACATATAGCTGATTGTTTTTTTGCTCCCTTTTTCGATTTATAGCGGTCCCAGCCGTGCTTTGCGCGGGAACAGTTAGATCCCGTCACGCGTATTCTTGTCAAAGGTTGATGATGTGTGTTTGGCGGTCATACTTTTTACTTTTCTTCTCTGCTCTCTATCTCCTTTATTCAGCGCTCGGCTTGACGGTTCATGTCCACGTTCAAGTTCTTCCGCCCAAAGTTATGTTTGAGATTTCATATCTGCCTTGGGTTAGATGTTCGCACCAGCATTCACGGCCTCCCCTAATGTTTTCACCAAGTCTACATTTGCTCTCGCCTGTATTTCATCGTGTGTGAATCGCTGTTTCTTTCTTAGTACCCTCATCACTCCTCCCAATAATGATAGACCGATTACTTCCGCTCCCGATAAGATCGACATGTCGCATGCATGTGAATGTGAAGTCACAGTGAAGAAACGTACCTGTGTATTATAGAATTATAGATAAGCCGGATTTCTATTGTTCTATTGTGCTCACTGACGAGCTCGGGGAGGCGAGAGGGAAAAGGGAGAGAGAGAAAAGTAGCGTCTATCAAGGTTGTCTAGAACATACTGTAGTGATGATCAAAGTGCAAATCGAGGGTGGGTGGATATGTTCCGTCCGATATCAGGGACACCTTCCTCCACCGCCGATAAGACTCTGGCGCTGGTGCTGGACAATAAACGGGCGCCTCAAGGTTTAGATCCGAGTGCATTGCCTGATAGCAGTGCCACGGAAACCGAGTACTAGTACACCAGTTAGTGTTAGTGGTCCATTGCACGCATAGCTCCTGCGGGGTGGGTGCCATGGCATGCCACACCTCTCATCCTCTTTTCTTAGTTCTTGACATGGTCACTCAACTGTCTTCGGGGACCCGTACTTCCGTGCACAACCAGTACTAGCGCGAGAACCAACTATCCCTTTATTCTTGTATGCGAGGCTGATCCAAGCTCTTTAGGCCCTTCAGCGACCACGGCGGAGCGCCTGTCAACAAGTCCCTCCCTAGTTCCTGTGCACCTGGTGCTGTGGTACAAGACCACGCGTCCACTTCTTTCTCCCCTCCCTTCCCACCAGTACACACAGCCTTAACCAAGACGCCTGTAGGTACTAACATGTATTTAAAATAAACGACGCCTCCTGCGTGGTCACTCCATTTCTTTCGACATAGCGAGACCACCGCTCGCAGACGTTTCTTGCTCTCTTTCCGTCGCTTCTCAGCCGTTCCTCGCGTAGCGAAGCCGTCGTCCATATTCGTACCCGTCTCTCTGCCCCGCTTCTTGCTCCCTTATTCTCTCTGTCTACCTTCCCTTTGGGTGGACCTCTTACTTATCGCAGCCACATTACCTTCACCAGGCTCTTATTTACAACTTCCCTGGCGCTTTAGCCTACATCAATGGGACGAAAAAAAAAGAAAGGTCAAAGACCACCGTCTCAGGCACCATCGCTAACGCTGTGGTACCCGCCATGGCCGTCGTCATCGGTATCTTTGCCACCACAGCGCATGCAATGGCCATTTCCGCCGTCGCCATCACCGTGGCCGCAGCTGACGCCATTGTCGGCGCAGACACCAATGCCGCTGTCGACACCAACGCGGACACCATCACCGTGGCATGCGCCGACCCGGACACCATCACCATGGCATACGCCGATTCGGACCCCGTCACCGTGGCATGCGCCGACTCGGGCACCATCACCGTGGCATACGCCGACGCGGACGCCATCACCGTGGTATACAACATCACCGTGGCCGACGCCGACGCCGTTTCCGAGGTGGCCGTCGACATCATCGCTGCGCCGGGCACCATCACTTCGCCGGACACCGTCACTACAGCGGATACCACCACTATCACCGATGTTCACAGATTTTGCAGGTCTGCCCAACGCTATTGCCGACATGCGTGTGGCTGCCGCACAGGAGGCAGAAGCCAGGGCCAGGTTTGGGGGAGCACAAGATCAGGAGTGGGAGGCCGAGACGAGCAGTGAAGAGGAGGGGAATCCTCTCACGCAAGAGGCACGGCAGTTTTTCGAGGAGGCCGAGCGACTTGAGAGGCACGCGCGCCGAGCAGGAGCTTCCCTCGAGGTACGTGAGGCGGCTATTCTGGGGAGAGAATCCGAGGCCAACGTCAAAGAATTGGAAACCGAGAGACGCGAGGCGGACTTACATGGGCAGGAGGAGGAACTTCGATTCAAGGAGGCTGAGGTATGGCGCAAGGAGGAAGCGATTTCCCGCAGGGAAGATGACGCGAGAATGAAGGAGGAGGAAGTGCGCCATCTCGAAGAGAGGACACAGCAGTCATGGGAGACTGCCTGGCGCTTTGAGTCGAGCGCGCGCCAGGCGGAAGCATCTGCGAAGATGCGAGAGGCCGCTGCGCAGAAGAGGGAAGCCGAGGCGAAGCGCAAAGAAGACAAAGCCAAGAAACGCGAGGCAGAGACACAAATTGTCAAGGAACAGCTACGGGAGAAGGATAGACACCTCCAGGTGCGCGAAGCAGAGATCCAGAAGACGCTTCAGGCAGTGGATGAAAGAACAAGAACCGTGAATCTTCAAGAAGACACCCTTCAACGAAAAATGGCCGCCGTGAGAAACCAGGAGGAGGATCTGTGCCGTAGGGAGGCAGCCCTGTCACAGCAGATGGCCACTTGGAGGCAACATAACGGTTCCCGCCAGGGGGCCGCATCAATTTCACCGGTCTCTACAATCAGAAATTCCTCCAGGCAGGTCAATGTGGCCCTTTCGTCCAGGAGGTCGGCGAGGTCGAGAGATTCCGGGAATTACGGTAACGAAGGATAGTACGGGTTAATCGACGTTTCTTACATTTAGGGCGTCAGGCACTCCTTTCTGTTGTTATTACGACTATATGTGTGTAGGTCAGTGGGTCAGAGAACAAAACCAAGATGGGTTCGCTCCGTCGTCCTGGAGATCCCACTTAACTCTTGTGTACGGTGACATTATTTGGAGCAGAAACACCGAATACCATAGACTTGTATGATAAAAGCCTTGATCTTCCCCACAGACACGTTCCGACATGATTGGAGGGACTTTCAATGAGACGTCGACCATGTCTCTACTGATGGACACAGCATGGGGAGTGCCAGCTTCAATGCCACTCATGCGGCTGGGCATCTTGCGAGGATCCGAGATCCCAACCCTGGGCCATTGACTACGGCCAAAATTTCATTCATCAACGTCACTGCAGTACACGACATACAATTCAATAAAGCTAGTTTGAACAATGCAATGTTGGGAGCCATCATTTTTACCAGTTTCTGTCAAGGTGTCGTCAATTGTGGTGCTCACTGAATGGTATTCCAATGTAAAGATACCACGCCGATGATGAAAGCGGGGCGTAGTATGGATGAACAATCGCAGCCAATGCCAGCCATACACGGCTCCACGGCGTGCAGATTTAGCATCTGGCTCTAGAGGGTACAGGTACAAGGAGGTGCTGCACCGCGATTGCATGAGTGGGGGTTAAGTAACAAGTCCGTTGTCAAACTGCAGTAGAAAAAATCAACCATCTTACAATGGTGGCTCAAAGTACCTTGTTATTTACGATACAGCAAGCTTTGACTTTTTTCTTAGGTTCGGCGAATCACGGTGGATGTTTATCTCAAAGGTTGCTCTTTATATTATAGTAGATAGAAACCGCGGGCGAAGTTCTGTGTAGGTGGGAGAAGACACCGTTGAAACACTTGACAGACAGTTGCCAATCCGAGTCCGGCATCGGCTACAGTGTGGCCGTGACAGTACCGTACAAATGGCCAGTTATCTTTTTGCCTTCAGATCGTCCAACAGCAGTCGCGCATTCTATGCTCACCGTCGAAATTTGGCCAATCTTGCCTTGGTCTGTGTCCCTGGTCTAGTTAACCCAGAGCGTCCCGTTAAATCCTATTTGATTTGATAGGATGCCCGTTCCGACCAGACATTTCGAATTCCTCTGATCGATCTTAGCAAATACCGACATGCGAATTCGCTCTCGGAAAAGCGAGAAACGGCCAAGGAAATCGTGAACGGATTCAAGGAGGTGGGATTCATCTACCTCGAAGGCCACGGCATCCCATCGAGCACGGTAGACAACGTGTTCAAAAAGGTCTGTGCCCCAGTCATGAAACAGCCTCCGGGCCTTTGAGAAAGCCCTTTGAGTCAGAGTACGGACTTTTTCCGTATGCCACCTTCCATCAAAGTGAGGGATTTTGTTGCTCACTAAATGTTCCTGCTGACTTTGAGTCAACAACCGTCGTAGGATAAACTGGCATGGGATGACCCCCAGTCTAACCGCGGCTACATAAGGGTCGGCCGTGAACGTAGTGCACAATCTACAGATCTCACTCCGGATACGAAAGAGACTATGGAGATCGGTCGTGACTGGGACGAGACTTGGAGAAACCGCTGGCCTCAGGAAAGCGACGCCCCTGGGTTCAAGCAAACAATGGTGGATTTCTACAAAGTAGGCTACACATACTGACGCACCCGTTTCGTCCCTCACGATTGCAAACAGACGTGCCATGAAACTCACCGCATCGTGATGCGCGCCATTGCCCTTGGTCTGGGCCTAGACGAGATGTTCTTCGAAGATAAGATCAACGAACAACGCCATAACCTTCGACTATTATCGTACCCTCCTATCAAGACATCGCCGTCGGCGTCGAAGGAAGACCAGTCTCGTTTCTCGGCACATTCAGGTGCGTTCCCATTCTGAACTTGACAACGCGAAGCCATCATGACAGGACTTGCGCGTAGACTACGGGACCCTCACACTCGTTTTTCAAGATAATGTTGGTGGACTCGAGGTCCAGAACCCACACACGAAGCATTTCCAGCCTGTGAAACCAATAGTACGTCTCGTTCTTCATCCGATTGAATGCCTAAGTCAGCCTCACTCTTTTTAGCCCGGAACGATCGTCGTGAACACCGCTGATCTCCTCGCCCGGTGGAGCAACGACATTATCCGTTCAACACTTCATCGCGTGGTCGCACCTCCTGCAGAGAGCGCGGACACAAACGGGATGACACCGTATCGTCAGTCCATCGCGTTCTTCTGCAATCCCAACGGTGATGCGAAAATTTCGTGCCTCCCTGGTTGTCATTGGCCAGGAAACGAGGCAAAGTATGCGCCTATCACTGCAGAGGAATACATTGTTGGCCGTCTTTCGGTTAGATACATCTGATTGTATTGATTTTTTTTTTTTCGGTTTATATGGATGTTGGTCATGTGATGCGACGCGACCTTGTTTATTCCCTGATTTGGTTACGCGTGTTTCTGTCTGCTTATCGAATTAGCACTCGGTTGTGAACTCTCATTCCTTCCGTCTAATATGAACACACCCGACTCTGTTGACCCAATCGTCGCCAATGCTCTCGCCAGCCTCGAGCTTCTGACTCCCGAAGTCATCCCAAACCTCGATGACTCTTGTCCAATATGTTTACTGACCTTCCGAGCCGTCCTCGACTCGCGTGAAGACAATATGCCGGGGAAGGCCGATATGGGTGTCGCAAGAGTGGGCGGTTGCGGCCATTTGTTCTGTGCGGAGGAGTGAGTTTCTTGCGCTACTCTGACCTAAAGACTTTACCCACCACCCTCCTCGATTAGCCTTTCAGAATGGATCAAGGGCCGAGTGCGCTTTCTCTGCCCTTCCTTCTTCACATCCGTTTTATCTGACGCATACGTCCAGCACGGTACCTGCCCGACATGCAGACACGAGTTCCTACCCGAACTACGCCCAGTAGACTCAGACGCCGAATCCTCCGATGAGGAGTACGTTCCTACCGAATACGACGCAGACACGGACTTTGACACGGACTACGAGGACGGCTTCATGGACAGCGATGGCATCGACTTGGAAACCATGGATGTTGACGCTCCCCACCTCGCAGGCGATGACGAGGCGACGGAGGGGGAGGAGCGCGAGTCGATAGCTTCCTCCCGCGTCCACGCCGGGTATCACGACTCGCATGATCTGGAAGCCCAGTCGGTTTGTGGTAGCGAGGTCGCTTGGTGGGACGGGAGCGTCGATGGTGAGCAGGAATGGGGGCTCACGGATGGAGAGTCGATGAACACAAGTGAGGGTGAGCTGTCCTTCGGCGACCGCCAATTAGGTATGCCCCTCGTCACGATCACCTGCTGCCGGATGTTGTACTTAGCTCTGTATACTTTCTTTTGGACAGAAACGGATGTTCAAGTTAGACTCGACTCCGAGGGAGAGTACACCATATATGAAGATAGTACGGAGCCAAAAACTTAACTCGTGGGTCCCAGAGGGACCCTCTCCTTTATTTCGTTCGAGTTCATATACACTGTAAATCATCATTTTGTATTTTCTTTGCCAAGCTACAGACAGCGTGTTTACGTACAATTCTACTCGTTAAACCTTACAGTGCGAGAGTCCAAGCCACGTTTATGACGCCTGGGGTAAGAGCCCAGACGCAGTTTTCCCTTCCCTGTCAGCCAACCATACCCCGACAAACTTCCCGCTCCATCGGGTGTCTTTACCTCCACCCTTCAGCGTCTTGAACTGCCTTTTCAACTCTTCACCGACTGCCTTTACACGTTTTTCTTCGCTCCCGAAAAGCATGACGACGGTCGTAGACGAAGATGTCTGAGAAGAAGGCGAAGACACAAGCAAGAGCGTGAATTGATGCGCCGTATCGTCTTGCGCCGGAAGATGCGCCTCAAAAGCGAGGGTGACCGCCTGCAAGAACGTTCGTGCTGTCGGCGAGTCGTCCGTCCGGCTGACATGCCTGACCCATCCGCCCTCGCCACCGGCAGCACGCCATTGTGCCATCTCGTCCGCGAGCTGGCGACCGAGCACGCCGGCGAGCTCGCGTTCGAGGTCCTCGACACGCTTCTCTCGCTTCTTGCTCTCCTCGACGACGAGCGCGACGCGCTCCGGAGTCTCCGGTGGCCCGCACGAGAGGATGCCCGAGGTCCGCGTGAGCAGCGACTGCACGCTGCTGAGGTGGTTGAGCAGGCGCGGGCCGGCGAGGAAGTGGTGGCGGAAGGAGGTGGCGGAGGACGAGGTCGGAGAGGGGAAGAGGAAGAGCTGCAGCGTGGAGAGGGTGGGGAGGTGCGTGCCGCAGCATGGCGTGCGGTCGACGCCGTCAATGATCACCATGCGGTGCACGCCGCCCGAGTAGTCGCTCGGAAGCCCGCGCCCGAGTTCGCGAGAGGAGGGTTCCGGGGCGCCCCCGCTGCTGCCCGTGTCGATGCCGGCTTGACCGGCTCGCAGCTCGTCGACTTCGACGTGGATGCGTCGTCCCTCGAAGACGTGACGGTTGACCTCGTCCTGTACCTGGGATATTTCTGCGGCGGTGAGGGGTCGCGGGAGATCGACGTATGCGGGGGACGGCCATGGGGTGAGCGACCACGTAAGTGTGGGGGCCTTGAGGCTGGTGTCGATGACAGAAGAAAGGAGGTGCTGTGCGGTGTGCAGGCTCATCTGGGACGGAACGACGTGAGTGCGCGGTGAGGCAAGAAAGGGGTGGAAACAGACAGACATGATCAAGCCGTCTTTGGAAGCCGGCGTGGCCTAGTTCTAGACTGACTTGCTTGCCCGGTGCAAGGACATTGGGCACGTCGCTAATGCCCTCCACGGATTTGACGTAGTGGACGGCCACGCCACCATGTCGCCTTACGAGTTCCACATCCCAGGTGACACCGTCTTCGGAGGTCAAGATCCCAATGTCGGTAGGTTGGCCTCCACCCTCGGGGAATAGGACGGTGTCGTGAAAGACAAGCTGAAGCACAGGGTAAGGAAAGGTGGGGATGGAAGAGGCCTTTGTCTGCTTTGTGTGTGCGCCCTTCTTGCTGGAGGATGGAGGAGAGGGCTTGAGAAGAGTCGCAGAGACGATCGTTGTTTCCAGGGAGCGAAGCAAAGGATCACCTAGACGAAAAGGACGATGAGCCGGGGCTCAGATGATGGGGACGATATTCGATGGATATACGTTGACATGCTAAAAGTCCGACAGGAATGGGTGCCGAAGAATCTGAGGGAACACGCAGAGAGGGTGAGACAATCCGATGGTAGTCTGCGGGTGTTTTAGTTATCGGGAGAACCAAAGCTGCTGCGGCCATAGACCGAGAGCCAGTGTGTGACTGTGTCTGTATCTAGCAGACACAGTTGCCGCCCGCCACCTACATTGTGATAAATTCAGCGTAGCCGCCGTAGCGCCATACAGCAGTCCGCACCATGTGAATTACCACACCCTCTTTGTTGCCGTAACCCGACTCCCCTGCGTGTTTCTTTTCCGCGGACTGACTCTTCGTCCAACTTTGTTCTCATCCCGCGGTCTGCGGCAATAGACCGGATTTGACTCGCGGCCATGTCACCACGGGCTTCGTCCGACTCAGAGCAAGAAGGGTTGTTGATGGATCGAGACTCGGAGCTGGATGTGGGGGCAGCACCTCTGGACGTCGACGCAGAGTTTGGCGGGCGGGAGGCGAGACTGGTCCTGGAGCGGAAGCTCCTTCGTAAGCTGGATGTGCGGATGTCCATCCTCGTACTAATCTACATCCTCAATTACGTGCGTCCGTTTGAACATTGTTGGCCGTTTTACGTCCCTCATCTCTGTTCACAGGTCGACCGGAATAATGCATCGTGAGTGTGTCAATGTCTACCGCTCAGCCACGGCTGATAAGCTTCTTCAGCGCCGCTCGTCTAGAAGGTTTCGAGGCGGATCTGCATCTGAAAGGCCAACAGTTCAACACGCTCCTAAGCATACTTTATGTTGGTTACATCTTGATGCAGATACCTTCGTAAGCATGACCAACTGATCCCCAATTTTTCACACTGAACGTCGTTTCAGGAATATGCTATTAAACCATATCGGAAGGCCCTCCATATATCTCCCCACCTGCATGATACTTTGGGGTGTCATATCTTGTTTGACAGGTCAGCAACGGACATACCTTCTGCCGCCAAGGGTTTCACTTTTTCGCAGGCGCCGCGCGCAACTTTACGCAGGCCCTCCTTACTCGGTTCTTTCTTGGTTTCGTCGAGGCTGCCTTTTTCCCCGGTGCCCTCTTCCTCCTGTCAAAGTGGTATAAGCGCTCAGAACTCGGTCTTCGTACTACATTCCTCTCCTGCGGCCTCCTCATCAGCAATGCATTTGGCTCGCTCATGGCTTCGGGTATCCTGGGCGGAATGCAAGGGAAGTTGGGACACGCAGCATGGAGGTCCGTCGCTCGATTGTCAGGTCAAAGCGTGCTCTCATCGTCATCCGTTTTAGGTGGCTTTTTTTCATCGGGGGCGTGCTGACGATCGTGGTCGCCATCATTGCTATGTTCGTGCTTCCTGACTTTCCTCAATATTCCTATCGCTTCCTCTCTCCAGAGGAGATGCGGCTCGCCAAACTTCGCATGCAAGAAGATGTCGGCATCGGCGATGGTGATGAGTCCGAGCGCAAGGATTCGCACTTACCCGGCTTATTTGAGGCATTG